>RCUO01000609.1_pt1 | contig 16986 bp, 17 predicted proteins | sample 2166161 | NCBI WGS metagenome assembly RCUO01 (sample SAMN09932617, study PRJNA488358) | compost metagenome | feature: garden; material: soil; isolation source: compost soil in cyclohexanecarbonitrile-enriched culture | place: Germany: Experimental Botanical Garden Goettingen | collected 2016-01-27 | reverse complement strand
GACTATATCAAGGCCAAAAAGAAAAGCAAGAAGAAAATCTACCTCTCGCTTGATGAATGGAACGTATGGAAATCACAAGGGTCCAGCCGGGCTGAAACCTTCTGGGAGGTTGCACCGCCTGAATTCGAGGATGTATATAATCTGGAGGATGCCCTGGTTGTGGGCTGCTGCCTGATCAGCCTCCTCAAGCATGCGGACCGGGTAAAAATGGCCTGTATCGCCCAGCTGATCAATGTTATCGCACCGATCATGACCGAAAACGGCGGTCCGCTCTGGCTGCAGACGACTTTCTATCCTTATATGCATGCTTCACAGTTCGGCCGGGGCACCGTGCTGCACCCGCTGATTACCAGCCCGAAATATGATTCCAAGGACTTCACCGATGTCCCTTATCTTGAGGCAGTCAGCGTCTACAACGAGGAGCTGGGTGAGGTTACAGTATTCGCTGTAAACCGCCATTTGACTGAAGGAATGGAATTCTCGGTTGACCTGCGCAGCTTCGGTGAGGCCTCGGTTATCCAGCACACGGTGCTTGAGAATGAGGATCTCTATGCTGCCAACACCCGCCAGAATCCCGGCAATGTGCTTCCGCATGACCGCGGAAACGCTGCTGCTGACGGCGGACGTGTGAGCGCCCTGCTGCCTAAGGCTTCCTGGAACGTGATCCGCCTGAAGGTCAAAGCGGAATAAACCCGCTTCCGGCTAATGATACATGATCCATGCGACGAGCGGTCCGATTATAGAGCCCACGATGGCACAGACTGTCATCGCCACCGAGCTCATGGAGACGGACTGCTCGCCGTATTCCAGCGCTTTGGCTGTTCCAAGCGCATGTGATGCTGTGCCAAGCCCGATTCCGATTCCCGCCTCACTGCGGATTCTGAACAGCTTAATAATGTAAGGGCCGCCGATGGCTCCGGTGAACCCGGCAATCATCACGAACACGGAGGTCAGGGAAGAATCTCCGCCGAGATTATCCGAGATTTGAATGGCTACCGCTGTTGTAATGGATTTAGGCAGAACTGAAAGGACGTAGATTTTGGAAAAACCGAGACTTGCCGCCATCAAGAGCCCGCTGAGCATTCCTACCAGCAGGCCGGTGACTGTTCCCCCAAGAACAGCCGGCAGATTCTCCCGCAGCACGTGCCGCTGTTTATACAGCGGATAAGCCAGGGAGACGACCGCCGGACCAAGCAGACGGTTTATCCATTCGCCGCCGATCATATATGTATCATATGAAATATTGAATCCGAGCAGCAGAACCACTACGGTGAAAGTCGCAGTCAGCGCCGGCAAAAGAACAGGGAGACGGTAGCGCTTATACAGCATAGCCATGAACAGGTAGATCCCAACATTGAACACTACAAATCCGGCTGCCAGCAGTATTCTCATGCGCCCTTCCTCTTTTCGCCCAGGCCGTCTGCCGGGAAGCTCTGTCTGCCGCCGGCCTGTCTGGACCCTAAGCCGGTTATCCACTGGCTGGAATGTGCAGTGACAACCATCGTCAGCACACTGCTGATTATCAGAATAGCTATGAGCAGCAGCCCTCGGCCGCTAAAAATATCAAGATGGTTCATAATGCCTGCAGTTGCCGGAATGAAGAACATCGGCAGATATGCCAGTATAAACGACGAGCCGTTCTCAATCAGCTTAACGGGTACAATCTTTAGCAATAATAACGCAAAGAGCAGCAGCAGGCCGACAATACTGCCGGGAACCGGCAAATGCAGCAGCTTCTGCAGAGCATCGCCAGCCAGATAGAATACGTACAATATTCCGACCTCAGCTATGACACGGATCATTTTCATGTTGCAGGAATCCCTTCAGTCTAAAATGATTATTTCACGGATGATACCTTCCCTTCTTAGACTAGCGGCCTTTCAGCAAATTTTCAATCGTTTTTCGCACCTTCTCAATATTTTCACAAAAAGAAACAACCTCTCTGCAAACCGGCGCATGCAGCACCGCTTTTGCAGAGAGGTTGTTTGTGTAGCAAAAACTCAGACCCACTGAACGACTTGTTCGGCGGTTTGTCTTGTTTTGGCCCGGGGTTCGGCTTTCCGGTAACCGAAGGCAGCCATGCAGGCAAGGCCGAAGTGTCCGCGGTCCAATATACCTTCAGCTTCCAGCGTCTGCTCAATCAGCTCCTTATTGAAGCCTTCAATCGGACAGGAATCGATACCGATCATTGCCGCGGCGGTCATCATGTTGCCGAGTGCGAGATACGTCTGGCGTGCTCCCCACTCGAACTTGGCCCGGTCATTGCCCCTTAATCCGAAATCAACGTTAAGGAAGGTGTCAAACATTTTGGTTTTGCCTTCAGCCACCTGCGGCGGCAGCTGCTGCACTTCACTCATCATCCCGCTGATATAAGCCGAATCCGCCGCCAGATCGGCCGGCTGTCTGGACAGAATCAGCAGAAAATGACTGGCAGTCGGAAGCTGCTTCTGGGCACCCCAGGCATTTACCCGCAGCTTTTCGCGCAGCTCCGGATTCTGAACGACAACAAATTTCCAAGGCTCAAACCCGAAGGAGCTCGGCGACAGACGCCCTGTTTCCAGAATGAAGCTGAAATCCTCACTGCTGATTGTACGGCTGCTGTCAAATTCCTTAGTGGCATGCCTGAACGCATAGGCTTCCAGAATGTCTTCCTTTAACGCCGATTTCTTTTCCAAAGTTTCCATAACCGCTACACCCTTTCCTGTCCTGCAAAAATATTGTTTTGACGTTATCCTGTTCACATGCTTAATATTAAGATATATACAGCGAACTTTGAAGTACGCACATTTTTGATATGTAGTATACAAAATGATACTGTGAGGTGACCAGACATGCGTAACAGAAAAGGGGGCTTTGGCGAATGCCCGGATGGCGCACAGGCCTGTCCCGTTGAATTCACCCTGGATGTAATCGGCGGAAAATGGAAGGGCGTGCTGCTGTACCATCTGATTGACGGAACAAAACGCTTTAATGAGTTCCGCAGAATCTGCCCGGGTATAACCCAGCGTATGCTTACGCTCCAGCTGCGTGAACTGGAGGAAGACGGCGTTGTTCACCGCGAGGTGTATCATCAGGTTCCGCCAAAGGTTGAATATTCGCTGACCGAATTCGGTATGACTCTTGTGCCGATCATCCATTTAATGAGGGATTGGGGCGTGGCCTACCAGACCAAGCAGCTTTCTGCAGAGAGCCGCGGCCGGCCGGAAGCTGCCTCAGGGGTGCAGTCCTAAAACTGCCCTCCTGATTTCTCTTCTCCGTTATCCCAAAAATCCTTCGGACTTCTGGCGCATCTGTCGCCAGTTAGAAGTTGCATCTAGGTGAAAGCGTATTTATTATTAATAGGAATACGTAATTATTATATTAAAAGGAGATGTTACCCATTCGATTCGGAACTTTAGCACACACGGCAGGTTGCCTGCCACTCGACACACTGGTTTCCACTCTGCAGGCACACGACATTGATTTTGTGCAGCTTGCCTTAACCAAAGCTATTCAGGATATTGATCTTTCTCCAGGCAAGTTCAGCCCTGCGCTGGCTAATTATATCGGTGAGAAGTTCGACAAGGCGGGTGTCCGTATCGGCGTGCTCGGCTGCTATATTGACCCGATCAACCCGGACCCGGCAGTACGCAGGGCAGAAATCAACCGCTTCAAGGAGCACTTGCGCTTTGCCAAGCAATTCGGGGCGCCGATGGTAGCCACTGAAAGCGGAGGCTTAACCACTTATCAGTCGGCTGATCCGGAGCGTTATGAAGAGCTCGGCTGGCAGACCTTCAGAGCTACGCTGGAAGAACTGGCTGAGGAAGCGGAGAAATGGGGCGTATTTGTAGGCATCGAAGGTGTAAGCAGCCATACTCTCGCCTCGCCTCAGCACATGCGCCGGATTCTGGATGAAGTACCTTCCAGCAACATTGGTGTCGTGTTCGATCCCTGCAATCTGATCGGACAAGATGTCGGGCGCCAGGATGAGATTGTAGACAGCTCGCTCGACCTGTTCGGCGACCGGATCATTCTCGCCCATCTGAAGGACATCTACGCTGAAGGCTCGGGTTACCGTCACGGAGTCCCGGGAGGCGGGCTGTTCCATACGGCTGAATTCTTCAGGAAGCTCCAGGCACGTAAGCCGATGCTTGATGTGTCACTCGAAGAGATTACACTGCCTGTTATGAATGATACGGTTGCCCTGCTCCACAGTCTGCGCAGCTAATCCTCTGACGCTTTTCTTTCTCTGGCCGTTGCGGTGCGTGCAATGCTCTGCCGCTCCGGTCAGAATCCTCTGACAGCCCCCAGCATCCCCATAGACGTTTAACCAAAATTCGTTCCTTTTCCCTCTTCGCTGAATAAAATGCTATACAGATCTATAATGCCAATTCAGCGCGATAAAGGAAGGGAAGAGATCAGCGATGAGGTTCACATTCCCCATTCTCACCCTATGCCATGGCGGAGCGCAACGGATGCTGGTGGAACTCACCAATGGTCTTACAGCTCTCGGCCATCAGGTGATCATTGTCATGCCGGTCCACGGCGATATCTCCTATGACATCCATTCTACGCTGCACCGTACAGATCATACCGTACTCCGCGAATCCGACTTCCCGGCTAGCGATATCATTGTCTCTAATTTCTATACCACCGTACCTGTCTCAGAAGAGGCCAGCCGGAGCGGCAAAGGGCTGCATGTCCGTCTTTCATTATGCTATGAACCGCTGTTTCTGCCGGAGAATCATGTATCTTTTCCCAGCTATAATACCACACCGAGACTGCTCGTGTTATCAGAATGGCAGCGTGATATCATCGCCCTTAACCACGGCATTACCGGCAGTATTGTCCCGGTCGGCATCAGCACCGTTTTCCGCAACCGGCATATCCGTCACAACCTGCAGGAGCCGGTGAACATTACCGCCATTCTCCGCAAGGTCGAGAACGGCTTCTCCTGGCACCGCGAACAGGAGTATCTCATCTCACAGCTCGACATCGTAAAGCAGAATCTCCCGCATGTGAATATCAATTTTATCAGCCCGCCGGACGAGTTTTACACCTCGGAATCTCTTCAGAAGCTTAAAGCCGGCGGCAAATACCGCTTTTTCACTCCACTGAACGACGAAGAGCTGAATTACCATTATAATTGTGCAGATATTTTTGTCAGTTCGAGCATATTTGACAGCGGCTCTCTGCCGGGGCTGGAAGCGATGCGCTGTGGTGCGGCACTGGCTACCGTCTATTCCGGGGGAAATATGGAGTATGCAAGGCACGAAACGAACTGCCTGCTCTCCTTCCGGTATGAAAACAGGCTGGCTGGCGATGTAATCCGGCTGGTGCAGGATCATGCGCTCAGGATCAGGCTGGCGTCACAGGGAGAAGTGGAATCAAACCGCTGGACCTGGGAGAGCAGTGTCCGGATTATGGAACAGACTATTCAGCATTTCATGCAAGGAAATCTCACACACTGATTGCGGGGAACCGGCAGCCATTTCCGCACAGCAGACAGCTTCCGGGACGGATACACATAATAAACGGGCAGCAGTACATCAACGGATACCGTCGGTGTACTGCTGCCCGTTTATTATTAGCGGAACATTGTATCAAGTCTATTTCCGGCATTACAGCTATTCAGGATGGTCCTCACCTGCATCGGGTCTATCGGGCGATTGCAGGCGGATGTACCGGTCCCCGAGCAGATTCTGAAAATAACTGCGGTTATACAGCATGCTCGGATGGGCCGGATGGAACAGCAGCGCTGTTTCATTATACTGATTGGCTTTCTCATGCTGTCCCAGCCGGTCATAACACAAAGCGAGCTGAAGATGCGGAAGCCAGGTCGAATATGCTTCATTCCTGAACGCCATTGATTCTCCGTCCCGGGGCAGCATGACAGCCAGCTCATACCAGTATACCGCAGCTTGCAGCTGTCCTTTGTCCAGGTGCCAGGCTCCCAGCCTGCAGCAGAATTCTGCGCGCGGCTGGTCATATTGCAGTGTTCTGCACAGTGCAGCAAAGGCGGCTCCCGGATCACCCAGCTGCTCCCTGCATTCTGCCAGCTTCAGGCAGGCCTGAATATTATCCTCAATCCACCCCCGTCCCCCATCCAGAAACTGCTCATAGTATCGGGATGCCTCCTCATGCATCCCGTGGTCACGAAGCTCATTAGCGAAGTAATACTGATCGCGCGGTGAGAACTTCTCTCCCGCTGCCGCCCGCTTCTGGTAGATGCGCAGATTACGGTCAGTATATGCCTTGTCTTTTTCATGAGTGATACAGACATCACTGCTGAGTGAAGCTCCATACACCTCCAGATACTCATGCACCGGCCCGATCCATCTGAAATTGCGGCTGCGCCGGACCAGACGGTTGCGCCGGAGTGATACTGTCACATTTCCGTCCGCGTCAAAACCCAGATTGTACTGCATATTCACACTGTCAATCCCCTCGGGCATCTCCCGCTTCAGCCGGATAAACCGCTGCCCGTCCTCCTCCTTCAGGTAATCATCTGCGTCCAGCCAGAGGATGTATTCTTTGGTGGCTTTGCTAAACGCAAAATTACGTGCAGCGGAAAAGTCATCAATCCACGCAAAATCATAAATGACTGCCCCGAAAGCAGAAGCTGCTGCTTTGGTACCGTCTGTGGAGCCTGTATCCACAATAATAATCTCATCGGCAATAGATGCAACCGTAGACAGGCAGCGGGGCAGGCTGGCTTCCTCATTGCGGACAATCATGCATAAGCTGATTTCTATCATTAGATCCTCCTGACCGGTTGAACACCAAACCGTATTTGTGCTCTATATGGATATGCAGCCCTGCAGATTTGCAACCCTGTTCCTACCCATGCGGCTGCTTCATTCCGCCAATATCCTTCCCGAAGGTACACTGTAAAAAAAGTTTTTCCGCAAAAAAAGCAACTTATCCGGATGCAGAAGGGTCAATGTTATAGAGACTGGAGGCAAAGCATGTCAATGGAGCGGAATGAAGTCGCCACGATGAGCGCAGGCGCATTAAAAACACTGATGGAAACCTATGGCGAGGATGTATGGAATTACGCCTACTTTCTGTCGAGCAGCAGCAGTGCTGCTGACGACATTGCCCAGGAGACCTTCATCCGGGCATTTAAATATATGCACGCATTCCGGGGAGAGGCCTCGGTCAAAACATGGCTGCTGCGGATTACCCGCAACCGCTGGTATACCTACCGCAGCAGCAGCTTTATGAAACGGGTGACCTTGCAGGCCGCGCCGGACAACACACGCACGGAGCAATCAGCAGAGGCTGTCTATATGAATGAATCACTCAGCAGCGAAATCTGGCAGCTTGTCCTGCGCCTTCCCCGCAAGTACCGGGAAATTCTAATGCTGCATGCTCACTATAATATGTCGATGGAGGAGCTCGCACATACACTGAACATCAGCCTGCCGGCGGCTAAGTCAAGGCTGCACCGGGCACGGCAGAAAGCTAACGAATACTGGGAAAAGGAGCTGGACAGCAATGAGTAAGTTACCGCAGGACTGGGAGAAGATGCTGCAGGAGAAGCCTTTTGCAGGGAGCCGCTTCAGTAAACAGCTGCAGCAGAAGGTTCATGACCGTCTGCCGGGTCCGCTTCCCAGGAAGCTCCGTGCCCGGACGTATGCTGCGCTGGTGCTCCCGCTGCTTGTACTTGTGCTGCTGATCGGCTACAGCGCCGGCGGATTCAGCAGCACACCAAGCAGTTCCGGGATTACTGGGGCTGCCGCTCCCGGCGGCGGTCCGGATAAAGTCACACCTGTTAACGGAGCCGGCAATTCTCCGGACGATGCTGCCGCAGACAGCCTGCCGGCTATGCTGTCCTTTCCTTCAGCAGACTCCGCGGGGGAGAAGGTGCAGCTGCCGCTCCGTGCCATCCCTGCCCTCCCCAGCGCAGAGAACGGGCTCCCGGCGGTGAAGAATCCGATTCCCGCCCTGCCGGAGATGACCTTTCCGCTCACCGGCAGAGTGGCAGATCAGCTGCAGGCTACACTGGTCTACCGCACAGATGCGCAAGACAGCTACGTGCTGCTCGCTCCAGCCGGCTGGGAAGCCTCTGCCGTTATTGGCGTAAACGGGTCCTATGGCGTGACTTACCGGAACCCGGCTGATCCGGCCCAGACACTGATCTACACCGATACCAACTGGAGCTGTCAGGGCTGTGCGATCGGGGATATTGGGCTCTATTTCCCGGATAAGGAGGAATGGGCAGCGGATCAAGGCTTTCCGGTCTATGTGCCGCTGGAATTCACGAAGCGGCAGCTGGGGAGTACCGGTGATGCGGCTGCCCGCACCCTCCGCTATGCACTCGAACCGGATACGGAGAGCCTTGCTGCTGACGGAGCGGCTTATTACGAAGAAGGCAGCTGGGGTTATCTGATCCGCCGGCTCGAGCTGAAGCATGCCTCCGGCGGTTCCGGGCAGGAAGCAATGGAGAGCATAATGGGCTTTTTTGCTGCTAATCAAGGGGCGCTCAGGCTCGTAGAACCGGAAGCAGATTCCACAGCAGCAGACGCTGTCCCGTTCCCCGCTAGCGCCCTGACAGGTGCGCTGGAGCAGCAGGGTCTCCAACTGGCTGCAGTGAACGCCGGAGAAGAGCATATGTTCAATAAAGAGCTTGCAGGCGTGTGGCCGGATGAGCTGCTGATCGACTATGAAGGTCCGCTGACAATCACAGACCGCTTATCCATCTATACTTATGATGGTGCGGAGGCCTGTGCTGACGGACTTGAAGCCCTGAAGCTGGAGATTAACCGCACCACCTATGACGGTGGAGCCCGGACGTATCCCCATGTATTCAGGGGAGGTAACTTTCTGGTGGTGTATTGGATGGGCCCCGGCGGTGACGGCGGCTTCAAATATGACAAGGCAATAAAGACCGCCCTTGCCGGTTTCAGCAGTAAGGAATAGACCGTGAACTACAGGCAGCGCAGCACTGAAAAAATGGTGTTGCGCTTTTTTGGGCGACGGTAGCGGTGTTTTTTGTTATAATGTCGTAGTGCAATTAGAAAGAACTTTATGTACAAGAAGGAGACGTTCGCCTTGTCAAAAATCGTTAAAACCCTAACTATAGCCGGTAGTGACTCCAGCGGTGGCGCAGGCATCCAGGCTGACCTCAAAACCTTTGAGGAATACGGCACTTACGGCTTCAGCGCATTAACTACTATTGTTACAATGGACCCGGATAACGGATGGCATCATAACGTTTACCCGGTGGATGCTGCTATCGTAGCCGAGCAGCTCAAAACAATCTTTGCCGGCGGTCCTGTAGATGCCATGAAGACAGGCATGCTGGGCAGTGTCGAAATTGTCCATGTCGCTGAAAAAGCGATTAAAGACAACCTTCAGACCAATGTAGTTATCGACCCTGTTATGGTCTGCAAGGGCGAGGATGAAGTCCTCAATCCGGAGAGCGCCAATGCAATCCGCGATCTGCTGCTGCCGCTGGCTACAGTAGTTACGCCTAACCTGTTCGAAGCAGGGGTATTGTCGGGCCTGGGCAAGCTTACAACCCTTGAAGATATGAAAGAAGCAGCACGCCTGATCCACAAGCTCGGCACCAAAAATGTTGTCGTAAAAGGCGGAAAGGCACTGGGCGGCGATCTGGCGATTGATGTCTTCTTTGACGGTACAGACTTTACCGTGCTGGAGACTGCAAAGATTGAGCCGGCTTACAACCATGGTGCTGGCTGCACATTTGCTGCAGCTATTACCGGCGGTCTGGCAAACGGCTTGAGCGTCCACGAAGCTGTAGCCAAGGCCAAGGACTTCGTCTCTGCCGCAATCCGCAGCGGATATGCCTTTAACCAGTATGTCGGACCTGTATTCCACGGCGGCTACCGTCTGGAGAAATAGGACAAGCCCGGCCTGTGACAACAGCTTCCTGCTCTGCTAAAAAACCGTGTACCCATTCGTGGGCACACGGTTTTTATCAGAATATTATGATGTCCTGCATCTGCTTACTGTGCAGCCGATCCTCCGGCAATATGCTCAATAAAAGAAATAGCCTTGTCCTTGACTTCATCCACTCCGAGGACCCCAATGATCATATTCTCGTCCTCAGCCTTATTAACCGGCAATGCGGCAACAAAGGCTGAATCCGTAATATCTACGCCATACAGCTCTTCCTTTCCGCTCTGCGGATTAGTCCCCCACTTCAGCCGCGGGTCATCCTTATCCAGGCTTCCGCTTGCAACAATAGCGCTCAGATCCTGAAATCCGTCCTGCCCGCCGATCCATTCCAGTGTTGCATCATCCAGAATAATAATATCAGGATGGTTCGCCGCCAGCTCCACCACCGCTTTTTGCATATAGTTCATATCGAAGGAATCCCCGCCCTGCCCGGTTCTCGGCAGGTATATCATGTTACTTTCTACCCGCTTCCACTCCGGATACTGCGCAATAATAGCGGCATCCAAATCGGCTGTCTGTCCGTCCGGGTCCTGCACACCGAAATTGCCCAGGAACATAATTTTGGCATCCAGCGGAGGCAGGGAAGCCAGATATTTACGATGCTGCCAGTTGTTATAAATAGCATTTCCGGCAACAGCGAGCACAATGACCGCAATGACCGATACAATAACATGCGTCCGGTACAGGCGGAAGAACCGTTCCCATTTGCTTGCCGCTCCGGAGAATTTCCCGTACTTAGCCAGACGCTCCTGCTCCGCTTCCTCGATCTCCTGCTTGTCCAGCGTATCAAGAATAAACTTGAATGCCTGAAAATCCTCCTCGGGCGCTGAGCGCTCCTCCTCCGAAGCCTTGGACTTCCGCCGTTTAATCAGCAGGTCAAAGCGTTTATTAATCTCTTCCCTGGATACGTTTTCAGATAAGCCTAATTTTTCATAGGCCTGCTTCAGCTTCTCATTCACATTCATTTCTCCTTTGGTATGTATGATGCCAACTTCACAAATGCAGATAATCTTATTTTAGCAGATTTTAGTCCCAATACTCCAGTTTCGCCCGGTTTGGGCTCAGCTATCACTATTTTACAATGAGGCTACTGTATAGCATCTTCATTTCATCCGTCAACGGGCTGTCACAAAAACTGTGTAAATAGCAGTGCTTCACTGCAATCACAGGTATATAAAGCGCTTTAACACATATATATCCCACTAGACACCAGACATGAAATAATATTTGTTTGTGTACGTCACGAGGAGGATTGAGAAAATGTTCACATTTGCCAGCGTTAATCAGGAGGAATGCATCGCCTGCGGAGCCTGCAATTCTGCTGCTCCCGATATTTTTGATCTGGATGATGAAGGAATTGCGGCAGTTATTTTTGCAGGGGACAACAACCGCGGCATTACGGCTATCGCCGAAGAGCTGCAAGAAGAGCTTCAGGACGCTATTGACAGCTGCCCGACCCAGTGCATTCAGCTTGCTGATGCTCCTTTTGCCTGAAAGGTACACAGAACATCCTGTTCATTATACAAGCAGCAGGGCAGCCCTCCCACTCCGGGAACAGCTGCCCTGCTTAACCATGCGGTCCAGTCGGCTGCCAGTTCACTGAAACCATGACCCTACGATGGTATTAAACGGCTTATAGATTATGATAAGGAGCAAAAGCGGACTCGGAACGTTCACACGCAGCAGCGCACATACAGCCGAAGCGATTCCAGCAGCCCAGAACAGCATATAAACAACCCGGTCCCGGCGCTTCCGCTTGCCCTTAAGTAAAGGCAGGTCGGCGGCAATACAGGCTGAGGCGATGACCAGGCACAAAAGAACAAGCAGCATATCCTGTTCACTCCTTAATCTGATCTATAAATGAATTATCGATTGCCCCGATCCGGTTAATGATAACTGTAGCCTTGTAATGGATCGGCAGGGTTTTCAGGTAATCACCGCCGCTCTGCTCCAGCAGTCTCGTCCAGGCTTTGGGGTCTTTCTGGTAAATGGATTGTCCGAAACCGAAAATATCGACGTTAAAACGGTCATTAATCTGCTTTACAGACTGCTTCATCCTCATGATGATCCGCTTCTCTGTCTTTCTTTCCAGATCCAGAATAATCTGGTCTTCATCGAGCCGGTCTGTGCCTGTCACTTCCTCGACATTGCAGAGGGCTTCAATATCGAGATAAATATGCGGTTTTCCTTCAATAAATCTGACCTTCCTCCGGGTTCTGGACTTTAGCGCTTCAATTACGATTAAACCGTCATCATCCCCTTCAACATGACCTGTATTTTTTTTCACATTATCCGTAATATAGTTATAACCGGCTACCTCATCGCCACTCAGCCAGCCGAGCATCTTATCCTTTCTGAATACTGCAACACTCTCGTAACGCAGCTTGGTCTTTGGATTAGTACGCTCTGTATTCCTTTTTTCACCGCCGGCTTCAGGATTACCCTTAACCTCTACACCAGTCAATACCGGATTCTTTCCCTCATAAAGCAGATCTTCAATGAATCTGTCCAATGTAACTGCGACTGTCCTGGCTGATACCTTGTAGGACTTATCCAATGCGTTGAACAGTTTATTTGCCGGAAGCTTATCCAGAGCCGTCAGCACATTCAGCGCCTCCTCCGCAGTCCCTCCCTTTGCCACCATGACATAGAAATCCATCCGCGGCTCACGGCTGCGCTTCAGCACATCCAGTGTCGGGCCAAGCCCTTCGCGGGCAAGTGATTCTCCAAGGACCAGTACCCGGATGTGCCCCATATAGGCTGAACGAGAGACGGTCATATTAAATAGGCGTAACGATTCATAAATGGTGGGCGAAGGAAAGGTATAGGAAGCCACGGGTACTCCGCTGCTTAACCCGCCGCCACCCTGGGATGTTATTGCTGAGGGGATCACAACCTGCATGGTTACCTTGAACCCCTCCTCTGCCTTATCTATTCCCAACGCAAGAACAAATGCCAGCTCGTTCAGCTCCTTTCTCTCCCAGCAGCCGCTCAGCAGCATGGGCAACAGCACTAATGGCAGCAAGGAGCATAGCGCTCTGCGAAGTTGTCTCATCATCATTTATTCTCCCTGCGGCGCGCTGTCCCTTGGCGGTAAAAGTTTTTGGTAAGATTCTCTTTCGGCCGGGTCCTGAGGTAAGGCCATGGAAACCGGAAGATGGTATCCTTCATATCCTCTGCCCGGTACGGTCCGAGCGGACTCATGTAGGGAATGCCGAAGGATCGCAGGCTCGCTAAATGCAGCACAATAACAAATACCCCCCAGAGAACCCCATATAAGCCGATAAATCCGGCAAGGCCGATCAGGGCAAACCGGATGATCCGTGCAGCAATGGACATTCCCGCCTCTGGAATAACGAAGCTTGAGATGGCAGTTATAGATACGATAATGACCATTGCAGCAGAGACGAAGCCTGCGGCAACCGCCGCCTGGCCGATTACCAGCGTGCCTACGATTGAGATCGCCTGGCCGATATTCTTGGGGATTCTCACTCCGGCCTCACGCAGGATTTCATAAGTCAGCTCCATCACCAGCGCCTCAATAAAAGCGGGAAACGGTACCGTCTCACGCTGGGCAGCAAGGCTGATGACCAGGTTGGTCGGGATCATCTCCTGGTGATAGGTCGTAATCGCCACGTAAAAAGCCGGAGCAAGCAGCGTAAGAAAGAAGGCAAGAAACCGGATAAACCGCAGCAGTGTTGAAATATCAGCCCGCTGGTAATAGTCCTCAGCCGATTGAAAAAAAGCGACGAATATCGTCGGAGCGAGCAGCACAAACGGTGTTCCATCAATCAGAATAGCCACTTTACCCTCAAGGATGCCTGCGGCAATGGTATCCGGCCGGTCACTGTTATATATAGTCGGAAAAGGCGTCTTAGCGGTATCCTGGATGAACTCCTCAATATAACCGCTCTCGAGTATGCTATCGGTGTCGATTGTGTTCAGCCGCCGCTTTACCTCCTGTACGAGCTCGTCATTGGCAATATTGCTTAAGTACATTAGTGATACGCTGGTCTGGGTTACCCTGCCAATCTGAATGGTTTCCAGCCATAAATGACTGTCCTTGATTTTGCGGCGCAGCAGTGCCGTGTTGGTCCGCAGGTTCTCAGTGAAGCCTTCCATCGGACCGCGTACCACCGATTGTGAGTTCGGCTCACTTACCGCCCTGTCCTCCCAGCCGGGCAGGCCGATCCTCAGCGCATTTGCAGTGCCGTCCACTACAAGCATGACGCTGCCGGACATCAGATCATGGACAAATTGACTTGTTTTATTAATAACCGTCAGATCGCCTGCCATCAGAATGCGCTGTCTCAGCAGCTCGACAGTAGCGTCAGGACTTAGCCCTGCCAGCATATCCGGCACCCGGCTTCCCTGCAGGGAGTACAGAATTGAATTATGCAGCAGCCCGGTATCCACCAGTCCGTCTATATAAAATAGGGATATATGCGTGTTATCTCCAAGCAGAAGCTCTTTACTTACCAGATCCGTGCTGGAGCCAAGCAGTTGCTTGAGCTGTTCGTGAGTGTCCTCCAGGCGGCCCGATAGGGCCTCATCGTGTCTCTCTTCCATCGTGCTGCCTCCCTTTCCACCCTTCTGTCCCATAGTTTGATTCAGATCTTGATAATTATTCCTTGGCTGAGAATCTCCTGCACTAACATAAAACGGGCTAAACAAGCCATACTATGCCAATACATACAAGAATATCCGATCGCAGCGGAGACAAGGGAGACAATAGGATGCTTGAAAAAGACAGGATTAGCTCAGCACAGATGGTTATATTCGGTCTGTTTGCTTATATCGGGGATATGGCGCTGGTCTACCCTGCTGTTATGGCTTCTACTGCCCATCAGGATGCCTGGATTACCGGACTGATCAGCCTGCCGCTGGGGATCGGGACCATTTTTCTGTTGGTAACCTTATGTAATATTGATCCTAATAAAACGATTATCGAGCTCAGCCGGCAGATTCTGGGCAAATGGCTTGGCGGAGCCGTGGGGCTTTACTATTTGATTTTTTATCTGCTGGCCGGTTCTACCTACATCCGTGAGATTGAAGATTTCCTCTGTACACAGATCTATGAGGGGACTCCCGGCGGAGTAATCAGAGTTATGGGAATATTTATACTGGTATACGGCCTGCGGCTGGGATTAGAGACACTGGGGAGGGCATCACAGATTTTTTTCCCGCTGTTTGCTTTCTTCCTGATCTGCCTGATTGTCCTGCTGCTTCCGCAGGTGCGTGTTGAGCGCCTGTTACCTATGTTTAATACACCGGTTCCCGATATGGTTCATTCGGTAATGTACGGTGTCTTTTATCCGTTCGGGGAGATGTGTGTATTCTTGATGATCTACCCTTATGTCACTAAATCGGATAAAATTAACCGCGACATCTTCCTCTCCATCTGTGTTGGAGCATTAGGCCTCAACATTATCCTGATCCTTTCACTCACTGTGCTGGGTGTATATTTCTCCGAGCATGACTTCTACGCCGCCTATCTTCTGGCCCGGAAAATCAACATTGCCAACTTCCTTCAGCGGATTGAAGCCCTTATGGCTACAGCCTGGATTATCAGCACCTATTTTAAAACCGTACTGTTTTTTTATGCCTTTGTACTGGGGACTGCCCAGTTCTTAAAGCTGAAAAGCTACCGCCCGCTGATCTTTCCTACTGCCTTTCTGCTCTACGGGCTCTCCCAGCTGATCGCCAAAAATATTATCTTCTATGTAAAAGAAATTCCAGCCTACTGGGTAGACTGGAATTTCACCTATGCCTTCGTCCTTCCGGTAATCATGCTTAGCGTCAATAAGGTACGGAAAGTCTTGTCCCGGGGTTCATGAGGAGCTATGATTGAACCGGAGGAGGCTCAGTCAAGCATGGAAATCAATCAATACGAGCGGCTGGTGCCGGATGTGTTTTTGTTTGTTGACCGGAAGTGCTTTGAAGGCTGGGGAATCGGCCGGAGCACCATCGACTTTCATGATCTAACCTTTGTTGTCGGCGGCAGAGCCGTCTATTCGATCAACGGGGTGAACTATACGGTAGAAGCCGGAGACATGCTGTATGCCCCGGCAGGCAGCATCCGTGAAGCTCATACCTTCAGCGATGCGCCGATGCATTCCTTTGCATTCAATTTCTTCTGGCTGGGCGGGGGCAATGAAATACGGCTTCCCTTTCAGACGGTAACCCGCAACTGGCGGACCAAGGAAATTCTCGATGATATCCGGGAATTCTCGCATATATGGATGAGCAAGCAGCCTCTATACAGAATGAAGGCCAGAGCCGTCTTTCAGCAGATCATCTACCGTCTGCTCATTATCGCCCATCATCAGCAGGCACCGTATGTTGATCCGAGAATACATAAAGCAACAGCCTATATCATGGATCATTATGCAGAAGAGATTACGATCGGCGAGCTTGCTCTACCTGCCGGGCTGAATCCCGAATACATGGGTAAGCTGTTCAAGCAGAACACAGGGGTAGCATTGAAGGAATACATCAACAGGGTACGGGTCAACAATGCCGAGATGCTGCTGTCGGCCGGCGGCTTCAATGTCTCTGAAGTTGCAGCCCATTGCGGATACCGGGATGCCGCCTATTTCAGCAATGTGTTCAAGCAGATCAAGGGCTATCCTCCGTCAGCTCTGCTGAAGTGAGATAGCTCTCCTCCGGCCCAAGATAGGAATACGGCAGCGGCCCGGCGGATAGCACCAGCTTCTGCAGCACCAGCCCGGCATCCAGTCCATAGAACCGCAGCGTATGGACACCTTTTGTTAAGGTGTGACTGGTAGAGCTAACATGGATGTTATTCATTACCGCCCGGCACCAGGGCTCATTACTATGGTTACCGCCTTCATAGCCGGGAGGCAGAGCGTCGGCAACGATAGGCTCACCTCCGTCAAAGCCTGCTGCATACTTCAAGCCGCTGACCGGCGAAAGGTGATTTGTCGGTGCAATATAAGCAGTCAGGCTATATTCGCCGTCCCGCTTAATCAGCAGCCTGTACTCCAGATAGGGCGCTTGCTCCGGTTCACTGAAGGATGCAGTGTCCGGGTACATTTTGACAGAGGATAGAGTCCTGCC
>RCUO01000607.1_pt1 | contig 17048 bp, 12 predicted proteins | sample 2166161 | NCBI WGS metagenome assembly RCUO01 (sample SAMN09932617, study PRJNA488358) | compost metagenome | feature: garden; material: soil; isolation source: compost soil in cyclohexanecarbonitrile-enriched culture | place: Germany: Experimental Botanical Garden Goettingen | collected 2016-01-27 | reverse complement strand
TGAATGGCTTCCCTGACCTTCTGCTGGTGACGTTCCTGATCCTGATGGCCTTTACGGTGCAGGGACCAGTCTTCTTTTGAGACTACAAACGTATATGGCTCCGGTGATTGCGGCAGGATGACCACCTCCCATGAAATATAAATCAGTCGATGCACAAGCCTTAGTCCCGCTGAAAGGGTTGTAACTAAAGTATATTCATGGGGATGGGGGATATGTGAACTGTCTTTATTCGCTGATCTCTTCAATAATCAGGCGGTAGCTGTTGGATCTGGCTTCACCTGAATAGCGGCGGTCCTCAATGGTATATACGTAAAGAGCCGTCGAATTGCCCTGAAGGGTATTACCCATGTAATCAATATTGATTTTGACCATGTAGGTCAGATGAACCGTCTGACCGGGCTCGAGAATCCCGAGCGGTACTGTACCGCTATAAGAGGTTCCCGGCATCGTCAATGCGCTGACCGTTACAATATCCGGATCAATAACCGTGCCTTGAGGCACAATCCGGATTACAGTGACATCGGCAGGATAATTGCCGCTGTTGGTTACATGGATATTGAACTCGGCAATACTTCCATGCTCGACAACCGGCGGTTCGCCGGTCATCTGAATGGTAATAATCGGAGCATAGAGCAGTGTTATGACCATATTGGACCGGGAATTCTGCCTGACATTACGGCTGTCTGGAAGTGTGTAGGTGTACACGGCATTCCCCTGGTTCCGGATTGCCGGCAGCTCCCGGATATCGGTGGCGGCCGGTATGGAGACAAGAAACGCTACCGTTGCAGATGCCCCGGGCCTTAAGGTGCCCAGCGGAATGCCGTCTCCCGGCCGGGCACCCGGACGAGGCATTCCGTTCACCTGAATGCTGTCCCAAATAAACAGTGTACCGGCAGGTATGGCATCGGTAAGTACAGCCTCCACAGCCAGATTGCCGCTGTTCCGGACTGTAAATTCATAGCGCAGGTTATCGCCTGGAGATGCACTGTGACGGTCTACCTTTAAGCTCACATTGATGCCGGCCTGCACAATGGTAACAGTTACTGAGTTACTCTCGGCCCGTTCGGTATCATCACCGACAATATAGGAGAGCGCCGCGCGGGTAACGAGTACGGAATCAGCGGGAACAGCATTAACGCGAACCCGGAAGGAGATTTCTTCAGCAGCTCCGGCGTCCAGTGTTCCCAGCGGGATACCGGCAGCGGGGTCCGCTTCGGGGGAGTATACTCCTCCTGCTATTACACTTCCGGGGATAAACACGGCTCCCTCCGGTACAGGAACAATAGCAGAGATACTTCTAAGCGGCCGTGTTCCTTCATTTCTCAGCAGCAATGTATAGGTAATGACATCCCCGATGAATGTAGTCGGAGTGCTTGCAGTAAGCAGCAGAGAGAGCTGATAGGCAAGCAGAGATACACTAACCGTATTGGAGCGGATTTCGCCCCTGATCATTCTGCCGCCTGTTGTAGAGAAGGAGTATTCGCCAGTGGCGGCATTCTGCAGCTCGAGTAACGGCGGAAGTGAAACTACAATAACCTGGAAGGCGATTGTGGTATGGCTCTGCGGTGCAACCGCATCAAGCGGGATGCCGCCCTCTGGAGACACACCGGGTAAGGGTACCCCGTCTCTAATGACACTGTTGGCAATAAACGATACCCCTGAAGGCAGAGCATCCAGGACTGTAACCAGCGCAGGAAGGTTACCGCTGTTGGTTGCCGTAATGGTATAAACCAGTGTTTCCCCGAGGGAAACACTGGTTTTGTCTGCGCTTTTGTACAGGGAGAGAACAGGACCTACAACCTGGGTGTTGACGGTATTGGAAAAGGTGATCCCGTCAATGCCCGCCGCTGAGCTAAACAGCACCATGGATTGATTGGTCACGACAGGTTGCAGATTCGGGCCGGGAGTCATATCACAATTACCTGTACCTGGAAAGTAACGGTCGAGGAAGCTCCGGCAGCGATGCTGCCGATTACAATACCTGCCCCGGGGTTGGCGGCAGGCCGCTGCACACCATCGACGGCCACGCTGCCGATGACGAACTGGCTGCCTGCCGGGATCGGGTCGACAAGCACGACATTGTTGACGGTGACGATACCATTGTTGGTAACTACAATCGTGTAGGTAATGAGATCGCCGACTATCGCATCGATTGCAGGAGTGCTCTTGACCGCCGTAACATCAGGGGACGATACCGGTATAACGAGCACATTGGACAGTGAGCTGCCGGAGAGCAGGCGTCCGTCCGGCGGAGTGAAGGTGAAGGTCGCTGAAGCCTGATTGACCAGCTGCTGCGGCGAAGGCAGCGAAGCCACGGTGACCTGCAGCGTAACAGTTACTGTAACGGTAGCTCCGGCTGCTATAGTACCGATCGCAATGCCAGCCGTAGGATCAGCTCCCGGCTGCGGTACGCCATTGACAAGCACGCTGTTCGGCACGAATACTGCCCCTGCTGGAATGGCGTCTGTAACGGTGACATTAGCCGGCAGGTTGCCTGTGTTGTTCACGTTCAGGAAGTAAGTGACTGTATCGCCGACGGTTGCGTTAGCTGTATCCGCACTCTTAACGACATTGATGAACGGCTGGTATACCGGTGTAATCAGGTTGTTGGAATAGGATGCACCGGAGAAGGCGCCGGAGGTGAAGCTGACCGAAGCCTGGTTATTTAGGACAGTACTGGCTGGCAAGGCATTGACCAGGATGTTGAAAGTTACGGTTGTTGATGCTCCCGGTGCAATTGTGCCGATGGGGATACCATTGGCAGGGCTCGCTCCAGGTACCGGAGTGCCGTCAACGACTACACTGCCTGTAACAAAGGAAGCGCCTGCCGGTATTGGATCACTAAGCACAACGTTGTTAATCGGCGCAATTCCGCTATTAGTGACGACGACGGTGTAAGGGACAGTATCTCCAATGACGGCATCGATAACGGTGGTGCTCTTGACTACCGCCACGTTAGGAGAGGATACCGAAATCAGGTTGATATTTGAAGGTGCCGTCTGGTTGAAGGTCCGCCCGTCAGGAAGCGTATAGGCCAGTGAAATGATGGCCTGGTTGCTGAGCTGCTGGCTCGGCGGAAGGGTAGTGATGAGCACGGAGAAGGTAACCGTCAGCGTGGCTCCGGCAGCAATCGAGCCGAGCGGAACACCTGTGGCCGGGTCGCTGCCCGGAACCGGCTGTCCGTTAATCAGCACACTGTTGGCTACAAGGGTGGTCCCTGCCGGAATCGTATCCGTCAGCGTACCTGTTGCCGGATAATTGCCTGAATTGTTGACTGTAACTGTATAGGTAATGGTATCACCGACCGTTGCATTGGTGATGTTGGAGGATTTGACGGCTGCGACAATCGGCTGATAGACCGGAGTAGTAACAATGTTGGAGAAGGCTACGTAAGAAAGGGCCCCGGAAGTAAAGCTGACGGAGGATTGGTTGTTAAGCACTCCGGTAGCCGGAAGCGTTGTAACAGATACTGTAAAGGCGACCGTGACGGAAGCACCCGGAGCGATACTGCCGATATTCACCCCGGTGGACGGAGAAGCGCCCGGCCGAGGTACCCCGTCCACCAGCACACTGCCGGCTACAAATGCGGTTCCTGCCGGGAGCGCATCCGTAAAGACGACATTGTTGACGTTGGCAATGCCGTTATTAGTCAGAACGACGGTGTAAGTGATGGAATCTCCGGCAGTCGTAGCGGTAGTAGTTGTGCTCTTGACAACGCCAAGATTCGGATTGGACACCGGAATGGTGAACGTATTGGATACAGCCGATCCGCTCAGTGTCCGTCCGTCCGGCAGGGTGAAGGTGTAAGAAGCTGTTCCCTGATTGACCAGAAGCTGCGGTGACGGAAGGGAGGTGATGACAACCGAGAACTGTACCACCACGGTTCCGCCGGCAGGAACAGTCCCGGCAGCAATGCCTGCTGCAGGATCAGCCTGCGGCAGAGGCAGTCCGCCCACCAGCACGCTGTTCGGCACAAAGGTTGTACCTGCCGGAATGTTATCGGTCACTGTCAGATTTGCCGGGTAGTTGCCGGTATTGTTCACCGTCAGGGAGTAAGTCACCGTATCGCCGACAGTGGCATTGCTGGTGCTTGCGCCTTTGGTTACAGCAATATTCGGCTGAAAGACAGGTACAGCCACCGGATTGGACCAGGTGGAGCCTGAGAACACCCCTGAGGTGTAGGTTACTGTCGCCTGGTTGTCAATGGAGGCATCGGCCGGCACGGAGGTTACCAGGACATTATAGGTGACAACCGCGACAAACCCGGCTGCCAGTGTGCCTATGGCCACCCCTGTGGCCGGATTGGCATTCGGGAACGGCACGCCGTTGACAGCCACGCTGCCGGTGACAAAGGTGGTGCCGTCCGGTGTCGGATCATTAAGCAGCACATTATTGACGGGGTCGATCCCGTTGTTGGTAATGGTTACTGTATAAGGAATCGTATCTCCAAGTGCGGCAGCGGTGAAGGTCGTGCTTTTGACTACAGCCAGGTTCGGGGCAGATACAGCAATGGTTACCGTATTGGATACAGCTGTTCCGGTCAGCAGGCGGCCGTCCGGCGGAGTGAAGGTGAAGGTGGAGCTGGCCTGATTGACGAGCTGCTGCGGACTCGGCAGGGAGACGATAAACACGGTAAAGCTGACCGATACACTGGCACCCGGTGCGACGGTGCCGACTGCTATTCCGGTATCCGGAGCGGAGCCCGGCTGCGGGAAGCCGCCGACAATGACGCTGTTCGGATCAAAGGTAGTCCCTGCCGGGATATTATCGGTCAGGGTTACATTGGCTGCCAGATTACCGGTATTGCTGACGACGATAGTGTAAATAATCGTATCGCCGACTGTTGCATTCAGGTCATTTGCGCTTTTGACCAGCGAAATCTGGGGCTGAATGACCGGGGTCGTTGTCACATTGGAGCTTGATGAGCCGGAAAAAACCCCGGAGGTAAAGCTGACGGTGGACTGGTTGTTAATCTGTGATGGTATCGGCATTGTAATCCTCACCTCGAATGTTACGGCAACTGAAGCCCCTGGGGCCAGACTGCCGATTGGAATGCCGGTGGACGGAACTGACGACGGCTGGGACACGCCGCCCACAATTACGGTTCCGGGAATGAAGACTGCATTCTCAGGCAGAGGATCACTGAGAATGATGTTATTTACAGCAGCTATACCGGTGTTTGTCAGCACGGAGGTAAAGGTCAGGATATCGCCTGTAACGGCGTCAATGGCGTTTACACTTTTTACGACATTGATATTAGGCGCTGAGACAGGGACGGTTAGCGTGTTCGAAACGGTATTTCCTCCGAGCTGCCGGCCGTCCGGCAGGGTGAAGGTATACGAGGCGGCTGCTGAGTTAAGCAGCTGCTGGTTGGGCGGCAGTGCAGTTACAGTAACAAGAAAGCTTACTGTTACGCTGTCGCCGGGGGCAAGCGGTCCGACAGGTACCCCGCTCACCAGATCATAGCCCGGCAGCGGAGTACCGCCGACAATGACGCTGTTAGGCTCAAAGGTGACCTGAGGCGGCAGGTTGTCGGTCAGATTCAGCGTGGCAGCGATGTTACCGGTATTCCGGGCCAGGATTGCAAAGGATAAGGAGCTGCCGGCAGATGCCTGCGTCGCATTGGCGCTTTTGACCAGACTGATAACCGGAGTGAAGACCGGCGTGTTAATGGTTCCCGACAATGCGGTGCCGCTGAATGTGCCGGCGGTAAAGGATGCGCTGGCCCGGTTGCTGAGCTGACCGGACGGCGGCACCGAAGTGGCATTGACTTGAAAGGTGATGACCACGGTTGCACCTGAAGCGATAGTTCCGAGATTAATACCGGCACCGGGATTGGCAGAGGGTGAGGAAGCACCGTTAATTGTTACGCTGCCGGCTACAAATGCGCCTCCGGCCGGAATCGGATCGGACAGGACGACGTTACTGACTGCGACGCCGCTGGGATTGGAGACAGAGACGGTGTAGGTGATATATTCTCCGACGGCAATGGCAGTAAGATTGGCATTCTTGAGTATTGTGATATTGGGTGCCGATACCGGAATGCTGACTGTATTGGACACACTGGAGCCGGACAGCGAACGGCCGCTGGGCAGCTGATACGTGTAGCTGCTGCTGCCCTGGTCGGTTAATACTGCCGGTGAAGGCAGAGACTGCACAGAGGTGAGGAACGTTACGGTAAAGGAAGCACCGGGGGCTACAGACCCAAGCGGAATCCCGGTAAGCGGAGAATCCGAGGGGCGGACAACATTGTTTACAATGACACTGCCGGAGACGAAGCTTGAACCGGCCGGTATATTGTCTGTCAATGTAACGTTTGCAGCAATGTTTCCTGAATTCTGCACCTGCAGGGTGTACAGGACGTTCCCTCCGACAGTTGCGCTGGACGGGCTGGCGCTTTTGACGATTCCGATGACCGGCTGGAACACAGGTGTAGGAACAATATTGGATTGCGTGATAGCAGTGAACGCTCCCGAGCTGTAGGAAGCTGATGAGCGGTTGGAGAGCTGTCCTCCTGCCGGAATTGAGGTGATGCTCACCTGAAAGGTGACCGTGGCACTGGTGCCTGGGGCGATAGTTCCAATGGCTATCCCCGAGGCGGGATCAGCTGCCGGCCGGGAGGTGCCGGCAACAACGACACTGCCGGGTACAAAGGTGCTGCCGGCGGGGATCGGATCGGACAGGACGACATTGGTAACTGCAGCGATGCCGTTGTTGCTGATGACCGAGGTGTACAGCAGGGTATCACCTACGGCAACATCAGGCAGACTGGCGCTTTTGGCAACTGCTACATTTGGCAGAGTGACGGGTATGGTCAGTGTGTTGGATGCGGCGGACCCGGAAACCGTACGGCCGTCAGGAACCAAAAAGGTGTAGGCAGCGGTGGCCTGGTCTACGAGCTGAGGCGGTGACGGGAGGCTGTTAACCACGACCCGGAACTGCACGGTAGAGCTTCCGCCGGCGGCAATAGTGCCGATGGGAATACCGGTGGCGGGATTGCCGGCTACAGGTGTCCCGTTAACGGTAAAGCTGCCCGGGACATAAGTGCTGCCTGCCGGAATATTGTCGGTAAGCGTAGTGGCTGCGCCGATGTTGCCGGTGTTGGAGACTTGAATGTTATAAATGATCTGGTCGCCGACGGTAGCATTGGTGGTATTGGCGCTTTTGACAAGTCCCAGTACAGGAGAGTATACAGGCAGGGAGTTGGTATTGGACGGGATAACCCCGGAAACCACGGGACCGCCGGCCACGCTTTGAAATGTAAATGCCGCATTGGCGGTATTCGGAACGAACTGCGGGTTAGGCAGTGAAGTGACCCTTGCCTGATATGTAATGGTCACAGAGGTGCCCAGAGCAAGTGAACCTAAAGGAATACCTGCTGTAATATCAAAAGTAGGCCTGGAAACCCCGGCGACAACGACACTTCCGGCGACAAAGGTCAGTCCGGGCGGCAGCGTGTCAGACAGAACGACGCTGGCAGCGCTGGCTGTTCCGGTATTGCTGACGGTCACCGTGTAGGTTACCGTGTCCCCGACAATAGTGCCGGCTACGTTGGAGCCTTTGGTCAGGCTGATGTTCGGCGCATTGATATCGATCTGCAGCGCATTTGCATTTACAACATAAGCATCACCGGAGGTGGTCAGCGTAAGCAGGGCTGAGCTCTGGTTGTTAACCAGTCTGGCTGATACACTGACATTGGTAATATCCCAGCCTTGGCGTCCGCCGACTATATTGCTTCCCGGGCTGCCGTTGGTCTGGTTACGGTTGCCGAATGTCCCGGTGGTGTTCAGCGTCCCGGCATCATTATTAATCTGTGAGGCAAAAAAGTTGTTGGCAAAGTTATTGGGTCCGGACAGTGCCACCTGAGTAGCGGCTGTCGGTCCGAACAATGCCTGGTCACCGGAACGGTTGGCATCTCCTTCCTGCGCGCTGAACAGGATGCGTCCGCCGAGTGCGCCGGAAACAGGGGTAGCAAAGCCGGTAATCGTAGTGACCACAGGCGCCGAGGTAGACTGAACGAGCACAGCTCCCGCACGGAGGGACATATTGCGGAAAGGCAGCGACGGGTTCTGGTAGATAACGCCGAGAGTCCAGCCGGCATGGTTGCCTGTCGGATCACCGGCAATAATAATTGTCCCGACAACCCCGGCGACAGTGTATGTCCCGGCTCCGCCTGCCTGTATGATGCTGGTTACATTGTTTGAGCGGACATAAGCAGCGGCTCCGCTGCCCAGATCCACCGTGTTGCTGGTAGCCGAATCGGGAGAGACACTGACTGTATTACCGGCTGGTGTTGTCAGCGAAACAGGATTATTGATGAACGCGCTAAGATTGACGGTCCCGTTAATATAGGAGCCGCCCCAGATGAGTTCTGCATATAGTACCGTACTTCCGGAAGGGATCGTCAGAATGGCAGAAGCGCTGTTGTTCTGATAAAGGCTAGTAGTTCCGGCAGGATAAGTGCCAAAGGTAGATGCTGTATTGATTGTACTGAAGGCACCGATACTGTCCTGTGTGCCGGGCACGCCTATTGTATCCGAACGGCTTAAGCCGAGCGTATTGCCTGTAAACGTAATTGCACCGGTTGCATTAATAGTAGACCGAACGACTAGAGGAATAATTTTCACCTCCTTCATAGGACTGCTGTGCTTGTTCTGCAACGAAAAAAAGCAAACCGTCTCCTGCTGAGGACGATATGCTGTCTTTCTTGTGATATATTTAGCCTATGACGGAGGAAAGCGTTACTTGTTTGTCCAACTGCAACTTTTTTGAATAATTCAATCCGGTTCTGCCGGGCAGCGGCAGCGGCTCTCAGATCAGGTCTTGTCTCAGCCGGCTCAGCCGTCTGCGTTCCAGCAGTACACGCGGCTCGGGATAGGGAATGCGGCTCATGGCTTCAAGCTCGGCATGGGAAATGTCCTTCTTGACCACAACGAAATGATACATTATTTCATGAACAACATTTGCCTGAAGCGTTTTGAGGATATCAAGCTCCTCTGTTTCATACAGCGACTGGTCAAACGGATACTGGTAGAACAGCTCCATCCGCAGAAGCCTGTAGTCAAACGGAGGCACGGGGACCGGATAATCGGGAACCGCCGGCGATACGGGGCTTGAGGACGGCTGAAAGAAGCTGCCTGTCAAATAACGGGGGGTATATTCGTCGAACTTCTGCTTAAAAAAGGGGTTGGAGCTGTGCGGATAGCTGTGGGCATAAGGAGCCAGAATGCAGACTACCGCCTTGTGACAGCTGATCCGGTATATTTCCGCCATGACATCCATCAGATTATCCACGTAAGGCAGCACCCGGCTGGCCATGACGAACTCGGCGGTGTTGTCCGGGAGCGGTATTTCTTCATTAATATTACAGACAATATCCACTCCGGGGTATGCAGTCCGGTCGATTCCCAGATAACCTGATTCTTTGGCGGAACCGCAGCCGATATCGATTTTCAAGGAAACCACTCCTTCGGGGGATAAAATAAGGCTCTTCACTATAGTATTAGTACCGACGGCTCCTGCTTCCGGTAGATGCCTATGGGCCGGGAAAGAAACCGTACTGCTGCTGCTTGCATTCTATTTATATATAAGAGATTTCAATTACAAAGGAGTATCTGCCAATGACATTAACCTTGTTCAAAAATGGAAAGCTCACATCAGCCGGCCGTCCCGGCGATGATGCTGTGCTTGTAGAGGATGGCTTCATCAAGGCTGTCGGAAAAGGGAGCGAGCTCTCCCTGCAGCTGCCGGGAAGCGGTGCGGCTGTTATCGACTGGGACGGCGGGCATGTCCTGCCCGGACTTGTCGATGCCCATGTGCATCTGGGTATGCACGGCATGAAGCTGGACATGCTGGATTTCACCGGCATGACCTCCAAAGAGGAGATGCTGCAGGCGATCAGGGAACGCGCGGCACTTACGCCTCCGGGGGAATGGATTCTCGGCCTCAACTGGAACGAGAATGAGTTCAGGCCCGCCGCCGCTCCGCACATCTCGGAGCTCGACGCAGTGACACTGCAGCATCCGGTATTCCTGACCCGGACCTGCTTCCATGCCTTCCTGGGCAACAGTGAGGCGTTCCGGCGGGCGGGTGTCACGGCTTCCACACCGGACTTTGCCTCCGGCGCTTACGGACGGGACAGCGAAGGGGGGCTGAACGGCTGGATCTACGAGGATGCCGTCCAGCCGTTCAATGAGGTGCAGCCGGCGCCGGACTACACCGCCCTGAAACAGGCAGTGCGCCGCGGCATTGCGGACGCGCTCTCCCTCGGGCTGACCGCGGTGCATACTGAGGACCTGCGGCTCTTGGGCAGCGTGGAGACCATGCTGCGCATCCACCGTGAGCTGAGGGAGGAGGGGGTTCTGTTCCGCACCCATCAGCTGCTCTATTACGCCTATCTGCAAGAGGTAGAACAGCTTGGGCTCGCAGCAGGCAGCGGCGATGAATGGCTGCGGCTTGGTGCAGTCAAGCTGTTCGCCGACGGGGCGATCGGCGGGCGGACTGCCCTGCTGGAGCAGCCCTACAGTGATGAGCCTGGAACCTCAGGGATAGCGATTCATACCCAGGAGGGGCTGGACGAGATTGTCCGTGCTGCCCGCAGGCTTGGTTATCCGGTGGCGGTGCATGCCATCGGTGATGCTGCTGCCCGGATGACGCTGGCTGCAATGCAGCATAAGCCGCTCCGGCCGGATGCGGCGCTGCCTGACCGGTTCATCCATGCCCAGGTGCTGAACCGCAGCCTGGTGGAGCAGATGGCCTCCATGCGGCTGATTGCAGACATCCAGCCGCGGTTTGTGGCGAGTGACTTTCCGTGGGTGCTGGAACGGGTCGGTCCGGCAAGAGCCGGCTACCTCTATGCATGGAAAAAGCTCCTGGCGGCAGGCATCCCCTGCGCCGGAGGCAGCGATGCCCCTATTGAGCCGCTGAGCCCGTTCCTGGGCATGCACGCTGCGGTTACCCGGTGCAGGCCGGGAGAACGTCACGAGGGCTATCTGCCGGAGGAGAAGCTCAGTCCGGCGGAAGCGCTGAGGCTATTCACAGAGGGCAGTGCCGTTGCGGCTGGTGAGCAGCAGGAACGGGGGCGCATCACACCCGGCTGCCGGGCGGATTTTACCGTTATAGACCGTGATATTATGGCGGATGCTGAGGAGATGCTGAACGTAAAGGTGCGTATGACAGTGATTAACGGTATTGCGGCGTACAACGCAGATTAAACGGCCGGCCGGAGAGAACGTGTACCCTGATGTGAGGCAGAGCAAGTTTATGCAACCCTGACAACGGGTTAAACGTTATTAAGGGTAGACTCTTATTACACTCTGCACACACAAGGAGGCCGTCAACATGAGATCAATGAGACCGCAACATTCATTACCGGCTGCAGCTGCTGTTGCTGTATTAATGCTGGCCCTTACCGCTTGCGGGGGACAGAGCCCGGCAGAGGCGCCAGGCGAGCCCACGGCAACGGCTGCCCCGTCACAGACAGAGAATGCTGCACCGGTATCACCTTCACCCGCCCCTGTGCCTACAGAAGAAGCGGCGCAGGTCATCCGCGGGACAGGAACCTATATCGGCCAGATTGATAATCATTCCGTGGAAATCGAAACGGAAGAAGGTCCGACTGCATTTGAGCTGGGAGCAGGTACCGAGGACGTTCCAGAAGGACTTGAGATGGATGATCATGTACTAATTGAATATGTGGAAAAAGCAGTGGAAGGCGATCCCTCAGTAGTCCAGCGGATTCTGTCCAGACTGGAAAAGGCGGAAGCCGGCGGGGGAGCGGATTCTGCTGAAGTCTTGCCGCCTACAAAAGCTTTCAAGCTGACACTTGAGGGCATGGAGGAGGAGAAGACGGCGAATTTGGCCGAGGGGGAAGGCTATTCGCTGTATGTATTTGATATCTTCACCTTTGACAGAACGGCCGGGAGGCTTGCTATGAAGGTGGATCCCGGCTATTATGCCGACATAACCCGGCTGCCCTCCGATTTCAACCTGGACGAGCTGGAAGCAGAAGGCCGGAAAGCCCTATCTGCTACAGGAGAGATTACCAAGCTGAGCCAGGAGGAGCGTGAACGGCGGATGTCAGGGATAAGGCTGTATCTCACGGCGATGGGCTCCGGGGTAACGAGCCAATATATTGTTAAAGAAATTGACGGCCAAGGCTACATCATCCGCATGAATATTCCGCAGCGGGAGGCCTCGGAGGGGTTCGGACCGCATGTCTATGCTTCACTGGATTCCATCGTCAGCCGCTGATCTTAACAGAACAGGGCCGCTCCGGATTTAACCGGGCGGCCCTATTTTTGTGTAAACCATAGAGCCGCAAGAATCAGGCTCCGGCATTTACCAGAACAGTAGCAATCATTAGCATGAACAGAATAAGAATGATTGCATTGATAATGGTGCCGATGATGGCGAATACTTTTTTGCGCCTGCGGAGGGTAAGGCCGATAATCCCGACAACAGCACCGGCTATGTTAACCGCTACAAGAATGATGACGGCCAGACCCAGCATCATGATGGCTTGCGATGAATCATTGATTACATCGTTGCTGCTGTTAAGGATGGAAGTCGCCTGCATGCCTGCGTAGACAAAGGCAATGGCATATCCGATAACGGTTACCAGGGCAATCACGAAAGAAGCGATCCCCGGGCCGGAATGCTTGTAATCGCGTTTGTTCTCCTCATACCCGTATCCCGGGTTTGTTTCCGGCTGCATGCCTGCCCCGGTCAGTGGAGACTCGGGCGGGCTGCCCGGGAGGTCGGTTTTGGGCGGGTATTGTTGATCCATATTCAGCACTCCTCGTAATGGGGATGAAGACTTATACTTCCACTTTTTCATAAGACAGCTGTAAAAGCAAGACATAACGCAAAAATTCTGCCAGTCCTCCCTTGCTGGAAAACGCAGGCTCCGATAAGTTAAGATAAGGAAAGCTTACTGAAGAGGGGTTGTGACATTAGTGCAGCGAAGATTTATAGCCTGGGGTGCATTGCTTACGATGCTGTCGGTGATGATTGGCGCGTTTGGGGCCCATATGCTGAAGTCTGTAATCAGCAGTGAGCATCTGGCTGTGTATGAGACAGGCGTTCAATATCACATGGCTCATGCACTTGGCCTGCTGCTGATAGGCGTGCTTATCGGGCAATGGGGAGAAAGTACCCGGCTGCGCTGGGCCGGCAGGCTGCTGATAACGGGCATAGTATTGTTCTCCGGCAGCCTTTACGTGCTGAGCATTTCCGGAATCAGCTTCTTAGGGGCTATTACGCCCCTGGGCGGAGTCAGCTTTATCGCCGGCTGGATTTGCCTCGCCTTGGAAGCCTTCTCCCGCAAGCAATAAGGCCAAAACACCAACAGGCACCTGCCCGCATCGTACCGGCGGGAGGTGCCTGTTGGTGTACCTGTAAAGAATAATCTTACACAAATTCATCAATTTCATAAATTTTAAAGGTATACACTTGCTTCTCGTCGACATGATAGACGCTGATGGTCGATGACTCTTCATCGAAATTCAGAATCCGGCAGGGCATGGAGACCTGGTTGCCGGGCCTGTTCGTACGCAGACGGACCAGCTGATTGTTCTTAATGTATTGGCGGATTTTTGCAAAAGCATCAACGGGGCTGTCAGCTGCAGATTTAGCTGCGGCTGGCTTTTCGGTCGTCCCTGCCTTTTTGCTATCGGGCTTAACCGGCATTTTGAACGGCACCGGCGGCTGTACAGGCTCCTGATTCAGGGCTGCTTTGGCTGAGCGGAGCAGCGTGTCGATGCTTCTTCCCAGTTCAAGACCTGAGTTAATTTTGAAATCCGTAACCTTATCGCTATTGTTATTCAGTATTTCGAGTAAATATTGCAGGGCTAGCGGGTTGGTACGGGCATTGATCAGGATGTCGACGTTAAACAGGTAATTACCGTCCGTATTTTGCAGTTTCTTGTCCATAAATCCCCCAGCTTTTCATTAAATCTTTTCATTTAATTGTTCCATAGTCATTTCACAAGCCAAGTAAACTATACCACTAAATAGCAGATAATCATATACTTCTTTGTCCGGAATAAGGACCAGCGGCCCATGTAATTTATAGACCGTCTAGTCCATACGTCCACACCCCGGCATGCAGGGGAGCATACACATACAACGTGACTGTGACAAAAAGGAGGAACTGCAAAGTGGTGACGTTGGAGCCTGTTCAGGTAGGCGGACATACGCTGGTTGGTGTCGAGGTGAAGCTGCCCAAAACAACCCTGCTGACGGTCAGCACGGACCGGGGATATATTATGTGCGGAGCACTCGATGTAGGTCTGTTGAACGAGATGCTGGCTGACCGGAAGATCATTGCGGCAAGGGCGGTAGGTGTGCGTACGCTGGCTCAGCTGCTTGCCGCTCCGCTGGAGTCTGTTACCATAGAGGCCGGGAAGCTGGGTATAGTTCCGGGGATGACCGGTGAAGAAGCACTGCTGCTTATGCTGTAGGCTGTGCATTTTCAACGTATTGAAAAGCTGTTAAGGGGCCACTGAGGCCCCTTTAATTGTGCCGGAACGGGCAGCGGATAAGCCGGCAATAGATGGTCATCCTACATAAGAGGAAGCTGCATACCCTCGCCCGCGGACTGCCGGGAATGCCGGGGGGGACGTTGTTTCGTGCCCGGTTATGAAGGGTACAATGAATATAGACAACTGCTGCCGGAGGTTGGACATGCAGCCGGCAAATATTATGGATAAGGATGGGATCAATAATGGCTAAAGCAACAAACAAAGTCGACACAACTTCAGTGGAACAAGTACTTAACCGCCAGGTGGCGAACCTGAACATACTATACGTCAAGCTTCATAATTACCACTGGTACGTTAAGGGGGAGCAATTCTTCTCCCTGCATGTGAAATTTGAAGAGCTGTATGACGATGTAACCCTTAAAATGGACGAGGTAGCTGAACGCCTGCTAAGCATCAAGGGCAAACCTGCTGCAACGCTGAAGGAATATCTGGAGATCGGGACGATCCAGGAAGCAACGGGCAAGGAAGATACCCGCGGTATGGTACAGACCCTGATAGAGGATTTTGCAACAGTAGCGGAAGAGCTGACTGAAGGCATCGAGCTGGCTGAGCAGGCCAGTGACCAGCCGACAGCGGACCTGTTCATCAAAATCCGCACCGATCTGGAAAAGAACCAGTGGATGCTTCGTTCTTTCCTGGGCGCGTAACACTGCAAGTACTATGACAGTAGGATATAGAGCCTCCCGCGTGGAGGCTCTATATTTTTTTGCAGGAACGTTTTCAGGGAATTCTCAGCCAAATATTTCTTTGTCGGATGTGATTCAGGCTATTTGTAGACTGCGTCTGCAAGTTATATAATCCATAGTAAATCTCCTGTTATGTAACTGGAGCCGGAAAGGGGAAGACTGCTCTTGAATATGAATTCTGTCGCACTAAAGGAATGGGCTTCAGCTGTACATGCCCTGGCCGGAGGACAGCAGATAGTCCTGCTGCGCAAAGGAGGCATTGCGGAGGAGACCAGAAGGTTTGAGCTGAAGAGCCCTTCGTTTTTTCTTTACCCCACCTATGAGCATCAGCGTGAAGAGCTCCTGAAGGAATCCTACCGTCATCTGGTCACAGAGACACTGGCAGAGGAGACGGCTTCCGGTGGCGGGACAGTTCCGCTGGCAGTGTACGCCGAAGCTGCTGACGATATTGAGATCCGGGATTTGGAACAGCTTGAGCTGCTGTACCCTTATCATATCTGGAGCGGGCAGCTGGCTGCCGAACGTTTGCGCTGGAAGGCTAAGGAGCCGCTGCATGTTCTGCTGCTGCGCGTATATGTTAGCGATGCTGCCGTGTCTGTACCGGTACTGCCTGAGTACTCGGGTTGCCGTTCCTGGATTGAATTGGCTGATATGCCGCCGGCGCAGCAATGGAAGCCGGTTCTCAGCGATAGTGAGTTTGAGCACAGAAGAAATGAAATTCTGTCTGCTCTTGGCAGGTAGTATGCCATACAACACGGCAAAAAAGGGCAGAATTACCGTGAAAAATGAAAAGCAGTATTTGAAAAAAGACATCCTTTGTAATAAAATTAGTGAGAATCATTGATAATCATTATGATTCTGTTTATAATTATTATAATGTGATATACAATCTAATTGTGCTGGCGATCAGGGAAATCCTGTGACAATACAACTTTCTGATTTCGCAAATTGAATAGTGGAGGGAATATTAATTATGGCAGCAGATTTTGTCATTGAAGGACTAAAAGCGAACATTGAAGGAAAAGAGATTCTGAAGGGGATCAATATTCAGATGAAGGGCGGAGAAATTCACGCCATCATGGGACCGAACGGTACCGGTAAAAGTACACTTGCTTCGGCACTTATGGGTCACCCTAAATATGAGGTTACTGAAGGTACAGCTGTTCTAGACGGTGAAGATCTGCTGGAAATGGCAGTAGATGAGCGTGCACGTGCAGGCCTGTTCCTGGCAATGCAGTATCCGAGCGAAATTGCCGGTGTAACCAACTCCGACTTTTTGCGCAGCGCGATTAATTCCCGCCGTGAAGAAGGGAAAGAAATTTCCCTGATCCGCTTCATCCGCCAGATGGAAGCGAAGATGAAGGAACTGGAGATGAATCCGGAATTCCTGCACCGTTATTTGAATGAAGGCTTCTCCGGCGGTGAGAAGAAGCGCAATGAAATACTACAGATGATGATGCTGGACCCGAAGATCGTCATTCTTGATGAGATTGACTCCGGCCTTGATATTGATGCATTGAAGATTGTTGCTGAAGGTGTAAATGCCATGAGAAGCCCGGAACGCGGTTTCCTCGTTATTACCCACTATCAGCGCCTGCTTAACTACATCAAGCCTGATTTCGTTCATGTCATGATGCAGGGACGTATTGTTAAATCCGGCGGACCTGAGCTGGCTGAGCGTCTGGAAGCAGAAGGCTATGAATGGGTTAAGGAAGAGCTCGGCATTGAAGATGAAACTGTAGGACAAGAAGTTTAATTCATACACCAGGAAGGAGGAAACCACTTATGACGACGCAAACCATTCTTCCGGTGGATGCCG
>RCUO01000606.1_pt1 | contig 17087 bp, 15 predicted proteins | sample 2166161 | NCBI WGS metagenome assembly RCUO01 (sample SAMN09932617, study PRJNA488358) | compost metagenome | feature: garden; material: soil; isolation source: compost soil in cyclohexanecarbonitrile-enriched culture | place: Germany: Experimental Botanical Garden Goettingen | collected 2016-01-27 | reverse complement strand
GACATGAAGAGTGCCGGTACTGCAGCTTCCCCTGCAGTTGCAACTGCAGCTGCAAATAACGTTGCTGCTAATGTCCGCAATAAAGCAGATGTCCGCAAAATCGTCTTCGCTTGTGATGCAGGCATGGGCTCCAGTGCAATGGGTGCTTCGGTACTCAGAAAGAAGCTGCAGAGTGCAGGCGTTAATCTTACGGTAGTTAACTCGGCGGTAAGTGAAATTCCGGCGGACGCTGATATTGTATTCACACAGAAAACGCTGACTGACCGTGCTATTGCAAGCAATCCTAATGCAGAACACATTTCAATCGATAACTTCCTCAAAAGTCCGAAGTACGATGAATTGGTTGAACGTTTAAAATAAAAGACGGTTTAGCAATGACGTATAACGCTAAATAAGGAGACGCTGGCCCCCGGGAGCCAGCGTTTGTCTCCATTTTAGGGCGGAGGTACACGGTTATGAGGAAGGTTACCGCCAGGCAGCGCCAGATTATCTGGCTGCTGCTGGGCGTAAATGAAGAAATCACAGCCGCCGAGATCGCCGAAGGGATCGGGGTAAGCGTAAGAACCGTTCACCGTGAGATGGAAGACATTGAACACACGCTTGCGGATTTCGGGCTGGATCTCATCCGTAAATCGGGAAAAGGCATACAGCTGAGCGGACCGGAAGACGGTCTGGCTGAGCTCAGGCTGTTCCTTCGCCAGGAAAAGCCTGCCGAGTATTCCAGCGAAGAACGCAAAATTTACGAGCTGTGCACGCTGCTTGAGGCAGAAGAGCCGGTGAAGCTGTTCACTCTCGCTCATTGGCTGAAGGTAACTGTAGCAACGGTGAGCTATGATCTGGATGAGCTGGAGCTGTGGGTCCGTAAATTCAACCTGCATCTGGTCCGAAGGCGGGGGTACGGTGTCGAGATAACCGGCAGCGAGGCGGATAAGCGCAGGGCAATCGGCCGGCTGGCGGCAGAGCATCTGGATCTCTCGGATCTGGTAGGGCATACTCCCCAGCTGGCCAGCAGCCAGGTCTACCGGATTCTGCTAATGACCGTCGGAAAGAACAATTTGCTGGAAGTGGAAAATACACTATGGGATATGGACTGGAAATGGACTGCGGAGCTTCCCGAAATTGTCTACATGGAAATGCTTCTGGGGCTTGCTGTTGCCTCAAGACGGATTTCTATCGGCCAGGGGATTGGAAACGGCGGTGAGGCCGGCTATCCCCGAATGTCTGATCACCGTAATATTGCCGGAGCAGAGCATTTTGTCAAACGGCTTGGCCTGGCGCTTGAGGAGGCTATTCCCCGGGCAGAGATTCTGTATATTGCCGGATTATTCGACCGGGCCCAGGAATCATTCTCCTCCGGCGGGATTGCTTACGGCGATGTAGAGCTGATGGAGATTGTCTACAGGCTGACCGAGAGTGTGCTCAGGCGGACAGGGCTGCCGTTCCAAAGTGACCGCTCCCTGCGGGAGGGTCTGCTGGAGCACATGGACCCGGCCTTCAAGCGGCTGCGGGAGGGAACGCGCATCCGTAATCCGCTGCTGGGGCCGATTCGCAGGGATTATGATTATTTATTCCAGATTGTCAGGGCTGCTGTGGAGGATCTGCAGTTGGATCTGGAAATTCCCGATGAAGAGGTAGGCTTTCTGGTCATGCATTTCGGGGCCTCCATGGAACGGCTGAACCAGCTGCAGCGCACTGTAAGGGCTATTCTGGTCTGTGCCAGCGGACTCAGCTCCTCACGGCTGCTGGCTACCAGGCTGGCCAAAGAGATGCCCCAGATTGAAATACTGGGTAATATATCATGGTACGAAGCCGCCCGCCTGCCGGAGGTTGACTATGATCTGATTATCTCCACTATTGATCTGCCGCTTGACAAGGAACGCTATATTAAGATCAGTCCGCTGCTTACCGCAGATGAAATTGATCAGCTGTTAAGCTACATTCAGAATATCACCCTGCGGGAGCGGGAGAGCGTACCGCAGGGGGACAGTGATAAGGGCAGCCGGGATGACAATGCGCTGAACCGACTGAAGAGCTACAAGGGCATACTGGATGAAACAGTAAGCCTGCTGGAGCGCTTCCGCTTTTATCCGCTGAATAATGAAGGTATTCCTTTACAGTCTACGATAGCAGCAATGCTTGATTCTCTTAAGGGAACTGGAGTCGTAGGGGATGCTGATATCCTGCTGGAGCGGCTGCTCGAGCGGGAAAGGATGTCCAGCCAGGTTATTCCGGACACGGGACTTGCGCTTTTTCATACCCGGAGCAGCCATATTCTGTTGTCGTCTCTTACGCTCTACCGTCTGCAGCATCCTGTTATACTGGAAGGGAATACGGAGGTCAGGGTGATTCTGCTGATGCTTGCTCCCCGCAAGCTGTCCAAGGAGAGCCTGGAGGTACTTAGCGAGATTAGCGCCATGCTGTTGAATTCGGATCTGGTGAAGCTCCTGGAGGAACGGACAGAACCGGAAATTCGGGGCTACTTGTCTTCAGAGCTGTTGCATTTCTTCGAAAATAAAATGTGAAAGCGAGAGAAACCATATGAGTATACTGTCAGAAAATAAGATTATTATGAACGGTGCCGCCAAAGACAAATATGAAGCGATCACTATGGCCGGCCAGCTGCTGGTTGATGCTGGACATGTAACAGAGGAGTATGTGCCGAAGATGCTGGAGCGTGAAGAAGTCGTGTCTACTTACATGGGCGAGGGGCTTGCCATTCCGCACGGTACGAAGGAAGCAAGACCCTTCATCAAATCCACCGGACTTTCAATAATCCGTTTTCCGGACGGCGTTGATTTCGGCGGGGATGAGCCTGCTTTTGTCGTAATCGGCATTGCTGCTGCAGGCGACGGGCATATGGAAGTGCTCACGAATGTTGCGATGATCTTCTCCGAGGAAGATGCGATTGAACGGGTAATGAATGCTCCTACACCTGCTGATGTCATTGCTATTTTTGAAGGAGGCCTTGAATAATGAAGGCTGTTCATTTCGGTGCGGGCAATATCGGCAGAGGCTTTATCGGACTTTTGCTCTCGCAGGCCGGCTATGAGGTCTGTTTCGTAGACGTAAATGAAGCATTTGTATCCCAGCTTAAGGAGCGCGGCGAATATCCGGTGACTCTGGCAAGTGAAGGACAGGAAACGGTTATTGTAAAAAATGTTACTGCGCTAAGTAGTGTTACACATGCCGATGAAGTAGCAGCTGCCATTGCAGAAGCTGATCTGGTTACGACAGCAGTCGGTGTGTCCATTCTGAAGCATATCGCCGGCACTGTGGCTGAAGGAATCAAAGGGCGGGTTGCCGTCTCTGATGCCCCGCTGCATGTGATTGCCTGCGAGAACGCCATCGGCGGCAGTGCACAGCTCAAGGAGCTGGTGTATGCGCAGCTGGATGAGGCTTCCCGTGTTAAGGCAGACGCATCGGTTGCCTTCCCTAATGCAGCCGTAGACAGGATTGTACCGTTACAGCAGCATGAGGACATCCTCAAGGTTGTAGTAGAGCCATTCTATGAATGGGTGGTAGATGCTTCCCAGATGCTTCCGGGCTATACTCCCGTTGAAGGCGTACATTATGTGGAGAATCTAGAGCCTTATATCGAGCGCAAGCTGTTCACCGTTAATACCGGACACTGCTCCGCCGCCTACCTGGGATTCCTGCGCGGCTACGACACCATCCAGCAGGCGATGGCAGATGAGAGTCTGACTGCACTGGTGCGTGAAGTATTGGAAGAGACCGGAGCGGTACTGGAGCAGAAGCACGGTTTTGACAGCGCAGAGCACAGTAAATATATTGACAAAATCCTGGAGCGCTTCCGCAATCCGGCGCTTACAGATGAGGTATCTCGTGTGGGCCGTTCGCCGGTCCGCAAGCTGTCTCCGAATGACCGCCTGGTATCGCCAGCCCTTCAGGCCTTTGACCGCGGTCTCAGCTACAAGGCGCTGACCCGCTCCATGGCCGGAGCCCTGCTGTTCCAGGCTGCTGATGATCCGGAAGCTGTAGAGCTTCAGGCTGCTATCGCCGGACTTGGCGTGGAAGCTGCGCTGACCAAGTACACCGGGCTGGCTGCTGACCATGCCGTACATCAGTCTGTTATGGCAGAATACGCAGCTCTTAAATAATTCCTTTTTCGGCTGTACACAATAAGAAAGAGCAAGGCTTTCCGCTGCGGATAAGCCTTGCTCTTTCTCTATTCTTGAATCGGTTCCCAGTGACGGAGCTCGCCGATTAAATCACGCCCGGACGATACATAAAGAAACCGATTGTCTTCTCCTCCCATTACTGCAATTTAGCTGTTTTCCAAAATGGTCTGCAGCGTTGTGCGGTCCAGGCCTTCCACCAGCTTGATCAGCAGATCCTTGGCCGCCTCATAATCATCGCTGTGAATGACGGAGGAAGCGGTGTGGATGTAACGGGAGCAGATGCCGATAACTGCAGACGGTACGCCGATACCGCTGGTGTGAACAGCTCCGGCATCCGTTCCGCCTTGGGATACGAAATACTGGTACTTAATCTTATGAGTATCTGCTGTATCTTGTACATATTCTATCAGTCCGCGGTGGGTAATCATCGTCGGATCGTAGATACGCAGCAGCGCGCCCTGGCCGAGCTGTCCGAACGCTTGCCGGTCACCGGTCATGTCGGCAGCAGCACTGGCATCCAGCCCGAAGAAAATGTCCGGGTTCAGCAGGTTAGCAGCTGTACGGGCGCCGCGCAGTCCGGCCTCTTCCTGCACTGTAGCACCGGAATAGACGGTATTAGGCAGCTTTTTACCGTGCAGCGCCTTCACCAGCTCAAGAGCAAGACCTACACCGTAGCGGTTGTCCCAGGCTTTTGCCATGATCTTCTTAGGATTGGCAAGCGGAGTAAACGGACAGATTGGCAGGATCTGCTGGCCGGGCTTTACGCCAAAGCTTTCGGCTTCTTCCTTGCTGTCTGCGCCGATATCAAGGTACATTTTACTGATTTCACCGGTCTTGGTGCGCTCTTCCGGGCTAAGCAGATGGATCGGAGTGCTGCCGACAACTCCGGTAAGCACACGTTCAGGTGTGATAATCTGCAGCCGCTGTGAAGCGACAGCCGAGGCCAGCCAGCCGCCGAGCGGCTGGAAACGGATCATTCCGTTGCTTGTAATGCCGGTAACCATAAAGCCCACTTCATCAAAATGACCGGCAACCATAATTTTTGGCCCGTTCTCCTCGCCGCGCAGCACGCCGAACAGGCTGCCAAGCCGGTCCTGCACAAACTCGTCTGTATAAGGGGACATCGCATTTTTGAAGTATGCGCGAAGTTCACGCTCGAAGCCCGGGGCTGCGGGGAATTCAGTCAGTGTTTTAAATAAATCCAAAGTTTCCTGATTCATACGGATAGCGCTCCTTTTCTTATCTCAAGTGTTCAAGCTCAACCAATATAGTATGAACTTCTGCACGCCGCTTGTCTATCTCTAAGGGGACCGGGCGCACACCCGGAGCTGCTCCGCTGAATACCATACAGTAACGGATCTGCAGGCAGGATCCGGGAAAGGAAGCGGATAGAATGAAGGGTGCAGGAAGAATTTCCGGACCTTTTACACAGGGTGTTCCCCGTAGAGCGCCTGCACGCGGCATGAAGCGGAGATACCGCAGGCGTTACGGGCGGGACAGCGAAACGGTGCTGATTCTTGTTTTGTTCATGCTGCTGGTAATTGTGCTGCTGTTTTTTTCCTGAGTATACAGGGACATAACAAGGCGGAATATGGTGAACAATAAGGAAAAACTTCTAGGTGAAGAACAACCGCGGGGAAGCGGGCAGCAAAGCTTTCAGAGGCAGCTTCCCTTCGCACATATTCCAGGAGGTGTCCTATTTTGCCGGCAAAAACGAAAAAAAGCGGTGTGAAGCTGCGGCTTGACACCATGACTCCCCAGGACTACGAGAAGCTGTCGAAGCCATTTGTCCCTTCAAGGCCTGTGTTCAAAAACTGTATCCGTGCCTTTCTGTCCGGCGGCCTGATCTGTGTGCTGGGACAGGCCATTCAGGAGGCCTTTATGGCGATCTTTGATATGTCCTCCCGGGAAGCTTCAAGCCCGACGGTAGCCGTCCTGATTCTGCTCTCGGTAATCCTGACCAGCTTCGGCGTATACGACAAGCTGGCCCAGTGGTGCGGAGCTGGAACGGCCGTGCCTGTTACCGGTTTTGCGAACAGCATGTGCTCCGCAGCACTTGAACACCGTGCTGAGGGTCTTGTACTTGGCGTAGGCGGTAATATGTTCAAGCTGGCCGGATCGGTTATCGTCTTTGGTGTGGTCGCCGCATTTGTGGTCGGCGTAGTTTATGCCGTTATGGGCTGGGGAGGTACACATTAATTATGGAGCAGCTTGGCAGCCAGACCTGGAAATTCACCACCCGTCCAATCATTGTTGGTTCTTCCTCAGTTGTGGGACCGGAGGAAGGGGAGGGCCCTCTGGCCTCTGACTTCGATTTTATTTATGACTCACTTGAGATGGGACAGAAGACCTGGGAAAAAGCAGAACGCGCCTTGTTTGAAAAATCATCTAAGCTGGCACTGATGAATGCCGGAATTGAACAGGAGCAGCTGGAGTTTTTTGTCGGCGGTGATCTTATGAACCAGATTATCAGCAGCTCTTTTGCCGCCCGGAAGCTCGGTGTTCCTTATCTCGGCGTATTCGGTGCCTGCTCTACCTCAATGGAGAGTCTGGCCATTGCCTCAATGATCGTTGATTCGGGAGGCGGCAAATATGCACTGGCCGGAACCTCAAGCCATAACTGTACAGTGGAGAAGCAATTCCGCTATCCGACAGAATACGGCTCGCAAAAGCCGCCTACCGCCCAATACACCATTACCGGCTCAGGCTGCGCGGTTGTCGGCCGTAATGACGGCAGTGCACAGGGGCCGCAGGTCCATGTCATTTCGGCAACGATCGGCCGGATTATGGATTTGGGCCTGACAGACCCTTTTAATATGGGGACTGCAATGGCGCCTGCTGCTGCGGATACCATTACCGCCCACTTCCGTGACACCGGCCTAACACCCGGATATTATGACCTGATTGTAACCGGTGATCTTGCATCAGTAGGTCTGCCGATTGCCAAAGAGCTGCTGGCGGAGGAAGGCATCCCGATGGAACAGACGACCTTTGATGACTGTGGCCTGCTTATATTTAATCTGGACAAGCAGAAATATGTAATTGCCGGCGGGAGCGGCTGCGGATGCTCCGCGGTCGTCACATATGGGCATATTCTAAAGCGGATGCGAAAAGGGGAGCTTAAGCGGGTGCTTGTCGTAGCAACAGGAGCACTGCTGTCTCCGCTGTCCTATCAGCAAGGCGAGAGTATTCCCTGTGTAGCGCATGCTGTAGCTCTTGAGATCGGAGGTGAAGGACAGTGATCTATCTTTGGGCTTTTCTTGTTGGCGGAGCTATTTGTGTCATCGGCCAGCTGATGTTTGATGTACTCGCACTTACGCCAGCCCACACGATGAGCACACTCGTAGTGCTCGGGGCTGCTGCCGATGCATTCGGACTGTATGATCCGCTTGTGAAATTTGCCGGAGCCGGAGCCAGCGTGCCGATCACAAGCTTCGGGAACTCCCTGGTGCACGGCGCATTGACAGAGCTGCAGCGCGACGGCTGGGTAGGTGTGGTAACCGGCATATTCGATGTAACGAGTGCCGGGATTTCTTCGGCTATCGTGTTTTCGTTCCTGGCAGCGCTCGTTGTAAGGCCTAAGGGCTAAGGTATCTTCGTTAAAATGAATGAATAAAGTCCGTGGACCGCTGAATAGCGGTCTTTTTTCATGAAAATAGGTAATTAATCTCAAAAAAATGTCGATTATTGCCGATATATAAGGTTGATTGAATGCTTGATATACATAATGACAGGGGACGTGCAGAAGTTGCAAAATCAGCAGAAGGTCGAATTGTTTTGGAGAAGAAACACAATTATTATGGCTATTTTTTGGGTAGTAACGGTGGTGGGCGTAATTCTTGCCTTCCAGACCCCAAAGCTTTGGATTAGCAGCGCGGTAGCCGTGCCGCTCGCCGTTGCACTTACCCTCTTAAACAGCCGGCGGAAGGGTGTACTGGTTATACCCTGGATCATTACAGGAATTCTAACATTTATGGCGTTTTACTTAACACTCGGCACTTTGAACAGCTTGGTGGTGCTGCTGTTATGCTCGCTGCTCCTGCTTTATCCGCATTATAAATACTATGCGGCCGCTTCTGGAATAAGCGCAATTCACATTCTGGTCCAGCTGATCGGCGGGGCTGAGGTTTCGGGTGAAGAGAGCAGAATGCTTACCTATTTTACCGGATTGGGCCTGTACCTTATCATCAGTATTGTACTGCTTGTCGTTTCGTACCTGAATGAGAAGCTGCAGCGCCAGAGCTATGAGCAGCGCCGGCAGGTCGAAGCTTCCGGTGAACAAGTGCAGTATCTGCTTGAACGGGTGAAAACAGCTGTGGACGGCCTTTATGATTTCACCGGCAGCTTCAAGGTGGAGGTCGAAATGGCTGGAGCCATTACCAATGAAGTGGCAATCGGCTTTCAGGAGGTATCCAAGGGAATCGAATATCAGGCAAGCAGCATCGGGGAAATTACCGAAGCTGTCTCAGTCTCCGACCGTCATATTCAGGATGTAGCCGGATACTCACAGGAGATGAAGAAGCTGTCGGCAGAAACTGCAGCAGTCAGTGAAGAAGGCAGCGGCAACATCTCCCTGCTGGCCGGACAGTTCTCCGAGCTCAGGGAAATGATGGAGCAGACCTCGGCCCAGATGCAGGAGTTCAGCCGGCGCAGCCAGGATATCCATGAAATGCTGGAGGGCATTACGCAAATATCCAGACAGACAAATCTGCTGGCCCTAAATGCATCAATTGAAGCAGCGCGTGCAGGCGAGCACGGGCGCGGGTTCGCAGTGGTTGCCGGTGAGGTGCGCAAGCTGGCCGAGGATTCGGGTAAAACAGCGGATTCGATCAGCGGGGTTATAGGCAGCCTGAGACAGCAGACGGACTCACTGAGCGACCAGTTTGTACAAAGCGTCGGTATTCTGCAGACAGGCAGTGAATCGGTGCAGCGCACCGAGGCTGTCTTCCGTTCCATACTGCTGAACGCACATAAGGTGCTGGAGCAGGCGGGAGAGGTTGAGCAGAGTTCGGCAGGCATGAAGCAGTTCTCAGAGAAGATTGTTAGTGAGATAACCGAATTCTCAAGTGTCACGGAGCAGTCCAGTGCCGCAACTGAAGAAATTCTGGCCGGAGTCGAGGAGCAGCGCACAATGACCGGCAATATGATAGACAGCTTCAAGCAGCTGGAAGGCCTGATCGTCAGCCTGAATGAGCTGGTGAATGATCATAGGCAGGGATAGAAGATTTGAGGGATAGGTGTTAACAAGCAGGGCGGCGGTTCTTCCACTTAGGAAGGACGGCAGCGCTGCTTGTTCGCTTTGCGGTGTGTTTATCAACGAGCTTTTATATTTGTGATTTATTACAAGAATTGAGCGGAACCGCTTCTGTCCTTTGTAAAAAAGGCTATATGTTTGGCGGCCGGCAATTTCAAAGTCTTCAATAATGTACTTTGGGTCCTATAATCATGTAAAATATAATTATTACTGCTTATTCTGACATAGGAGGTCTAATCATATATGCCCGTACGTCAAGAATCCACGCAAATCATGAAGGCTGTTCGCTCTAATCTGGAATCCTGTATACTTGGAAAAAGCTTTGAAATAGAATTGCTGCTCACAGCACTTCTGGCCGGGGGACATGTCCTGATCGAGGATGTTCCGGGAACCGGGAAAACCCAGCTGATACGGGCATTATCACGGTCAATGTCCGGTGACTACCGGCGGATCCAGTGTAATCCGGATATTCTGCCGAGTGATATCACCGGGGTGTCCGTTTATCATCCGCGTGATGAAATGTTCTATTTCCGGCCGGGGCCGGTAATGACTAATATTCTGCTTGCCGACGAGATTAACCGGGCGACGACGAAGACACAATCAGCACTGCTTGAGGTAATGGAGGAACGGAATGTGACAGTGGACGGTGAGACCTATCCGCTTCCGCATCCCTTCATGCTCTGTGCTACACAGAACCCGATTGATTTCGAAGGAACCTATACCCTGCCAGAAGCCCAGCTTGACCGCTTTATGCTGCGGATCAGCCTCGGCTATCCGGACAGCGAGACCGAGAGGAATCTGCTGCTCAGCCATCAGGCAGGCCAGCCGGTGGACAAGCTGACTCCCGTTACAGGCATGGAGCAGATTGCAGCCATCCAGGAAGAAATCCGCGAAGTGTACATCAGTGAACCAGTGCTGGGCTACCTGCTGGATATTGTCCGCCAGACAAGAGAGCATCCGCTGGTGCTCCTGGGGGCAAGCCCGCGGGCTTCGCTGTCCTTTATGATGGCCTGCAAGGCGTATGCGTTCCTGCAGGAACGTGATTATGTCCTGCCTGATGATGTGAAGATCCTCACGCCCTATGCCCTGGGGCACCGTATTATTCTGCGTCCGGAATCGCGGCTGGATAATGTCAGCGTGGAATCCCTGCTCGTCAAGCTGCTGCAGAGCATCCATGTGCCCGTTACTATGAGGCAATAGCGATGAAGAGCTATCTGTCCGGAGTGGCAGCAGGCATCCAGCCGCGCAAGTTCGCCGGCATACTTGCGATTTGGGCCGTTACGCTCCTATATGTGCTGTTTCAGGGCGGCAAAACATCATTCATGCTGTTTATTATGGTCTCAGTACTCATCCTTTATTTAATCATCGGTGCTCTTGGCGGAGTACGGAGGGCCAAGGGCACCCGCAGCCTCTATTCGGAGCAGGATAAGCCGGAACTGCTCTATGCCGGCGGATATCTGCGTGTGAAGCTGCAGGTGAACATACCGGGTTTCCTGCCGCTGCCATACGTAGTTGTCAGGGAAATTCTTAAGCGGCACAACGGTGAGTCGTGGGTGTTCGAAGAAAGTATGATTCCCAGCCTGAGAGGGCACGGGGAGCTGCAGTTTCAGACCCCTCTGCTTGAGCGCGGCAGCTACAGCTTTGAGCGCACGGATATTCTTGCTGAAGATATTTTCGGGCTGGTGGAGCATAAAGGGACCTTTAAGGCGGAAGGGCAGTTCCGTGTACTCCCGCGGGCCGTCTTCGTTCCGCGCTGGCAGCTGTATGAGCGCAGATCACGGCTCGCCGGACTGCAGACCTCGCTTGCTCATTCACGGCGTGAAACTACACAAATCAACGGGGTCCGCGACTATGTGTACGGCGACCGGTTAACCCGTATTCACTGGAATGCTACGGCCAAAACAGGCCAGTGGAAGTCCAAGGAATTTGAGCATGAATCGGTCCCCAAGACGGTGCTCGTCCTCGACGGCAGTGCTGCGGCATACGGCAGCTCCAACCAGTTTGAGCTGGCCGTATCCGTTGCTGCCTCCTTACTCGGCTATGGTATCCGTGACAGGATCGGCATCGGCCTGTGCTGTCTGGACCGGACCACCAAAGTCTTCGTTCCCGCTGAGAGCGCTGCTGAACGGCACAAGATGATTCAATATCTGATAGACATTAATGCGGAAGGCAGCGGACCGCTGGTCCCGAGGCTGGAAAAGAGCCACCGGATGTTTCCTAAGGGCGCCTATTTTGTTCTGATCAGTCCGCAGAGCGGCCAGCCGGTGCTGGATATCCTGCGCTGGGCGGAGAGCCGGGGAATGACACCGGCCCATATCCAGGTGCTGAATCCCGCAGCGGCAAGCGGTGCTAGAGAGTGGGCCGGTGTGCTGAGATCACGCGGCATCACGGGCTACAGTGTAAACTCCCTGCAGGAGCTGCCCGCAGTGCTGGGAGGTGATGCAGTATGAACCGGTGGTGGAACGGCATCAAATCATCCTGGCATCATTCCTTCAGTCTGCTGTGGCTGGCCCTAATCGGCCTGCAGTGGGTATCCTTTACCGAGCCATTCTGGCTGCAGGCTACTACAGAGGTGGTGCTGCTGGCGCTGGTCACCGTTGCAGCCATCGAAATTCTTCTGCCTGTTAAGTGGGGAGTAAGGCTGCTGCTTGAGGCAGCCGCGATATTGTACATTACCTACCGGCAAATCCTGAATAAGGGTATTTATATTCCCGATCCCTGGGCAACTGCTTTACGTGACCGGCTGAATGATGCTGCAGCCCATATGGTCCCGTATATCTGGTTCGCTCTGGCAGCAGGAGCAGCACTCCTGCTGTCTTCATGGTGGGTCAATTCCAAAACCAGGATTTTAATGTTTCTTACCGCTAACATCGTTGCTTTTGCGGCGCTCGATTCCTTTACTGCCGCCGTTCTCTGGCAGGAGGTAGCCTGGACTGTAGCAGCTGGCATGGGCTGGCTGGTAACACAGCATTTACGCAGCTTTCAGCTGCATTACCCCCGGGGCTGGACCTATTTGCTGCGTTATCCGTTTAAGGTACTGGTTAACATTGCTATCATTTTCTCGCTGGTTATTGTGACAGGGGTTAATATGCCTGACGTACGGCCAACGCTGACCGATCCTTATACAGCCTGGCAGGATTGGAACGGGGGCGGGGGATCGTCCGGAACAGGCACCTCGGGCAGCCAGAATACAAGCCCTGGCAGCGGTGGAACCGGAAGCGGCAGCTCTTCTTCCGGCTACAGCCTGGACGATGATAATCTGGGTGGCGGCTTCAGCTTTGATTACTCACCGGTGATGACGGTGACCTCCGATCAGCGTACTTATATGCGGGGAGAGTCGCGGGCTGTCTATTCCGGCAGAGGCTGGAGTGATGACGACAGGTGGAACAGAGGTCCGCTGATACGGGCTGCTGCAGGTCAGGAGCTGGAGCGGGAGATTGCGCCAAAGGTGCAGACAAAGCCGCTGCAGCAGACGGTAAGGCTGCTCGGCGGCAATGATTATCCGGTGCTGTTCGGCGCTTATTCTATTTCCAGTGTGGATACGATAGACGGTGAAGCAGCAAGCAACGGACTGTTCTGGCGGAGCCAGGACAATGAGATGATCTGGGGCTCAGATGATGTCCTGACTTATCCGCAGACCTATGTGCTGACCTCCGAGATCCCGGTTGTCCCGGTTCAGGAGCTGAGCCAGCAGACCTTTGACCAGCTGTATGAGGGCCAGGACAATGACCGGTACCTTCAGCTTCCTGACAATTTCCCGCAGAGAGTCAGCGGGCTTGCTGAAGAGATTACCGCCGGCGCACAGACACCTTACGAAAAAATAGCGCTGCTGCAGCAATATTTACAAGTAACCTATCCTTATACCAACCAGCCTGACCTCACCCGTAAGAGAAGCAAGGATATGGTGGAGAGCTTCCTGTTCGAAATTATGGAGGGCTACTGTGATTACTACTCTACAGCGCTTGTTACCATGGCCCGTTCACTTGATATCCCGGCCCGCTGGGTGAAAGGCTATGCGACTGGTGAACAGGCGCAGCTGCCGGACAATCTGATGGCACAGGGTGTGTCTAACAACAATTATACAATTACCAATGCGGATGCCCATTCCTGGGCAGAGGTATATTTCGGGGAATACGGCTGGGTTCCGATTGAGGCAACGCCCGGCTTCACTGTTCCGCTGATGACCCAGAGTGAGGAGCAGACTCCTGAAGAGCCGGTGCAGGAGGAGGAAGAGGCCGAGGAGCCGGTGCAGGCACCGGCACAAAGCAATTCCGGCGGTAACCTGAACATCGGCGCATGGAGTGTAGCAGCGGCTGCAGCCGTATTGCTGCTCTGGAGCGGTTATCTGCTGTGGCAGCACCGCTTGAGCCTGCGCTTCCTGCTGCAGCGCCTGCGCACTGGCCGGCCGCTTACGCCGGTCCAGAAAGTGGTCGCTGAAACGGAGAGATGGGTAAGGTATGTGCGCAGAAAGGGTATGCTGAAGGAAGAGCATGAAACACTGCGCGAAGCTGTCGGCCGCTGGAGCCGTGAAACCCCGGAAGCTGCGGGCAGTTTTACTTCGCTGCTGCACCTGTTCGAGCAGGCGAAATACAGTCCTGATATTATTAAAGACAAAGACTGGCACAGCGTGTATACTGAAGCTTTGCAGCTTCAGCGCAGCCTGAAAGGGCACAGAACTAAGAGTATGATATAGTTGTTTGAGCAACTTGTATGAAAATCGAGGTGAACGTATTGTTTGAGAGGCTAGTCCCGAAACTGCGGGTAAATACCGTTTTTGATATTAACCTTGAAGAATTGTACCGGAAGGGCTACCGCGGCATTATTACAGATCTGGATAACACGCTCGTTGGCGCCAAAGCGCCGCTGGCTACCCCGGAGCTGCTGCTGTGGTTCGCAAAGGTAAAGGAGCTTGGATTCAAGCTTGTCATTGTTTCCAATAACAATATGGACCGTGTGTCCCGTTTTGCCACGCCGCTGGATATCCAGTTTGTTCATCAGGCGCGCAAACCGATTAATACCCCGTTTCTGAAAGCAATGAAGCTGATGGAGCTTCAGCCGGAACAGACCATTGTAGTCGGTGATCAGATGCTTACCGATGTGCTGGGCGGCAACCGCCTGGGTCTGTATACGGTATTGGTCCTGCCGATCTCCGTTAAGGATGAAGGCTTTGGGACAAGAATTAACCGCCGTGTTGAACAGATTGCACTAACACGGCTGCGTAAGCAAGGATTGTGGCAAGAGGAGGATAAATATTAATGAGTCAACCCAATGAAACTGAGCGCCCGGTGAAATGCAGCGGCTGCGGTATTAAGCTGCAGACCGGAAATAAGGAGCTTCCGGGCTATATCCCGGAGGCGGCCTTTGAACGGGAGCCGGTCATCTGCCAGCGCTGTTTCCGGATTAAGAATTACAACGAGGCTTCTTCTGTATCCGTCGATCAGGATGAATTCCTTCATCTGCTGAGCGGAGTCGGCGAGAAGAATGCGCTTGTAATCCACATTGTGGACCTGTTTGATTTTGAAGGCAGCCTGATCTCCGGGCTTCAGCGGTTTGTCGGCAATAACCCGGTTATTCTGGCGGTTAACAAATGCGATCTGCTGCCGAAGGTAACGAACTGGAACAAGGTCCGCAACTGGATGCAGCAGCGCTGTAAGGAGCATGGCCTGCGGACAGCGGAGATCGTTCTGGTCAGCGCCAAGCGCAACCAGGGCTTTGAACGCCTGCTGGAGACCGTCACCGAGCTGCGCGGACAACGTGACATCTATGTTGTCGGGGCTACAAATGTAGGCAAGTCCACACTGATTAACCGACTGATCTCCGATTACAGTGACCTGGAGCAGGAGCTGACGACCTCGCGTTATCCCGGTACAACCCTGGATATGGTCAAAATTCCGCTCGACGACGGCCACTATATTATCGATACTCCCGGGATCGTATATCCTTGGCGTTACAGTGAGCTGGTGGAGCGGCGTGATCTGGGCGCGGTAATGCCCGAGAATCCGCTTAAGCCTGCGGTATATCAGCTGAATGAAGGCCAGACGCTGTTCTTCGGCGGACTGGGAAGGTTTGATTTTGTTCAGGGACCCCGCCAATCCTTTACCTGCTACATTAGCGGGGCGCTGAAGATCCACCGCACGAAGCTGGAGCGGGCGGATTCGCTGTATCAGGATCACCGCGGTGAGCTGCTGACTCCGCCTTCGGCAGAGGATATGGACAAGCTGCCGCAATGGCAGCGCCATGAATTCCGGATTGGCCGGGGCAGCCAGACTGAGCTGTTCATGTCAGGGCTTGGCTGGATCAAAGTGAACGGAACAGAAGGTGCAGTAATTGCCGTACAAGTTCCGCGCGGTATTAAGGTGCTCACCCGTCCTTCGCTAATTTAATTTCAGGAGGAACATGCCTATGGCCGGTAAGACCGGAAGTACAGATCTTCTGCTGGGCGTGATGGGCGATCCGATTGCCCAGTCGAAATCCCCGCTGATGCATACCGCAGCACTGAAGGCCCTCGGCCTGCCTGGTGCGTATGTACCGCTTCACATTGCCCCGGGACAGCTGGGCGAAGCGGTTCAGGCAATCCGTGTGCTCGGGTTCCGCGGAGTTAACGTGACAATACCGCATAAGATTGCGGTGATGGAATACCTGGACCGGCTGGATGAGAGCGCACTTGCCGGAGGTGCTGTCAACACTATCGTCAATGACAACGGTGTGCTGACCGGATACAACACCGACGGGATCGGATATGTCCGTTCGCTGAAGGCAGAGGCTGTCCCGGACCTGACAGGTGCCCGCATTCTGGTACTGGGCGCCGGAGGTGCGGCCAGAGGCATCATCAGTGCCCTGCTGCAGGAGCATCCGGCTGCTGTCGTAATTGCTAACCGCACGGCCGGCAAGGCGCATGAGCTTGCAGCCTCGTGGCAGTCAGCAGGAACAGTAAGCGGAGTGGCTATGGAGGATATTGCGGGCATTATTCCGGCTACCGATATTGTAATTAATACAACCTCAGTCGGAATGTATCCGTATCCGGGTGAGCTGCCGATTGATCCGGGCCTGCTTCATAAAGGGCTTGTTGTCAGCGATCTCATCTATAATCCGCTGCGCACCCGGCTGCTGGAGCAGGCGCTTAACACAGGCTGTACCATTCACGGCGGCCTGGGAATGTTTATCTATCAGGGTGCTTATGCGCTCGAATACTGGACAGGCAAAGCTGCTCCGGTAGAAATTATGCGGCAGACTATGCTGGATGCCTTCGGGGTCAGCGAAGCCGACATGGAATTACTTAAATAGGGTAATAATATTTAATATTTGTTAATTAAGGGGTTTGTTCATTTATGTTAACTGGTAAACAAAAACGTTATCTCCGCTCTTTGGCCCATCATCTAGATGCTGTCTTTCAGGTTGGCAAAGGCGGCGTTAACGACCATCTGATCCGTCACGTTGAGGAAGCGATTGAAAAGCGCGAGCTGATGAAGATCAGTGTGCTGAACAACAATGCCGATGATCCAAAAGAAATCGGCGCTGCCCTCGCGGAGCAATCCGGTTCAGAGCTGGTGCAGGTGATCGGTAAGACAATCGTGCTGTATAAGGAATCCCGCGACAACAAGACAATCGAGCTGCCGCGCTAAAGCTTTTTATCCGGATGATAAGAGGAGGTACACCTCTTGAAAGTTGGAATTATGGGAGGAACCTTTGATCCT
>RCUO01000604.1_pt1 | contig 17107 bp, 16 predicted proteins | sample 2166161 | NCBI WGS metagenome assembly RCUO01 (sample SAMN09932617, study PRJNA488358) | compost metagenome | feature: garden; material: soil; isolation source: compost soil in cyclohexanecarbonitrile-enriched culture | place: Germany: Experimental Botanical Garden Goettingen | collected 2016-01-27 | reverse complement strand
TTTGTTGCCGCGGTGGTCGGTCTGCTCATCACCGTTCAGCAGGATATTACCATTCTTCTCAAAAATCGTACTCAGCGCGCTCAGAATCTCCGTGAACACCCCGTAAATCCGGCTATTCTCTTCATTCAGCAGCTCAAACAGATCCTCGTAGAACTGGATCATCTGCTCTGTCCGCTCCACATCGGCATGCAGCCAGTACTCGTTGATTTTGGCTTCAATATAGGCATTTTTCTTCTTTTCCTTGGAGACAAAAGCGCTCCGCGCATCGCCCAGCTTCTCCTGCGCGCTGTCCTGCGCCGTCTCAATATCACGCGGCAGCCGCAGCAGGCTCTCGCGCAGCGCTTCGATATAGGACTGGATCAGCTTCAGAATACAGAAGCCCTTCTCGGTATAGAGCAGCCGCGACACATAGAACGGACCCTGCTCCGGATGCAGGAAGATCCGCTCCAGCTCCTCGCCGAACCGTCCGGTAATTTCGCCGGGCAGCTGCTTCTTAGCCTTGATATATTCTTCACGCGCACGGGACAGGAAGCTCTGCTCCAGCTCGGTATCCATATCAACAACCTGGTTCTTAATGACATTGGCGTGGCTCAGCCGCTCGCTGTTCTGATAGCCCGGCAGCGGTTCAGGTACGCGGGATTCAAAGGTTTTGATCATCGTATCGAGGTCGATGCCCAGCTTGCGGGCGAATTTCTCGACATCCTCCTGGCCCGGAGCCTGCTGGAACATCTTGTCCATTTTGTCGAACAGGCGGTAGGCCAGATAGGTAGTCATCTCTTCAATCGGCAGCACGGCCGACGAAGCCCCGATAATGTTGTATTCATAATTGGCCGGATATGCCTTGTTCATCTGCGCGATGTTGGTCCGGATGTTGCTGATATAGTCATGGATGGCGAATTCCTCGCCGGAGGCTTTTTCCTCGCTGGCCATAAAGTTCGTGATGTTCTCCGCTGTTACGTTCATGCAGTAGTCGTAAGCATTCTCCAGAAGCTTGCCCTCGGTATTCGTTGCGGAGATCAGATGGCACAGGTTAAATGGCGGCAAAGGTGAATTCACGGTCAAAATATTGCCGTACTGCTGGCGGAAACGCTCGCCCCGGCTGTCCACATTCATCCAGTAATCCAGCTCTTTAAGCGCCGCATAGCCGTTCTTGCGGATATATTCGCGGGTGTGCTCGCTAAGGCTTTTATTGGACAGATTGACGTCCGGTGTGAACAGGTAGCCGAGCGTGTTGACCCGGTCAATACCCGCCGCGCCGTAATCACGTTCAATAATCCCGCGCACGATATAGGAGATATCAAGAAAAGCACCGCTGCCTGTCCCTCCGGACAGACCGGTAAGCAGGAACACCATCAGCTTTTTGTTCGTGCCGACCGACAGCGTCTTAATCTTCTTATCAATCGCGCCGACAACCTGGTTGATCTTGGTGAACAGCAGCAGGCGTCCGGCCTGACGCACACCGGCAGCCCCGTTCATGCCGTCGGTAATGCTCAGCTCCGGTGACAGCCAATCGGTAATGTAGGGATCAAGGATGCTTCGGTTCTGGAGCAGGCCGCCGATTTCCGCGTTCGCAAGCAGCACGAATTCATTCTGGGGATCAAGGCCGATGCCTTTGTATTTTTTGCCGCGGTCCTGTTCATTCGTTTCAAAAGCCAGGAACTCCACATTGTCCGGCTTATCGCGCTTCTTCTTGGAAATCGGGTCCTCAGGCAGCTTAAAGCGGCGGTTAATCTGATATTTCAGGCGCAGCAGGGCGTCAATTCCCGTACCCCCAAGGCCGATGATCAGAATCGGATTATCAATGGTATCCACTCTGATCTTGTCACTGACGATTCCCCCGCCAAGCGATACGTCTAGCTGCTGAATATGCTCTCTTACTACCGGTTTCATAGGTTCTCCCCCTCTATATTAAAAACTCCAACAGAATCGTCTTGTCTACTGTCTGCAGCGGCACCGAAACACGGTCCCCGCTCTTTAGCTCCAGCCCGCGCGAAGCGTCCGCCGCCCGCCCGGATCTTTCTACTGTGATGCCTTCACTGCTGCGCAGGAGCAGCCGGTCATTTTTGCCCGGAGTGAATATGACCTTCTCGCTCTCCTTTAGTTCAGGAGCCAGCTGGAGCAGCTGATGCAGCGTGAATTTGCCGCGGAAGCCGGACAGCTTCTTGTACTGCGGATACGTCTTCTCTCCGGTGTTGCCGTCCAGCACCTCTACAACCATCTGACCGACAAAGCCGCGGTTCGCCTGCTTGCGCAGCATCCACACTGCCGCCGCCGCAATAAGCAGGAGCAATACGCCGCCGATGATAAAGTACAGGGTGTTTGAGGATTCTTGTGGCTGAAGCGGCTCTTCTCCGGTTGTTCCGCTGCCGGTTGCAGGCGCTGTACTAACAGCCCCTGTCTTGGCATCGATCTTGAGCACATCACTTTCACGGTAAAAGCTGCTCTCCTCCGCCCGGACCTTCAGCTCATAATTATGGGCCTCTTTAATTTCAAAAGCGCCCTTGAACTCCGCGCCGGAATTGTCCAGCGGAAGCTCCTCTACTGTCCCCGCATCGAGGTCTGTAGCGAGCAGTACCGCATTCATATCTTGATATAAATTGCTGAGTGTTACCTGAGCACCGTTGCTGTACAGGTGGGAGACGATGTCGATGGTATCGCCCTTCTTGTACACTGCTGAGGGCAGCGCCTCTATCTTAAGCTCGAGATCATAGTTAAAGACAAGGTTAATGTCGATTTTGTCCTTGGGAACACCCTTTACCTGCAGCTTCCAGTCCCCCTGCTCCGGTGACAGCAGCTTGATGAGGCTGTAGGTGGACGACTTGGACAGCAGCACATCATCTGACGGGATCGCGACCTCCTTGCCCGACGGATCGGTCAGCTTCGCGGTCACCGGCTGTGCAGACATAATTGAAATGTTCGCTTCCAGCACACTGCTGTTAGGAACGTTAACCGTAACCTCCTGGAAGCTGCCGTCCGCCGTAATCGACTGGACCGGAACAATCTTCAGCTTCAGGTGGCTGGCAAAAATCTCACTCAAAATCTGCGGCAGATCATCCGCGGAGTTCGTCGTAAACGATTTGCCGCCTGTCTCAGTAGACAGCCCGGCGAGAATATCCTTATTCAGCTTTCCATCAGCATTGAGCCCTATAGTATAAACCGGGTAGCCCTTCTGCTTGGCTGCATCCACCGCAGCAGACAGCTCCTGGTCAGACTGGCTCTGGGTCCGGCCGCTTGCCTCATCGAGGTCATTGTTACCGTCAGCCAGCATGACGATCATCGGCTCATGGCTGGGATCACTGCCGTTCTCCAGCACCTTGACCGCTTCTTCCATACCCACGGCGATGTCGGTGTACGGCCCGCGGTTCAGCCCGTCGATGAAATCCTTCAGATCCTGCTTGTCGCCGGCTGAGCCGATTTCAAGCAAGGCCTTCTCGCGCTGCACCTTGTCGGTGTAAGCGACTATCCCGACCTTGTCACCTTGCGTGGACAGCATATCTATAAACATCTTCATCGCCTCACCGGCGATATTGTTCTTGTCACTCTTGTTCATGGAGTTGCTGACATCGATCAGCAGCACTGCATCAATCCGGGACGGGCCAGCCGCTGATACGGATGAACCAGCCGAGGCTGCCGAGGCCCGAAGTGCTGCAAAGGGTGATGCCGTAAGGCACAGGATCAGCAGCAGTACCGGGATCAGCCTCTGCAGCATATTCTTGGTTGTTCTGGGGCAAAGCTGTGTACGAAGCATAAAGATGGCTCCTCTTGTGTTATATTCGTTAATAGGGACGGTGCAGCAGTTAGCTAAAATCTGTCAATAGCATGCCATTATGATATAATTAAACATTGTAAACTTCAACTTTATGCCTGCATGAAAGGGAGAGTTCCATGATTTCATACGTCATACTCGGCATTGCGTTTCTATATGCCGTCATTCAAATTTCAATTTACGCCTCAAGGCGGCGCAGGCCGCTTACCCGTGATGATATTGACGAGCGGCTGCTTGCCGCACTGAATGGAGGGACTCCATCCCGTGACTAAAAAGAGACCCGTCACCTTCCGGCCGTTCAAAGCCCCGCGCTACGCCTATGACAAGCTGCGGGTCTGCCGGCACTGCGGCAATTACACCGCGCTCGGTGAGGAGCGCTGCGGCAAATGCGGACGCGCTGCGCTCAGACCGGTGGGCCGGCAGGCTGCTTCGCTCGCCGGGCGCAAGATGCATACCCGTCTGCTGCTGCTCCTGCTGCTTACTCTTGCTGCGGTCTATTTCGGGCAGAGCCTGCAGCAGATGGCGCTCAGCGGCGCCGGCGGAGCCGTCCTCATTGCAGCCCTCTATTATATGCAGCGGAAGGTACGGCAGAATGAGAACCTCTTTGCCTTAAACGAGCTGCTCGGCCGGAATATTGACCGTATCCGGGAAGGGCTGGAGCTGAACCGCCAGGAGGCCGTCGCGGTGCTGCGTGAGGACGATGTGCTGGCCTATGAGAAGCTGCGGGAAATCTCGATCCTGCTGCGCGGCGACCGGATCGCCCGCCAGCGCGTTGCCCTGCTGCACGGCTTCCAGCTGCGCAAGGATATGAATCTGGAGCTGGAGCAGCTGTTGCTGCGGGATTTCGAACCGCTGCTAGCCGAATATATCGGTGAGATCGCCCGGGTCCGGCCCGAGCTGATCAAGGACCGCACGCTCCGCTATGTCAAAAATTACGAGGTGCAGATTCTTGAAATGAACAAGGGCAGAGAAATCCTGGCCGGTGTAGCGGGAGCGGCGGTCCGTCTGAAACGGAACGCGCTGCTGTACTCCGGCATGATCGGAAGATATGTACAGGAGCTGCCCAAGGACCGGTTTCTGCGGCTGTCCAGACTGATTTCCGCCAGCCCGCATGAGGCCTGGAACGGTCTCGACCAAAGGATAGCCGAGGTCAGGGAAGCAAAATACCGCTGGGACCCCGATTTTTAGATAGAGTGCCATAAGACTCAGGCATGATATATTTTCGAAAAAAGGGGCTACTATACTATGACGTTCAAACAGGCCATAACCCTGCGGAATATTATGATCATTCTGTGTATGTGCATGGCAGGGCTGCTCGTTTCGAAGGGACTGCGGATTGAAGACAAGCTCCGTGTGGTGCAGGAGGCTGAGCGGCTGTACACCGCCGGGGATCTGATCGCCGCCGAGCAGATGTACCGCCAGGCGGCGGATAATGATTCTATCCATTATAAAGAAGAACAGATAGCTGCACGGCTCGCGGAGCTGGCACCGGTTACAGCGATTCGCAGCGGCCTGGATACGCTGGTCCGCACATCAGCAGATCAGCTTGTTACGAAGGATTTTGCAGGCTTCATGGAGAGCTATGCTTCCCTGCTCAGCCTGAAGGCCAAGTATTTCATCAGCGGCGGCCCTTATGAATCCTATTATCGCCAGCTATCAGAGGACTCAGGCATTTCCCGGCAGCTGACAGGCGGATTTAAGCAGTTCAAGGACCAGTTTCTTGCCGAGCTTGCAGCCGGCGGCAGCGGTGAGGATACCGGCGATACATACAAATGGAACCTGCTGCTGATTCCAGATACTTATTTTGGGGGCGCAGACACCAAGACAGAGCTGCTGGCAGCCGGCTTCAAGTCACATGACATTTCCAGGCTGAAGGTGCTGGCAGCAGCCGGGAGCTTCCAGCCTATGCTCGACAGCGCCTTATCGATGAGTGGAGCCTATGATAGCCACGGCTACCAGGCTCCCTGGGTACAGGAGCAGACGGAAGAAAGTGCGCGTCTTATTATCGACAAAGACCTTGAGGGCGACAATTATTCTGCTTTTGCCGGGCATGCCGTTGCTTACCGTAACTATGCTGCGTCAGCAGGGCTTGCTGCCGGGTCGTCCAAGCTGCTGGCATCTATTGAGCGAAGCACATCCAAGCTGCTGTCCGGTGCCGCCCGGCTTGTGCGGAACGGGCAGTTTGCTGAGGCGATTCAGCTGTACAGCAGCCTCACTCCGCTGCAGGATACTTCAGGCGAAATCGCCGCAGCACAGCTGGCCTGGAATACCGCTGAGCCTGTCCGTCTGTTGCCGGGCGGTGATGTGGAAGGAAGATATGTATCTGTAGCTTCCGTCTCCGGGCGATATGGCGCTAAGGTGGCTGTAGCGGGAGTAGACAGCAGCGGCATGCTGCATTATGCATATCTGCAGGAGGACGGAATCATTTCGACGCGCGCAGGCAGCGTTATTCCGGAATCCGCGCGGCTGAACGGTATTTCCTTTGATGACCAGCTGGCTGCTGTGGCTGAAGTACCGGTTGTGGTAGTCCGGGGGAGCCGGGATGACGGACGAACCGGTTTCACAGCGTATCAGATCAAGCCTGAGGGGTTTTCAATACTCTTCTCTTTTGCCGGAGACAGCTATGTACTGCAGGCAGAGGACCGCTCGATTCACGTAGCTAACGCAGATACCGGTGACGGCGTGGCCGGTGAGACAGGAGTGTATACTTTGAGTGAAGGCGCCTACCAGTTTGCCGGAATCGTGCAGACAGCGCCCCCGCTTATCTCCGCTTACGATCTGGAGCTGCATCCTTATGCGAATGTCACAATGAACGCTGAAATGTACATTGATAACTCCGGACGGAGCGTCGGCATTGCCGATGGCCGTTATCTTTTACTGCAAGGTAATACAGGCTCAGTTACGGGAACTGCCGTCATTACCGGGCAGTATCAGAACAGATATGATTATGCAGGTACAGAAACCGGGGAGCAGTATGTTCCCGTATTCGTTGTCGATTCGCTGGAAAACGTCAGGCCAAAGGATACAGACACCGGCACAGACCCGGAGATGGGTTCGGAGCTGAATATGACACCTGACGCAGAGGCTGATTTGAATCTGGCGCCGGACGATACAGGTGCGCAGACAAATACCAATGCAGAGGCCAACACAGGGGCAGGCTCGAATTAAGCCGCAGTAACAGAATTCATCTCCTTATTAGGATTCATTCTTACGCTTCATTCGACAGATCTGTGAGAACGAGAACGATAGCGCCATTAAACCCATAAAGAGCAGCGGTCCTCAGTTAATTGGCGAATAAAACAGTACATTGTTAGTGCGTGCACAGCCGCTGTGACGGCATAGCTGCAGTATCGGCGCAGTTGCAGTACTCGCGTGCAGTCACAGTACCCGAGTCAATGCCGTAACTTTAACGGACAGAGATGACGCTAAATACCTGATTTACGGCGGTTTTTCCTTCTAACGGACCCAGATGCGCTTATTTGGACCAAAAAGCCGGGTTTTCCGAGGATAGGTAGGCAATAAAGGCTGTGGGGTCCGCTAGAACTGAGCCGTGTCTCAAATCAGGCAGATAACGTCATCTCAGTCCGTTAGATCAGCAGCAAGCCTCTCTTTTTCGCCAAACAGCCAATTGTATCGCAGCATCCTTCGGATTCATCCTGCTTACTCTTTCCGCCAGAAACAATCTGCCTCTATTCAATCCGCAGGAGAAAGGTTTAAGTACATTCCACCCATTCCAGCCACTTCGCAGCCTACGCCCCCAATCATGTGCTGCTGATGTATCAGAGTTCCCGTTTACCTGATTACTTCAAAAACTGCATCATCCTGCCGAACCGTTAATTTCTGTTTTTTTCCTGCGGCCCAGCAGCCGTTTATAACGCTTCTGAGTAGACAGAACATCAGAGGCTGCAGTAACGGTATCCTTCACCTCACCCAGCACCGCTTTGGTCTCCTGCACCGATGCCTTCATTCGCTTAACCTGCATTTTTATTCCGTCCTTGCGGCTCTTGGCCTCATCCAGCGTCTCCTGGACATTCGCCTTCACCTCGTCCACCGGTTCTTTTAGGCGGTCTACGGACTGCTTCACTCCATCCAGTGACTTTTTCAGCCCGTCGAGACTGTTCTTGAACTCCTTAATCGGGTTGCCCATATAGATCCCCTCCTGCCGATGCTTTATCTATTACTTACCCTTGTAAGCGGAGACGGATTCAAGAGATGTTCAATCTTTTAGCCGCGAATTTCTTCCAGCAATGCCATAATCGTCTCTTCTTCTACCGGCACTGAGTAAGCACCATCCGCAAACGTCTTCATCGCCCCGATCCCGTCCTGAAAAACAAAGCGGATCCTCCCGCTGCGCGCCTTCTTGTCCGTGTACATTTTGTCCACCAGCATCCGGTTCGTAATGGAGGCCGGAATCTCTGCCGGCAGACCGGCCTGCTGCAGCAGCCTCACAACCCGTTCCGCTTCCCCATCCGTCATATAACCCAGCTTCACTCCAAGCCGAGCCTGTATAACCAGTCCTACGGAGACGGCTTCACCGTGCAGCAGCTCATAACCGCTGACCGCCTCCAGCGCCCGTCCGGCTGTATGGCCGAGGTTCAATATCTGCCGCAGATTACGCTCATGCTCATCCTGCTGGACCACCTCATATTTAATCCGGCAGTTGTGCAAGGCAAGCTGTTCACAGGTCTCAGGATCAAGGATCAGCTCACCGTCAGGCGATACTACCTTACCGATATTCTCCTCCAGATAACGGAAAAATCCCGCGTCCGCCAGACAGGCATGCTTAATGGTCTCTGCCAGGCCGCTGCGGAACTCACGGACCGGAAGTGTGCGCCAGGCGGCCAGATCAATATATACCTTGCGCGGCTGATGAAATACACCGATCAGGTTGGTGGCTACCGGCGTGTTCACTCCGGTTTTACCGCCGACAGAGGCATCCGCTGCCGCCAGCAGCGTCGTTGCATAGTTCAGGCTCGGCACCCCGCGCCCGAATGTTCCGGCCAGGAAGCCGGCCAGATCGGTAACCGCCCCGCCGCCGACGGCAATGATGCAGCAGTCCCGCCCGTAGGAGCGGCTCAGCAGCTCATCTTCGAGCCGCGCTTTGGTCTCGCGGGTCTTGGATTTCTCGCCGGACGGGAAGGAGAACAGCTCTGCCGCAAAGCCGTTCTGCAGCAGAAGCTCCAGCAGCGGACGCCCGTAAAGCGGCTCTACCGAGGAGTCCGTAATTACAGCAAATTTACTGGCACCGGGAACAAGCCCCTGCTGCAGGTCACGGATCAGTGACGGAAACAGCATTTCGCCGATTTCAATCGTATAGGAGTGATCGACTACCTTTTTTAGTTCAACCTGAAAGCTTTGAGACATCGCTGCAGACCTCTTTTCTTCATGCCGGAGCATTAGATATTTAGACCCCTTGTCCACTGTACAACGGATCGGTCACCATTCTCATATATTTGACCAGATCGGCCCTCGCCTGCCCGTTCTCCTGCCATACTCCCAGGTTCCAGCACATGAAGCGGAGGCCCAGATAACGGGAAGCTGTCCGGAACAGTCCGGCGAATTCCTGCTGCGGAATATCACACCCGAGAACACCAAGATATCTCCGGTATTCCTCTGCCTGCTGAAGAGTCCCGCAGCGCATGGGAATGTCCATGAACAGCGAGCCATAACGCGCCTCTTCCCAGTCAATGAAACGGATTTTATCATTGTTATGCACCAGAATATTGCCCGGATTCAGATCATTATGAACCATTGTAAAGGTGTCTGCAGCATAGATAACCGGCACCATATCCTCCTCAATCCTTCCGGCAATCTCCTCAATATCCTCAAGGGTCTGTAGCCCGAAGGCTTCAGCAAAGGCCGGATTCTGCCTGGCGGAGTCCCAGGAAGGTCTCCAGCTTGTATTAAGGATCTCTGCAATATAGGCCTCACCCACCTGCGGCAGCCAGGGCAAATCGCATCTGCAGCCAAGATTAACATAATGGATATAGGCCAGCGCCTCTATCTCCTTCTTCTGAAGGGCAGGCAGATCCAGTCTGCTGTAATCCGTCCGGTAATCCACATCCTCAATACACAGCAGGCTCCGCCTCTCGTAGAGCGGCTGGCCTGAGAGGCTGAAGGGTACCTTGGCCCCCTGCGAATAGAGTCTGGAAAGTGCCGAACGCTCCACAAAAGTAGCCTGCTTCGTTATTAAAGAGACTTCCTCTTTTACCGCCGTCCCTTCCGGCATTCCTGCTCTGGACTGCAGCCACACTTTATTGCGCATCAGCTCAACAGCCCGTGACCCTGCATGCACAGGTGCGCTCTCTATACTCAGCACTTCGGCTTCGGGGGAGATAAAGCAATAGACTGTATCCTTAATCAGGCCAATCCTTTTGCTGCTGTCGGTCAATTCCATAGGGCACTCATCCTTAACTGTAATGGACTTACAACTGCTACTGACGGCGATAGGTATGTTCAGCAAAACTTGCTGTCATTACAAACTGATTCCGCTCATAAAACCTGAGAGCACCTTCATTACTGGCAGCTACCCGCAGGCAGATGTTCCCGGTCCCCTGATTTTTGATCATATGGCTTACGCATTGGTTCAGTATAATTCTCCCATACCCTCTGTTCTGCAGCTTTGGCGCTACTACAAGATCACGGATAAAATCTCCTTCTGTGATATATACACCCGCCAATTTCTCCTGGAGCCAAAATGAACGGACCCGGCCTGCAGCCTCGTATGCTTCAAGCCTCTGCCCAAACCATTCCGCCTGCCTGCGGTATCCGCCCGTCTCCCAGCCATTCTCAGCACAAAGCTGCTCGTAAGCTGCATCAAATAGAATAATAAAGGCATCCAGCATCTCCGGTATAAATCCCTGCTCCTGCAGTAACAAGCTATCCGCTTGATCCGGCGGTCCGCCCGTATACTTCAGCTGATAACCCTCCAGATCAGATACAAATCCATGCTCTCTTACAAATTCTATAATTTCTGTATTCTCTCCATATACATTAAAGCAAATCTCCCGGTACTCACTTGACTGCAGATAAGGAAAGATTCTGCCATCTATTAAATCCAGCAGCAGACCCGGCTCCCCGCATGCGCTGAATGCAGCGTAGGCTATCACACAGCTGTTATCCTCCGCCACACACAACACTCCACGGTTACTCCCGGATTCTGCATAAAACAGTATTGTAACTCCATTGCGTTCAAAGGCAGACCGTACAAATTCCAATGCTCCGGTAGAGATTTGTGATATAAGCCGCAAAATCCTTTTGTTCCGCTCTTCCATCATGAGCGCTCCTTCTCCTGACCTCAATAATGCCGGCTGTCAAAAATATAATATAACGCCGCCGCATCTAAAATGTGAATGTCCGCCGACTCCAGATTTACCGTTATATTTCGCCGAAATATCAGGTTCTGATAGCTGATCTCTGCCAGAACCTGATCCTCTTCATCCATCATATAAACACTTTTGTTGCCGATGCTCTTTTTTAGCCTTATAGTAAAATCTCTTTCGAGCTGAACATTCATTCTCGGATTCGCCTTAATCTTCGTAGCATCACTGACCGTAAACTCCCCCAGATGAATCGAGCTGCCCGTCCACTTGGACCTTACAAGACTATCCCGCCCAAGCTGCTCACTGATGCTGCAGACCGGCTGCCCGCTGCTATCAAACGCCTGTACATTCACAAAAAAGGTAGCGTTAAAAATAAAATCACAAGTCTGCTGCAGCCTGTTTTTGTACACTCTTTGGATCGAGCCGACCGGGGTATCATTTGAATCATAGATGGTTATTGATTTGGTGCTTCCCCTGTACACGGGCTTTACTAAGCTATATTCCCGTAGCATCTTAACTCCCTTTCCGGATCATCGTCCGGTAGACGAATTTGGGCAGTGCCGCCTGTCTGCGCCAGCGGGACTTTTGGCCTTTGGCCACCGGGGCAAAAAGCAGACGGTGCGCCCACTCCAGATTAAGCTTTTTCCAGATAACGGGAGCCGGCTTAACCTTTCCCGAGATAACATCCAGGCTGCCGCCGACTCCGAACGCAAGCCTTACTCCGCCTAGCTTATGACGGTGCTTATGCAGCCACTTATCAGAATAAGGCGCACCCATGGCGAGAATCAGTACATCCGGCTTGCTGCGCTGGACCTCTGCGATAATCTCCGGCTCGTCCTCAGCGCTAAAAAATCCGTGATGCCTGCCGGCAAGCTTCACCTGAGGATAACTGCGGGCAATCTGCTTCACCGCCTGCCGGCTTGTCTCTTCATCCGTCCCCAGGAAATAAAAGCTCCAGCCCTGCTCATTCCCCTGTGCAAGCAGCCTTAGCAGCAGGTCATAGCCGGTGACACGCTCCGGAACCGGTTCACCTTTTCTTCTGGCCGCAAGCACAATTCCGATACCGTCGGGTACAACCATATCTGCTGAGCGGATAATGTTCTGCAGCAGCTGGTCCGACTGGCTTGCCAGCGTTATTTCCGGATTGGCTGTAATCAGATGAAAGAGCCCGGAGCGCTCCTTACCAATCTGCTCAGCCAGATAGGCCACAGTCTCATCAAGCGTCAGCCGGGAAAACGGCACACCCAGAATTGAAACGTAACGGCTCATAGATTAATGGCCCTCCCAGTCTTCCAGTACACTCCAGCTCACCACAGGCATTCCCTGCATCGAGTGCATCGTACCGGTATAAATGTGATCGTTATATATTCCTGATTCAAAATAATGCTGCAGCACCGCGCGTGTTGACGCCGTGACCTGCAAGCCGCTAAGCTTGCCGGCTTCCAGCCACAGCAGTTCCCCTTCTTCACCGGAAGCCAGCCGGCTTCCGGGTGCAACAATGCCCATATAGATGTACTGTACACTAATCTCCTATCCGGCCCTAAGCCGGTATATCATGTAGCGGAGCGTCAAGCCGCCGATATTCTGCCCGGTAAGTCCTGTTTCCTCAATAATCTCACGCAGACAGGCAATCCGGGGATCGTTATGTTCCCCGTCCTCAATGTGGCCCCCAACGGGAACCAGATGCCCGCCGAGAAAACGGCTGCCGGTCTTTTTTTGCAGAAACAGCACATCCTGAGTTTCATTGAATAAAAAAGCTACCGCCATCTGCCTAAGCCGCATATCTAGATCACTCCAGCTCCCGGATACGAACACACAGGAAAATTATACCACGGTCTCTCATTGCGGATAAACCAAAAAAGCCATATGCAGGAAAAGTATTCCTGCCGGTTGAATAGAAAGCAGAAGCTTAATTTCTAATGGGGGGTTGTTAACATGCTGATTAATGTGCTCGACAAGGGGTATGTCCGGCTGGTCAATCATATGGGCAGTGATCTGACTGTGGTGAATGCGGCCCGGGTTTCTTATGCCAAACAATCGGAGGAGCTTAGCGAAAAGGATATCCGGCTGATCCGGTTTCTGGCCCGGGAAGGCCATACCTCACCGTTCAGGCATGCTGTCATCCAGTTCGAAATCTATGCGCCGCTGATGGTCGCCAGACAGTGGTGGAAATATGTTGTGGGTTCTGCCCATTATGAGGGAACCGGTGATAGCCTGGAGGCTTGGAATGAATCCAGCCGCCGGTATATTACGGAGGAACCGGCCTTTTATCTGCCTTCGGGCGGGGAGTGGCGGAGCGCGCCGGAGAATTCCAAGCAGGGCAGCGGCAGCCTGATTGCCTGGGAGCTTGGGGAGAAATATACGAAAGAGCTGATGGATTACACTGAACTGGGTATGCAAAAATACGAAGCCGCCCTCGCGGACGGCATCTGTGCAGAGCAGGCACGCCTGTTTCTTCCGGCTTACGGGTTATATGTCCGCTGGTACTGGACGGCATCGCTGCAATCTGCCGCCCACTTCCTGCAGCAGCGGCTGGAGCATGATGCCCAGAAGGAAATTCAGGATTATGCCAAAGCCATCCTCAGTATGGTAAAAACATTATTCCCGGTTACTGCGGATGAGCTTCTGTCAAGCTGACTAATCCTTATGTTCTGTGCGAAAAGATTGTAAATAGTCACGGATCTCATCCTGCGGTGTTTCCAGCAAGCCGGCAAGCATCTGCTGTATCGCCTGCATCGCTGCGATCCGCTCATCGATTTCCGAGATTTTATTCCGGACCCGCGCTTTCAGCGATTCGGCATCCATCTCTGAACCGAGCATCTGCAGCACCTCCCGGATTTCCTTCAGGGAATAACCGAGAGACTTGGCGTCCTTTATGAACTTCAGCTTCACCAGATAATCTTCTGAGTATATCCGGTAACCGTTCGCTACCCGCCCGGGGGCAGGCAGAATGCCACTTTCCTCATAGTAGCGGAGGGTTGCCATACTTACTCCTGTTCGTTTTGCCAGTTCTCCGCGGGTCATCCCTTTCATAGCCGCCCTCCTAAAAATCTCTTTTTTGCGTATAGGCCTGGTCGAATTTCACCTCCGGAAAACGCTGCGAAGGCCCTTCCAGCAGACGCTGCGGCTCCCCTTTTAAATACTGGTCAAAGAAGGCTGTTACATAGGATCTTGTAATATCCACATTATGCACCGGATCCATGCCTTTGGCGAACAGGAACGGCGACAGCAGGGAAATGTCAGTGAAGCTCTGATGGATGAAATGATCAATAGTCAGATAATACGTATCATTTGTGCTTTTGGCCATAACTGATTTCAGATCGGGAGTAAACTCCTCATAAGCCACCTTTTCTTTCACCTTTGCCGACGGCTTAAGACTCTCTGCCGTATTTCCGGACATCAGATACATGAACGGCTGCTGCAGCCCGGTATGGGCCACCTCACCCCAAAATCCGCCCTCCAGACTTACTCCTGCCTTGAACCGCTTGTCCTGCGCAAGCGCCTCCGCGGTGGTTGCCCCGCCATAGGAATGCCCGAAGATGCCTACACGGTCCAGATCGAGCTTGCCCTGAAGAAGTCCGGCTGGATCATGCATATCCCACTGCGCAAGCGTATCAAGTACATAACTGGCATCCGCCGCGCGGATACCTATTCCTGTAACATTATAGTCATACAGCCCGGCGGACGTATCAAACTCTGGATCAGGGACGTAAAATACAGATTCCCCGTCTTCAAAGGTCACTTTTGCCGAAGTATACGGATGATCTATACCCACGACAATATAGCCGTGACTGACCAGTTCCTCCACCGCAGTCATGCTCTGAAACCGGGTGGATCGGATGCCCGGGGAGAACAGCAGCACAGGATAACGGGCTTCAGCCGCAGATACTGCCGCTCCAGCTGTAACATGGGCCTTAACCCCTGTAACATGACTGAACAGCTGCCCCGGCAGTCCGAACACCAGACTGATCGCTTCACCTACTGCAGAGGGATAATGCTCCTTATTCTTCCCTGCTGCTTCTCTTTGGTCCACCGGGTACCAGATATTCACCATAAGTCTGCGTTTGTCGCCGGTTTCAACACTCAGCGTCTCTTCGCGGGCTTCATCTGTAAGCTCCCTGGCAATCGTACCGGTGGCATAGCTGCCTGTCGGCCCGGGCATTGTGAATACAGGCAGCAGCCAGCTCAAAAATACGGCTATGCCTGAAAGGGCTAAGACCAGAATCAGCTGCAGGCTTTTTGTAAGCTTCCGAAACGGCCTGGAACGGACTGCATGCTCCGGCTTCAGCAGTCTGCTTACCAGCACCGTTATCAAACCCAAGGCAGCAGCATAGGCCGGAACCATCTGTATGCGAAAATGGTCTAAAGCCCCGTGCAGCGCCAGAACCAGCAATACAGCCAGCAGCATAGCTATGTTTAGCTTCCGGCTTTTGCGGACAAACAATACACCTGCCGCAGCTGTAAGAATGACGGCAATAACAACTATTTCTAATATTCTCATATTGAGCACCTCCGCTAAGTTATCGGGTTATAACTCCAGCATAAAGGTTGCAGTATACTGCAAGGTCAAGCTTCTTAAATAACTTCAACCTATAACATTCCTATCTCTATAAAAAGAAAACACTCCTGCACCGGACCGCAGAAGTGTATATTCATAGAATCAAACTCAAAATTGCTCAGCAAAAATTATAAAACCTGCTCCTCCACAAACCTGCCAACACGCTCCGTGTATTCAGCCCACCGGAAATCCTTATTCTCAATAATCAGCTTCGGGATATCCCATACGTCCACTACCGACCGGACGAACGCCTGGCTGCCGCCCCATAACGCTGCCGCCTCCCGGAAATCCTCATCCGTATGCAGCGAAACGGGCCCCCATTCATTGCCGCGCACACTGCAGATAAACCGCCATTGGGCCTCCACATCCAGCTGGTAAAAATAGATCAGCACCGGGTTCAGTGCAGCCAATATCTCCTGCAGCGACGAGGTTAGCTTAATCAGTTTAGGTAAGGGCATCCCCATATGGTGAGCATAGCTGATAGCATCCTGAAACAGCACACTTTCAATAACCGTTACTTCATCGCCGCTTCCAAGCCGCTCCTCCACAAATCTCCGGAACACAGCTTCAAGCTGTGTTGTGAACAGCTCCGCCTGCTCCTCATCCGCCAGGGAGGTGAAATCATACCCGCGGATAAACAGCGGATGGTTCTCCTCCAGCTCCAAAATGCACCTGCCGGCCACTCCCCGGGACGTCAGCATTTCTGCAACGGAAGAGGCACAGGTTGTTTTACCGGAGCCCGGCATGCCGTCGATGATGATTAACCGTCTAGAACGGGTTGTCATTGTGAACACCGCTTATCATCTTTTCTCTGGTCAGCACATACATCTCTTCTCCGTTACAGTCCGCGTAATCTCCAGTCAGTCCTTCGAGCACACGGTCAAATGTGAAGCCCAGCCTGCCAAGAATCTTAATAGAAGCTGTATTCCGCGGGTCAGCCTTGGCGTATAACCGGTCCAGCCCGATTACCCCAAAAGCATATTCCGCCATGGCCGCGGCCGCCTCAGCAGCATACCCCCGGCCCCAATACTGCCGTCCGATCAGATAGTACAGCTCTTTGTGAGGCGGGCTGAAATCGAGTGTGCCTGCACCGCACCAGCCGATGAATGCACCGGATTCTTTTAAACGGATGGCGAACGAATATTTAAAGGCTTCATCAAACGGTGTATTGTAGCTGCTGATCAGCCAGTCAAAAACCCCCTGATACTCATCAGCGGAAAAGACATCCATATGCATATACGTAAGCACTTCCGGGTCCTGCATCAGCTCAAACGATTCCTGCAGATCGCTTTGGATATATGGGCGGATAAGCAGCCGCTCCGTTTCCAGACGCATTACGGCTAAAGCCTCTATCATGGCAATTCCTCCCGTTTCTTTCAGGCAATATGAGCTAAGCATAGCCCGCTGTGCCGCCGGCTGCCAATGTACAGTTTGATTTTAACCGAGTTTACCCGCTGCTTA
>RCUO01000603.1_pt1 | contig 17123 bp, 13 predicted proteins | sample 2166161 | NCBI WGS metagenome assembly RCUO01 (sample SAMN09932617, study PRJNA488358) | compost metagenome | feature: garden; material: soil; isolation source: compost soil in cyclohexanecarbonitrile-enriched culture | place: Germany: Experimental Botanical Garden Goettingen | collected 2016-01-27 | reverse complement strand
CCGCATATTCAGGGCTTCTATTTCTCTCCTCCGCTGCCGGCGGAGGAAATCATCAGCAGGCTGGCTTCATAGCCGGCCTGCCTTTTTGTATTCAGCCCATCTAAGATTCCCTGCCCTCTTGGTAAAATAACCGCTTGCCGCTATAATAAGCTTGTGCTGCGCGACGCAGCAGGAAGTTAACCCGAAAGGATTTCGAGAAAATGAATGCGTTTACTAACTCAGAGCTGATTGGCACAATCATCTTTGCGCTAATTCTGGCGATACTCGCCTACCGGATTATCCGCGGCATGCCTGCCATGGAAGGAAATATAACTGCTTTCCGCAAAAGAACACTGGTCTGGACACAGGTTGCTCTGGTCTTGACCGTCCTGCAGCTGAATTTCAAGGCCGGCGACTGGCGGTTCGCTATTATCCTTGGACTGATTGTACTTTTTACCGGCAGCATCTGGTGGGCTGCCCGCCACTACGATATGCGCCGTCCGGCTGAACGCGAACCGTCTGATCAGGACAGCCCGCAAGTTTAATAACTGAACGTAGAGATCCAGCTCCCCTCCGGGAGCTTTTTTTGTTGTTCCCGGAGGGGAGCCTGTCCGCAGGTACATCTTTGTGACGGCGGGCATATGCCGCGGCCGCCGCAAGCATACTAGTATCATTCTAAGAATCGCGGAGGTACACAAAGATGACCAAAAAATTAAACCTGCTGATGTTCAGCGGCGAATATGACAAGGCGATGGCCGGGCTGATTCTGGCCAATGCAGCAAGGGATATTGAGGTAGAAGTAACGATGTTCTTTGCATTCTGGGGGTTATTTCTCGTCAGGGACCCGGAAAAAATGACACTGGAGGATAAGAGCCTGTACGAGAAGCTAATGGACGTGATGACACCGAAGGGACCGCAGCAGCTCCCGCTCTCGCACATGAATTTCAGCGGTCTGGGCCGTGTAATGCTGGAGGAGATGATGGAGGACAATGGAGCACCTAAGCTGATCCACTTCCTGAAGGGTGCCCGCAAAAAGAAGATCAAATTCTATGCCTGCAAGCTTTCGTTGGATATTATGGGGTTTAAGCCGGAGGAGCTGCTTCCGGAGGTTGAAGTGATGGATGCTTCTGCTTATTTGAAGGATGCGCTGGAAAGTGATATGCAGCTGTTTATCTAGCTTGACGCATGGGCTTTAACCCATCTGCTCTGCCGGGCATATACTGAGCCGTGATGACACAGCCGGAAGCCTGTCAAGGACAACGGCGCCGGTGTCAGGGAACTAACCGGCTTTAGATGGAGGGATTGTCCATGCCAAGCATCAACCATGCCTTCCCCGAGGAGGCACCGGCTTACCCTGCGGCGCATTTCGCCGCATTCCGTGAGCATACCATCGGCATTTGCCATCAGATTGCGACCCCCTTTGGACGGAAGCCGCTGCTATACGCAGACTGGACAGCCAGCGGGCGTCTATACGAACCGATTGAGCGCCGGATTCAGGAGGCTTTCGGACCTTATGTCAGCAATCCGCATACCGATTCCAACACCACCGGCCTGACAATGACGCTGGCCTATAATGAAGCACGGCGGATCATCAGGCAGCATGTCCACGCGGGGCCGGATGACTGCCTGATCTTCTGCGGCAACGGAACTACCGGTGCAGTTAACAAGCTGCAGCGGCTGATGGGCCTGAAGCTGCCTGAATGGCAGCGCCCGGGCTTCCGTTGCCCGCCGGAGGAGCGCCCGGTTATCTTCGTCAGCCACATGGAGCATCACTCCAATCTCCTGCCCTGGCAGGAAGGCATCGGCGATGTCGTTACTGTGCCTGCCGGGGTAGACGGCAATATCAGCCCGGAGGCCCTTGAAGTGCTGCTCAGCCGCTACCGGGGACGCCGGCTCAAGATAGGCTCTTTCACCGCTTGTTCAAATGTCACAGGTATTGAGACGCCTTACCCCAAGCTCGCTGCCGTAATGCACCGCCACGGAGGGGTATGCTTTGTTGATTTTGCCGCCAGTGCACCGTATGCAGTGATTGATATGCATCCCGCTTCACCGCTGGAGAAGCTTGATGCCGTCTTCTTCTCTCCGCACAAATTTCTTGGCGGCCCTGGAACAGGCGGAGTGCTGCTGTTAGACGCCGGTCTCTGTAGCGGCAGGCTCCCGGATGAGCCCGGCGGCGGCACCGTTGTCTGGGTTAATCCCTGGGGCGGACGCCGCTACATAAACGACGTAGAGGTCCGCGAGGACGGCGGAACACCCGGCTTCATGCAGGCCATCCGCACAGCGCTCTGCATACAGCTGAAGGAGCGGATGAACGGCAGCGGAGAATGGATGAGGCTCCGCGAGCAGGAGCTGTGCCGGCGGCTGTTAGCCGGACTCACCCGCATACCCGGCTGCTCCATTCTGGCCGGCGGACAGACAGAGCGTCATGGCATCGTGTCGTTCACCCTGCAGAATCTCCATTACAATCTTGCCGTCAGGCTGCTGAATGACCGCTACGGCATTCAGGCCCGCGGCGGCTGCTCCTGTGCCGGTCCTTATGGACATTATCTGCTGGGGCTTGACCGCAAGCAGTCGGAGCAGATCGTTCAGGACTTGCATGCCGGGGACCAGTCCTCCAAGCCCGGCTGGGTCCGCCTTTCCCTCCACCCCATAATGACAGATGCCGAAATTGACAGAATGGTAGCAGCAGTGCAGAGCCTGACTGAATCCGGAATGGAATGGAGCAGCGATTACAGCTATACCGCCGCAACGAACAGCTGGGTCCATCGTTCAGGCCAGACAGAGACAGAGGCTGCGGTCCGGAGCCTATTCTCGGTGTAACCGGTCTGCCGCGGCCCGGGCAAACCGGGCTTCGATAGCCTTTACACACCAGAGGGAGCCCGCAATAAACAGCACCACATAGATGATCTCCCACGGGTTACGGATAAACCGCTGCACATCATTGCCGATATAAGAAACAGCGAACACCATAATCGCCTTCCCCGCACATATCGCCAGCAGATAGGAGCGCAGGCGCATCCCGGCAAGCCCGGCGGCCATATTAATCACCACGAACGGGCCGACCGGGAACAGGCTGAGCAGAAAAACATAACTGAAGCCGCTCTGGCGCACCCAGGTCATGCTTTTGGCTACCTTTGGCCTGCGCGACCATTTCTGCAGGTAGGGATGAGAGGCGATCTTGCGGATAATGAGAAAGGTTACCGTACAGCCTGCCACCAGCCCCAGCCACGAATATAAAAAACCGAGCCATAAACCGTATACTGCACCGTTCAGGCCAACGATTGCGATTGTCGGCAGCGGCGGAACGAAGGATTTCATAAACGTCAGCCCGATTCCGGGCAGCGGCCCAAGTGTCCGGTATTGCTCCAGCAGGACCCGCAGCCTCTCCTCCGTCAGCCATGACGATATATCCAGTAAATACATCAATTGCCCTCTCCTCATCAAACACTGAATTTCTCAAGTCGTGAGCCTCAATTATACAACACTTTTCTGGGTACTAGTGACTGGACAAGCAGAAGCCGGCAAGGCTATGATGAAATTATTGACGAATGATGCGGAAGTTTGACAGAAGTTATATTCCAAAGTGAGGTTCCTTATGAAACTGCTTGATTACAGACTGCTGGCTACAAGAGCTCTGGGTCTGCTATGCATCTGCCTGCTTGCAGCCTCAGCAGTATATCCCCTGCTGAATAGAAGCAGCGGTGCATGTGTTCAGCCGCAACCCGGTGTTATCGATTTATCCGGCTGCACCTTCGATAATGATACAACCTATAAACTGGACGGCAAGTGGGAGTTCTACTGGAATCAGCTGCTCGAGCCCGCGAACACCATACAAGCGGATGATGTCAGCTATCTTTCTGTTCCCGGAAGCTGGAGAACATGGAATCAGAAGGAGTACAACCGATATGGATTTGCAACCTACCGTCTGCAGCTGCTGCTGCCCGAGAACAGCACGTCCTTTGCCTTAAAGGTGAATAACATCCGTACTTCCAGCCAGCTATTCATAGACGGAGAACCGCTTGGAGGCAGCGGGCTTACAGGGCAATCACTCCAGGAAACAGTGCCCCGCAACCAGCCTTACACCGCTACATTTAACAGTGATACCGGCCAGGTGGACATTATCATTCATGCTTCCAACTTCATGTACAACAGCGGCGCAATCGCAGAGTCCATCCGTATCGGAACTCCTGAAGCCATAGAAGCCCTTGATAAGCGGAATAACGTGTATGACATCGTGCTGATAGCAGGCTTCGCTTTTATCGGAGTCTATTTCATGGGTCAGGGCCTGCAGCGCAAAGAAGATTATCCCTCACTGCAGCTGGGGATGTATTGCTTAACCATTACCTTCTATTTGCTTACTCACAGTGAAAAGCTGCTATTCGATCTCTCCCCCTCAATCCCCTATGAGTGGTTTAGCAAAATACAGCTGATAACTGGTGTGATCGGCTTTTCATTTGTAGCCAGCTATACCTATTCTTTGTTTCCGGCACTCTATTCCCGGCTGTTCCGCAGAATCACCTTCACCTATTCCATCGGCTTCTGCCTTCTGACTCTGGTGAGCTCTGAGCGGATCTACTCCAGGGCCTCCGATATATTAACTATCTTTAGTATAATCTCTATTATCTACACCTTTTATGTCATGGCTAAAGCGGCAATGCTACGGGAGACCGGCTCCTTTTATCTGCTGATCGGCGTTGTTGCCGCCATTATGTTCGTACTCACCGTATCCAAGAACCTTATGATGGGTACCGAATTTTACTCTATACCGCCAGTATCGGGGCCCATCTTTGTCCTCGCCGAAGGCCTCTTCCTGTCTGCACGGCAGGCTCATGCCTATGAGACTATTAAGCAGCTGTCGCATCAGCTTGAGCGCAAGGACAGAGACAAGGATGAATTCCTGCTGAAAACCTCGAACGAGCTGCGGACACCACTGAATGCCATTATTAACATCTCATTGTCGCTCTATGAGGGCAGCGGCGGCCCGCTCAGCTCCTCACAGCGTGAGGATATGCGTCTGATACTGGGAACGGGAAGACGCCTGGCATTCATGGTCAGGGATATCCTTGATTATGAGCAGATCAAGCAGCAGCGGATTACCCTTCACTGGAAGCAGGTAGATATACAGGGAGTCGCAAACATCGTCATTGAGGTCTTCCAGTTCCTGAATATAAAAACGAATATCCACATCAAAAATCACATCCCGCCCGGGGCCTATCTCATTGAGGCGGATGAGCATAGGCTGATGCAGATTCTGTACAACCTGCTGGATAATGCCCTCAAATTCACTGACCGCGGCAGCGTAGTATTTGAGGCAGAGCGGAGCGGGGATGTCATCTCCATCACTGTTACCGATACAGGCAAAGGGATTCCTCCTGAGCGTCTGGAAAGCATATTCCGTGATTATGAACAGGTCAATGAAGCGGATTCAATGGAGAGCGGCGGGCTCGGGCTCGGGCTGGCAATTACCCGCAAGCTCGTCGAGCTGCACGGAGGCAGCATCAGGGTACAGTCGGTATCCGGCAGGGGGAGCAGCTTCACCTTCTCTATACCGGTCAGTCAGCCCGCATCTGCATCCGCAGCCGCAGAGCCCGAAAACCGGGAGCTGCTGCTTACACCGGTCAAGCCTTCTCCGGAAGCCCTTGACGACGACTGGAAATATCCGCTCATCCCGGTAACCCAGCCCGGCCGGAGCGCAGACGCAGGACCGGACACTCCGCGCATACTGGTTGTTGACGATGATTACGCAAATCTCAAGGCGCTGACCAACCTGCTGGCACTGGAGAATTATATGATTACGAGTATCCGCAGCGGCAAAGAAGCCTTGGCGCTCCTTGCCGGGGACCGTAATTTCGACCTTTGTATCATCGATGTGATGATGCCTGAGATGTCGGGACTTGAGCTGTGCAGAATTATCCGCCAGACCTTCAGCCCGCTGGATCTGCCTGTGCTAATGGCCACGGCCGGGCAGCAGCTCCATTTCAATGAATCGGCCTTCCGGGCCGGAGCAAATGACTTTATCCATAAGCCCTATGCCTGGAGCGATTTGAAGGGCCGTGTTAAAACGCTCGTTGAACTCAAAAGGTCAGTGGCGGAGCGGCTCAGCTCGGAAATCGCTATGCTTCGTGCGCAAATCAAGCCCCATTTCCTTTACAACTCTATCAACACAATCATCTGGATGAGTACACGGGATAACGAGAAGACCAGGCATCTGCTCTACGATCTCAGTCATTTTCTGCGGGGAAGCTTTGATTTCAGCAATCAGGAAACAGCCATTCCCTTCGAGAAGGAGCTGGAGCTGACTGAAGCTTATCTGTCGCTGGAGCAGGCCCGGTTCGGCAAACGCCTGAGTGTTCAGTACAATATTGAGGTCTCCGAATTCACACTGCCGCCGCTGATTGTACAGCCGATTGTCGAGAATGCCGTCCGGCACGGCCTGATGGAAAAGATCGGCGGAGGCACCCTTGTCCTCAGCACCAGCCTGCAGGACGGATATATAGTCATTACCGTCTCCGATAACGGCAAGGGGATGAGCGATGAGCAGCTGGCCTCCTGGATGCTGGACGATTACCGCTCCTCCTCTCGTCAAGGTACAGGGATCGGCCTGAAAAATATTAACCGCCGCCTGCTGAAGCAATTCGGCCATCCGCTACTGCTTACCCGCGGCGAAGACAGCGGAATTGAAGTACGAATAAGAATACCATGGAAGGGTGAGGTCTCCTGAATTATTCTGTAATGGTTGTAGATGATGAATGGCCGGCGCTGGAACAGATGCGCGAGCTGCTGCAGCAATGTGAGAACATTGCGTCAATCCATGTCTTTGATAACCCCCGGGAGGCCCTCACGGCCGCCGCCGAGCTGAAGCCTGATCTGATCTTTCTTGATATTCAAATGCCGGAGCTGTCCGGGCTTGCCTTTGCCGAGAACCTGCAGCCGTTCTCGCCGGATACGGAGGTCGTGTTCGTAAGCGCCTACCGCAGCTATGCTGTCGAGGCCTTCGACCTCTCAGCGGCAGATTATCTGCTGAAGCCGGTAGACCCGCCCCGGCTGCTTAAAACCTGGTCCAAATTCCTGTCCAAGCGAATGCAGTCCGGACAGTCCGGGCAATCCAGCCCAATTGCACGTTTCCAGTCCCTTGGCGGCCACATCCTGACCGGGCCCCTCGGCAGCGTTAAGTGGAGCACGCATAAGGCAGAGGAGCTGTTTGCTTATTTATGGATACACCGGCAAGGCAGTGTCAGCGTTATTCTGAACGATGTCTTTCCGCAATGGAACTACGAGAAGGGGAAGCAGTATCTGCATACCACCGTCTATCAGATCCGTAAAACCTTAAAGAATGCCGCCCTCGGCGACAATATCGAGCTGACCTCTGACCGGGAAAATTACCGTCTGGAAGCCAAGGACATCGAGGGGGATGCGGAACAGTTTCAGGAAGCCGCACTTGCAGCGCTGCAGAGCAACAATCTGGATAGCCTGCGTGATGCTTCCTCCTTGTACACAGGGGAGCTGCTGCAGTCTCTGGACAGCCTCTGGATCTATTCGGTCCGCGATAAATACCGCCAGCTCTACCTGAAGCTGCTGGAGCAGCTTACACTGGGGCTGATTCAGTCAGGCCGCCAGTATGAAGCCGAGGAATATGCCCTCCGGCTGGCCGAGCTCGAACCGCTTGAGGAGAGCTATGCTTTGCAGATCATCGCGCTTTATTATGAGACTGGTAAGCCCCTGCGCGCCCAGCGGCGCTTCACCCAGTTCTGTGAATCCTACAGGAATGAGATGGACGGGGAGCTTCCGGAGTGGTTCCTCGAGGCTTACAAACGCCTTGGTACATAGACTTTACGCAGTCAGCCAGCTTATCCGCAGTTAGGCCTCATATTTTTTTGCAAAACAGCCCGGCAGACGTCTGCCGGGCTGTTTTTTCGCTATTTTTTCGTATAAAGCGGTATCATTTCGATTATTTCTGCCAAGCTTCGACTTTTTATCAGTGTTTTATCAGTGACAAATAGTACCATTGATTTACACAGCAATGTCTACACATCGGATAGTACTACACGAGTATATGGAGGTTGTTACATTGAACAGATGGCAGGGCTTCAAAAAAGCTTTTAAAGGCTCGAATTTTCTTACTCTTATGTTCTCCATGGTGCGTGAGGTTACCATAGACAATACGCCGCCCGCTATGTCTGTTGAGGTCACAACCGACCAGACTGCCTATGCGCCGGGAGACGAAGTGACTGTGCTAGTGAACCTGCGCAATTTCGCCCCGAATGACCGCGGCTACAGCTATATGAATTTTATAGTGCAGTATGACAGTGAGGTTTTTGATAATGCCGAGTATCTTGTACAGTCAGCTTACAGCGATTCTGCCTTTACACCCGGTAACGAGGTTGGAAACATTTTTCAGTACAATTTTATGAATCCGGTCGACGGCGGCATTTACTTCGGAATGAACACCACCATGCGCGGAATTGATATCCAGGTGGAAACCCACTCGAAGCAGGCCCACATCCCGGCTGTTGATCAGACTCTGGTTGCCTTTAAACTCCGTGTAAAAGAGCATACACTTGCCGGATCTTCAACAATCAGCTTAGCCAACGAGTTCACCCGGATCAGAACGTCTGAAGCCAGCAACGGCTTTTATCTCTATTCTCCAGACATTACCGTACTCGCTTCAGAGCCCGTAGCTATCGTCCCCACCCCACAAGTCTCCGTGTACTCAAAGGGTTCCAGCGTGAAGACTAACCTCTTGGCCTAATACAGCAAATGAATTTATGTATCATTATCCGATATCATATTTATTATATATAACCAGATCGTTTCATGGTTAATCAGGCTTTTCTCCGTTCTGTATACCGGGATGCGGAAAAAGCCTTTTTTTGTTGGCATCTCCCTCAAACTCAGGTACTGTATTCTTATATTCCGGGTTCAGATAAAAAAGGGGGTAAAAGAATGCTTATCACTTCACAACATGTTGATCTCCGGCCGGCTGCCCGGCAGGATCTTGATTTCGTACTGGCTGCTGAACAGAATGAGCTTAACTGCCGCTATATCGGACAATGGAGCAGGGAAAAGCATACTGCAGCCATAACCGATGAAGATATGTTACATCTGATTGTTCAGGATAAAACCGGGCAGCCGGCCGGCTACATCATTATCACCGGACTCAAGGACCCTAATCAGTCTGTAAACCTCCTGCGGATCGTCATTAACATGAAAGGACGCGGCTATGGCACTGCTGCGCTCTCTCTGCTCAAGGATTGGATCTTCACTAACACGGGGACGCACCGTTTATGGCTGGATGTTAAAGAATTCAATTCCACAGCGCGGCATGTGTATGAGGCTGCAGGCTTTACAACAGAGGGTATCCTGCGCGAAGCAGTCAAACACGGGGATTCCTTCGATTCCATGGTAATTATGTCTATCCTGCGGCAAGAGTATGAGGAGCATGCACACGAGCCCACACAGCATCTTAATACATAATTGCATACCAAAACTGCCGGTTCCATCCGTACCAGGTTACGGATGGAACCGGCAGTCTGCCAGCATCCTAATTCTTCGTTTCAAATAGGAGCTTCCCCCGGAGCTCCCGGCTTTTGCCCGGCAAAAACGGCTGTAGCCACATGCTTGCGCGCATCTGCAGTCAGCAGCAGCAGCTTCACCGGATCATCATCCGAACCGCTGCGGATAAACGTTACCTCGGCACCGTCCAGATCTTCTGTAATATTTACAATTCCATAACCCTGCTGCAGCAGCGCATCAACGGCCTGCCGTTCCTTGTCGAATTCCGCAAAAGCTGACATATCAGACCACTCCTCCGCTGATTTCCGCTTTGGCCGGAAATGCCGCTTCCGCCTCAAACCGTTTACGGTGCAGGTATTTGCCCGCCCCTGCCTCCCCGACGAACTGCTTGTCACGGATGACAAATTCTCCGCGGCTCAGGACAGAAACCGGCTCGCCCTTGACCTCAAAGCCTTCAAACGCATTGTAATCAACCTTCATGTGGTGGGTTGCAGCTGAGAGGGTTCTCTCCACCGCCGGATCAAAAATGACAATGTCAGCATCACTGCCGATCGCGATCGTCCCCTTCTGCGGGAACAAGCCAAACAGCTTGGCGCTGGAGGTAGAGATGATATCGACGAACTTGTTCAGTGAGATACGGCCTTTCTGCACCCCCTCGGAGTACAGCAGACTGAAGCGGTCTTCAATGGTCGGTCCGCCGTTTGGAATTTTGGAGAAGTCACCGCGTCCAAGCTCCTTCTGCCCTTTAAAATCAAACGAGCACTGGTCTGAGCCGATCGTCTGCAGCGAGCCGTTCCACAGCGCATCCCACAGCACATCCTGATTCCACTGCTCACGCAGCGGCGGAGACCAGACGTATTTGGCACCCTCAAAGTCCGGCTTCTCAAGCGCCGTCTGATCCAGCACCAGATACTGCGGGCAGGTCTCGCCGTACACCCGCAGCCCCTTCTTCCGGGCCTCGGCAATCTTCCACGCCGCTTCGGCGCAGGTCACATGCACAACGTACAGCTGTGAATCCGTCAGCTCTGTTAAATAAGCAGCACGCCCGGTTGCTTCACCTTCCAGCTCAGGCGGCCGGGTCAGTGCATGATAGATCGGGTCCGTATTTCCTGCGGCCAGCGCCTGCTCTACCAGATATTCAATGACATCGCCGTTCTCGGCATGAACCATTACAAGCGCACCTTCACGCTTGGCAGCCTGCAGTGTCTTATACAACACGCCGTCATCAGCCTGAAAGGTATTCTTATAGGCCATAAACACCTTCAGCGAGGTAATGCCCTCCTGTTCGATAATCTGCGGCAGCTCGTCAAGCACCCGGTCATTCAGCTCCGACACCATGAGATGGAAGCTGTAATCAATCACCGCTTTGTCCTGAGATTTGTTATGCCACGTATCTACGGCCCTCTGCAGCGGCTGGCCTTTGGTGGTCAGGCAGAAATCAATGACCGTTGTCGTACCGCCGTATGCAGCGGCAACCGTTCCGCTCTCGAAGTCATCAGCGGTGACGGTTCCGCCAAAAGGCATATCCAGATGGGTATGCGGATCAATCCCTCCCGGGAACACAAAGCAGCCGGAGGCATCCACTATTTCAGCGCCCGGCAACTCCAGATTCAGGCCGATCCCGGTTACTATCCCATTCTCAATCAGGACGTCCGCAGTATACGTGTCTGCAGCCGTGACGATCGTGCCATTCTTGATTATTTTGGCCATCTAGACCACCTCCGCTTCTGAATGTGAGCCGTTCAGGGTGCTGATTACCTGCTGCCGCTGGTTCCAGGTCATCGGCGCCGCGCCGCTGTCCAGCGCTATCATATCTATCGCACCGTCAGCCGGACAGACAATGGAGCACAGGTTACAGCCCACACAATCCTCCTCACGCACCTGAAGAACCGCCTTTCCGTCAGCATTGGTCAGCATATCAATACACTGGTGCGAAGCGTCCTCGCAGGCAATATGGCATTTATTGCAGTTAATGCAGTTGTCTTCATTGATCCGCGCAACGACTTTGTAATTAAGATCCAAGTCACCCCAGTTGGAGTATTTCGGCACAGATTTACCGATCAGCTCCGTTACCGAAGCAAGCCCCTTGTCATCCAGATAGTTATTCAAGCCGTCAATCATCTCTTCAACAATCCGGAAGCCGTGATGCATCACCGCCGTGCAGACCTGGATGCCGGTTGCCCCCATGAGCATGAACTCAACTACATCCTGCCAGGTAGAAATGCCGCCGATTCCTGAGATCGGTATACCGACACCGCGGTCACGGGCACATTCAGCTACCATACTCAGGGCAATCGGCTTGACTGCCGGACCGCAATAACCGCCGTGCGCACCCTGCCCGCCGACATGCGGAATGGTATTCCAGCTGTGAATATCCACTCCGGCCAGGCTGTTGATTGTATTAATCATGCTGACAGCATCTGCGCCGCCTTTGACTGCATGACGGGCAACGACAGTAATGTCGGTAATGTTGGGCGTTAGCTTCACAATTACCGGCGTAGTCGCTACCTCCTTCACCCAGGTTGTCTGTGCCTGCACCAGATCAGGCTGCTGCCCGGAGGCAGCACCCATACCGCGCTCGGCCATGCCGTGCGGACAGCCGAAGTTAAGCTCCAGCCCGTCAACCCCCACATCCTCCACCCTTTTGACAATCTCATGCCACTTCTCCCGTTTCGGCTCCACCATCAGGGAGGCAATCACCGCATGATCAGGGAATCTTTTTTTCGTTTCGTATATTTCCTTGAGGTTCACTTCCAGCGGACGGTCCGTAATCAGCTCAATATTATTGAAGCCTGCTACGCGCTGTCCGTTGAAGTGCACCGCCGCAAACCGCGAAGAGGTATTGATAATCGGATCGCCCAGCGTTTTCCACACCGCACCTCCCCAACCGGCCTCGAAAGCCCGCTGGACCTGATATCCCGTATTGGTAGGCGGCGCAGAGGCCAGCCAGAACGGATTGGGTGATTTAATTCCTGCTAGATCAATTCGCAGATCTGCCATAGTTGTTCCCTCCCTGTCATATGTAGTCCGGGGATAGCCGCCGGGCCTGCTACTCATGTTCCTTGAGATAACGGTTATACCGCAGAACCGATCACACTGTCCTGCAGACCTGATAATTGCTTCACTATCGCATAGGCCGCATCCTTACCCTGCTGGGCTGCCGACACAACCATCGCCTCACCGTTGCCTGAGCCGAAGACAATATCACCGGCAGCATAGATCATCGGATCTGAGGTCCGGCCCGTCTTCGGATCAATTCTGACGACGCCAGAGTCATGTTCCAGCCCCAGGGACTCAATCAGCCCAGTCCGGCGCTTTTGCCCGATAGCGATAACTACCGCATCAACAGGCATTACGAATTCTGAACCTTCAACCGGCATCGGCTTCAGGCGTCCGTCCTTGCCTGTCTCCCCGGTCAGCTTCATCTGCACGCATTCAAGCCCTGTCACATTGCCCAGCTCATCGCCGACAATCCGCTTAGGCAGTGTCAGCCAGTTAAATTCCACGCCTTCCTGCTTGGCGAATTCATATTCAAAGTCGTACGCAGTCATCTCGCTGCGGGTACGGCGGTAGATCATTTTGACATTAGCCGCACCAAGCCGTACCGAGCAGGTGGCTGCATCAATAGCGGTATTGCCTGCACCAATGACCGCAACGCGCTGGCCCATCAGCTCCAGCGTAGGGATACCCGTCTTGGTCGTCTCCACCAGCTCGATGGCATCATAGACGCCGGACAGCTTCTCGCCCTCAATTCCGAGCGGCGGCACATAACCCATTCCGGCAGCAAGCACAATCGCGTCATATTCTCCTCTGAGCTCCTCCACCGTAACGTCAACACCGATTTTAATCCCGGTACGGATCTCCACACCCAGCTTCTCCACCTGCTCTACCTCCCACAGCGAAATGGACTGCGGAAGCCGGAAGGAGACGATGCCGTGTGTGTTCAGCCCGCCGGCAAGCTGCTTGGCCTCATACACCACTACGGCAAAGCCTTCCCGTGCCAGCTCTCTGGCAGCAGATAAGCCGGCCGGTCCGCCGCCGATAACAGCAACCTTTTTGCCGTTCGGGATACCGGCTTTGAACAGCTGGACACCGCTATTAACAGCCCAGTCCGTGGCATAACGCTGCAGCAGCCCGATCTGAATCGGCGCAGAAGCATCGTTCAGCACACAAGCCCCCTCACAAAGCTCTTCAGTCGGGCAGACCCTTGCGCAGCTGGCTCCGACCGGGTTGGACTCCATGATCGTCATGGCCGAGCCCTTCAGATTGTCAGTAGCAATCCGCTTAATAAAGGAAGGAATATTAATGCCGGTAGGGCAGGCTTTAATGCAAGGCGCATCATAACAATAGAGACAGCGGTTGGATTCCTCAACCGCACCCTTGCGGCTGAGGCCGGGCTCCGCCTCGGCAAAATTGCGCATGAACATATCAGGTGTAAATGCAGTTAACGGAGAAGTGTGCTCCATCAGTTATCCCTCCCTTTAAATAATGGATTAATAAGTATTAATGTTATATATACTCACATTATTACGATAATCTCCTTAATAATTTGCTTACACCCCGGCCTTAATGTAGTAAAATATACTTTAAACCTGATAAAACCGTTCGTAACTCTTTTATTGAGTCATATTTCCTAACATATTATATTCACACTATATCCATTTCGTTTTTTTGTTACATTAGACACATTGTCTAATTTCAAAAGTGTATTTTTTACGCCGGAGCCAATAGCAGGATATATAAGCGAGGGGGAGAGCCTATGGATTGGGAACTTGTTTTTACTGTCCGCGATGCGCTGAGAAGACCGCTGTTCGCAGAAGCCGAGGTTATCGGCGGAAGAAACGGGCTGAACCGGGCGGTACGCTGGGTTCATGTGCTGGAGAGCGCCAGCTTCGAGAGTCTGATCCATGGCGAGGAGATGATTCTGACCACAGGGATGGGAGCCAGCGCGGATATCGGCGCCTCCTTGGCCTTCATGCAGAATCTGATTCACAAAAACGCAGCCTGCCTGTGTATCGAGCTGGGCGTTTACTTCAGCACCATTCCGCAGGAGATGATCGACCTTGCAGCCCGGCATGATTTTCCGCTGATTGTATTCACCCGTACTGTACGCTTCGTAGACATCACACTTGATCTGCATTCCCTCATCATTAACCGTCACCACAGGATGCTTCAGGAGCTCGAAAGCATCTCCCGTGAATTCCACCGGCTTACCCTGACCTCCCAAGGCACCCTGAAGGTGCTGCAGCTGTTATGTAAAAGCACCCGCACCCAGATCGTCTATATGCAGCTGCAGGGCAAACCGCTGTTCTTCCCCGCACTTCCGCCGGATGAGCAGCTCCCGCTGCTAGGGTTCTTTGAATCCCTGGGAGATGAGCTTGAGGGCGTACAGCCCGACGCTGCACCGTATACCCGCGAGTTCGGAAACCGGATAATTGCCTTGAAGCCCGTAGGCGCGCTTGATCAGACCTGGGCATATATCATGATGGTGTGCAATCACAAGCCCCAGGAATTCGACTGCCTTCTGCTTGATTCCGCCTCCCTCTCGATCGCCCAGGAGCTGCTGCGCACCCGTTATATGGAGGAGCGCAAGCTATTCTCCGAGAACCTCTGGGTCGATGAGCTGATCAGCGGACGCATAGAAGATGACAACCGGCTCAAAAGCCTGGTCGGTCCCGACTTCAATACCGTGAACGAGCTGAGCTACCGGGTCTGTCTGATTGAAATCGAGAATCCGCGCGACGTGAAATGGAACAGCTCGGAGAATGAATGGGAATCCATCACCTTCCACCTTTCGCTTATCATCAGATCCCTTTTCGAGAAATACTCTCTACGGCCGCTAATCACGCTCAAGAACAACCGTCTTACTGTAATAGCGCTCGACATCCAGTCCAAGCTCCCCGGCAAGCTGCGGCTGCAGCAGGCACTGGATGCACTGCAGCATATCCGGGCTGATGAGAAGCTGAAGGACCTGCAGCTCGTCACCGGAGTCAGCAAGTCCCACAAAGGCCTGAAGCAGGCATACGCCGGTTATCAGGAGGCTGTACAATCCCTGTCTCTTTATTCTTGTTATCAGAAGCCGGTGCTGTTCTATGAAGAATTAGGCGTATTCCAGCTGCTGCTTAACCTGAATGACGGCAAGACACTGGAGAACTTCATCCGCAGCTATCTCGGGCCGCTAATCGACCATGACCAGACCAAGGGCAGCGAGCTTCTGCTGACACTGCGTGTATTCCTCGACCACGACGGGTCCAAGCAGATTGCCGCCCGTAATCTGTTCATTGTCAGACAATCGTTATACTACCGGCTGGACAAAATCACCGAGCTGCTGGGCGAGGACTTTATGCTCCCCGAGAACCGCATCTCCATACAGGTTGCCCTGCGCGCCTACCAGCTGCTGTATCCGGAGAAGCTTACGCTCCCCAGCCCCCGTTCAGCACAGCTGTGACTGTATCAATGATGAATTGTATATCCTCATCCGTGGAGGAGAGCGGGGGCGCAAGGGTAAGCACATTGTTGAAGCCGGCTACGGTATCCCCGTTTTTACCTATAATAAGGCCCTTGGCTTTGCATTCGGCAATAATACCTTTGACAATATCCAGATCGGCAGGCTGTTTGCTTACCTTGTCAGCCACCAGCTCAATGCCGGCAATCAGCCCGAAGCTGCGGATATCACCGACCAGCTTGTGCCCGAGCAGCCCCGACAATCCGCTGTGCAGCCGCTGTCCCAGAACAGCAGCCCGCTCCACCAGCTGCTCCTGCTCCAGAACCTCCAGATTGCGGAGGGCCAGCGCACAGGCTGCCGGATTGCCGCCAAAAGTATTCACATGGCGGAAATGGCCGTAGCCGTCACTATTATCCTTAAAGGCCTCATAGATATCCTTACGCACTGCGGTTGCCGACAATGGCAGGTAGGCGCTGGTCAGCCCTTTGGCCATAGTGACGATATCCGGCTTAATTCCGAAATTCTGATGGCCGAATTTACGCCCGGAACGCCCGAAGCCGCAGATGACCTCATCCATAATCAGCAGCACGCCGTGCTTCCGGCAGATTTCCTGCACCCGGTCCAGATAAACCTGCTCAGGCACAATAACACCGCCGCCGGTAATGACCGGCTCCATAATAACAGCCGCAACCGTCTCTGCCCCTTCCCAGATAATCGTGTCCTCAATCGCTTGTGCACACTGCAGATTGAACGCCTCCACAGTCATGCCTTCCGGGCGGCGGTAGCTGTCCGGCGGAGCTACATGCAGGAAGCCGGCGGCGAGCGGCTCATATTTGTATTTGCGCTGCGCCTGCCCTGTCGCTGACAATGCACCGAGCGAGCTGCCGTGATAGCCCCGGTAACGGGCAATGAATTTGCTCCGGTAATGCTGTCCGGTCTGCTGATGGTATTGGCGGACGATTTTGAAAGCTGCTTCATTCGCCTCCGATCCGCTGTTGGAGAAGAAGATCACATACTCGCCTTCCAGCCATTCATTCAGCTTCTCGGCAAGCGCTATAGCCGGCATATGGCTCTGGGTAAGCGGAAAGTACGGCAGGCTAAGCAGCTGATTGTAGGCAGCCTCAGCCAATTCCTTCCTGCCATAACCAACATTTACACACCATAGCCCGGACATGCTGTCCAGATA
>RCUO01000602.1_pt1 | contig 17137 bp, 15 predicted proteins | sample 2166161 | NCBI WGS metagenome assembly RCUO01 (sample SAMN09932617, study PRJNA488358) | compost metagenome | feature: garden; material: soil; isolation source: compost soil in cyclohexanecarbonitrile-enriched culture | place: Germany: Experimental Botanical Garden Goettingen | collected 2016-01-27 | reverse complement strand
GCCTACATGGCTCGACATCGAATCAAACCGGGGATTACCGGACTTGCTCAAATCAGCGGTTGTCGCGGAGAAACAGAAAGCATCGAAAAAATGGAAAAGCGTGTGGAGCTCGATCTTGCTTACATTAATAACTGGTCGTTGTGGCTGGATATCAAGATTCTGATCAAGACGCCATTCACGCTGTTATCGAAAGATATCTATTAAAGGTCGCGTCCGTCACCTGTAGGAACGTTACCCTGGCGCGAAATAAACAAGCGCAGGCAGTTCATCTACTGAATTCTTAACTTTACCCTTACCAATCCGAGTTTTTTCTTATGTCCGAACACCAAGAAGCCAGCATTGTAAAATTCAAAAGCAAGGAAGCTATCATCGGCATCGTCGGCCTTGGTTATGTAGGCCTACCATTGATGCTGCGTTACAACGCCATTGGCTTCCGAGTGTTGGGTATCGACATTGATGAAAGTAAGGTAGCCAAGCTCAACGCGGGCCAGAGCTATATCGAACACATTCCAGCAGGCATGATCGGCGCTGCCCGCGAAACCGGCTTCAGCGCCACCTCCGACTTCAGCCGTGCCTCCGAGTGCGATGCCTTGATCCTCTGCGTGCCGACGCCGCTGAACAAATATCGCGAGCCGGACATGAGCTTCGTGATTAACACTACCAACGCGATCAAGCCCTACCTGCGCGCCGGCCAGATCGTCTCCCTGGAAAGCACCACCTACCCCGGCACCACCGAAGAAGAACTGCTACCCCGCGTACAGGAAGGCGGCCTGGCAGTCGGCAAGAACATTTTCCTGGTCTACTCGCCAGAACGCGAAGACCCGGGCAACCCCAACTTCGAAACACGCACTATCCCGAAAGTCATCGGCGGCCATACCCCTGCCTGCCTCGAAGTTGGTATTGCTCTGTATGAGCAGGCCATTGACCAGGTGGTACAGGTCAGCTCGACCAAAGCCGCGGAAATGACCAAGCTGCTGGAAAACATCCACCGCGCCGTCAACATCGGCCTGGTCAACGAAATGAAAATCGTCGCCGACCGCATGGGCATCGACATCTTCGAAGTTGTGGACGCCGCAGCCACCAAGCCTTTCGGTTTCACTGCCTACTACCCTGGCCCGGGCCTCGGCGGTCACTGCATACCAATCGACCCCTTCTACCTGACCTGGAAGGCGCGCGAATATGGTCTGCACACCCGTTTTATCGAATTGTCTGGTGAAGTCAACAAAGCCATGCCGGAGTACGTGCTTGGCAAGCTGATGGACGGCCTGAATAACAGCGGCAAAGCGCTCAATGGGAGCAAAGTCCTCGTGCTCGGCATCGCCTACAAGAAAAACGTCGATGACATGCGCGAATCGCCCTCGGTGGAAATTATGGAGTTGATTGAGGCCAAGGGGGGTATCGTCGGGTACAGCGATCCACACGTACCAGTTTTTCCAAAAATGCGCGAACACCACTTCGAACTGAGCAGTGAAACACTAAGCGCCGATAATATTGCTAGCTTCGATGCGGTGGTGCTTGCTACCGACCACGACAAGTTCGATTACGAACTGATCAAGCAGCATGCACGCCTGATCATCGACAGTCGTGGCAAGTACCGTGCCCCGGCAGAGCACATCATTAAGGCTTGATCACTCTCATCACTGTCGAAAACATCCGGCAAGGACAACAGACGTCTTGCCGGGTTATCGTGCTTCGCAAGGAATAACCATGAAAAATTTCGCCCTGATCGGCGCTGCCGGTTACATCGCGCCTCGTCACATGCGCGCCATCAAAGATACCGGCAACGTGCTGGTCTCAGCCTACGACATCAATGACTCGGTCGGCATCATCGACAGCATCTCTCCACAGAGCGAGTTTTTCACCCAGTTCGAGTGCTTCTACGAACACGCTTACCGTCTCAAGCGCGATGCGGCTACTGCACTTGACTACGTCTCCATCTGTTCGCCCAACTACCTTCATCATTCGCATATCGCTGCTGGCCTGCGCCTCGGTTGCGATGTGATCTGTGAGAAGCCGCTGGTGCCGACCCCGGAAATTCTCGATGAGCTGGCACTGGTCGAACAGGAAACTGGTAAGCGACTGTACAACATCCTCCAGTTGCGCCATCACCAGGCGATTCTTGACCTGAAGGGCAAAGTCGCCCGCGAAGCCAGCGAGCACAAATACGATGTCGAGCTGACCTACATCACCTCGCGTGGCAAGTGGTACATGGAGAGTTGGAAAGGCGACCCGCGCAAGTCCTTCGGGATTGCCACGAACATCGGCGTGCATTTCTACGACATGCTGCACTTCATCTTCGGAAAGCTGCAGCGCAACGTCGTACACTTCACCTCCGAACACAAGGCTGCTGGCTATCTCGAATACGAGAAAGCCCGTGTGCGCTGGTTCCTTTCCATTGATGCTAACGACCTGCCGGCAGCGGTAAAAGGCAAGAAGCCTACCTACCGCTCCATCACCGTCAACGGCGAGGAAATGGAGTTCTCTGAAGGCTTTACTGACCTGCACACCACTAGCTACCAGGAAATCCTTGCCGGCCGTGGATATGGCATCGAAGACGCCCGCCACTGCGTAGAAACCGTCAACACCATCCGCTCCGCCACCATCGTCAGCGCGCAGGACGATGAAGGTCACCCGTTCCTCAACACCCTGAACCGCTGAGATCGCCATGTCCCACTACCAGCATCCCAGCGCCATCGTCGATGACGGCGCTCAGATCGGCGCAGATTCGCGCATCTGGCACTTCGTTCATGTCTGTAGCGGTGCCCGCATCGGCCTGGGGGTATCCCTCGGCCAAAACGTATTCGTCGGCAACCAGGTGGTGATCGGCGACCACTGCAAGGTGCAGAACAACGTTTCCGTCTACGACAACGTCACCCTCGAAGAGGGCGTTTTCTGCGGCCCGAGCATGGTTTTCACCAACGTCTACAACCCACGCTCGCTGATCGAACGCAAAGACCAGTATCGCGACACCCTGGTGAAGAAAGGTGCCACCCTCGGCGCCAACTGCACCATCGTATGCGGCGTGACCATTGGCGAATATGCCTTCGTCGGTGCAGGTGCTGTAGTTAACAAGGATGTACCGGCCTTCGCCCTGATGGTCGGTGTACCGGCCCGGCAGATCGGCTGGATGAGCGAGTTCGGCGAACAACTGGAGCTGCCGGTAAAGGGAGATGGCGAATTCGTCTGCCCGAACACCGCCACCCGTTATGTACTGACCGGCAACACCCTGAGCAAAGTGGATGCAAAGTAAATGATCGAATTCATCGACCTGAAAACCCAACAAGCTCGTATCAAAGACAAAATTGACGCTGGCATTCAGCGCGTGCTTGCCCATGGCCAATACATCCTTGGCCCGGAAGTGAATGAGCTGGAAGAAAAGCTCGCAGACTTCGTCGGGGCCAAATACTGCATCACCTGCGCCAACGGCACCGATGCGCTGCAAATCGCCCAAATGGCCTTGGGTATTGGTCCAGGTGATGAAGTTATCACTCCCGGCTTCACCTACATCGCCACCGCTGAAACCGTGGCCCTGCTTGGTGCCAAGCCGGTGTATGTCGATATCGACCCACGCACCTACAACCTCGACCCACAACTGCTGGAAGCGGCGATCACCCCACGCACCAAGGCGATCATCCCCGTCTCACTGTATGGTCAGTGTGCGGACTTTGATGCCATTAATGCCATAGCTGCCAAATACGGTATTCCGGTGATCGAGGATGCAGCACAGAGCTTCGGCGCAACTTATAAAGGCAAGCGTTCCTGCAACCTGACCACCATCGCCTGCACCAGTTTCTTCCCCAGCAAGCCGCTGGGTTGCTATGGTGATGGTGGCGCGATCTTCACAAATGACGACGAACTGGCCAAGGTGCTGCGTCAGATCGCTCGCCATGGCCAGGATCGTCGCTATCACCATATTCGTGTCGGCGTAAACAGCCGCCTAGATACGTTACAAGCCGCCATCCTGTTGCCCAAGCTGACAATTTTCGAAGAAGAAATCCAGCTACGCCAACAAGTTGCTGCCCGCTATAATGAGCTATTCGACACTTGTAGGAGCACCCCCACCGCCGCGAATGCTCTTCCCTCAATACTCACCCCCCCTCACATCGAACCACATAACACCAGCGTTTACGCCCAATACACCGTGCGCGTAGCCGACCGCACTGCCGTGCAGGCGAAGCTGAAGGAAGCCGACATCCCCACCGCCGTGCACTACCCGATTCCGCTGAACAAGCAGCCGGCCGTGGCCGACAGTGGCACTTGCCTATCAGTAGGTGATGATGTGGCAGAGCAGGTGATGAGTTTGCCTATGCATCCGTATTTGAGCGAAGCAGATCAACACGCCATTTTGGCTGCGCTGCAGGGCATTTGAACTTGATCAAGAAATTCAAGGCTGCAGGAGCAAGACTGCTGCCAAAAAATCAGTTTGCCCGTGGTGTCAGCGTCTTGGTCGGGGGTACGGCGGGATCTCAGTTGCTTATGGTATTGGCCGCACCATTACTGACCCGATTGTACACCCCCGAAGACTTTGGCCTGCTGGCCGTCTATGCTGGCCTCTTAGCGCTGCTCACCGTAGTTGCCAGCTTGCGCTATGAGTTAGTCATCCCACTGCCGGAAGATGAGCAGGAAGCAGCCAATATTGCTGTCTTGAGCCTGCTGATAGCCGCAGGCATCAGCTTGCTCAGCGCCTTGATTGTGTTCTTTGCTGGCGGGCCTATAGCAAACCTACTCGGAGTCCCCCAGCTTACTAGCTACTTCTGGCTACTGCCTGTCGGTGTGTTTTTCGTCGGTATTTTTCAGGTCTTTAATTATTGGGCAATTCGAAAAAAAGACTTCCCGGCGATTGCCAGCGCCCGCATAAAACAAGCGCTAACCACGCTGCTGATTCAGTTGGCAGGTTACAAACTCGGTCCGGTGGTATTAATTGCTGGCCAAGCTGCAGGCCAAAGTATGGGGAGCTTCTCTCTGGGGAAGATCGCCCTCAAAAACACACATTTCAACACTGTAAGGTCTGCAGGGATTATCGCTGTAGCAAGGCGATATCGGAAATTCTCTATTTACTCAACCTTGGCAGGATTTTTTAACACAGCCAGCACACAACTCCCCCCAATACTTTTTGCCGTCCTTTTTTCACCGGCACTCGCCGGACTCTATGCATTAGCTCATAGACTGCTAGCAATGCCTATGAGCGTGGTAGGTGGAGCCATTGGCAATGTTTTTCTGGGAAATAGTGCAAAAGCGTATCGAGATGGAAACCTTGGAAAACTCACACATGAAGTACATAGCAAGCTTTCGGCAATAGCAGCCCCGCCAATTTTATTTTTCTTTTTTATCGCTCCGGATTTTTTTGAGTTTGCGCTAGGAGATAACTGGCGTGAGGCCGGCGAAATAGCACAGTGGCTATCACCCTGGCTATACCTTACATTCACTGCCTCACCCATCAGTAGCGTAATTACAACACTGGAAAAGCAAGCATTTGCAGCATTTTTTGATGCTTTCATGCTATTAGCCAGACTGGCCGCAATTCTGATGGGATTTTATATTGGTTCTGAGACAATCAGCATTCAGCTTTTCTCAATCACCAGTGCAGGGCTTGTGGCCGTTTACATTGTCATCGTATTCAAAATACTCGACTTAAGTATTTTTGGGCTGATTAAAATTCATGCAAAAAATATATTGATTGGCTTGACCACTTCCATGCCGCTACTAATCATGCCACTGACTAGCAGCCTGACGATACTTGGCGGCATGTTTTCAGCGCTGCTAATTTCAGCAAACTATTATCATCTTGCAAAAAAGCATCTGGTAAAATAATGAATATTTATGTGTTGCCGTCATGGTATCCACCTAATGGTGGTCACTTTTTCGAGCATCAGGCAAAAAGCCTCTCCAATGCTGGTCATAATGTTGCTGTCTTAGTTCCAGCCAGCGTATCGGCACGAAATCCAATGAAGTGGCTGGCGTCTTGGTTTAGTTTGGGAAAGGTAAAGCACTCAACAGAAAGCGGCCTGGATATTTACAGAAGCCAGTACCCGTCAATCCCAAGGTCCAATTTAATTAACGCAAGACTGTATGCTTGGTCAGCGCTAAAGTGCTTTAAGTTTGCAAAAAACGAAACACCAGCGCCACAAATAATACATGCGCACAGTTTAATATGGGCAGGCTACGCAGCCTCCATAATAAAAAAACGATATAAAATCCCATATTTCGTTACCGAGCACCGAGGCCGATTCATAAATAACAAGTACGTAGACAAAAAACAAGTAATTGAAATGTGCTCAAGCCTAGTCCAGTTAGGCGGGACAGGGGCAAACAAGATTTATGCCGTTTCAGGCGCTATGCTCCCCTTCCTGCGCGAGAAAATCAAATCTCCATCTATTGAGTTTGGTGTTATCGGCAACATGGTTGACGTTGACTTTTTTACCTTTTCAAGTTCATCGTCAAAAAAATCAAACTTTAGATTTTTTTCACTGGCCAGCCTCATAAAGCTTAAAGGCTTTGATGATCTTATAAGCTCGTTTGAAAAGCTTCTTGAGAAACACCCTTGCGCGGAGCTTTATATAGGCGGTGGTGGCCCTGAAGAAAAAAATCTAAAAACACTGATAACCAGTAAAAAGCTCGAAAAAAAAATCACTCTTCTAGGCACTCTTTCCAGAGAAGAGGTGAGAGCGCAAATGCAAATGGCAGATGCATTTGTCCTTGCAACAAAATACGAAGCATTTGGTGTTGTATTTATCGAGGCAATGGCCTGCGGACTCCCAATAGTAACAACAAGGTCAGGGGGGCCAGAAGAAATAGTGACTAAAGAAATTGGTTTGCTGAGCGCCCCAGGCGACACTACTGCCATGATGGAAAATATGGCTGAACTTATAGAAAACTATAAGCTTTACGACAAAAGAACAATTCGAGATATTGCCGAGAAAAAATACTCAGAGCGATCCATAACAAGGGAGTTGGAAAACAACTTTAAAAAAATAATAGGTCTCGAAAAATGAAAAAAACAATTATCCATATAAGCCTGAATAATAAAAATCTAAAAAAACACGAAGCCTCAAACAAGCTGACAATGGCTGGTGAAGCTTATAATTATAAAAAAACAGAACCCCCTCAGAAAACCATTCAATATATACAAGAAAACATAGGCTGCACTGAAAAAATAGTACACCACCTTCAAAATCTCACTGGGTTTTATTATTTAGTTATTCGCGAGAGCAAAAAAATCTTTGCCGCTGTGGATATAACTCGCTCTATCCCGCTTTTTTATGGCCAAGGCAATGGTGAATTTTATCTGAGCGATGACGCCGAATGGGTACGTAATCAGATCGGCGACCTGGAGATGGACCCTTTGGCGAGAGAAGAGTTCTTGCTAGCCGGGTTTGTGACTGGTCAGGATACACTCTACCCCAATGTCAAACAGCTACAGGCTGGTGAATACCTGATCGCTGAAGAAAGTGATACGGGGGTCAGTATTCAACGTCAACGCTACTACCGTTTTCTCCACAAAGAGCCATTTCATTTCGATGAGGCTGAATTAAGCTTTAACCTCGAAAACGCAACTAAAAACGCGATCAGGCGCCTGATTGACTATGCGGATGGTCGACAGATCGTCTTGCCCCTCAGTGGTGGTTATGACTCTCGCCTGATTGCCGTCATGCTTAAGCGTTTCGATTACCGAAAAGTGCTGTGTTTTACCTACGGTGTACCAGGCAACAAGGAAGCCGAATACAGCCGTCGTGTTGCAAAGTCATTGGGATTTGCATGGACTTTTGTCGAGTACTCAAACGCTATATGGGCAAAGGAATGGTCAAGCCCGGAAGCACAGGAATATCGCCAAATGGCTGCTAATCATAGCAGTCTTCCACATATTCAAGATTGGCTAGCCATCAAGACCCTGCTGGCACGCAAAGATATTCACCAAGATGCAATAATAGCTCCCGGACATTCTGGTGACTTTGTTGCAGGCTCGCATATCCCTGATTTCGTTTTTTCTAAAAAAACACACAGTCAAGATGATCTGCTACAAGCACTGATCAAGAGCCATTATTCCAACGTGCCAAAGACAGGCAAGGCTATATGTAAAGAATCAGGCCTTGAATCGCGCCTTCTGGACTGTATCAACTTCCCCTTTGATGGCAGCGATGTTGGCCTGGCTAATCTCTATGAAACTTGGGATTGGCAAGAGCGCCAAGCCAAATACATCGTCAATTCAGTCAGAGTTTATGATCAGTTTAAACTGGATTGGTGGCTACCACTCTGGGATGCCGAATTTGTAAAATTTTGGGAGGGAGTTCCTCTCTCCTTGCGCAAAGAGAGAATATGGTACAATAACTGGATTTCAGAGCAATATTTCAAAGATTCAGCGCATGATGAAGAAAACCAGGTAAAAAACAATGCAAGCGACACATCCATTTTTTATGGGCTAGCAAAAAAATTGGTCAATCTTTTACCGATTCCAGTACACACTCTGATCAAAAATATGCGCCGAAATAAAATTTATCAGAGCCACTTCCTTGCATTCGGTGGACTGGTAAATTCGGATGACTTTAAAGCCTATACAAATAAAAACTACAACATCATCGGAATATACTCAGAGTTATTCATAAACAGAACATGGGGAGCTAGCCGAGTTCACTCAGTCGATAAAACCAGGTCATCGGACGATATGAGACGAACGAATTGACCTGCCGCCTCTCGCGCACGGCAACCCTCACCGATATCAACGACCTAGACGCTTTGGCCCTCATCGCAGTTGTTTTACTCAATTCTGGCGCGCCCCTTCCTACTGGGTAAAAAGCTTGGAATTTGACTATTTTTTACTCTGTGAGCGAAGGCATACAAACATCATTCCACTGCTCCAAAAACACGGTGATCACATGCTCTCGCTCATGCCTCTAGCACACCCCGCAATGCTGGTTCAGCACGTCCTTCACACCAAGGCCTGCAATTCATTTATATCGGCCTTGATCCTGTGCGTGAATACCCTTGCGCGTCGAATCATTTAACGTAATAAGAACCTTCTTAGAAAATGGCTGGCCCTCCCCATGCACAATAAGCCCCAGCTATGCAGCGTATGGCGTTAGCTACTACCCATGCAGGTTAACCCGCCAAGGTTAAAAGTTATCGCAAAACCGTCGGAAGCTCAGTAAACGTCTCTCTGCCCCTGCGGAGGAGTTGCAGCAAAAAACATGTTATATCCAACACTCTCGCCGAAGAGCTACGCAAACGTGGGATAGCCCTCTTTCATGTCCGCCATGGACGAAGATCGGAACTAGCTAGTTTTTTTCGAACCCAGTGAAATCAACAGTATCCAGCACCAATGCAAGCACCTAGGCTCTATTGCTTACTGCCTTAAATATTTCCTATAGCACTGTTAAAATCGTGAAATTGGAAAATTCAATGTTCAATGCCAAGTATTGATAATGCTATATATAGCCAAACTGCAAAATCCAGATAAGGCCATACCATGAAAATATTAACCGTCATCGGCGCTCGCCCACAGTTCATCAAGGCTGCCGTCGTCTCTCGCGCTTTTGTTGAACATCGCCCGGAGGTACGCGAAGTATTGGTACACACCGGCCAGCACTACGACGCTAATATGTCCAATGTGTTCTTCGACGAGCTGAACATTCCCCACCCGGATTACAATCTGGGCATCGGCGGCGGTACTCACGGCCAAAACACCGGCCGTATGATCGAAAAGCTTGAGGAGTTGATGTTGAGCGAAAAGCCTGACTGGGTATTGGTATACGGCGACACCGACAGCACCTTGGCCGGCGCCCTGGCAGCCGCCAAGCTGCATATCCCGGTGGCGCATGTTGAGGCGGGCCTGCGTTCGCACAACCGCCGTATGCCGGAAGAAATCAACCGAGTACTGGCCGACCACGTCTCTACCCTGCTGTTCGCCCCCACCGAGACTGCCCGCCAGAACCTACGCACCGAAGGCATTGCCGACGCCAAGGTCCAAGTGGTGGGCGATGTGATGTACGATGCCGCGCTCTATTACAAGGGGCGTGCCCGTAAGCCAGAATGGTTCGACGCGCTAAACATTGCCCTAAACGAATTCGTGCTATGCACCATCCACCGAGCAGAAAACACCGACGACCCCGTACGGATGCGCGGTATTTTCGAGGGACTTGAAGGGGCTGGCCAGCCAGTGATCCTCCCCTTACACCCTCGTACACGTAACAAATTGCAACAGATTAACCTGCTGCTACCCTCCAATATCCATGTCGTCGAGCCTGTTGGTTATCTGGAAATGGTCTGGCTTGAAGCCAATTGCAATCTGGTGGCGACTGACTCGGGTGGCGTGCAGAAAGAGGCCTACTTCCATCAGAAGCCGTGCGTAACATTAAGGGATGAGACGGAGTGGGTAGAGTTGGTTGAGGGTGGGTTTAATACGCTTGCCGGAGCCGATGCAGGTAAAATCAACTGTGCAATTAATAAAAATCTCAAGCTGGATTTCTCAAGCCTATTGTATGGCGATGGACAAACTTCAAAATCAATCACAGAAACCCTGAAGAATCCAAATGCAGAACTGTAAATCGAACACAAAAAAAATTCCAGAACTACATACAAACGCTAAAATAAAGTACTTAGCCCGCTGGAGTGAAAACGCATCTATTGGCGTCATAAAAAAAATCAAAAATACAACATCAGCATTATCAGAAAATGGATACCACGCCGAGCATAAAATAATAGAAAAAGGTGGAGTTATGGGGCATTTATTGTTGCCTTTAGCGATTCTTGGTTGTCGGGCAGATCTATTGATAATCAGATCCACGGCATACTCTATGCTTCTTTGCAGCCTGCCTATACTGATACAACGGTTAATGGGGGCAAAAATTGTCATTGATGTGCCAACCCCCCTAGTTTCCGTATTAGAGGAAATCAAGGGAAGTAAAAAAACAAAGTTCGAAAAAATATTTTTACGTACATTGGTCAAACTGAATTATCCACTGGCACTCTACCCAGCACACAGGGTGATTCAATACAGCGAAGAGTCGGCACGATTTTCATTTGGTCTCAAGAGGAGAATGTTTTTTGGAGCCAACGGCATTGACGTGTCCTCAATTGATCTAAGAGAAGATAAAAAAAATAAGCAGACCAATGTAATTACACTTATCGGTGTAGCTGCTCTAGAGGAATGGCACGGCTATGACAGAGTCATACAAGGAATAAGCAACTACTATAAAAACAAAAAAGTCATTACAACACAGGAAAACGATATCAACTTCATAATCGTTGGCAGTGGTGGAGCGGAGCCAAGGCTCAAAGCAATGGCTCAGGATCTGGAGGTCTCCCAACACGTCAGTTTTAAAGGAACTCTGAATGGACAAGCGCTGACCGAGGCATTTAATCAGGCCGATGTGGCCGTTGCTTCGCTGGGACTACATCGTATAGGTCTGTACAAGGCTTCAGTCCTAAAAAGCAGAGAGTACCTTGCACGCGGCTTTCCGATTTTGGTTTCTACTGACGACCCAGATATTCCTGATACGAATGACTTTGTTTATAGATCAAAGGCTGATGATACTGCCGTCGATATTGAACGATTAATAGAATGGCATAAAACTTATGTAGCCATCGGATGCACGGCTGCGATCATCAGGAATTTTGCTGCCCAACACCTAGACTACAAAAGCAAAGTTTCGACTTACACTGAAGTTCTACTTACAGAGTCGAGCGAAGTTAGCAGTGAAAATTAAAATTAAAAAAAATATATACAACAACAAAGCTTCATTCCTGACTCTGTCAACCCTTATCACGGTTGCGTTTTTCGGGCTTTTCTCACCCTATGCTTATAATATCTTACCTTCAAATGAAATATTTGAGATTGCTTTTTTACTGATCGCAGCACTTTCATTCAAGGGCACGAGCGAAAAGGCAATGGGCTTCATGCTAGCCGCCTTTATCTATATACTGGCGAGCTTCCTTCTGATGCGTCTTTTTAGGCCCGCCGATATTCTAGACTTCGCTCAGGCATACAAATCATTTTTTTATATTATCCCTCTGAGCCTTCTCGCGGGAAAAAACAAATTTAACAAAGACCAAATAAATTTTGTGTTTTTTGTACTTCTTTTTATGTTTTTTGCAAAATACGGATACTCTCGCTCATTACAACTTGACGATTCGCTTTCGAAACGCCCCGGCATATACACAGAAAACAATTTCGAACTAATACTCCTAATACTAATCTATTACTTAGCAAGCCCTTCACTAAACAAGTACCGCACCATTAGTTTTCTACTACTGGCATTTGTTGTTTTTATCTCAGGGTCTCGCTCTGCACTTCTTGCTCTACTAGTGGTTTACGGGGCTGTTTTTATAAGAAAAATCAATTACAGGATAGTCATCTCAGCGGGTGCACTTATTTGTCTAGCTGGCTTATTCCTTTACATTTTTTCGGAGCGCTTGGCTGGTGGTAGCATTGAAGACATCGATCGGTATCGGTTCCTGATGATTTTCTTGGATGAAACAAGAAATTGGAATATTCTAAATTACTTGCTTGGCAGCGCACCTCTCACTCCTCTTTCAATTAATTCATGTGCAATGCTTTCTTATTACGAGTCGCTGTTTAGTCACGCTAGCGATGGCAGTTGCTATTCAGTGATACTACACTCTTACCTGCTCCGCATTATCTTCGACCAAGGAGTGCTTGGACTGGCCTTTATCATCACCTTCATTTGGTATGGTTTAGGGGCTGCAGAATACTCGACTAGACAGAAGCTGTGCATTATTGGCGTATTTATGGTATCAGGGCTGTCGGTCTCGTCTTTGAATAGTGTTTATTCGGCTATTTCGCTAGCTATAGCTTTTTCTTACCCGCAACGTACACTGATAAAACGCCAACCTATGGCTTTACAGACGCCTCTTAACTACCTATAAGGTGGCCACCTTGTTACTTAATTTAATAAATAGTCAAAAAATAAGCACTCAAGACGCGACACTCTTTACTTTCCTCAATCATTATTCCTATCTCTTGGCCAGAAAAAACCCTAACTTACTTCTTGAGTTTCATGAAATCTACTGCGACGGCATCGTTCTCTGTCTTTTCTTACGTTTAATAGGCATTCACAAAAAACGCAAAAGTTTCGATATGACGTCCCTTGCACCACAAGTATTTAGCCACGCCATAGTGGAGGCCAAAAATATTTATTTTGTAGGTGGCGAGCTTGGCATCGCAGAAGCGTCCGTGGGTAAATTTGTCGAAGGCTATCCACAGTTACAGGTGGCTGGAATAAGACATGGTTTTTTTTCTTCTTCTTTAGAGAGAGAGCAAATCCTTAAGGAAATAACCCTGAAGAATCCGGACATTGTAATTGCCAGCATGGGCACTCCTTACCAAGAGCAATTTCTTATTGATCTTAAAAAAGCAGGATGGAACGGTTGCGGCTATACGAGCGGCGGCTTCTTTCATCAAACAGCCAAAGCAGGGCTTAGTTACTATCCTGCTTGGGTTGACAGACTCAACTTGCGCTGGGCTTTCAGAATTGCAGATGAGCCGAAACTATTCAGACGATATACCTTGGATTTCATCAAGTTTATCTTCTTGTTCACTTATGATGCTTTCTTGTTCAAAGTTAAAAAATAGAAACTATGTCTTTCTCCGTAAGTGGACGCTGACTTTTGACTGAAAAAATTCTAGTGACCGGCGGTGCCGGCTATATTGGCTCTCACACAACCTTGGCACTGCTTGAGGTTGGTTACGAAGTGGTGGTGCTGGATAACCTCCGTAATAGCTCGCCGGAATCGCTACTGCGGATCGAGCAGATCTGCGGTAAATCGCCGTTGTTTGTTCAGGGTGATATTCGAGACCGCGAATTGCTTGATGACCTGTTCTCCACACAGCGGATTGGCGCGGTGCTTCATTTTGCCGGTTTGAAGGCAGTAGGGGAGAGTGTGCAGAAGCCCCTTGACTACTACGAGAACAACGTCGCGGGCAGCTTGACTCTGTGCCAGGCCATGGCCCATGCCGAGATATTCCGCCTAGTGTTTAGTTCGTCCGCCACTGTGTATGGCGAGCCACCGCAGATGCCGATTAGTGAAGCCTTTCCCACTGGAGTACCGACCAGCCCCTATGGCCGCTCTAAGCTGATGGTCGAGGAGCAACTGAAAGACTTGGCTTATTCCGACCCGCGCTGGAACATTGCCCTGCTACGCTACTTCAATCCAGTGGGGGCCCATGCCAGCGGGATGATCGGCGAAGATCCCAACGGCATCCCCAACAACCTGCTGCCTTATATCAGCCAAGTGGCCATCGGCAAGCTCAAGCAGCTATCGGTGTTCGGTGGCGATTACCCGACGCAGGACGGCACGGGTGTACGCGATTACATCCATGTGCTCGACTTGGCCGATGGGCACCTGAAAGCGCTGCAAGCAATCAGCCAGCAAACAGGGGTGAATATCTGGAACCTAGGCACCGGAACTGGCTACAGCGTCCTGGAAATGATCCGCGCTTTCGAACAGGCTAGTGAGCAACCAGTGCCCTACCAGATTGTGGACCGTCGCTTGGGAGACATTGCCGAATGTTGGGCTGATCCAGCCAAGGCCGAACTAGAGCTCGGATGGAAGGCCGAACGGGGGTTGCAAGACATGATGACCGACACCTGGCGCTGGCAGTCGCTCAATCCTCAGGGGTACCGAACTAAGCCCTGCTGAGGATAAACGCCTCTTTTATAGCGATCACCCCACCCCAATCTTCGTCCTGATTCTTAAATTCGAGCCATCATGATTAATGTGCTCCCCCAAATCCAGCCCCGCATACCGAGGTGAAGAATCTAAAAACATCTCAAAAAGCCATCATCCCAGCAGCTCTAGCTTGCAATATAGACCCTTCCTACAATACGCTTATCCCTAATACCCCCTCAGGGATTACCCTTTCAAGGAGCATGAACATGAAAAAACTACTGGCCTTGGCCCTCGTTACTTCCATCAGCCTGCCTCTGATGGCGGCTGAAACCGCCCCTGCGACCACCCCCAAAGCGCCTAACCCAACCCAACCCCTGACCTTGTCGACCCCAATCGCCGGTGGCGTAACGGTTGGCACTGGTCTGGCCATTGGCGCCGGCGTTATTGCTGCTGGTGTCGCTGCCTCAAACAGCGGAGGTGGTGGTAACGACAACAACCCAGGCACCGGTGGTACTACTGGCACTACTGGCACTACTGGTACCCAGTAACAGTCCCCCGCTTAAAGTTCGATACGCTAACCTCCCAGCCCTGCTGGGAGGTTTTGTTTTGCCTATTCTCTTCGAGCAATTTCTACAATGAATCGCGCGCTTCCCTTGGCCATGCTGGTTGGCCTGACCCTGCAAGGCTGCATTTTCTCCCCTGGTCAGCACATGGACACGGGCAATCTGGTACGTGAAGGTTCCCCGGAAAGCAGCCGTATCGAGCTGGTTCCGATTACACCGAAGCTGGTCGCTATTGAAGCGGCGGCAGACCACTCCAACGTGGTAGCCCCGGAGCTGCTGCGCTATCAACCGGCCGAGTACCGGATTGGTGCTGGCGACCTGATCTACATCACCGTTTGGGATCACCCCGAGCTGACTGCTCCGTCCGGTCCACAGCAGCAAATTGAAGCAAACGGACGCCTGATTCGCCCGGATGGCACGCTCTTCTATCCCTATGTAGGTACCATCGAAGCGGCCGGCAAAACCATTGACGAACTGCGTTCGATCATTGCCTCTCGCCTGTCCAAGGTTGTTGCCGAGCCCCAGGTGGATGTCAGCATCCTGCGTTTTGTCAGTCAGAAAGTGATTCTCTCGGGGGCCTTTGGTAAAACTGGCCAGTTGCCGATCACCAACACGCCTTTGAGCCTGTTGGACGCTGTTGGCCAAGGTTCAGTACAAACCGGCACTGCCGATATTTCCGGACTGGTGCTCAAGCGCGACGGCCGTGAATACCTGATCGATCTCGACGCGCTCAATCGCAAGAACTCGAACCTGCACAATCTCTACCTGAAAGACGGCGACCAATTGCACCTGCCTTACAACGACCAGAAAAAGGTCTATTTGTTGGGTGAAGTCACTGCAGCTCGTCCGCTTATTTTCAAGGGCAGCAACATGAATCTCACCGATGCCCTTGGCAGTGTTGGCGGCCTGCGTCAGGAAACCTCCAGCGGCAAGGAGGTTTATGTAATCCGTGGAGTTGAGAATCTGGCAGACGAACCAGTCAAGGTGTTCCAGATCGACTTGAAGTCGCCGTCTGCGTTTGCCCTTGCCCAGCAGTTCAAGCTGAAGCCGCAGGATGTGGTTTATGTCGGCCCGGCCGATGTCACCCGCTGGAACCGCTTTATCAGCCAGGTATTCCCGACCGCCAACCTGTTGAGCACGGGTGTCGGCATTCAGGATGACTTGGGCAACAACTAAGAACTGGAATTCTTGTGAAATTTCTGCGACTGGCCACCCTGGCGGTGGCCTCCTTGCTGGTGAGCGCCTGCAATCCGTTGATGACCGCTTCCATGGACACGCTGAAGGCCGCGTTCGAAGGGCCTGAGCCCTTGGAGCTGACCCGCCAGCAAGTTGATGCAACGCCTTACTACCAGATCACCATCGCGGCCCCTACGGGTGAAGCCGTGATGGCACTGGTGCGTCTGCAGGATGGTGTGGGCTTCTGGATGGCCTCGACTCGCCAGATCCTGATGCTCGAGGACGGCCTGGCCATTCGCAGTGTCGGTTTCAACGACAATCTGGATGGCACTCGCTTCGACGGCGCGTCGCCGTTCAAGACCGGACTGCACCGCATCCCCGATGGCTTGCAAACCCGACGTCAGGTGGACTTTACCGACGGTTATCGAATGGGTGTCAGCGTGACCAGCGTTTTCAACAGGAAGGGCCTGGAGACCGTGCACATCCTCGACCGCGACGTCGAGTTATTGCGCGTGGACGAAGAGATCTCAATGGACGGCCTGGGCTTCACCGCGCAGAACCGATATTGGGTTGACCCGGCCGACGGTTTCATCATGGCCAGCGAGCAACACCTCACCCCCGAATTGCCCCTACGCATTGTTCAAGTGCGCCCGAATAAGCCGGTAGTGCAATGATTTTTCGCTCTTCCTGGCTGCTTTGCTGCAGCCTGCTCATGACTTTTGCCGCAAATGCTGACTCGCTGGTCACGGTGCAGGGCGATGCCGCCAAGCCCGGGC
>RCUO01000601.1_pt1 | contig 17142 bp, 22 predicted proteins | sample 2166161 | NCBI WGS metagenome assembly RCUO01 (sample SAMN09932617, study PRJNA488358) | compost metagenome | feature: garden; material: soil; isolation source: compost soil in cyclohexanecarbonitrile-enriched culture | place: Germany: Experimental Botanical Garden Goettingen | collected 2016-01-27 | reverse complement strand
CCAAGAAAGAAGCCGACACCCTTGAGCGCGTTCTTCGAGCCGGTGAGGATTGCCACCCACTTGTAGAGCTTTCCCTGTTGCCCATCCGAAACCAGAAGCTTGATGGAGCTTTTGGCGCTCATCTTGTTCAGGTCTTTGGCAATCCCCGACAGTGCCTGAGCGCCCATCACCCATGGAATGGTTAGCCAGGCGACAGGAACCGTCAGCATCAGTAGCGCCGCGACCTGAAGGCCCAGCCCGATGTTCATGGTTCGGTTCAGACCCAGCCGTGCGCCGAGGTAGCCACCTACCAGGTTGGTGATCACGCCAAAGAGTTCGTAGAACAGAAACAACGCCGCGATTTGCAGTGGGCTGTAGCCCAACGCATGAAAGTGCAGCACCACCAACATGCGCAGGGCGCCGTCGGTGAGGGTGAAGGCCCAGTAGTTGCCCGTAACGAGCAGATACTGCCGCACTTCCGGCGCGAGGGCTGACAACGCTTTCATGACCGCTCCTTAGACTGCCAGACCGACCATCTTGGCCAGCTCGACGGTGCGGTTGGCATAGCCCCACTCGTTGTCGTACCACGCATAGAGTTTGACCTGGGTGCCATTGATGACCATGGTCGACAGCGCATCGATGATCGATGAGCGCGGGTCGGTACGGTAGTCGATGGACACCAATGGACGCTCCTCGAAACCGAGGATATCTTTCAGCTCGTTTTCGGAGGCGTCCTTGAGGAGTTGATTCACTTCTTCGACAGTGGTGGCCCGCTCGACCTCAAAGACACAATCGGTCAGCGAAGCGTTGGCCAGTGGCACGCGTACGGCGTGACCATTCAGGCGTCCACGCAGCTCCGGGAAAATTTCGGCGATGGCCGTGGCCGAGCCGGTACTGGTTGGAATCAGGCTCATGCCGGAAGCACGCGCACGGCGCAAATCCTTGTGTGGCTGATCGAGAATGCTCTGGGTGTTGGTCAAGTCGTGGATGGTGGTGATCGAACCGTGTCGAATGCCCAGCTTCTCGTGGATCACTTTCACCACTGGCGCCAGACAGTTGGTGGTGCACGAAGCAGCGGTGACGATGCGATGCTCAGTCGGATTGAACAGCTGATGGTTGACGCCCATGACGATGTTCAACGCGCCTTTTTCCTTCACCGGAGCACAGACCACCACACGTTTAACGCCTTGGTCGAGGTAAGCCTGAAGCACAGCGACGGTTTTCATCTTGCCGCTGGCCTCGATCACCAGATCGCAACCCGACCAGTCGGTGTCGGCAATCGCTTTGTTCGCGCTTACCTTGATGCGCTTGCCGCCAATCACCACCTGATCGCCTTCAGCGCTGGCTTCATTGTTCCAACGGCCATGCACCGAGTCGAAGTTGATCAGGTGCGCATGAGTCACCGCGTCACCTGCTGGATCGTTGATCTGTACGAATTCAAACTCTGGCCAGCTCCAGGCTGCTCGCAGAGCGAGGCGACCGATCCGGCCAAAACCATTGATGCCAACTTTGATAGTCATGTTGTTGTGCTCTGTATCTGTTGTCAGTGAGAGTTCGTCGGGGTGTCGAACTGGCCGATGTATTCAACATGGGCAGGATGCTGAATGGCGCGTGGACGCAACGACTGAACATCGCGGATGGCATCGCTGAAGGGCACACCGCTTTCGATCAACAGTTGAGAGGCGACCAAACCGGTACGGCCCGAGCCGCCCTTGCAATGGATGGCAATGGTTTTCCCTTCAGCCAACAGGTGTTTGAGTCGAGGATTGTGCTGCGCCCATGCGGCTTTAAATGCTTCGCCAGGCGCTTGATCGTCTTCTACGGGCAGGTGAAACCATTCGATGCCGAGCATTTGGCACTCTTCGGGCAACAGGTCGATCTCGTTCTGAAGCAACTCTTCGGTCGGCATCAGCGTCAACAGCGCCGATGCCCCCGCGTCCTTGAGGGTTTGCAGCGCCTCGAAAGGCTTGGTGCCCTTCGTGCCTGGACACGGGGTGAAGATCAATTGGCCATTGAACTGTGCCAGGGGCAGTACGGAATATGGGTGTTGTTGCACGGTTAAAAATCCTCAGATGGAGCGCTGATTGACACGTTTCATGAGTTCTTCCGCCGACTCTTTGCGCTCGGAATAACGATCCACCAGATAGTCCTGACGGTCGCGAAGCAGCAGCGTGAATTTCACCAACTCTTCCATCACATCAACGACACGGTCGTAGAACGGAGAAGGTTTCATCCGGCCGTTGTCGTCAAATTCCATATAGGCCTTCGGTACGGAGGATTGGTTGGGGATGGTGAACATGCGCATCCAACGTCCCAGCACCCGCAGCTGATTGACCACGTTGAACGACTGCGAACCGCCGCATACCTGCATCACCGCGAGGGTTTTGCCTTGGGTCGGACGCACTGCGCCCATGGTCAGTGGCACCCAATCGATCTGCGCTTTGAACACTGCGCTCATATTTCCGTGACGCTCTGGAGAGCACCAGACCTGTCCCTCGGACCACAACACCAAGTCGCGCAGTTCCTTCACACGTGGATGATCGTCGGGGGCATCGTCTGGTAGCGGCAAACCTGACGGATTGAAGATCCGCGTCTCGGCACCGAAGTGCTCCAACAACCGAGCGGCTTCCTCTACCAGCAGACGACTGAAGGAGCGCTCACGGGTCGATCCGTACAGCAGCAAAATGCGCGGCTTATGGATGGAGGTCTTTTCGATACCGAGCTTGTCAGTCGTAGGAAGATCAATGAGGTCAGTTTCGAGTTGGGGGATGTGGTCATCAAACATAGTCTTTGTCCTGCGCAACGGCGCTCTTGGATTCATCGAACCAACGGCGTTTTAACCAAAGGGCAACACCGACCAGGGAAATCAGTACCGGCACTTCCACTAACGGGCCAATCACTGTGGCGAAGGCAACCGGGGAAGCCAGGCCGAAGGTGGCAATGGCCACGGCAATCGCCAGTTCGAAGTTGTTGCTTGCGGCTGTGAAAGCCAATGCGGTGGTGCGCGGATAGTCGGCCTTGAGCAGCTTGCCCATCCAGAAACTGATGAAAAACATCACCACGAAGTAGATCGTCAGGGGGATCGCGATACGCAATACATCCAGCGGCAATTGCAGCACCACATCACCCTTGAGGCTGAACATGGCCACGATGGTCAACAGCAGTGCCACCAGCGTGAGCGGGCTGATCTTTGGAATGAAACGCTCCTGGAACCAGGCGCCACCTTTACGGGCGATGAGGATCCTGCGAGTCAGGAAGCCTGCCAGGAACGGCGCTCCCAGGTAGATCAGGACCGACTCGGCAATGCTGACAAAGCTGGTCTCAATCACACTGCCTTCCAGCCCGAACAGCGGTGGCAACAGCCCCAGGAAGACCCAGGCATACACGCTGAAAAACAGGATCTGGAAGATGCTGTTGAACGCCACCAGTCCGGCGACGTACTGATTGTTGCCACCCGCAATCTGATTCCAGACCAGCACCATCGCAATGCAACGAGCCAGACCGATCAGGATCAGGCCCGTCATGTATTCCGGCTGGTCTCGCAGGAAGATGATCGCCAGCGCGAACATCAACACCGGTCCGATAACCCAGTTCTGGATCAGTGACAAGATAAGGATGCGCTTGTCCTTGAAGACTTCCGGCAGTTCTTCATAACGAACCTTGGCCAGGGGCGGATACATCATCACGATCAAGCCAATAGCAATGGGGATGTTGGTTGTGCCCACAGAAAGACTGTTGAGCCACTGCGGCCAGCCTTCGAACAGGCTCCCCAAACCGATGCCCAAGGCCATGGCGAGAAAAATCCACAGGGTCAGGTAACGGTCCAGAAAGGAAAGGCGGCTTTTACTCATGATCATTGCTCTTGTGGTTACAGCGTGCCAATCAGGGCCAGCTCTGCCTTGAGCTGTTCAGCACTCAGTTGGGAAAGCGGTAATGCCAGGAAGGCTTCGATGCGGGTTTTGATCTGCTCCAAAGTGGCTTCAAAGGCCGCCTCGATCTCTTCTTGAGTCCCGTGGTATTCCGATGGATCAGCCAACCCCCAATGGGCCTTGGTGGCCGGTCCGAAAAATACCGGACAGGCTTCACCGGCAGCCTTGTCGCACACAGTGATGACGAAATCAGGAGCCAAGTTCACATGGACATCGCTGGACTTACTGAACAACCCGTCCGTCGAAATACCAGCGTTTTCCAACGTCTTGAGACTCAGCGGATGCACTTCACCTTTGGGCTGACTGCCCGCGCTGTAGGCTCTGTAGCCTTCCGGTGCCAAGTGATTGAGGACCGCTTCACAGAGAATGCTGCGGCAGCTATTGGCAGTGCAGAGAAACAGGATTTTCATCGAGCGATCTCGTAGTCGAAGGCGGAATCAGGCGATTTAGCTTTCACAGCAGGCGAGTGCCCGTTCAGGACGGTCGCCCATTTCATCGAGCCGTTTGGCGTCAGGGCTCAACCAATGCTTGTTGCTTTCCAGCACAGCGGTTAGCACTTGATGGACCCAATCGGGGAGATTTGGGTGCAGTCGGTAATACACCCATTGGCCTTGCCGACGGTCCGACAGCAAACCGCAACTGCGCAGCTGCGCCAGGTGCCTGGAGACTTTTGGCTGACTCTCATTCAACGCGCAGGTCAGTTCGCAAACACAAAGCTCTCCTTCACGGGTGATGAGCATCATCGTGCGGATCCGAGTGTCGTCAGCCAGGCATTTGAAAACAGTGGTCGGTGTCAGATGGTCAGCCATATCGTTTTCTCAGTGTTTGTTTTTGACCAAGACGAACATCTTGATGCGCTCATGAGTTTCGTGAAGGGTGTGACGGAAGGCATCGGGTTTGGTGCTGGTGACCGGGTCCTCAAAACTCCTGGCCAATGCCTCACCGGCTCCAGGTAAAGACAGACATTCCGCTGCGGCTTTATCACACAAGGTGATGACGTAATCGAAACGCTCACCACGGAACTCGTCTATCGACTTGCTACGTAATCCTTCGGTGCTCACACCAATGTGTGAAAGCGCCTCAAAGGTGCGCGGATCTACCTGAGTCGGAGTTGTGCCGGCGCTGAACGCCTCGAAATGCCCCGAATCGGTATGCCTCAGCAACGCTTGGGCCAGCTGAGAGCGGGCAGCGTTGGCGGTACAGACGAACAGGACACGGGCTTTGCTGGTCATTTTTAAGCCCCAGATCATATACGGCTTAACGAATATATGATTTTCCGCATGTCATGTAAAGGGTCAACGGCAGACCATTCCATCAAAGCGATTGGACTCCGCAGCTCACCTTCAATGAAGGCAATGTACCAAGGCTTAAGCTACGTCAATAGCTTACCGAGCTTCTTCAAACATCTGCGGGATCGTATATATGGTTTCTGTAATGAGTCTGTCACTCACGCAGAAACAGGTCGCTCCCTGGCTCAAGGACTACCTGGATATGCAAAAGAAACAAGAAGGTCGCCCCCTAACCCGCCCCGGTCAACGAGGGCGGGCTCACTGGCTGTGCACTAGGCTTTGCAACAACCCGGCGAGGTACGAGGTGCGACCCCAGGGATTGTCCCTCCAGTGCCGCAACAAGCCCCCTGACTTGCCGAAGCCTTCAAGCGATCATCGACTTCATCGAAATCCGAGTTGCAAATGCCAGTCTCCGGGAGGACCAGCTCAACCCTTTTGGCTGCATCCCATTCGCCCGCCAATGCCGCGACAACAGACCGTACCTGCTCATACCCCGTCATCAACAAGAACGTGGGCGCTCGGCCATAGCTCTTCATTCCCACAATGAACAAACCTTCCTCAGGATGGGCCAGCTCTACCGCGCCATGGGGCCTGACCGTACCGCAGCTGTGCTCGTTGGGATCAATCATTGGAGCGAGCAACACTGCGCTTTGGGTAGCAGGATCAAGTGCGATACGCAGCTCGGCGAGCAAACTCAGGTCTGGGCGGAATCCAGTCGCCACAATGAGTTCGTCCACTGGAGGGAGTATCCGCTCTCCCGCTTTCACAACCAGCCCTTGGCCATTGCCTGCGACTTGATCGATGGCGACGTTTTTGAACAACTCGATCACGCCGTCATTCAGCAACTGGCGAATCCTCAGGCCGAGCTTTCCGCGCTCTTCCAATTGGTCATTCGCACCACCACCCAGAATGCGCTCAAGAGAATTACCTCGGATCGCCCAGAGCACTTTAGTTTGCGGCGCTTCCTGCGTCAGCCGCACCAGATCCTGGAGGGCGTTAAACGCGGAGTGACCACCACCCACCACCAGCACTCTTATGTTGGCATAGCGATTCCGCGCACGGCCCAGTACCTCCGGAATGCCGTACGCAATATGCGCCGCATGCTCGATCTCGCCCAAGGCAGGGATGCCATGGGCGCCCATCCAGTTTGGTGTCAGGTAGGTGCCCGAGGCATCAATGACAGCAGTGGCCAGCACATCCTGTTCACCCGTTGGCCCTGCGACACGCAGTAAAAAAGGAGCTGCCGATCTGCTCTGGCTCTTCATCACATCCTGACCGACACGAGTGGCTGCCAGAACACGGGTATTGAGCTGCAAGTGACGCTTGATCTGTTCGAGGTCTGCGAGAGGTCGAACAAACCGATCCAGCAGTTCACGCCCCGTTGGATACTCGTTCTCCGGTGGTGGAGTCCAACCATCGGCCAGCAGAAGTTTGACCGCCTCCTTGTCCACATTGAACTGCCACGGAGAGAACATCTTCACATGCGCCCATTCTTCAATGCTGGCCCCCGCTTTCGGACCAGCTTCCAGGATCAGCGGCGTGAGACCTCGGGCCAGCAGGTGAGCGGCTGCCGCCAGGCCCACTGGACCCGCTCCGATGATGGCGACAGGAAGCTGAGTGTTTTCCATGATCGACTCCTTGTTCAGGCCGGCTGATTGTTCGGGAACAGGCGTTCGACAATCGCGCAGTCGAGCCAGCGTCCTTCCAGGCAGGAATGTTTTTCATACACCCCTACCTGGCGGAAACCACAGGCTTCGCACAATGCGAGGCTGGCGTGATTGAAGGTAAAAATGCGTGACAGGACTTTCCAGAACCCGCGCGCTTCGGCTTCCGCCAGCAGTGACTGAAGTAACTGCTTGCCGAGCCCCTGGCCGCGCACACGGCGATCCAGGTAAATGGAAAAATCCGCAATGCCGTCGTAACAGGCACGAGCGCGATAACTACTGAGTCCAGCCCATCCAACCACCCGGTTCGTCTCATCGACCATGACCAACACTGGATAGCGCTCCATGGAGTTGATGCCATCAAGCATGTCTGCCGGGCTTCGAGGAGTCGTTTCAAACGTAGAGCTACGTTCCTCGATCCCCTGGTTGTAGATGGCAGCTATAGAAATAGTGTCGCTGGGTTCAGCTAAACGAACTCGCATTGTTGGCGCCCCATTACGTTGGTAGTAACAACATTATTGGCAAAAAAAGGGAAATTCTTCCCTTTCATTCCTTGCTCTTCACGGCTGGGCAGCATTCACTTACAAGTCCGCAGCGAATCTCCGTGGCCCGCGTAATCTGCCTGAGCAAACTCAGCGCTCCCTGCCTGGCTTCCGTCGAGAGGTTCTCGATCATCGCTCGCTCTTCAGCAATCAGATCAGCTCTGATTTTCGCGTATAGCTCACGTCCAGCATCCGTTGCCTGGATCCGTACTGCACGCCGATCTTCATCATCCTCAACGCGGGAAACATATCCTTTGCGTTCCAGGGTATCGATCACTCGACTCGCCGTGCTCTTGTCCAAGAACATTTCTTCCGCCAAGACCTGAAGACGCAGTGCACCCTTTTTTACCAGCGTCTCGACGGCATAGCACTGGGTTACCGATACGTCATAACAGCAGATCCGATCACGATCACGGAACTGATGGACGCGAACCAACTGATTCAACGCTTCGTATAGGTCCTCGGAATCCTGAATCAGCTGATCGTTTTTACGCTTCGTCATAACCGTCACAAATTAGTTGTTAGCTGCAACAATAATCCTGGTATCTCGGAATCGTCAATACCGATCTCTCGGTTGACGATGACCAAAGGAAGGCGATAGCTTGTTGTTACTGACAACAAAAAATGGACGAACCGGTTGTGACACTTCCAGAGCAGATTCATCCCCCGATCAATCGCTCCAAGCTCGTATGGGCCATGGGTTTCACCCAGATTCTTGCCTGGGGTTCGACCTACTACTTGCCCGCAGTACTTGCGTCTCCGATAGCCAAAGAGACGGGATGGTCCATTACCAGTGTGGTGGGCGGCCTGTCCTGGGGGCTGCTGGTAGCGGGAGCGTCCTCGCCGGCAGTTGGTCGTCAGATTGATCGCCGTGGTGGACGTTCTGTCCTGGCCGCCAGTTCACTGCTGCTGGTTCTCGGCATGCTATTGATGGGACTCGCGGAAAACGTTGCCACCTACTATGTCGCCTGGACCCTAATCGGCGTTGCCATGGCGGCAGGCTTATACGACGCTGCCTTCTCAACCCTGGGACGACTTTTCGGGGAGGAGGCTCGAACGTCAATCACCGGGCTGACATTGTTGGGTGGCTTCGCCAGCACCATAGGTTGGCCGGTGATAGCGGGACTGGAGAGTTGGATCGGCTGGAGAAACGCCTGCTTTACCATCGCCGCAGCTCATCTGCTAATCGGATTGCCCATTCATGCGCTGTTGATTCCTGGAAGCACAAAGCAACCGCCCCATCCCGTAACAGTAGAATCACCCAATGCGTCCGAGCTTCGCCCTAGGGCCACCAGCCAGCTGTTCTTGTTGATTGCCGCCATGCTGACGGTTCTGGCGTTGGTCGTATCAGGTATCTCAGTACACCTGCTCAATGTCCTCAAGCAATTGGGAATCGCGACTGCCGTGGCCTTGGCCATCGGCATGGTGATTGGTCCCTCGCAAGTCCTGGCACGGGTGGCTGAGTTTTCCATAGGCAGGAACCTCCATCCAACTTGGTCCGCACGAACCGGTGTGTTGCTTTGTTTGATCGGGCTTGGAGTGCTGATCTCAGGCCTGCCTTGGCTGGCCTTCGTAGCGATAGCACTTTACGGAGCCGGTAACGGCATCCTCACCATCGCTCGCGGTACTCTTCCATTGGCGCTGTTCGGGTCTCAAGGATATGGCGCACGAATGGGACTGCTCGCGAGGCCCGTCCTTGTAGCCCAAGCCTGCGGCCCCATCGCCGCCGCTTATGTTTTGGACAGCTTCGGAGCATCGGTACTGCTTAGCGTGATGTGTGGGTTATTGTTGCTGTGCTTCATTGCCACTTGGCGCCTGCCAAATACGCAAAAAGGCAAGTAAGTACGATGTTCCGGTAGACGCAGTGTTGATCAGAAAAAACTCGATGCCCGGCATCAAGCGAACACTGGGTGGGATACATCGTGAATGAAACGCATCAAGCTAGGGATGATGTGAGAAGCATCTGGCCCAACGCCTCTAAGGGTTGCCGAAGCAAAGTTGCGCTGCTTCGGTAATCCCACAAAATACAAACCCGGTACGTGCTCCGCCTGCCCATTGTGCTGAGCCAGGCTCCCATTGGCCCCCATGTGTAGACCTGCCAAAAAACCAAGATTTGGACGAAATCCGGTCGCAAAAACCAAACTGTCCACTTCGGAGTGCTGCCCATCGGCCCAGATCACACCCGTTGACGTTACCTGCGTGAACATTGGCTTACGCTCAAAAAGTCCCTGCTTCATGGCTCGACGATAGGTGCCGTCATCCAGTACGGGGGTACTTTGATCATTCAGCCAACGAGTCTTCTCCATCCCCGTCCACTTGAGCCAAGCATGAAAATCCACACCGAGGATCTTTTGCGGAAAAATTCGAATCGATTCCCTTGTCGCCAATACGACGCTGCTGACTTGAGCCAACTCATGGGCAATTTGTACAGCTGAGTTGGCCGCACCTATGACCACTACTCGTTGATCACTGAAGCCGTCGACATTTCGGTAATCAGCACTGTGTAAACGTTGCCCGCGAAAACTCTCCAGCCCCTGAATGTCAGGGATGAACGGCTGATTGAACCCGCCAGTGCAAACGATCAATGCTTTTGAGCAGAAACGCTGACCATCAGATGCCTGAAGCAAAAAGAGTCCATCCTCCCTAAGCACTTTCTGGACTTGTATGTTCTGCAGAATGGGTAGCTGGAAAGCGTCCGCGTACTGCTCCAAATAACGTACGACTTCATCGCGTAGCGGATAGTGCTTAGCTCCAGCTGGAAAGGGCATCCCAGGTAACGACGAGTAAGCAGCAGGAGAAAACAATCTCAGGTTGTCGTAGTAATTGCGCCAGTTTCCACCTGGCTGGCTCTCGGCATCCAAAATGAGAAACCTGAGATTCTGCTGCCGCAGATGCCAACCGCACGCGAGCCCAGCTTGGCCAGCACCAATAACGATGACATCCATGGGCTCATTAATTATGTTCATGTATGCGCACTCATGCATATATTGAAATGATAAAAAAACTACTCAGATACACCAGGGCAGCAAAACGGAGCCAGACTCTTCATGTGCTGAAGCATAGCTTCGAGCCGTGCCACCACAGCCGGCCCATCCACCTCGTAGAACATCTGCCTACTGACCTTGGTAGCGCAGACAATCCCCGCCTCCAACAGAACCTGCAAATGGCGGGACACCACCGAGCGTTCTTGAGGTAGCCCTTCGGCAATCTCGCTGATATCCGCACGCCCTAGTTGCAGGACTCGCTTGAGCACAGCTACCCGCGACGGCTCACAAAGAGCTTTGAAGAAGGCTCCATCGAGAGAGTCGATTGCGGCATCAATTGCGCGCATACGTGTAAGGTTTCCATTTGTCATGCCGATGACTATATGTGCGCATCTATGCACGCGTCAATTCACTGATAAATATGAATAACAGCTACCTGCCAACCGTTACCAGTATCGGTGAAAGCGGGACGGTCTATCTATAATGGGTCGGTTGCTGCCTGTCGCGACGGGCAGTAAACGGCCAAAAGCAATGGGATGGACTCCTCCTCACCTCGGCATCTTGAGTGCCAGACTGAAGGTGCGAACCACAGTCAACCGTGAGAAGGAGTCCACACATGAAGCTTATGCGCATTGGGGTCGACCTGGCCAAGAACGTGTTTCAGATCCACGGCGTGGATTGTCATGAACAACCCATCTGGCGGCAATGCCTACCGCGTGATCGCTGGCTGCAAACGGTGCTGGAGAAAATCGAACCCGGCTGTGAAATCGGTATGGAGAGTTGCGGTGGAGCCCATCATTGGGCGCGACAACTACAGGCACGCGGATTTCGGGTGAGACTGATCGCGCCGCAGTTCGTCAAACCATACGTCAAGAGCAACAAGAATGACACCAACGATGCCGAAGCAATCTGTGAGGCAATGAGCCGCCCCAGCATGCGCTTCGTCGCCGTCAAGACCATCGAACAACAGGATATCCAGGCGACGCATCGCATCCGGGCCGGCTTAATCGAACAGCGGACGGCCAAAGCCAATCAGATTCGTGGGCTGATCGCCGAGTACGGCCTCGTTGCTCCGAAGGAGTTGCTGATGCTGCGTCGCGCCATACCGTGCTGGTTGGAAGAGGCGGATAACGGATGGCTTGTGGGGCGACCTTCGCACACTGGATGAACGCGTGGGCGAACTCGACAGCGAGATATCAGCAATCGCGGCAAGTGAACCAACGGCCGTTCGCTTGCAGCAGCTGCGCGGGGTCGGCCTGATGATAGCCACCGCACTCGTTGCTGCCATTGGTGATGCCCGACAGTTTGCCAATGGCCGGCAGTTGGCCGCCTCGTTAGGGCTGACGCCGAGGCAACACAGCTCCGGCGGCAAGGATCGACTGCTGGGCATCAGCAAACGTGGCGATGCTTATCTGCGAACGCTGATGATCCATGGTGCACGATCGGCACTACGCACGGCCAAATTTAAAGATGACCGGCTCAGCCAGTGGGCTGTCCGTTTAGCTGAGCGCTCGCATCCTAATGTGGCGGCTATTGCGCTAGCCAACAAAACTGCGCGCATGGCTTGGGCGATGCTACGCACCGGCAATGATTACCAAGCGGATCGGGCAGCGGCCTGCCCCATATATCCAAGGAGAAGCACCTCTACACCACGATTGCGAAGCAACCCGAACAATGGCAAACCGGTCGAACCGGCGTCGGAAAAATCCTCTAATGACCAAGTGCGTAAAGCACGTAGAAGCAATTGGGAGCCGACGCGCGAATAGCCCATCATGACCCTGCATCGAATCGATGCTGAAATCAGAGGCCGAATATACGTGTGCAGTCGGCACGGGCGCCAAAGCGAAGGGGGCTTGCAACGAGGAGGAGTCCATATACGGTCATACGGAGGCTTCTAGGAAACTAGAGACGATTCAATGGGCAGTTTCAATAAGACTGAACTAGCCTTACCTAAAAACTTCGAGTGCTTGGAGCTCTTCTTCCTATCGCATCGCAGTGAACGGCACCGTAAGCCAATTCACACATGGCACTTTTGGGGGAAGAGGCAGTGCTCAGCATGAGTTTCCTGGCTTTATTCCTGATAGCGATCCACTGCCTGCCGGTAAGGAGATGTGATGCGCGCCACAGCGTTTTCAATCGGTGGACCTGCCCCTTGGTTCTATTGCCGAACTCAACAAAGAGAGCGCTTTTGTTTCGACACTATTGCCGGTCGGTATGTAGTGCTTTCTTTTTTTGGTTCTGCAGCTGATCCCGCATCAATTAAAGTTCTGGAAGGTGTTCGGGCCCATCGCCAGCGGTTCAATGACGATCACGTCTGCTTCTTAGGTGTTTCCGTAGATCCAGAGGATGAAAAGCTGAAGCGGGTAGAAAGCTCGATACCTGGCGTGCACTTCATCTGGGACTTCGATCGGTCAGTTAGTAAGCTCTACGGTACGTTGCAGCTAGACGGCAGCATCAGACAAATGACCTATGTGCTGGATCCTGCGCTACGTGTCTTGGCCATCGTCCCGATAGAGACACCGGTTGATAACCATATACCCTCGTTAATGCGCTATCTGGATAGATTACCCGCACTGGCTCCGCAACATATCGCCACTCCACACGCACCAGTCTTGGTGATTCCCCGTATATTTGAGCCCTCGCTGTGTAAAACACTGATAAGTTATTACGACGAACGTGGCGGAGAAGAGTCTGGATTTATGGTGGAGCAGTCGGGTAAAACTGTCCAAATCACCGACCATAGCCACAAACGACGTCGTGACTGCTTTATTGAAGACAAGGCTCTATCCAAAGCATGTTCGTTGCGTATAGCTAACCGCCTGGTTCCAGAGCTACACAAAGCGTTCCAGTTCTACGCCACTCGAATGGAGCGATATCTGGTGGCCTGCTACAACAGCGAGGAAGGCGGGCATTTCCGACCCCATAGGGATAACACCACAAAGGGCACAGCGCATCGCCGTTTCGCCGTTTCCTTGTTTCTTAATTCGGGAGAGTACGAAGGCGGTTTTCTACATTTTCCAGAGTTTGGAAAAGTGCTTTACAGCGCGCCAACAGGAGGTGCTGTGGTGTTTTCGTGTTCACTTTTACACGAAGCCACTCCTGTAACCCAAGGTCGTCGATATATGTTTCTCCCGTTTCTATACGATGATGCTGCTCGCGCCATTCGAGAAGAAAATCGCCCATTTCTTGACAGCTGACTCGTGCTTAACACAATTCAGCTGTCATTACGGATGGTCTTGAATGCCAGTTCGATGTCAGTGCAGTACTGCAACCCTATGATTGGTCAGGTCGAATGCAAATGGGTGGGCAAGTCTGTGCAATTACCCAACCCAGACGTGCTTCCACGTTAAATTATGAATTTTCTCATAATTGCGCATAAAGCTAGAAATTTAGAATTTTTTGCTGATTACGACGCGTGAATGGTAAAAAAACCAAAATGTCTTGTTTATAAACCATCCTGGCATCCGTCCTCCGAATGCATTGGGTTTGGCCCGCAAGCTTCGTAACCATGATCGGTAGAGAACTGCCCACAGTCAAAAGCAGACAGTCATTATATGAAACCAACCAGTGGTGAGCCTTCAAGTGTTCCAGTTTCTGCTAGCTACCAGCGGCGCGCTCGCGCTGCTTAAGTACCTGGTGATCGCCGTCTCTCTGCTGTTCATGCGCCGTAAGCTTGTGGCCATTGGAAAAGCGTCTAGAGGTGCGCATGTGGCTATTCCCTTGGCTGACGCTGCTGATCATCGCGTTCATCATCGGCATATTCGCAGTGATGGCGATCTTTCCGATCCAAAGGGTCGAGCTCCTTAGCACGTTTGATCTGACGGCCTTTCTGGTAGCCGTCGGGGCTTTTCTGCAGAAGAGCGAAAGGCCAGTCCGCACTCTCGGCCCGACGCAGCGCCATGCAAGTGGGGCACACGCTCTACGGGCCAGAAAACGTGGAAGAAATGATTACCTGGTTCCACGTTCAGGGCGGCTATACCAACGTCGCCCCACAGAACATGGGCGTCCTGCGATACGTAGGGTGACATGGGAGATGGAGTAGCTTAGCTGCTGACGACTCACCTAGGCATTAGCGCAAACAATTTGCGCCGAGGCCCATACATTCATACCATCACATAGGGTGCCCTGCTGTATATAGCGCAGGGCAGGTTAATCTTACGCGTTGGTCGGGCCGCCATCGGAGAACCTCAGTGCCCGAAAATAATCCCTCTTCTCCGTCTATCCCCCGCCCTCAAGTGCTCACCGAAAAAGCACTTGCTGCTCTTGAACGTTTTTCGCACATTGAAGCCGTCAGCGGGATTGCTCTTCTAATAGCAGCTATTGCGGCCTTAGCTTGGGCAAACAGTTCTTTTGCTGGGAGCTACGAACACCTTTGGCATACCAAAATCTTCATTAGTTTTGGTGATGCCACCGTATCCCAGTCCCTTCATTTTTTTGTGAATGATGGGTTGATGACGATATTTTTTTTAGTCGTCGGTGCGGAGATACGTCATGAAATCCATGATGGGGCCTTGGCGAGTCTTAAAATGGCTTTGCTCCCAATGGGGGCAGCACTGGGCGGAGTGTTGGTTCCGGCGTTGATATACATCGCGATCAACCATGGTACAGAAGCCAGTGACGGCTGGGCTGTGCCAACTGCAACAGATATCGCATTTGCTGTAGGTGTACTTGCATTGCTAGGTAAGTCAATACCAGGAGGCGTAAGGGTATTACTGCTAGCATTAGCGATCATTGATGACATCGTGGCTATTCTGATAATTGCGGTATTCTATACTTCTAACTTGGACTACATGGGGATAGCAATCGCCTCGGGCGGTATGCTGATGATTCTGATGTTCCAGCGGATGGGGGTTGGCAAGATGGCTCCCTATGTATTACCGGGCGCGATCATCTGGTACGGATTGCTTAAAACGGGTGTGCATCCGACATTGGCTGGCGTGCTGCTCGGGCTCTTAAGTCCAGTGCGCTCAATGCCAATGACAGAACGACCGTTAGATATTATTCAGAGAAATTTTCATGAATTATTAGACAGATTTTCCTCAAATGACACTCCAGATCAGTCAGTTACTAAGCCTTTGAAGGAAATACTTCAAGCTCAGAGGGAGATGCTTTCCCCGGTGCAGCGTATTCAAGCGACACTTCACCCATGGGTCGCATTCGGCATTATGCCGCTTTTCGCCTTAGCTAACGCTGGTGTGAGCTTCACAGGCGCCGACCTCGCAAACGCACTATCCCAGCAGGTATTTATAGCGGTGATGTTGGCGTTGGTTGTAGGCAAGCCATTAGGCGTGATTTTTGCCTCCTATCTACTCGTCAAATTCAAATGGTGCGAGTTCCCTACCGGAGTAAGCTGGTTTGGGATAGTCCTCGTTGGCCTACTCGCGGGAATTGGCTTTACCATGTCAATCTTCATTGCGTCGCTAGCATTTGACGATGCGGCCCTGCTAGCCGCCTCAAAGTTGAGCGTGTTATGCGCTTCCAGTGTTGCTGCAGTATTAGGCCTGAGTTGGGTTTGGATACGGCGATTACCCAAGCGCGAGCAGCCAGAGGAAAACAGCGAATGAACTCAGGTACAAAAAGCATTATAGGTGTAACTCTATTGATTCCTTGTTATACCCTTTGCCTTAGCCTTTTATTTTGCTGACAGCAGAGTAAGGGGCGAGGCATTGTTACACCTGCCACTCCCCTACAAACTCTATAATCGGCATTACAACATACCGTCTCTGACGCCGTCGCTTGAGGCGATGGTGTCCATCTCAAATGGACACCATTTTTTACAACTTTAAATCGGGCGCCCATGCCACCAGAACGCCGTTCCTATCCGAGTCGTTCAAGGCCCAGGTCATTGCCGAGTGCGCCCAGCCTGACACGGCCATCCCCAAGGTCGCCATAACCCACAACCTCACGCTGATCTCGTTCATAAGTGACTCTGGGTACATGCGCAGAAAACTCTGACATTCAAACGCTTTCATCCAAGCAAGGGCAGCACCGACGACGACGGCGCAGCAAGCTCCACCTGCCCCGAATTGAACCAAAGTACCGCATTCAAAAGGTGAGGTTGCTGTGAGTTGGTCGGCAGACAATGCAGCGGCTTAAGCTGCTTTCCTGAGAGACTTGCTGCAATGATTCACATCGACTTCATCTGGCTCGCCACCGAGCCCTGGACATGATTCTCGTTTTGCAAACCGCCGCGCCTCCGTATGGAGACATGGGCGCATGATGGCGTGGGAATCTGGCTTGCCGCTAGGCGTCTGCAGCAAAGGCTGGCCCGGTGTGGAGCATGGCTCCGAAGTCGAGTTGGATGTCGAGCAACTTCCATTAAAAATCGGTCAACAAGAAACTGGCCTATGTAATCGCGTAACGGAGATAAAAAGCCCAGTTTTTTATCTCTTTGGATTAACTCTTACCAATCCCAAAAAAGACACCCTGCCAATCAGGGCATGATATTTTTTGAATCAAATTCGCTGTCGACAGAACGGTAATACGGGCTAATCTGAAACCGTTACTCAGGAGGCCCCTGAGTGAGTCATATTTGGGTCTATACGACCATGCAATCCTCGGTTCATACGTTATGGGCGGGGTCGCGTCGGGCACTCGTAAGGGTGGCTGGACTAGTGCTAGCACTCCAACCTTCGCGGCTTTGCCTACCCTCCATTCGTATACAAGCAATGGTGGCTCTCCAGTTACCCTTGGTGTTGGTGCTGATGCGGTTTTGACCCAGGCTGCCGGAAATCGTTGAACTACCTGAATACTCG
>RCUO01000600.1_pt1 | contig 17217 bp, 14 predicted proteins | sample 2166161 | NCBI WGS metagenome assembly RCUO01 (sample SAMN09932617, study PRJNA488358) | compost metagenome | feature: garden; material: soil; isolation source: compost soil in cyclohexanecarbonitrile-enriched culture | place: Germany: Experimental Botanical Garden Goettingen | collected 2016-01-27 | reverse complement strand
GTTGAAGGCAACAGCAAAGGCACCATTCCCTGCCCCCAATATAAAGCCAAGCAGCAGCACCCAGATGACCGGAGCACCCGGCTGCAGCAATCCGAGGCCGGCAACCGACAGACCAATCAGCATGTAGCCCATCCCCAGCCGCCACGTATAGCTGACAGCACTGCTTAATTTGCTTAATAGAAGGATAGTCAGCACCGCACCTACACCGGAAGCGGCAACCATCCAGCCCAGCACGGCTTCCCCTGTCGGAGAATAGACCCGGAACAGGCTGGTGAACTGAAAATCAATAACCTGAATAGCGAGCGCCCCCAACAGACCGTACACCATCATATTCAGCAGAATACGGCTCCGCAGCATAAAGCTCCACCCTTCCTTCCACATGGTGCGCAGCGGAATCTGCTCTTCAGCAGCCTGGGGCACCGGCTCAGATCCGGCGGGAATATTGCGCACTGACAGCAGCAGCAGATAAGAGCAGCCGCGCAGCATGGCATTGAGTACGATACACCATTGTGGTGTAAGGAAGGTGAGCGCCAGGCCGCCCAGCAGCGGGCCGGCGATTTTGGAGCCCTGGTTAACCAGCCCGTTCAGTGAAGAGGCCTGGAGCAGCTGATCCTCTCTGACAATACTGCGGGTCAAGGACTGCTGGGCAGGCACATTGACTGTTGAAATGGCGGAGCGCAGTGACAGCAGGGGCAGCAGCCAGAACATATTCGGGGCGAGTAACAGTACAAGCGTCAGCACTGCGGTGAGCAGATCACATACCCGCATCAGCTTCAGCTTGTTCAGGCGGTCAGCAGCAACGCCGGCTACGGAGCCGAGCAGAATGCTGGGCAGCGCGATTGCCACCGGAATCATGGCGAGCATCAGCGGGCTGACCTGCCAGCGGTACCCGACCAGCACCTGAATAGCCAGGGAGTCGAACCAGTCGCCAAAGCTGGCAGTGGCAAATGCGCTGTATATGCGCACGTAGACCTTGTTATGAAGCAGGCTTGTTCCCTGCTTAGGTGAAGCTTCCATCTGACATTCCTCCAGATATCTACATAGTCTCGATGAATCAAGTCATCTTATGAGCTTAATGTACAGGAGAAATGTCAGAGCATTATCAGAGGGAGCTCAAGAGAATCAGGATTTACGATTTCAGCACCTGCATCAGCAATTCTTCCAGCGGCTGCTCAAAACGGTCCAGTCCAATATCCTCCATTACAGCAGCAAACCTGCGTTCATATTTGCGGTGCAGCGGGTGTGAAGGCAGGTACAGGCGGCAATAATGACAGATCCGGTAAAAGCCGTACAGGCGCAGCGGAACGAATCCCGACCGTTCCAGCACATCAAGCCCTTCATCCAGCAGCGCTTCTGCTTCAGCAGGCTGATTATTCCGCAGCTGCCAGAGCCCTTTTACAATGTTATAACTGCCGGTTTCCCTCAGGAAGGGCTTCTCCTGCAAAGCCTTCACAATAGCTTCATCTATCTGCATAAGCACTTCGTTTCCGGCTCCTGCAGCGAGCTGCGCAAACAGCTCGGTAATCATAGTTACCGGTACAAAATTCTCATATTCAGTCTCCGAGATTACCTGATAGGACCGGACGAGCCGATCCAGCGCACGCTCAGGCTCACCGGCCAGAATGAACAGATCGAGAATGGTCAGGATGTCCAGCTCCAGCTGATCCTCCGGATGCAGCACCTGCGCAGAGATTACCCGCTCACAAACCGCAAGCTTAACCTCCGGTTCACCGGTGAACATGTAGAATAGAAACAAATGAAACAGCCGGTCTTTTAGCGGAACCTCCTCCGTATGCATGAGCCATTCCAGATCGCCCTGTACAAAATGAACCGAGACAGCGACCTGCGGGTCCAGCTCATAGCCGAGAATATCCTTTTGGCTGGCCAGACTGAGCATCGACCTCCCCTGGCCGTAAACATGAAATTTATTGAATACCTCTGTCATCGTATTTCGCAGCTCCGGGTCATGGGTCGTCGGATTAAGCAGGTGGACAGGCGCCGCTTCCGCCAGGGAGAGGCTGTAACCGGAGCCGCGTACCGTTTGGAGAATGAGTCCCGCGAACGGACGGAGTTTTTTGCGCAGGCGGTAAATATGATCATCGACGGTCCGCTCCACCGGATACTCCAGCGGCCAGACCTTGTCCAGCAGCTGTCCGCGCGTGAAGGTACGTCCCTTGTTGCGGTACATAAAATCCAGAAGCGCATATTCCTTGGGCAGAAGCTGGAGGGTAATCTCACCGTCTGCCACAGTAAAGTTGCTTTCATCCAATTTGAGCTGCATCGCAGGTTCCTCTTTTCCACGGATAAATCCATGGATGTATTATAACAGCCGGAATTCCGGAGGGGTATGTAACGACTAAAAAAAAAAGAGCAAATCTGCTCCTGTCGCAGATCTGCTCTTTCTCACTATTTATCCCGCCATATTGTTAAAGGAGTCCTGCTCGGAAAACACCGATATATGATCCACGGTGCCTGTTGCCTCCGGGATGATAAACTTCAGCTGGTACTCCTTACCTGCCTGGTAAATATAAATTTTGTCATTGCCGTTTACCGCAGTATCATCCGGCTTGCCGAGCGTCTGTTCAATCTCCTTCAGCGTCAGCTGCTGCAGGTCAGCCGCACTGGACCGGACATCAAATATCTTGCTGCCCTTGTTCGAGCCGAACACAACATGCTTTGCGCTGTAGGTGGAATAAATCCCTTTACCTGCAGACTCCTTGGTGTCAGGCTCGCCCCATGCCGCCTCGACTTCGTCAATCATTCCGCTGTGCGCAGCATATTCCACCCCGGGGACCTTGCCCTGCCGGGCCAGCTCCAGCAGCTCCTTCAGCTGTCCGGCACTGTCGGCAGCAACAGCTCCTGAGGTATTGCCGGCCGCTGTATCCGGGGCTGCCGCAGTTGCCGGGGGTGCGGATCCTTCAGCTGCCGCCGGCGAAGGGCTGGCAGTAGCCTCTGCTGCGGGGGTATTTGTTGCCTCCGCGCTGTTCCCCGTGCTGGCGGAGGAATTACAGGCGGTAAGCCCAAATACGCTGGCCAGTATAATAATTCCTGCTGCTTTTTTGAATGTGGTTGTCATGCTGTCATCTCCTTGATTATTCAAGCTGTTAGAAGTAATGGTTCTGACGTACAGGACGTATTAAAGGTTGCAGATGGCGGTATGTGATCGTATACTTCTGCCCTGCTGCAAATTATTTTCCTGCTCATGCACGCAACCATATCCGTTCAGCCCGCATCTTAATTAGTAAAGGGAGGGAGCATCGTCTGGACATTATAGAGAGAATCAAAGCCAAAGATGAATCGGCGCTCCGCCAGCTGATGGATGAGTACGGGGATATGCTGCTAAGAACGGCCTGTCTGCTGCTTAGGGACCGCCAGTCTGCCGAAGAGGCTGTGCAGGACACCTTCATCCAGGCTTATGCCAAAATCAGCCAGCTCCAGGAGCCCTCCCGGCTCCGGCCGTGGCTGATTGCGATCACGGTTAACCGCTGCCGGATGAGGCAGCGGACATGGAGCTGGCGGAGTATTTTTCCGGCAGCAGAAAGCGGACAATGGGCTGAGGCTGCGGGCGAAGCTTCCGCCGGAGCCGAGGAGCTTTTTATGGCAGAATGGTACAGCGGGAAGCTATCGGAGGCAATCGGAGACCTTGAATATATGTATCGCGAATGCCTGACACTGTACTATTACCACGAGATGAGTATAAGGGAAATTTCTTCGCAGCTGAGAACACGGGAAAACACAGTCAAATCAAGGCTCGCCCGGGGACGGGTGCTGCTAAAAACCATCCTGGAGAAGGAGGATTGTGAAAATGGACAATGAACGTGAAACGCTCAGGCAGCGGCTGGAAGAAGAGCTGGCTCATGTCACCTTCTCCGGCCATGAGCGGGTGCTGAAGCAGACCCATCCTCCGACCGTCCGGGCACGTCTCTCTGCGCTGTGGAATAAGGAGCTGGACATTCCGCTGAAGCCGCTAAGTGCTGCCGCAGCAGTGCTCGCAACAGGAATTCTGCTGTTCTACACCCCGCAGATTACAACAAAGCAGCAGCAATCAGTCGAGCTGCAGGAACGGCGGGAACTGATCGAAACCGGAGGCAACACCTATTGGAAAGACCTCTACGAGCAGGCGGTGAAGCAGCATGAACATTAGAATCAAGGTGAAGCATCTGGTGCTTGTTCTGCTGCTTCCCCTCACCCTGCTGACGGTCTTCGTGTATACCCGGCCTTCAGCCGGGGCTGACTTGAATCCGGCCCAGCAGACTTCTGCGGATGCCCGGACAGCGCTGCTGCAGAAGCTCGAAGCAAGCAGCGGGAGCGCAAGAATGCAGCTGATCCGTGAGACGGTTGTAGAGCCGGACAGCTCCTATCCGGCTTACTGGTTCAACGTATATGCCGGTAGTTCAATGAGCCGGGTGAACCAGCCTCAGGATGAGGAGATTTCACCGCTCTTGCCCGGGGACCGGATAAAGCTGCTGGAGGAATATATTCAGGCGGGACCGGCAGATTACTCGATGCAGAATGCATTGAAACAGCTGGTCTACGAGTATGACGCGGCAGGCAGCGCAGGGAATCAGGCAGATCAGGCTATTGCCGCTGCCTTAGGCAGGGTTAGCAGCAAGTCTTCAGCCGCCCGCGAGCTGACCCTGCTCCGGGCTGAGCGGGCGCTGAATGCCGGAAAGTTCGCACAGGCCGGGGAGCTGCTTGCCCGGCAGGAATATACCGTCCAGTATAACGAATCAGAGCTGGATGCCAGGGCAGCCTGGCTGAAGGGACGGCTGCTGTTCGCACAAGGTAAGGGCAGTGAGGCTCTTGAGCTGGTGAACGGCGCCCTCAAGGAATACCGTAAGATTTGGCTTGAACGGGATGCTGCGCTTAACCCGGCTGTCAGCAGTTCACAGCAGAACGCTTCCGGCAGTGCAGCCAGCGGCAGCGCAGACGGCAGCGTCCCGGACAGCAGCAGCAATGAAACTGAACAGGTGAATAGCACATCCTCCCTCATAGAGGAGCAGCTTGCCGCGCTTCAGACAGCACTGCAGGAAGCTGTAAAACTGGGCTTTAATGCACCTGCCGCCCTGTCAGGTACGCTTACAAAAAGCGACGGCACTCCAGTCGCCCGGGCAGGAATATTCCTGCGCGCGGAAAACGAGCTGTATCACAGTGTAAGCTATGATTCTGAGCCTTACCAGACTGTTACGGATGCCGAAGGACATTTTCAGTTCTCCGGCGTCATACCCGGATTCTATCAGATTCAGCTCGGCTTCAGCTTTGAGCAGATCGACGGCTGGACCTGGCCGGTGCAGTCTGACGACTGGCTTGAACTTCAGGCTGGCAGCACGGTCACACATGCCATTATGCTTCAGCCGCTGCTGGAGCTGCAATCTCCGGTTAATTCACAAGTGTTAACCGGAGATACGGTACAATTCAAGTGGGAAGCTGTAGAAGGAGCTGCTTATTACAATCTGTCTACAACAGTCGATGACGAAGGCGGCTCCTTCAGCTATATCACCCGGCAACGGATTACGGATAATCAGGTTGAGGTTCCGGTAAAAGAGCTGTATAACAGCGGCGGCTTCTCTACCGGCAGCAGCGGGGGGGACTGGCAGTCCGTTTCACCCGCCTCCCTGCTCGGCTTTGCCGATCCGGATAGCAGGTTCTCCTGGAGCATTGATGCTTACAATGCGCAAGGCCGTGTCATTACGCGCAGCAACGGCTATCGTCTTAATGAGGAGACCGTCGGCAATCTGCCGTTCTTCTATTTGAAATCCAGAACTATGACTGCTGCGGATAAGCTGGTTGCGGACAAAAAGCCGGAAGAAGCGCTGGAGGCCTACCGCAGCGATTACGCCGCGAATCCGCAGGATGACCATGCGCTCAAAATGCTGATTCATCTGTTGTTTGCCAAGCATTCCTATTCCCGGGATGCCGGGACCATGAATGAAGCGATGACCTTATTAGTGAAGCTGGTGAAGCTGCGTCCGGATGCCAACTTTGCTTTTAATCTGGCAGATTATTATCTGGACCGCTCCGACTGGAGCAATTACAACCAATACTATGCGCTGTATCTGGAGCTGAACGGGCAGGAGCAAGGCAGCTACGACCGCTCCCTCAATGCCCTCGCGCTGATGTATCAGGGCAAGCTGGACGAAGCCCGGCAGCAGTTTGCCCTGGCGATGGAGGCAGATCCCAGCCACCGCTTTATCGGCAGCTATCTCGCTGCCGAGCTGGCTGCGGGCCAGCCGCTGGAGTCTGTGCTGGAGCTGGCAAAGCGTTATCCCGAGCACAGCTTCGGCAAGGGCGGCTACAGCTGGCCCCTGCTGATCATGGAGCTTCAGGCGGAGCGTTCCGGGGAGCCGGAGGCTTTCGACAAGCTGATGGCTGAGAAGCTGGATGCTTATATGAGCCGGCAGGATGAAGCCCTTGAGCAGTGGGCAGGCAATGGTACACCGACGGCACTGAAAAAATGGATTAAGGCTGTGCTCAAGGTAGGCTAGACGGATACCGCAGGATTCAGCATTGCAGGCAGTATAAAAAGACGTTCAACACAGCATTATTGCTGTCAGTTGAACGTCTTATTTTAAATAAAGCTATACTAACAAGCCGTCAATAAGAATGACAAATGACAAAAAGGCTGTCAGGCTGCTGGCCAGCTTCGCTCTCCGCTAAACGTTCCGTTATACTGTCCGTCAGATGCTCCGCCGCCCTTACTGCTTCTGCACTTTAAAAGTAAATTTCCAGGTCGCCGTATTGCCCGAATAGCGCCCGCGGTTTTCTGTCACCGTTACTTTTACCGCTTTGGTAACCGGTTTAGAAAGCTCGGATACTTTAATGGTGCTGACCGTTTCGCCTTTATCCGGAATTTTGTCCTGCTCCTCTACATAGCCCTTCAGCTCAATGCTCTCCGCCGGCTTCAAATCCAGAACTGCCGATGAGCCCTCTTCAATCTCCTTGCCGTTAACGTAAGCAGCGGTGTACCACTCATTGCCGACATGATTGTTTTCGGTGAGCTCCATACTGACCAGTGTGACCTTTACTTTTACATTTTTGGCTGCTGCCGAGGTGTACGCAGACGGTACCGCCAGACTGGACAAAAGCAGCAGCGCAGCCGCCAGCCTCATTCCTTTATTCCGCATTTGAGAGTGCTTCCCCCAATCTCTTCATGTATTTACCTTATATTCACTTCTCTTCCGATGTCAGATTTCCTTTAACCTTGTGCTAATTGCCCCGCGTACCGCCATAATTTCCTGCAGCAGCTCCCGGTCCTCCGCCTCTGTGCCTGCAGCTTCCCTGCTCATCAGTCCGGCCATCCGCAGCTCCAGCAGCTGCAGCTCACCCTCTCGGGCCTGCTCCTCCGGAGTCAGCACCCGGCTGCGCTCCTTAGCATAATATTCCTCGAAAGTGCCGGAAAAGAACTGCGGGCTCTGCCCCCGGCCCAGCAGCAGCAGGCGGTTGGCGACTGTGGTATGCAGATAACGGTCATGCGAGACAATTACCAGACCGCCGGGGTAGGCGGCAAGCGCTTCTTCCACCCGCTCCCGGGTGTCGATATCCAGATAGTTGGTTGGTTCGTCCAGCACCAGCAGATTAGCCTTGCCGAAATACAGCCGGAGAAAAGCGACCCGGCATTTCTCGCCGAGGCTGAGATCGCCGATTCGTTTAAAGACATCCTCCCGCGGAAACAGGAAGCAGCCGAGAATGGTCCGCGCCTCCGTCTGTGTCATGCCCGGCAGCTCCAGCAGGCTGTCCAGCAGGGTCAGCTCCGGATTCAGATGCTCCAGCTCCTGGGCGAAATAAGCAATCTTCGTGCGGGGATGTAACCGCATCGTGCCTCCGTCCGGCTTGACAGCACCTGCAATGAGCTTCAGCAGCGTGGATTTGCCGGCACCGTTCGGACCGAGCACGGACAGCCGGTCCCCCCCGCGTACAGTAAGCGAGAAATGCTCCAGCAGCTGCGGTCCGCCTGCGTAGCCCAGACTGATATCCTCCACCGCCAGCAGTGCATCCCCCTGAAATTCCTCGCCTTCCAGCTTCATGCTCAGCTGGGGTGCTGCCTTCGGCAGCTCTACCCGGTTCTTCTCCAGCCGTTCCAGGCTGGCTTCCTTCGCATGCAGGCGCGAGACGTTCTTCTTCGACTTGGACCGCAGAAAATCATTCTGCCCGGCGGCAGTATGTGCCTGCTGGAACCACAGGGCATAGCGGCGGATGCTTTCCAGCAGCTTTTCCTTTTCCAGCTCCTGCTTTTTGTGTCGGCCTTCCAGCGTCTTGAGCTCCAGCTCCTTCTGCTCCCTGTACTGCGTGTAAGCGCCTGGATAGCGGCGGCAGCCTGCCGGGCTCAGCTCCAGCACACTCGTCGCAGTCCGGTCGATAAACATGCGGTCATGCGACACATACAGCACCGTGCCGGGATAGGTCCGCACCCACTCCTCCAGCCAGGCCATCGTCTCCTCGTCGAGATGATTGGTCGGCTCATCCAGCACCAGTAGCCTCGGCTGCCGGGCGAGCATTGCAGCCAGCTGTACGCGCGTCTTCTGGCCTCCGCTGAGCCGCCGGTAAGAATGATTCCATAGGGACGGGTCCAGCTTAAGCTGCCGGAGACATTTCTCCGCCTTAGCTTCCCAGCCATATCCGTCCAGCTGCATATAGCTGTCACAGGCTTCTCCGTACTCTGCCACTGCCGCCTCATCCGTGCCGCCTGTCTCTTCCAGCCTGCGGGCCAGCTGCTCCATCCGTTGCTTAAGGGCGGCCAGCTGCTCTGATGCTGACAACACAAATTCAAGAACACTAACGCCGGAATCCGTCTCCAGCTGCTGATCCAGTACGCCCCATTCCTCCCGCTCCAGGCCGCAATAGACGGTGCCTTCCTCAAAAGCAAGCCTGCCCAGCAGGCCCTGCAGCAGGGTTGTTTTGCCGGTGCCGTTCCGGTCGAACAGCAGGACACGCTCTCCTTCCGCAATTTCAAAGGATACCCCTTCGAACAAGGGGATGCCATCCCATTCTTTTTTTAAATTCTTCGCCTTTAATATAGTCATTGCAGTCATATACATTCCTCCGCTTCCGCATTAGCTCCAAGGCTGACTGCCGCATCCGTAACAGAAACAGCAGCAAAAAACCGCAGCCAGCAGGCTGCGGTACAGGAAACGTATGATGGGAGCCGCGTACAGGAAATAAGCGGCAGAATAACTATACACCTGAAGGTAGCTCCAAGCGCATCGTCAAGCTTTTGCCAGCCAAATTTCCATATCGCATGAGTCCCGGCAGACACACGTATCCCTGACCGTACACCCTAAGCAGGTGTCCCGTGGCATGTGCTTATGCACATCACAAGTAAACTGGTCATCTTTCAGGAAACGTGTTAGTTATTCATCAGCCGGTGTCCTCCGTATTGTCCGAAATCAGTAATACTTATAATATAAACAATCTGGATGGCGATGATAAGGGTCAGAACGGTTATAATTGTTTTTGCCCGGCGGAGGCAATCCTAAATTAATGGTATTTCTTAACTATTTCAAGTATATAATTCCGGAATGCTTCGACATATGATTCAGGTTCAACAATTTGCAGCCTTGTACCGAATCCTGCCAGAAAATCAAATCCTACACTGGCATGAGGAACAAGAAATGTTGCCATGAACAGTTCAGGGCTGTAGCATTCGACACTCTTTTGTCCGTATCTTTCTATAAACTGGTCCTTTATACCAGGCGAAATCAACGCCTTTACTGTGACCAGTTCCGGTTGATAACCCGCTTCCTGCGCTTGTTCCGCAGAATCATCTCTCGGGTTAAACGATTGCCCCTGCATGCAAGGGTTATTGGTCCGGGATAATTTGAATGTCCTGTATTCCATGCGCTGTAAGCAGAAGCCTTTGAGGTACCAGCTTGATTCGCTGAATTGAAGCTGATAGGGCTCGGCAGTCCTTTTCGTCGCAATGCCGTTTTTATCTGTATAATCAAAGGAAACGAGTCTGCCCTTCAGTATGGATTCTTGAAATACCGCCACGGTTTTACTGAGCTCAGACCGGCCCTCCCAAAGATAAAAAGAAAGCCGGATGGAGCTTTTAGGGGCCAGCGGACCTACCATCGCTTCTATTTTTTTGATTGTCCTTTCAACTTCCCCGCTGATTAAAATCTGTTCCAGGCCGCCCAGTGCAATCAGGATATTCTCTAAGTCCGAGCTGGTTAAAAGTCGTTTATCAACCTTGTATTCATTCAAAATACCGTAGCCCCCGTTAACTCCATTGACCGAATAGACCGGGATGCCGGATAAACTCAAGGTTTCCATATCGCGAAGAATTGTTCTTTTGGAAACATTAAATAACTGTGCGAACTCTGTGCTGGAGACAACCTCCTTCCTCAGCAGAATCATAATAATAGAGATTAGTCTCTCAACCTTTTCCATCGGCTCACCTCTTTTCTCATCTCCAAAAAAACAGTGACAATAAGATGTCACCTATTATCCATTATACTTCCTTTATAACAAGAAGGAGGTTGTATTTATGGCAGCTATTGCATATCTGAACTTTGATGGAACTACAGAACAAGTGATCGATTTTTATTCGGCAGCTTTAAACGCAAATGAAGTGAAAAAAGCGAAATATGGGGATATCCCTCAAAATCCGAGCTACCCGATGCCGGAAAACGAGCTGAATCTAATCATGGAATCTTCCATAACATTCACAGGCGGGAAGATCATGATGTCGGACATTCTGCCTTCAATGAAGGCGGTAACAGGCGAGCTAATGACAGGGAATAATATACTGATCAGCCTGGTCATTGATGATAAGCAAAAGCTCGCGGAATACTTTGAAGGTTTATCTCAGGGCGGAAAGGTCATTATGCCGTTATCCGATACTCCCTGGTCTTCATGCTTTGGAATGCTGGTCGATAAATTCGGAGTGAGCTGGAAATTTAATAGCGATGCAGATCTGTTTTTGGATAACGTAACAGCCAGTATACAGTAGATGGAAAAAAGACGGTTCCCGTAAGAATCACGGAAACCGTCTTTTATTTATTGCTTCGGCAGCACATTGTACTCCGTGCTTATATTTACAATCTAAGCAAGCTCTGCACTCACCAGGCCGCGGATAAAGCTCTCCATATTCTTGGCCAAATATGTAACCTTACGGCTATTCGCGAGATCAACGTAGACTACTTCCGGCTCCCCGTCATTGCCGGCAGGCCGGTAGTCGAGCATTACAACCCCTTGATCGGCCGATGGTGCATCGCAGATGACCACGCCAAATTCAGGATAATTCCATTCGTCAATGACTGCCAGGCTGCCCTGCTCACCGCACAGTGAATATTTCGCCTCCCGGCCGATGCCGCGGATTCCGGAGATCACAATGTGATCCTTGCCGGCTTCGGCTGCCTGGTTCCCCAGCGGATATTTGGTGTTGCGGGGAACGCCGCCGTTCTGCTGCTTCGTCATGGCAATGTAGAAGTCCGGCAGCTTGAACACGAGCTGCTCCTGCACGGATTCGACCAGCTCGTCCGTAAGCGGCTCAGACACATAGTCCTCTTGCCCCTCTGTGCTGTCTGCCCAGAAATTAGCGCCATCGAATTTCGGCAGCGGCCGTGTTCCTGATGTCTTTTTGGAGGAGGCTTCTGCTGCTGCCGCTCTGGCTGCTTTTTTGGCGGCCTTGCGCCGGCTCAGCGCCAGAAACTCCAGCGTATCCTCATCCTCAGGATCAAGCCGGTCAGCGTTTTCAAATGCAACGACAGCTTTGTCATACTGCTTCAGATAGTAGTAAGAAAACCCGGTGCGGTAATGCCAGAGCGGATCTTCCCCGCCTTCCTCCTCAACGGACATAAGCTGCTCCAGCGCATCTTCGTAACGCTCAAGGTTAAGCAGTGCTCTTCCTAAATGGCTGACCAGCACATAATCCCGGTCCTCCTCTGAAATTTCCATCACAGCATCCACAATTTCCTCGAATTCGTCCTCTTCGTGCCATAATTCCAATTGTTCCACAAGCTGTTCACTCATCGTTTCAGGCCTCCCAGTGTCTTAACACATATACTGCTGAAAATTATACCATTTCTACCGGGTGCTTCTCCACCGGAGGGATCACAGCAGTTATACCTTCCGTATCCTATTCATTGTATTGCCTAATATAGTATGCTGTAAAAAAGAGGAGAGGTGTCCGCAGTGCAGCAAAAGGATGTTGTGATTGGAATAGACGGAGGCGGAACAAATACCCGGGCCATCGCCGCTGATATTCACGGAAATATACTTGCCTGCAGCATTAAAGGGAGCGCTTCCATCTACCGGGAATCTTCGGTTCAAGCTAATGTGCAATCGGCTATAACGGAGGTTATAAGCCAGGGCGGTATTAAAGAGAGCCGTGTTATAGGCATCGCAGCAGGCATCGCTGGCTTTGATTCGCCCGAGGATCTGGAATGGGTTGCCCCGCTCACAGCGGTTCCTGGTCTGGCTTGTCCCAGATGGCATGTTAACGATGCTTTAATTGCCCATTACGGCGCACATCTAGCCCGGCCGGGCATTATTGCAATCGCGGGCACCGGCTCTATTCTGATTGCGATAAATGAAGAAGGACGGTATTTGCGCAATTATGATTTTCATCATTATGCGGCAAGTGCGGCCAGGCTGCTTGGCTACGAGGCGGTATTTGAGGTGCTGGCCGGGCATACGGATTTCAGCGATGAGCGGCTTGTTGCCAGGATGCTGGCGCATTGGGAGGTAACCTCTGTAGAAGAGCTATACAGCCTGGCCTCCGGCGGATTCGACGCCGACCGCAAAGCCCGGGACCGGCACTTTGGCCGGTTCGCGCCTGTAGTTACCAAAGAGGCAGAGCTTGGGAGCTCTGCCTCCATCCGGGTCTGCAGCCGGGCAATTCGGCAGATAATCACCGGTGTAGAGCTGCTGGGTGCAGCCTTCCGGGAGCCTACTGTGCCGGTTGCTTTTATCGGCAGTGTGGCCGGCAGCCGTTATTTTCAGGACAAGCTGCGGAACGGGCTGAAAGCTGCGCCGAACAAGCTGTACAAGATGGTAACACCGCAGCTCCCCCCTGCAGCTGGAGCCATACTGTATGCGCTGGAGCAAGCCGGCAGGCCGGTTACGGACGAGGTTATCCGCCGCCTGCAGCCTGGCGGCTTGCTGCTGGACAAAGCGCTTGAGTGAAGCACATTCACAGCTTCACTGTTCCCTCCTTGGCGTTCCACGTAAACGATAAACCAAACAGCGGGGTCAGGCTGCTGAGCGGAATGTACAGACGGCCGTTAATATTTTGCGAAGTGAGGATCGTTACCTCTTTGCCGTTGACCTTGGCTGTTCCGCTTAGCGGTTTATGGACTGCTGTATAATCGCCTATCCGAATGACCAGCGAACCGGTACCCGGCTCCTGCGTCAGGCTCCCCCCAAGCAGCGCAACCGTCTCCCTCAAGGGGACATATACCCGGGAATTATCCAGCACAAAAGCATCCTTCGCCTTAACGGTCTCACCATCCATGATAAAAGCGCCTGCCAGCATTGTCGGCCCGGCAGAATAGCCGTGCTTCGCAGCAATACTTTTCAGATCGAGGCTGGACGTTGTAATGATTACCGGAGTGTTCTTAGCCACCTTGGGATAGAGCCAGTGGATGTCGTCATTATGCATCCGGATGCAGCCTGCGCTGACATATTTGCCGATTGAAGCCTCATTATTATTGCCGTGAATGGCATAGGTGGTCCCGTAAGTACCATTCACCTCCAGCCCCAGCCAGCGGTCGCCAAGTGGATTGGCCGGGTCGCCGCCGGGGATATTATCTTTGTAATAAGGCCTGTTTTGGGCTTTGAGCACCATCCGGAACGTCCCTTCCGGCGTCAGATTCTTGGTTTTGCCTGTAGCAACCGGAAATACCTTTTCGAGCTTGCCGCCGCTAAAAAAGCCCAGTGTGTTCGTTTTTTTGTTGACTACAATCAGATCCGAGGACGCTGCAGAGCCTGCTGCAGCTGATGCCATCCCGGGAAAACAGGCCGTAAACAACAGTAAAAATACCAGCGGCAGCTTGATGCCCAGCAGCTTGCCGGTTCTGTTAAGTCCGGCGGTTCCTTGCTCTTTCATGTTGCCCCACCTCCACCTTATGGGTTAATCTGGAAAACTCTTTTATACATAGACGGCAATGGAACGCGGAAGTTGCTACACGGCTTGTACCTATTTGCTCGGGCCTGTCCCCTCGGCGATTGGTCATGCATATTCGGCTCAGCCTCCAGAGATAATAAACCCGCATGACCAAACCGAACATGCCAAGGAGGCAATGACTTTGAATTCAAATCTTTCCAGCCAAATCAGCCAGTGTGAAACCATTATCCAGCAGCTTGTCGCCCAGACTCAGCAGGCTAGCCAAAACTATCAGCAGCTTCTCCAGCAGGAGCAGCAAAACGCGGTAAAGCTGGAGGAATTGGCACAGCGTGAGCATAAGGCCAGCCAGGTTATCCAGCAGGCGCTGCAGGGTCACAGCACTGCTGTCCAGCAGCTGCAGCAGGTGACTCAAACCCTGAGACAGCTGGAGCAGAGCTCACAAACGGTTAGCTACAATACGAATCCAAGCTACAATACACACATGAGCCCAAGCTATAATACAAATTCAGGCTATAATACCGGCATCCCGCATTTTAATACCGGGGCTGCCAGCTACAATTCCAGTCCAATGAGCCACAGCACCGGAGCGGACAGCTATCATGCCGGATCAGCCGGCTACAATACCGGTGCTCAGGGGTATGCTTCTTATAATCAGCAGCCTATGCATACCATGCATACACCAGCCGATTCAGGCAGCACGATGAGCCCGTCCGGCTCTATCAGCCGGATCGGAACCCTGGGTGCCATCGGCTCCATGGGCAGCCAGAACCAGAGCTACGGCTCATCCATGAACCAGGGCCGCAGCTTCCAGTAAGTAAGACGCCCTGAATAGGGAGCGGTTATATTGGAATAAGACGGCTTTAAAAAAGACTGCTCCCGGCGTAATGTCCGGGAGCAGTCTTTCGCTTGTTCTTTCAGCCTGCTGCTGGTGCCATTAATGGGATTTTTCCCTTTGATCCGGCGATTCCAGCCCTCTTCTGGTGCCATTAGTGGGAATTTTCCCTTTAATCCGGCAATTCCAGCCCTCTGCCGGTGCCATTAATGGGATTTTCCCTTTGATCCGGCAATTCCATCCTGCGGCCGGTAGCCATTAATGAGATTTTTCCCTTAAAATTAGCTTTACGACCAGCTTCGCCAGTGTTATGGAGATTGCTCTGTGGTTTAACAGGATATCGGTCAGACCACCAGCCTGCCCCGCTTCTCAGCCAGACCGATTACCGCCTCTACGCCGGAGTTGAACGCCAGGAAATCGCTCTCCACGCCGTCGCTGAAGATTACGCCATCCTCCGGCATCTGTGAGGTGATCCGCAGCGGCTCATTGCCGCTGACCCGGCCAAACACTACACCGGCGGAAGTCGTACGGCTCGGAAAAGGCTCCCTAACCGTAAAATACAGGTTAGGGTCATCCCAGGCGAGCCTGCTCTCCGTTCCGGCTCCTGCTGCCGGCTCCCGCCCGGCTGCACCGCCAGACATCCCCGCCGCTGCGGCCAGGCCCAGACCGGCGGCGCTGCGGGTCACGCCTGCCGCTCCGGCCAGCACGCTGCGCAGCCAGCCGGTGGAGCCAAGGCCGGTGGAGACGATGATGCCGCTGGAGGACTGCTGCTCGGCGGCGGCGCCATGCTGCAGCAGATAGCGCGCCGACACATGCGTCCTGCGGCCGATGAACAGATCGTTGACGCCGTACAGGCTCTGGCCGTCGTTCAGCTCGGCCTTAGCCAGCGTCACCTCACGCACCTGACGGCGGCTGCGGAAAACCTCCGGCAGCAGCAGGCGCAGATCCTTGACGGTGAACGGCAGCAGCACGCCGTCCCAGCGCTGCGGATCGGGATTCACGCCGATCAGCGGCTGCTCCTGCAGATACTTCAGCGTATTGGCTACAAGGCCGTCCTGCCCCAGGACGACTACTGTATCCTCACCGCCAAAAATAAAATTCGGCACATGCTGCCGCTCCAGCACCTGTACCCGGCCCAGGGCGCTCAGCTCGATAACCGCCGTCTCCACCGCCTGGCGGTAAGTGAGATCCTCGCTGATATAATCGCTGAAATCTGCGCCCAGCCGCTCAATATAGAACTGGGCCTGCTGCACTGTGTTATAGCGGACAACCAGCTCCTCAAGCCGTGTCTTGCGTTTGACCAGTACAATTTTATTCTCCGACACCCGTCCTCCGCTGCTCATCCTCTCCAGCTCCCCTCTACGCCTCTGAACCGACGCTCATCATTTGCAAATATCACCACACTTGCCTGTCACTCAGCGTCCGCCCGTTCCTCTGGCAGCACCTGCACCGCTGCCTGCGCCGTCTGCCGATCCGGCCATAATGCCCTGCAGCAGATCCGGCGTAATGTTCAGCTGCCCGATCTTGCCGGCATTCTCGGCCAGCTCCTGGAAGGCGATGGCGATCAGCTTATCCGGCTTCATCCCAACATTGGTCAGTGCCTGAAGCACATTCGGCGATACGCCCTGCAGCGAGTTCATCACTGCCGACAGCTCGTAGGCTTTGGCATCTGCTTCAGCCTTCTGGTTGGCAACTGCCAGGCCGATCAGCTCCTGCTTCTTCTCCTCCAGTGCCGTGTCGAAGCTAAGCTGCTCTTCCTTCATCTCGTTCTGCTTCTGCTTCACGAACCGCTCGGAATCCAGCTGAGTCTGGCGGATCTGCTTCTTCTTGGTCTCTACCGCGATTTCCGTATTCAGCTCATTCTCTTTCACCCGGCGTTCCTGCTCAATCGACGCATTCCGGCGCTCATAGAGCGCATTATCGGCACTGCGGAGAATCTCCTCCCGGGCCTGCGCCTCCAATGCGCGGAGCGTTTCCTTATTCGGCACAATCGCCAGAATCGAGAGCCCCATCAGCTCGATACCCAGCTTTTCAATTTCCGCATTCCGCTCAATCTCCTGGGTAATCGTCTTGGCCAGCCGTTCACTCGACTGGATGGCCTGGCGCAGCGGCAGCTGCTCCAGCTGCTTTTTGGTCAGTACCTTAGCCACGTTAATGACCCGCTGGGCCAGCTTGCCCGGATCGTCAGACAGGTAGGTGTTCTTTTTCAAATTGTAGGTATAGTTAAGGATTTGTGTCGTTTTGCTGTAATCGACAATTCTGTAGGTCAGCTGCCCCTGCACCGTTACCGTCTGGTAATCCGCTGTAATCTCTTCAAACA
>RCUO01000596.1_pt1 | contig 17345 bp, 21 predicted proteins | sample 2166161 | NCBI WGS metagenome assembly RCUO01 (sample SAMN09932617, study PRJNA488358) | compost metagenome | feature: garden; material: soil; isolation source: compost soil in cyclohexanecarbonitrile-enriched culture | place: Germany: Experimental Botanical Garden Goettingen | collected 2016-01-27 | reverse complement strand
TGTGTACCGGCAACGCGCAATCTTCGTGCAGATCGCAGGCAGCAAGATGACGGATGCCGAGCGGCTGAAGATGGTCGAGGCGCTGCTGGCGCTTAGTGACAGGGAGCGAACATGTTTTCTGCTTCACATGGCGCAGGGCTTGACGCTAGCCGCGATTTCGGATAAGCTTGGTGTGTCAAAAAACACTGTACGTATGTACGTAGATCGAGCGAAAATCAAGATTTCCCAAGACTTTTTATAAGTCTTGTCGCATGTATTGTCGCACAACATGTCGCACAACCTACAGTGCTATAAGTCTGTCTATAAGCAAGAGCCCACCATTGCGGAGGGCTCTCTTTTGCGTTTGTATGTGAAATCCTTAAAATTTGCAACAGTATTTTTACTTTATAAAACCCTAGGGTACGGCCTTTCAGCCGCAGGACCTAGGGTCATGTCTTCAGCTTACGCACTCTTATCGAATGCGACCCTATAGCATGGTCCACACACTCTCTGTGGAGTGCGACCCATTACTTGGGCCGATTACTCTATGATTTCGGCCCGGATGACGATGATGGCAACTTTCCAACGCCAAAATCTAAACCACATCCGGTTTCACTCCTTTCCAAGGGAGCTATGTTTATTCTATCTCAGAAATTACCAAATGTCACGAGGAAGGGATTATTATCACTATACGCTAACCTTTTTGCTTCTCCGAAAATTCTCTTAAGAATTTCCAAAAAAGCACTTTTACTTTAATAGCCTCATCTTCATCGGGGACATCCATTTCATTAAGTCGACCGAAAAATTGCAAAAGGTTAAAAGCGTTGTTAGATGATATTTCATTAAATTTGGGGGCGAATTTGCTGAACTGCGTCGTCCCGATTATTTTTATGATTTCTTGCTGAACCTTGTAAGCAAAAACATCATCGATCTTTGCTTTATTGGCTACGCGTATAACACCAATAACCCAAGAAATGTGTTCACGAATGTCCTTTAATTCCATGAGGCTTCGCATAATAGGCTCTACACTTTTTCCACGATGGACAATCGTAATTGGTTTATCGAGGATCAATGCAGTTAAGGTGCCGTCTGCGTTGGCTAGGTCAAATGTGGGATAGAAACCGACTGTCTTTGATTTATCCTCCCCATTTACTAAAGTAAATCCGTAGGTCAAGCGGCCAATGCCATTAATAGTGATTTCTTCGGATGAAATAAAATCAAGTTTCATACTTGAATGATCAATTCGGGAGTGAACCAGATGGAAGTCCGTCTCAAGTTGATCAAGAGCCCACAGGGACATATATAAGAGAACATGATTATCAATGGGCTTGTAAGACGGAGTTGCAAAGCAACGAATAATATTGGTCCCGTCTTCAGTTACGGTTCTCACAAGAATGGGCTCATTGGGAAACTTTTCTTTAAACCAATAGTTAAAGTTTTCTAAAAGCTGCTGTAAGTGGTCTTCATTGGAACTTAGCATGAACTTGGCATAATGATTCATTTTATACGGTACGAATAGATGACCAACTGCTTCTGAGGTCGTAATGAATGTATCAGGTAGTCCGTCCAAGTAAATAATTAACTGTGGTTCACCATTTTTATCCTTGCTTACACCGCTGATAGAAATTTCACTATTTTGTTTAAAAAAGTCTTCTTTGGCCCAGGTTGAATTTGGAATTAGTAACTCAAAGATGTCACGTATGTTCTTTACACGTACATGATCCGTAGAATTTAAAAATTCTTCTCCAGAGAAAGCTTGGAAAATAGCATCGCCAATTTCTGTGTCCGCTTCTAACAGTTGAGTAAGTTCTCTCTTCTCTACCAAGTCATATTTAGCCAATAAGGTAACCTCCTAAGAAAGGGAATGGGAATATGATTCAGACGGGCGACATAATCGAGTTGCGTGGGGGAAAAGCAATGAAAGTGATTTTTGGCTGTTCAGATTCTTTAACTGAGGGCGATTTGGTTGTCATTGAAGTTGATGATTATAACAACGAAATAGGGGACCCCATCGACCTGAAAATAACGCCATCAACTCCAATCATAGACATAATAAGATGACATATTAACAAAATTCTACAAAAAATGAGAAAATCCTCTCTGTAATATTAAACGGTAGTGTATTTTGTACTGTTTTTTTGGATCTACATACGAGAAAGTAATTAACACCTCCGGGTGCTCTTTTTTCTGAAGAGGAGGTCGTGTGATGCCACCATGAAACTGACAGAGAAGCAGAAAAGATTCGCAGATTATTTCGTCGAACTTGGTGATGCCACGGAAGCTTACGTTCGCGCTGAGTACAAGGTGAAAAGCCGGGATGTGGCTGGCGTTAACGCTTCACGACTGCTAGGGAATGCTAAGGTCCGCGAGTACATCGACGCCCGGATCGCGGAGAAGGACAGCGCCCGGATCGCAAAGCAGGATGAGATCCTGGAGTTCCTGACCCATATCCTCCGCGGCGAGGTGAAGGAGCAGTTCCCGCTCGGCCTTGGCATGGGGGAGCAGCAGCTCGTCAAGAAAGAGCTGGACGGTAAAGACCGGATCAAGGCTGCAGAGCTCCTCGGCAAGCGCTACGGCATGTGGGTGGACCGCCAGCAGCTTGATGGTACTGTCGGCGTGCAGATCATCGACGACATCGGGGGCGAGCCGGATGCAGCAGAATAAGCTCTCCGAGATCGTCACGCCGCATTTTAAATCTTTCTGGCGGGCGTCGAATTCGCACCGGTACCTGAAGCATGTCCTGAAGGGCGGACGCGGATCGTCGAAGTCCACGCACATTGGGCTGAGGCTGATCAAGGACATGATGAAGTATCCGGTCACCGCCCTGGTCATCCGCAAGGTGGCCCGGACGTTGGAGGAATCGGTATTTGAGCAGCTCAAGGAGGCCATCGAGTTCCTCGGTGTCTCAGCCTACTGGCGCGTCATGAAATCGCCGCTACAGTTGATCTACTTGCCCCGTGGCAACAAGATCATCTTCCGGGGGGCTGACGATCCGTTGAAGCTCAAATCAATAAAGGTCAGCAAGTTCCCGATCGCGTTCATGTGGATCGAGGAGCTGGCCGAGTTCAAAACTGAAGAAGAGATCACGACCATCGAGAATTCCGTCCTTCGTGCGGAACTGCCGGATGGTCTTTTTTATGCGTTCTACTACAGCTACAATCCGCCGAAGCGAAAGCAGAACTGGACGAATAAGAAATACGAGTCGCAGTTCCTGCCGGCGAATACCTACGTCCACCATTCGACTTACCTGGACAATCCGCATCTTTCCAAGGCGTTCCTTCAGGAAGCCGAGGAGGCCAAGACCAAGGGGAAGATCGACAAGGACGGCCTGTCCCTGCGGTACAAGTGGGAATATCTTGGTGAGGCCATCGGCAGCGGTGTCGTGCCGTTCGATAATCTTACGTTCCGCCGGATCACCGATGACGAGGCCAAGGCCTTCGATAACATCCGGCAGGGCATTGACTGGGGCTACGGGGTCGATCCGGTGTCTTTCGGGCGCTGGCATTATGACAAGACCCGCCGCAGGCTGTATGCCTTGGACGAGAGGTACGGCGTGAAGATCAGCAACAGGGAGCTGGCTGAATGGATCAAGGAGCGGAAGTATCATGACGTGATGACGACAGCCGATTCCGCTGAACCCAAGTCCATTGATGAGATGCGCTCGGCAGGCGTGCGGATACGCGGCGCCAAGAAGGGCCCGGGTAGCGTTGAGTTCGGCGAGAAATGGCTGGATGACCTGGAGGAGATTGTGATCGACCCGGCACGGACGCCGCACACCGCCCGGGAATTCGAGAACATCGACTACCAGACGGACACCGACGGCAACCCGCGGGCTAAGCTCGAGGAGACAGACAATCACAGCATCGACCAGTGCCGCTACGCGCTGGAGGACGACATGCCGCGAGGCGGCGTATCGTTCAAAAAATGATGAGAGGAGGATGCCTATGAGTACCATGCCTGAGATTCTGGCCAATCTGGACGCCAATGCCCCGCTAACCCTGCCGGAGATCATCCGCATCGAGAGCAGCGCTTGGCTGGCCTCCGAGGAGCGCAAGCTGATGCTGACGGGCAAGCGGTACTACCGGGTCAAGAATGACGTGCTGGACCGCCGGCGCCGGACGATTGGCGACGATGGACGACTGGTCGAGGCCCACAACTTGGCTGACAATCGGATTCCGCATGGCTTTGTCAGGAAACTGGTCGATCAGAAGACTGGCTATCTGTTGTCCCGGCCGTTTGTGGCCAAGACAGAAGACAAGACCTATCAAGCCCTGCTGGACGAATACTTCAGTAAGGCGTTCCGTCGCATGCTGAAGAACATCGGCAAGGATGCCATTAACTGTGGCAAGGCCTGGCTGCAGGTCTACTACAACGAAGCTGGGGATCTGTCCTTCATGCGCCTGCCGCCGGAAGAGTGCCTGCCGATCTGGCAGGATTCTGCCCATACAGAGCTGGCAGCGTTCATCCGGATATACGACGTCGAAACGTATGTTGCCAAGACGAAGCGCGTGGTTCGGCGTATCCAGTGGTGGGATGATGCCGGCATGAAGCTCTATGAGGATGATGGACAGCTAAAGCTGATTGAGGAGGATAGTCATTTCTCGTATATCGACGGTGAAGCGGTCAAACCCATGAACTGGGAGCGGCTGCCGTTCATCTGCTGGAAATACAATGACGAGGAGCAGCCTCTCATCGATCTGATCAAGCAGCAGGTGGATGATTACGATCGGCGGAAATCGGATAACAGCAATAACTTGGAAGATTTGCCGAACAGTATCTATGTCGTAAAAAACTACAACGGCACGAGTGGCGGAGAGTTTCGCAGCAACATCTCTCGGTATCGGGTGGCCTTTGTGGACGGTGAAGGTGGCGTCGAGACAATCAGCTTGACAATCGACACCGAGGCTTACACGAACCATATGGAGGAGCTTCGGAAGAACATCTATGAGTTCGGCCGCGGAGTTGATACGCAGCGGCAGGAGGTCGGCAATGCCTCCGGAATCGCGCTGAAATTTCTGTATGCTGATCTCGACATGGACATGTCAGACATGGAGGCTGAGTTCCAGGCGGCGCTCGAGCAGCTTCTTTGGTTCGTGGATACGCATATCGCCAATACAGGCGGCACCGACTACGCGGATACGGATGTTGAGTTCATCTTCAACCGCGACATCCTGATCAACGAAACGGAGGCCGTCACCAACGCCAAGAACAGCGTGGGCGTGATCAGTGCGCGGACAATCGTCGCGAATCATCCATGGGTCAGCGATACGGATGAAGAGCTGAAGCAGATGGACGAGGAAAAGGCAGAGGCCCAGGAATATGGTGGTCTGCCAGCGGAAGGAGGCGGGGGCGATGCTCAGCGAGGGGACGGCGCAGCAGGTGGACAAGCTGGTTCAGGCGGTCGCGAACAGAGCGATTAAGGTCTATGAGGCCGGTGGCAGTGATCCGGCAGCACTCGAAGCTCTGGCGAGCCTTATCACGGCCGCGCGGGGAGAGCCACCGGATGACAATAGCCCGGTTATCGGCTTCATCGTCCCTGCGCCGGAAGCGGAGGATGACGAATGAGATCCGCCGATTACTGGGCTAAGCGTATGGAGGTGCTAAACGAGGCGCTGCTGTCTAGGGGCGACTCCTACGCAGCCGATATGAAGAAGGAGTACCAGAAAGCTCTCGCCCGTATCACGGCGGATACGGAGCGCTGGTACGGCCGCTTGGCGGCCAATAACGAGGTCAGCCTTGCCGACGCCAAGAAGCTGCTGACGAAAGGCGAGCTGAAGGAATTTAAGTGGACTGTCGAGGAATACATCGAGCGGGGCCGAGAGAATGCGATTGATCAGCGGTGGGCGAAGCAGCTCGAGAATGCCAGCGCCAAGGCTCATATTACCCGGCTCGAGCAAATTCAGATGCAGATCCAAAACGAGGTCGAGCAATTGGCGGGCCGGCAGCAGAAAGGCGTTACGGGGCTGCTGGGCGAGACGTACAAGGACGGCTATTACCATTCTGTGTACGAGCTCGAAAAGGGCAAGGGCTTCGGTACCGGCTTCGCCAAGCTCGATGCCGGCCAGATCGATAAGACGCTGGCAAAGCCTTGGGCACCGGATGGTCGAAATTTCTCTTCCCGGATCTGGACGGATCGGACCAAGCTGAACAACGAGCTGCAGACGACGCTGACACAGTCCCTGATTAACGGCTCCAACTCAGATAAGGTTATAAAAGACTTTGCCGAGCGGATGGGGGTGGCTGAGAGCAGCGCCCGTCGGCTTATTCTGACGGAGGCAGCCTACTTTGCCGGTCAGTCTCGTATGGATGCCTACCGGGAAACAGGCGTCAAGGAGTACGAGTTTGTGGCTACGCTGGATAGCCGGACAAGCGTCATCTGCCGGGAAATGGACGGCGAGCGGATTAAGGTCAGCGATGCCCAGCCAGGCGTCAATTACCCGCCGGTGCATACCTATTGCCGCAGTACGACGGTTCCGGTAGTGGAAGATGCCGAACCCGGTGGCAGTGAGCGTGCGGCTCGTAAGGAAGACGGCGGATATTACACGGTTCCCGAGGATACAACCTATCCGGACTGGGCCGCTAAGCATGCGCCAGAGGCAACTGAGCAGGTACATGCGCCGGAGCCGCCGAAAGCCGTAGATCCTCCCGAGGTGACAACAGTGGAACCTCCTTCCGATGTGATTGAGCCTGAAGTCTGGGAGCAGCCGGGTGTTGATGAACCGAATTCAGGCGTGAACCGGAAGTACAATCCCCGCGCCGGTTATTACCCGGAGCTTTCCGGCGTTACTGAGAAAGTTCTTGATAAACTGGCGGAAGTGAACCGGGGGATTGTGCGAACTGGCTATAAAGAAGCTCGGGAAACGCTGGTCCTCATGAACAAGGATACTGGCGACGAGCTCCATCGCCTTTCCGGATCGATCAACAAGGTAACCTTTACAGCCGAGCTCGATCAGAAATTGAGAGGGGCCTCGCCCCGATCCGTGATCCTGACCCATAATCATCCCCGTGGAACACGGGTGAATATAAAGGACGCGCTGAACTTGGCTGTTTATCCATCGTTACATAGCATTGTTGCTGCAGGCCATAACGGCGGTATCAGCTATGTAATTGCCGATACTGCTGCTGATGAGGTCATGTTTTTCAAAACCTTGGAGGCTGTTCGCTTAGAGGTCTATGAACTGTTACAAAAAGACAAAAAATATGCTACACTGTCAAAGACAGCACAAGCTGAATATTTTGATTACAGGGTGCTGATCCGACTTGTTCAGGAACTGGGGTGGATGTATGGCGAAGACTTCTCAGCGGCAAAACGTGATCCGCGAATATGACGATACGCCGATAAGTTTTGATCCGAAAAAGACTGAACTTGCTGACATCATGAAGCAATGCGGTCTGGCGCCGGAAGAAATTGAACGACTACAGAATGAATTGAAACAAGACTGAAGCACTCACGCATAGGCGAGGGTGCTTTTTTCGTGGGCTGCGGCTGAGACTGCCGGAGCCCTATTCGCCGTTTCGGTACTGTCGGCGTAAAAGAACAGGACATCACCGGACGCGACCGGGTAAAAAGCGAAGATGAATGGAGGAATCCTGAATGAATAAAGAGCAATTTGTTGCATTGGGTTTGACTGATGATCTGGCTACAAAGGCCGCAGCCGCTTCGACGGATGAACTGAAGAGCTTCGTGCCCAAGGCGCGTTTTGACGAAGTGAACGATGCGAAGAAGCAGGCGGAGCAGGATCGGGATAAGGTATCCGGTCAACTTGAGGAGCTGAAGAAGTCCGCCGGCGACAACGAGGCCCTGAAGAAGCAGATCGAGACTCTTCAGGCAGAGAACAAGACGACCAAAGAGCAGTACGATGCAAAGGTTAAGGACCTGCAGCTGACGACGGCGATTAAGCTGGCGCTGTCTGGCCAGGCCCATGACCCGGATATCGTCGCGGGGCTGCTGGACAAATCGAAGATTGAACTGGACGACAGCGGCTCTGTGAAGGGCGGTCTGGACGACCAGGTAAAGGCCCTGCGGGATAGCAAGGGCTTTTTGTTTGCTCCGAAAGAGGAGAAGAAGCCGCAGTTCAGAGGGGCCAAGCCGCCGGAGGGTGGCGATCCGAACAGCGGAGGCGCCGGGGAGGCCAGTGTAGGAGCCAATTTTGCAAAGGCAGCCAATGAGAGCGGAAAGCCCGCCGCAGGCACGCCGAATCCTTGGGCTTAAGGAAGGAGAATAAACCATGGTTTACGTGAAAAGGGAAAGCGTCTCGCAGCCGAATTTTCTGGCCAGCGCGGACTTCGTTAGCTTTACGTATCAAATCAGTAATACGGGTGTAACGGCGGACGCCAAAGGGCGTAAGATCGTTCCGGCCGGCACAGTGTACCCGGCCAATGACGCCACAGCAATCGGCATCTTGCTCAGTGATGTCGATGTGACGACCGGTCCGCAGCCTGGCGCGGTGCTCGTCGAAGCATGGGTTTTGGAAGCTCGCCTGCCGGTAGCTCCGGTCGCTGCGGCCAAGACAGCCCTAGCTGGCAAGATCAAATTTAAGACGGTTGTGTAAGCAGCCGAGAAGGAGGATAAACCAACATGCCTACTGTATTGGAATTGTTTGAACAGAAAGAGATTCTGAATTACCTTGGCAATCGTCAATATCCGGCTCTGCTTGGAGAGACGCTGTTTCCTGAAGTGAAGCGGCAGTCGCTGGAGTTTGATGCGATTGTGGGTGCGAGCCGCATCCCAGTCATCGCATCGGTTCACGGCTTTGACACAGAGTCGGAGATCGGCAGCCGCGAGGCAAGCAAAATGGCGCTGGAGCTTGCGTTGATTAAGCGCAAGCTGCGTATGGGGGAACGCGAGATCATCGCGCTGGAGTCTCCCCGTAACGATGCGGAGCAGCAGTATCTGATGAGCCAGGTCTACAACGACATTGATGTCCTGGTAGCCGGTGTCCGTGCCCGCGTCGAAGCGATGCGTATGGAGGTGCTGGCTAACGGTACCGTAACGCTCGCCGAGAACAATCTGTCCGCAACGATCGACTACGGCGTGCCGGCGGAGCACAAGGTCGTGCTGAGTGGCACGGATCTGTGGTCTGATCCGGACGCTGACCCGATTGCCAACCTGATAGAATGGGCGGCCGCTCTTGACGTTAAGCCGACCCGGGCACTCGCTTCGACCAAATTGCTCGGTACGTTGGTTAAGCATCCGAAGGTGGTCGGAGCGCTCTATGGGGTCAATGGCAGCAACCGTATGGCCTCCCGGACGGAGCTCAATGCCTACCTGCAGCAGCTCGACCTGCCGGCTATCGCTGTCTACGATGGCAAATACAAAAAGCAGACGGCGAACGGTACGTACTCCACTGAGCGGTACTTCCCGGAGAACAAAATTACCCTGTTTGGTCCGGACGTGCTGGGAGAAACCATCTACGGTCCAACAGCCGAAGAGATCCGTCTGACCCGCGATCCGTCCATTCAGACGCAGTCTATTGGCAATGTGCTGGCCATGGTGTACGAGGAAGGCACTGATCCTGTATCGACTTGGACAAAAGCCGTGGCAACGGCACTGCCGAGCTTCCCGGAGGCGGATAACGTTTTCCAGGCTCAGGTTCTATAAGGAGGTTTTTCTACCATGAAGGTACAAGTGAATGAAATCCCCATCCGGCACGACGGGACTCGCTACGAAAAAGGCGAGTCCTTTTCTTTGTCCGATGCGCAATATGAGCGAATCAAGGATCATGTTACCGTGCTGGAAGAGGCCGACGAGCTGGCAGGCGCTAAGTCCGTGGATGAGATGACCGTCGCTGAGCTTAAGGCTTACGTCGCAGAGCAGAATATTGACTTGGGTGAAGCCACGAAGAAAGAGGACATTCTGGCTAAGATCAGGGAGTCCCAGTAAGGAGGGTTCACCGTGCCGCTTGAAGACGAAGTGCTGGACTTGATCAAACAGCGGATGGGACTCCAAGAGCCTGCACTGGACGGCCTGATTAAGTCTTACATGGACGAAATCCGGCAGCGCATCCTCAACTACACGCGGCAGCAGGTAGTTCCAACCGGGCTGAAATACACCTGGATGAACATGACGCTGGACCTGCTGAAGGTGCGGGAATATAACCGGCCGGAGGTAGCGGCGCTGCTGGGGGCTGAAGCTGTAGAGGTCAAAATCGGGGATACGTCAGTTAAGCTTGGCGCGTCTCCGAGCTTTACGGCTGACGTGATCGTTACCGGGTATGCAGCGGATCTTCGGCGGTACCGGCGTATGGGGTGGCAAGGATGATCAACTACAACAGATACCGCGCCGCGCTTGAGCTGACTTATGAGGACGCCTGCACGGTTTACCGGTACCAAGACAACAAGGACCCGGTGAGCAAGGTCACGAAGCAGACGCCGGTTGTCGTCCATTCTGCGCTGCTATGCCGACTCTCGCAGAGCGGCCTGGCCAAGGATGGGCAGACGGAAGCGCAGAACGATATCCAGTATGATGCCAAGCTGTTCATCTCCCCGGACATCGCCATTCGCGCCGGCGATCTGATTCTGGTGATCCGGAAAGCTCGACCGGACGAGCCCGTGCGCTTTGTTGCCGGTGAACCGTTCCCGCCGTATCCGACTCACCAGGAGATCGGGTTGACGCGTAAGGAGTGGGCCTGATGGCTGGCATGGGCAGTTTCGATTTTTCCGAAATAAAGAAGCTGGCTCAGGATCTGAAGGAGCTGGAGCAGGCATTGCCGGCGTTCTTTGAGGAGTGCGTCCGAGACCTGGTCCTTATCCTTTTACGAAAGACAGTGAAGCGGACGGCCGTGGATACGGGTCAGCTCCGACGGAACTGGACAATCGGGCCGATCCGACGGGAAGGTAATGGATATGAGGTCGAGCTTTACAATCCGACAGACTATGCGGCTTACGTCGAGTTCGGGCACCGGCTGAGGCTGAAAGAAGGCTGGGGCTGGGTTGAGGGCCGATTCATGATGACGATCTCGGAAGAGGAATTGGAGCGGGAAATGCCGGCTATATTGGACCGGAAACTGCAGCGGTTACTGGACCGCTTTATGGGAGGATGAGGGATGGCTGAACAAGTGAGCTTCTTGGATGTCCGCAATGCGGTGACGGCCGCACTGGATATGGCTTTCCCGGCCGTTCCCATTCACGGGGAGGAGATCAAGCAAAACTTGGTCGCCTCGTGCTTCTTTGTCCGCCTGCTGGAGCCGGCGCATACCCGGGAGCTTGGCCGTCGGGCCCGGCGCGATCACCCACTCGTAATTCACTATTTTCCGCCGGACGCCGCTCCGAATGAGGACATGTATGCCATAGCTGATCAGCTTACAGCCGTGTTGGCTGAGCTTATGGTAGCCGGTCAGCCCGTTATTGGGAAGGGTATGCACTTCGAGGTCGTTGATGGCGTCCTGCTGTTTTTTGTCACATATTCATTTTTGGTTTTCGCGTCCATACCGGATGATCCGGACATGCGGACGCTGGACCATACGGGAGGCTTGAAACATGGCTAAGGAAAAGCCAGAAGAAGGGCTGCCTGCTGCTAAAGCGGCCCCGAAATTTGCAGTTCAGCAGTTGCTGGCATCAAAGCAGTTCAGCGGTATCGAGAAGGATGTGCTGCGCGGTGTCTTGAGCGCAGGACAAGAGTATACGCTGGATGAAGCCCGCGCTGCGATTAAAGCTTATACGGAAAGGGTGAATGGATAATGGCTGGAGGAACTTGGACCACGCAGAACAAGGTACGCCCGGGGGCATACATCAATTTCAAGGCGGCAGCCCAAGCGCAGGGATCGCTTGGTGATCGTGGCATTGTCAGTCTGCCGCTTGCGCTCCCCTGGGGGCCGAGCAAACAGGTCCTGACGATTGAAGCCGGTGAGGACGTGAGCACGCTGCTTGGGTACCCGATCACAGACGCCGCCTTGCTGCTTGTGCGGGAGGCGCTGAAGCGGGCCAAGACGTTGCTGCTGTATCGACTCAATACCGGCACGAAGGCGACGGTGACCGCAGGAAACCTGACGGCGACGGCCAAGCATGGCGGTGCGAGAGGCAATGCCTTAAGCGTAAGGATTACTGTCAATGTGGATGATGAGGATTTGTTCGACGTCGCGACGCTTCTGTCCGGGGTAGAGCTGGACAAGCAGACTGTTGCGAATATCGCCGCGCTTACGCCCAATGACTGGGTTGACTGGAGTGGTACCGGTGCGCTGGCTGCATCGGCGGGAACGCCACTTGCAGGCGGGGCTGATGGCGCCGTGGCTGCGCAGGATTATCTGGACTACTTGTCCGCTGTGGAGGTCCTGGACGTTAATACGATCGGGTTTCCGGCAACGGATGCCGCAACAAAGGCGGTATTTGTCTCGTTTGCGAAGCGTCTGCGCGAAGACGAAGGGAAGAAGATTCAGGTTGTTCTGGAAAACTACCCAACAGCGGATTACGAGGGTGTCCTCAGCGTCAAGAACGGTGTGATCCTCTCTGACGGCACGACATTGACCCCTGCGCAGGCAGTGGCATGGGTGGCAGGAGCAACCGCGGCCGCTGCGGTGAATGAGTCGCTTACTTACCAGGCATACGACGATGCCGTAGATGTTACACCGAAGTATACGAATAGTCAGATCATCGCGGCGCTCCAAGCAGGCGAGTTTCTCTTCACCGGGTCCGGAGGGAAGGCTGTGGTCGAGCAGGACATCAATACGCTGACGAGCTTTGGCGGCGACAAAAACAAGGCGTTTGCCAAAAATCGAACACTCCGGGTGCTGGACGGCATCGGCAATGATTTTCAGCAAATCTTTGCGGATTACTACATCGGCAAGGTCAGCAACAATGCTGACGGCCGAAATCTGTTGAAGAAGGAATATATCACCTATCTGGAGACGCTGCAGAGTATCGAAGCGATTCAGAACTTCGATTCACAGACGGACATTTCGGTTCTGGCCGGTAACGACCTGGATGCGGTTGTCTCCGAGCTGTATATCCAGCCCGTGGACAGCATGGAGAAACTTTATCTCACCGTCACGGTAGCGCAATAAGAAAGGAGTGAACGGACATGGCATTTTTTCGGGAACCGGATGCGATCAGTGGCAAGATGGCGAAAGCCTATGCCACAATTAACGGTCAAGTCGAAGAATTGTTTTATGCGAAAAGCCTAGAATCGACCATCGAGAAAAACAAGGTGGACGTGCCTATTCTGGGCAAGACCAATACGCCGCAGCGCTCGTCTGGCTGGTCCGGTAGCGGCACATTGACAGTCTATTACGTCACTTCGAAATTCCGGCAGCTCATGCGGGATTACGTCAAGACCGGACAAGATTTTTGGTTTGATCTTCAGGTGGTCAATGAACAGCCGGGATCTGGAACTGGGAAGCAGACAGCTGTACTCAAGGATTGCAACCTGGACAGTATCAGCGCGGCGCAGTTTGACGCTACTAGCGACGATATGCTCGAAGAGGAACTTGCATTCACGTTCAGCGACTACGATATCTTGGACGAATTTAATACCATTACGGGCGCCTAGGCGCCCTCCTAAGGAGGAAAATGAACTATGAATTTGCAGGATTTTTTGAACACTCATTTGGTTGACGAATTGACGGATGAGGTTGCCATTTCGCCACGGTTTGTTGATTCCAATGGTAAACCGTTACTGTTCAAAATTAAGGCCATGACCGGGCAAGAATTCGACGAAATCCGGAAGGCTTGCACGACTCTGAAGAAGGGCCGTAAGGTAGAATTTGATTCCCAGCGATTTAACCTGAAGGTGATCATCAATCACACGGCGGAACCGAACTTCAAAGATGCAGCCAGCATTAAGCAAGTGGGCGTCACCACACCGGAAGAATACGTTCAACGGGTACTGCTGGCTGGAGAGATCGCCACCCTAGCACAAAAGATCAGTGAGCTGAGCGGTTTTGATGTGGACATGTCTGACTTGGTGGAAGAGGCAAAAAACTGATCCGGGAGGGCGAAGATAGCGACTCAATCTATGCGCATTACGCCCTCCACAAATTTAATAAATGGCCGCATGAGTTCCTGGAGCTTTCCCGAGAGGAGCGGGCCTTCGTCATTGCTTCAATTAATGAGCAGGTTGAGAAGGAGAAGAGGGAAGCAACTAAAGCTTCTAAGGGAAGGAAGAAATAGCCTTTTCGCTCGATACCCCCTATGGTAGAATGTAGAAAATGAGCGTGGGAGGCTATTTTATGGGGCTTTTTAGTAAGAAAAAGGATCGGCGATTCCAAGTTTCTCTTCGACATGTGGAAGGGTTACCGCTTGCTGAAGGGACAATGTGTATTGTTGTTCTTGAATCCGACAAGCTAATTATCACCGGCGGCGGGGCAGAATACACGATGGAGATATCACAGCTACGCGCTATTGAAGCCAAAACCGATGTCGAGATTGCTCACATAGTCAAGAGCAGCGCTGCAAAAGGAGTGGCTGGCGGCTTACTATTCGGCCCGATCGGCCTTGTGGTAGGAAGTAGAGCGACTTCAAAAGAAAAGCGCACTGTTACGGTGTATGCTATCGTCAATTATATTAATTCTGATGGTGATTTAGCTGTTCTTATGTTTAATGACTTACCCAATACCTACAGTGCATCAAAGCTTGTGAATAAGGTAAGACCCCTCATCCCACAAACTCAAGCTCAATCCTATAAATTGTAAGAAGTCGCCCACTGGCGGCTTTTTCTTTTGGCCGCAGGGAGGTGAAAGGCATTGGCAACGGTGTCCAGTACAGTAAAAATGATGGATCAGTTCTCACGTCCATTACAGCGAATCTCAAGTCAAGTTGTAGAGACTACGGCGCGTATGGAACGCCTGAAACGCGTAATGGAATCCCCGGTTACACTCAAATTGAACGTAGCGGGAATGGAAGACATCACGATGCCTGCTATTCGTATCGCCGTTAACCAGTCCATACTACGCCAGCAAGTAAATGCTGCGCGGGATTACATTGAGCGTAATTTACAGGATATCGGAGCAGGGATTCGGATCGAGGTGCCGGCCAGTCTACGTATGACGTTTGGTAATCTTGAACGAATGGTAACGCGATTAGTCGAGGCGATGGATCGGCTTCAGCGACGGACTCGGACTGATACCTCACAGGCTGGACAACTAGAAGCGGCTCTCAGGCGAATTGCAGCGCTGGAGCAGCGCATTGCTCATTTGCAGGATCATACCAACAGTCAGATGCAGCATGCTACGGGGCATGCCCAGTCCTGGATGGATAAACTTCAAGGAATTGCAGCTGGATATTACCTGATTCAAGGTCTTCTGCAGGGGATCTTTGGGATAATGGAGACTATGGATACGTATATCAATACTCAAGCCCGGCTGGATCTGATTAACGACAAACTTCAGACGACCGCAGAACTTCAAGAGAAAATCTTCCGTTCAGCTGAACGGGCCCGGGGTAGCTATACGGATATGGCGGCGGTCATCGGTCGGATGGGTACTTTGGCGGGAGATGCTTTCAAGAGTAACGACGAGCTCATTGCTTTTACTGAGCTCATGCAAAAGTCTTTCCGGATTGGCGGCAGTGGCACAATGGAACAACAGGCCGGTATGTACCAGCTTTCGCAAGCAATGGCTGCAGGTAAGCTGCAAGGGGACGAGTTCCGTTCTATCATGGAGAACGCTCCAATGCTTGCTCAGGCTATCGCGGACGTCACCGGAAAGACAAAGGGCGAACTAAAGAAGATGTCAGCGGATGGTGTAATTACGAGCGATATCATCAAGGCAGCTATGTTTAATGCAGCTGATAAGATCAATCAAAAATTTGCTTCCATGCCACTAACTTTTAGTGATGTAATGAATGATCTGAAAAATACCGCTTTGCAGTCGTTTGGTCCATTGATTGAGCGGATCAACGACATGCTGAATAGCCCGGGTGGAGCAGCGTTTATCGAGAACTTAAAATCTGGGATCGCTTCAGCAGCCGAGACGGTTAATAATCTGCTGACAGCTTCTATCGCTTTATATAGTTTTATCTCGGGAAACTGGACGATGATTGAGCCGGTCATCTGGGGAGTGGTTGCTGCTCTCGCAGCGTGGAAAACAGCAACTTTCATTCTGAACACGATTATGGGCATCCAAAGCATGATTAGTGCCATCGCTGCTGCGAGAACTGCTTTGCTTGCCGGTACGACCTGGACTGAAGTTGCTGCTCAATGGGGGCTTAACGCAGCACTGCTTGCTTGCCCGATTACGTGGATTATTCTTGGCATAATCGCTTTAATCGCTATCTTCTACCTGGTCATTGCCGCTATAAATAAGTTCGCTGGAACTTCTCTTTCGGCCACCGGGATGATCGCCGGTGCATTCACCACAGTAGGGGCGGTAATCGGTAACATCTTTTTGGGGCTGCTGCAGTTGGTATTTGGTATTATCGAATACTGGTACAACTGGTTTGCGGCCATCGCGAACTTTTTAGGAAACGTCTTTAACGACCCGATTGGAGCTGTGATCAATCTTTTTGCCGATCTCGCCGACAACGTGCTGGGTGTACTCCAGCGTATTGCCTCAGCCATGGACTTTATCTTCGGCTCACACATGGCCGATACTGTGGCTGGCTGGCGGGATGATTTGGGCGGTATGGCTCAAAAGGCTGTCCAAGAGTACGGCAATGGGAAATATGAGGATAAGGTGAAGGATCTCGATCTGGATACCGTTCTTGATGATCTGGGCGTGAACTTTGAACGCTTCAATTATGGCGATGCATATAATTCAGGCTACGAGTGGGGAGCCAACTTATTCGGATCAGACGAGAATGGGGCGGAGAAGGAAGGTGAGAAAGCAGGGAAGAAAGAGGACAGTTATACCCAAGTGCCACCTGGCACAGCGACCACAGCTACGATTCCAAACGTGGACAAAGTCGGTGAGCTTGGAAAGATCAAGGACACCGTTGATATCTCCAGTGAAGACCTTAAAGTGCTGCGAGAATTGGCTGAAATGAAGAATATTCAGAACTTCGTGACGTTGACTCCGACCGTACAGGTCAAGACCGGGCCGGTCAACAACGGGTATGACGTCGACACCATCGTCAATCGGATCGAAGAAAGGCTGACGGAGCAGATTGCTTCTAGTGCCCAGGGGGTGTATGGGTAATGGCTAAGGAGTATGGCATCTGGCTCTCTTACAACAACCAGGAAGAAGGTTTTGAGCTCCCCGTACTGCCGAGTGAAATCGGTATTACTCGCTCCGGGGACGGGGCGGATTATGAGGTGTATGGTCTCGGCAAGATCAATGCTATTAAAAGTGCAGAGCTGGCAGAGATCAAGATTGAAAGTGTGTTCTTGGCCGGTAACGCATACGGGCCGATTCGCCAGCGAGTCCCCTTTGTCACATCAGATCGAACCTTTGATCCGCGTTACTACGTCGCCCATATCCAGTCATGGCAGAAAAAGA
>RCUO01000595.1_pt1 | contig 17346 bp, 14 predicted proteins | sample 2166161 | NCBI WGS metagenome assembly RCUO01 (sample SAMN09932617, study PRJNA488358) | compost metagenome | feature: garden; material: soil; isolation source: compost soil in cyclohexanecarbonitrile-enriched culture | place: Germany: Experimental Botanical Garden Goettingen | collected 2016-01-27 | reverse complement strand
CATGGAGCAATCCATGGATCGCCCGGTGTTTTTGTGCATCTGCCGCAGTCCTAATACTGATGGAGCAAAGAAACGCAACAGAGGACTAGAAATTTACAATATAGGACTATTGAATCAGAATACTTGGAAGCCGATAAAGAAACAACACAGAGTTTTACAGAAAATAAGGGGGGCAAATATGAAGAGACATGAGGGAATGATTGAAACGAAAAAGGGATGGACGAGCATAGTTAGACGCTTTAATCCCAGGAAGAGCATAGGGATCAAGCTGTTCCTGTTCTTTTTCACATCGGTATTTATCATTGTCAGCGTCTTGGGGTGGAATGCTTACCGGATTTCCAAAAATGCCATTGTGGAAGAAGTATCGGATTCCGCTGAACAAACATTGAATGAGACCAGGAAGAACGTGGATCTGATTTTGGGCGGATACCGCGATTTTTCGGTGCAATTTATTGCCGATGCGGATTTTCTGGGCCAGCTGCGGGCTTTTGTATCATCAGGCTCCAACTCTCTGGATTATCTGGATCAGCAGAAGGCTATTACCTCCTACTTACAGCATACAGCTTCTTCCAACGAGATGGTTCGCTCAGTGACGCTGTTCACTCTGGATGGCAAGGCTGTCGCATCGTCTGTTGACAAAACTTTAAGCTCTATTCCGAAGCAGAGTTGGCTCAAGGAGGCGGCCAAGACCAAAGGCGAAGCCATCTGGCTCCCTGCTTCCTCCACATTCGTAACCGGACAGTCCAGCATCGGGCATGCCCGGGTGCTGAGGGATTATTCGGGGCCAATCGCGATCGTGCTTGTGGAAATTAACTCGGATGCCCTGTCCAAACCGCTTGGTGAAGTGAAGCTGATGTCTTCCAAGAGTAGTCCCGATATAACAGTGTTCGATCCTGAGACCCGGCAGGTGGTCTATTCAAGCTTGGCTGAAGAAGTCGGCAAACCCACTTCTTTTGTGCTGCCGGAGGCTGAAGGCGGTAACAGCGCCTTGCAAGGAGCATTCACAATGGAAGACACGGCGGGACAAGATAATCTGAATATATACAGCCAATCAAGTGTAACAGGTTGGTATTTGACCGGGCAGATGCCGATTCGCGATCTGTTGAGCCTCGCCAACCGGATTCTGGTGTTCGTCTATATCGCGCTTGCCGCTTCTGCGGTAATTGCCATTATTCTCGGTTATATTATGGTCCGGCTGTTCGCCAAACCTCTGGTTCGGCTTAAAGACAGGCTCAATGAAGCCTCGATGGGGGATCTAACCGTCCGTGTTCCCGTACATAGCCAGGACGAGATTGGCCAGCTTGGCAACAGCTTTAACCGCATGGTAGACAGCATCGGATCTCTGGTCAAGAAGACCGGTGATTCCGCACATAATGTGATGCTCAGCGCTGTGAAGCTGAATGAGGCCTCCCGGCAGTCATCCGATTCCGCCGCTGAAATCTCCAATACGACCGAGTACATTGCCCAGGGCTCTTCGGCGCTCGCCGAGGAAGCGGAGAACGGAAGCGAGATGACAGGGCTTATAGACCGTCATATGCAGCGGGTCGTTCAATCCAACCGCGACATGAGCGAATCCGCCAATGAAGCGGGACGAATCAGCGATCAGGGCTATATGAACATGCAAGAGCTTAGCGAGCAGACGCAGACCGCAGAGCTCATGACCCAGGAAGTGATGGAGAGAGCCGATGGACTGCTGAACAGTGTGTCTTCGATTCACGACATTCTTCAAATGATGTCCACGCTTATGAAGCAGACGAATATTCTGTCGCTTAACGCGTCGATTGAGGCGGCTAGAGCCGGAGCTGCCGGCAACGGGTTCAAGGTTGTTGCGAACGAGATTCGCCATCTGGCCGAGCAGACCAGGCGGTCGATTGAAGTGGCCGGGACCATTACACATAAAATCCAGGAAGAGGTGGGCGCAACCGTCAACACCCTAACCGGCCTGTATCCGCTGTATCAGTCGCAGGCGGAGACCGTCAAAGAGACCTCATCGATCCTGTCGCAGGTCAAGGAACGAATGATGGAGCTCAACAACCGGTCCGCTCAAGTAGCCGATACGGTGTCTGAGCTGAACGGGGTGCAGCGGAAACTCAATGAGACCATTCTGAATGTAAGCTCCGTGTCGGAGCAGACAGCCGCGTCCTCCCAGCAGGTGGCGACGGTCTGCGAGGAACAGGTGGGCATGAACGCCCGCATTGTAGAGCTCTCAGCAGAGCTGGATCAGTTGTCCGTCTACCTGAAGGAATCACTGGTGTCCTTCCGGGTGTGACCGCATGATTGACGACTCTTTGATTTCGTATTTGGTCCAGCTTGAACACAGACAGGGGGATATGCAATGAGGAAGAAGCGGATGCATGCATGGGGAGCGATCCTGATGACCGCATTATTGACAATAAGCGGATGTGATGGCAATACGGCAACCGTAACTAAGCAGCAGGAGACAACCGGGACTTCGGCAGAAGTCGGCGGCAGCATTACTTTTATCACGAACCGGCAGGAAATGGTGGACTCCGGGATGATGGACCGCTATATTGAAGGATTCAAGAAGAAATATCCGGCGGTTACGGATGTGAAAGTATCGGTGATGAAGAATTATGATACGGATATCCGGATCAAAATACTGACGAATGATTATGGAGACGTGCTGCTTCTCCCGGGAGATCTGGAAGACAAGAATTTGCCCGAATATTTTGAGCCCATCGATGATTTGGGACTGACGGACAAGCTCTATTATAATAATAGAAAGACGTTCGAGGATAAGCATTATGCGGCTACGGTCGGTGTCTCGGCACTCGGACTCGTATATAACAAGACGGCTTTCGAGAAGGCGGGCATCAAGGAATTCCCGGCGACGCTTACCGCCTTCTATGAAGCTTGTGAGAAGCTGAAGCAGGCCGGCATCATTCCGGTATACGTGAATTACGCATCGGGCTGGACATTGCCGCAGTGGGGCGTCAATATGGCGCCCGTCATTCAGGGAGATGCCAAGGCGCTGAATTTCATGACCACATCCGATTCCCCGTTCCAGGAGGACAATCCGGTCGGACAATCTTACGGCATAATCCGGCACCTGATCCAGAAGGGCTATACGGAATCGGATCTCTATACGAACCATTGGGAGGAATCCAAGAAGGAGCTTGCCGAAGGAAAAGCGGCGATGATGTATTTGGGGAACTGGGTCATTCCGCAGATCTTGAGCACATCCGGCACGAATGTAAAATCGGAGGACATCGGGTTCATGCCGTTTCCGGCATCGGACAGCGGGAAACTGAGCGCGTTGATGAGTTCCGACGCCTGGTTTGTAATCAACAAGAACAGCAAGAACATGAAGACCGCCAAAGCCTGGTTCAAATATCTGCTGGAGGAGTCGGACTACGCCGACGATAACGGGTTCATCCCGACAGTTAAGACGAGAGAGCCGTCCCTTCCTCAACTGAAGGAGTTCCTCGCCGCCAAACCCGCTTTAATGGAGAACATCGAGCTGGACAGCGATTTTTATACGATTGCTTCCAAAGCGGGCTTCGATTTATGGAGCGGGGATATCGTGCAGAAGCTGGCGGTCGCCAAGAATCTGCAGGGCGAATTCGATCAATGGAATGACAAATGGCGCCAAGCCAGACAGGAGATTCAACCTTAACTTATCTGCGGATTTTAAAAAAATGCAGCCATTTCCCGGTACTGCCGGGAAATGGCTGTTTGGCTTTGGTTTGACTTTGCCTTGGCATTGATATGATGTCGGCATTGGTTTGGTATTCGCATCGGCTGGAGCGCTTCGGCGACCTCGACTCATACGGAGGGAGTCCTTCGCGTTGTGCGGCTGTTAGTGGCCGATTCCCTACCTGGCTCCCTCCGCCAGCTCGGCGATTCGCTTCCCGGCTTCTCCCCGGTAGAGGCCGCCGTGATAGCATATGACCGTATGGATGGTCAGTCCGGCATATCGCCGCAGGCTGGCCAGCGCCGCCGGCATGTCCGGTGTGGCCCGCGGATCGGGGCCATGCAGCTCGCCGTCCCTCACGGTCAGGCTGTCGCCGGCGACCAGCGTTCCGCTCGCGCCGTGGTACAGGCTAACATGCCCGGGACTGTGCCCGGGAGTCGTGATCACAGTGACGCCGCCGGCCACCGGCAGAACCTCGCCGTCTGTCAGCTCCGCATCAACCCTGGCCCGCGGCGGATGGGAGAGCACATGCAGGAAGGCCCGCCGCCACTCCGCTGGCACATTCGGAGGGAGCATGGCCTCCGCCGCCGCAATCGCTTCCGGCGTATGCTTCAGCAGCATCCGTTCGCCTTCGATATAGGGGCGTTCCAGGGGATGGGCCAGCACCCGTATGGAAGGCCGTTGCTCCAATATAGCGGGCAGACCGCCGATGTGGTCCAGATCCTGATGGGTAATCAGGACGGTATCCAGCCTGTCCCAGGCCACTCCTGCTTCGGCAAATTCCGCTTGGAAGGTCTCTGTTATGCCCGGATATCCGGTATTGACGAGCATGACATGCTCGTCGTCCCACATCAGCACGGGATAAATCCGCTCGCTTCCGCCCATAATCTGCGCTTCAATCTCCAGCATCTCCAGCCCTTCGGCAATTCTCATTCTACATCCTCCCGTAAACGTTAAGATAAAAGCAGAGTTTATCTTAACGAAATCGGAGGGTTAAATCAATAGATAAATTATATATTATAACACGAATAAATATTTTTGTCAAGGAATAAATTTGCCTGATTTTCTGGATACATTAGCTTGGTGTATTATTAATATAAACAATCTATAGATGGAGATGGTGATGTGGAACTATTCAGCTCAGTGCTGCTTCTTCTTGTCCTGATCGGTCTGTCGAAGATTATCAACCGATTCGTTCCTTTTGTGCCTGTTCCGCTGATCCAGATCGGGCTCGGGGCGCTCGCAGCGGCGGCGCCGGTGGGCATACATCTGTCGCTGGAGCCGGAGCTGTTCTTCGTGCTCTTCATCGCTCCGCTGCTGTACAATGACGGCAGAAGGACGCCCAGGGACGAGCTGTGGAACCTGCGGGCCCAGATTCTGCTGCTGGCATTGGGTCTTGTCTTCGCGACCGTCGTCGTCGCGGGCTATGCGATTCACTGGATGATCCCGTCCATTCCGCTTGCGGCGGCTTTCGCCCTTGCGGCTATCCTGTCTCCGACCGATGCGGTGGCGGTAAGCGCCTTGGCCGGCAGGGTGCATCTTCCCAAGGGGACGCACCGGCTTCTTGAGGGCGAGTCCCTGATGAACGACGCCTCCGGCCTGGTGGCGTTCAAGTTCGCCGTGGCTGCTGCCGTAACCGGCGTGTTCTCCTTCTCTCATGCGGTGGGGAGTTTTATTCTCATCGCAGCCGGCGGGCTGCTGGCGGGAGCGGTGCTGTCTTTTCTGCTGATACGCCTGAGCGTGTTGCTCCAGCGTCTCGGCATGGAGGATGTCACGATGCATGTGCTTCTCCAGATTTTGACCCCGTTCCTGATCTATCTCGTCAGCGAGGAAATCGGCGTCTCGGGCATTTTGGCCGTTGTGGCCGGGGGAATCGTGCATGCGGTGGAGAAGGACCGTACCACCTCGCCGCAGTACAAGCTGCAGCTCGTGTCGGCCAGCATCTGGTCCATGCTGCTGTTTGTTCTCAATGGCCTGGTGTTTCTCATTCTGGGCGTTTCCCTGCCGGATGTGGCATCGGTTATTCTCCGGGATGAAGCCTTCGACAACACGACGGTCCTCCTGTATGTGCTGGCGATTACGGCGCTGCTGATCGTGCTGCGCTTTTTGTGGGTATATGTGTTCGCCGTCATGAACAACGCCAAGAACGGCAAGCGAAGCCGGCCTCAACTTAAGGGGCTCGCGCTTCTCTCCGTATCTGGCGTCCGGGGAGCCGTGACTTTGGCGGGCGCCTTCTCGATTCCGCTCTATCTGGATGACGGCTCGCGCTTTCCCGAGCGCGACCTCATTATCTTCCTCGCCGCAGGTGTCATCCTGGCGACACTGCTGCTCGCAAGCATTGCGCTTCCGCTGATGGCGGGCAAGGAGGAGGACGTACAGGAGGAGAGCGAGCAGGTAATCAGCTCGCAGATCAAGAAGAAATGCGTTGCCATTCTCAAGGGGGAAGAGAGTGGTACGGCCGCAGCTGCCGCAGCCGGAATGGCGGCGATAGCGGGTATGGCTGGGCTGGCCGCCCGCAGTCTCGGTCCCGGCATCCCGGCGCTGAGCGGGGCTGCGGTGGCTGAGAATGGCGCATTGGAGAACGGCGCGTATTCTCCTTCACCCGCGATGAGCGGCGGACCTGCTGGAGAGCAGGGGTCCGGCACGCCTGTCCCGTCAGTGCAGGGCGACGTGGCCGGCATCTACGCCGGGCTGCTTGGGCCCGGCGGGCTTCCGGTTCTCTCCCCGGAGGCGGAGAAACACGCGCGTCAGCGTGCCAAAGCCAAGCTGACGGGACTTCAGGCCGAGCGGAGCAAGCTCCTCGCGATGATGGAGGAGGGGAGCGTTCCCGCCGACACCGGCCGGGCAATGCTCGAATTCCTGGACCGGAAGGAAGCGTTCCTGGCCCGGGATGCCGATTCGCAGTTCCGGCAGTCGCTTGGGGAGCTCGGCCGGATGTTCGCACGCCTGTTCACGAAGGCGCCGGAGGCCAAAGGAGAGGGCGCCGGAGAAGGCAGCGGCGCCATCGCTTCGTCCGCCGAATGTGTGCGCCGCGCCCGGATCGAGATGTGCCGGGCTGCGGTTGATGCCGTCAAGCGGGGGGACGACCCGGAGATCCGGGGAGACTCCGAGATCGTGGCGGCCAAGTACGGGCAGATGATCGACCGCCTGGAGAGCGTGCCGGCTGCAGGGCTGGCGGAACTGGAGGAAAGCCGCAAGTTTCTCGGGAAGCTGGAGGCTTTCCAGGAGCAGCGCGACAGCGTGCAGCGGATGTTCGAGGACGGAGCGTTAAGCTTCAAAGCCGCTGCCGGATTGCGGCGCTTCATGGATCAGCTAGAAACATCCATTTGGGAGGATTAGAGGATGGAATCCGAAGAACTGTCTTTTGTCACAATCGGCCCCGAACATATGGCCGAGGCGACCGAAATTTACAATCACTATGTGAAGCATACGACCGTCTCTTTTCATACGGAGCCTTTGACGGTGGAGGAGATGACGCGGAATACCCTGCACGGCGATTCGCGTTTCGCCTCTTATGCGGTCATGCAAGACGAAAGAATGCAGGGCTATATTCTGATCACCCGGCACAAAAACAAACAGGCGTACGACGTCACCGGGGAGATCAGCGTGTATCTGAAGCCGGAGGCGACGGGGCGGCGAATCGGCCGCCCCGCCCTTCAATTTATCGAGCAGAAGGCCGCCGAGAACGGCTTTCATTCCCTTGTAGCCACCATCTGCTCGGAGAATGGGCCGAGCCGGCAGTTTTTTGAACGAAACGGATATGAGCAAAGCGCGTATTACCGGGAGATCGGCCAAAAGTTCGGCCGGTGGCTCGACATCGTCGTCTACCAGAAGCTGGTGGCCGGCGGCCATTAACGAACCGCCCCGAACGGCCGCATCCGCACCTTTCGTTTTGGCTCAGCTAAAGCGGTTTCTGCGGATAAGGTAAGCGCGTACTCTGGTGCCTGTTGTTGTCACCGGCTTCTCGTGCATGCCATGATCCGACTCCAAGAAGAGAGAAGTGAGGTTACGAATGACATCCATCGCCTGGGTAACAGACAGCACCAGCACGCTTCATCCCGATTTTGCCAAGGACAATCATGTCTATGTAGTCCCGCTGCGCCTGATTGTCGGCGGCGAGTGCTACAAGGAGAATATCGATATTACGGCAGAGCAGTTCTATGACCGGATGCGTCGTCATGAGCAGGCGGGCAGCTCGCAGCCTCCCATCGGAGAATTTATCGAGCTGTACGAATCGCTGAAGGATAAATACGATCAAATCATCGCCATTCACTGCTCCTCCGAGCTGAGCGGCACCTTTAATACTTCAATGCAGGCCGCTGAAATCGCGGAGGCTCCGGTCACGGGGATCGACTCGAAGGTCGGTGCCTACCCGCTGCGCGAAATGATCACGAGCGGTGTGCATTGGCATCAAATGGGCCTGAATGTCAAAGAGATTAAGGATCGTATCGAGCAGTTGATCCACAATATGTCATTCTATATGCTGCCGTCCAGCTTGACCCGGCTGCACCGCAGCGGACGGGTGTCCGGTCCCCAGCTTGTGCTGGGGCAGCTGCTGCGCATCCATCTGCTTCTGAAGTTTGACGGCGGCAAAGTGTTTGTGGAAGAGAAAATCCGCACATTTAAGAAAGCGAAGAACAGGCTCCTCGATATTTTAAAGAAAGACGCCGCATTGATTCGGGAGGTCTGCATCATGCACGCAGGCAACGTCGAAGAGGCGCAGCGGCTTGATGAAGAGATCCGGGAGATGGCGCCGGGCATGGCGACGGAGATTATGCCGTTCATTCCGGTCGCGGGCATTCATGCCGGCGAGGGAACGCTCGCGCTGTCCTGGATTCGCCATCACGCCACCGCCAAAGCCTAAGCCTGAACAACACGGAGGGATAGACATGGAAGTCATGTTTCGTTATAACTGGATGGTCCGGGAGCAGTGGTACCAGTGGTGCGAGGAGGTTGCCGAAGCTGAGCTTCTTCGCCGCCGGACAGGCGGTGTCGGAAGCATTCTTCAGACTCTTTTTCACGTTGTCGATGTGGAGTGGAGCTGGGTTCGCGTCCTGCAGGGCAAGCCGGATTTCCAGGAGAGCTTTGATGGCTACAGCACGCTGGAGAAGGTCCGTCAGTTGGACCGCGAGTTTCGTCCGGAGGTCGAGTCGTTTGTATACGGCTGGAATGACGGCCTGGAGAGCCGCCCGTTTCATGATCCTCAGCCGGATGGAACGGTTGCGGTGGACACCTGGGGCGAGGTTATGCGCCATATGATTGCTCACCAGATTCACCATATGGGGCAATTATCCGTCTGGTCCAGAGAAATCGGCAAAAAGCCGGTGTCGGCGAACGTTATCGGCAAAGGTCTAATTTCTCCGCAATTATAAAATAAAAGGGCAGTTCCGGGCTTGTAACAAGCCTTGGACTGCCTTTTGTTTGCCGAAAGAGCCTTGTCTTCCGTTGAGCACACCGAATGAGCCAACTGGACGGTCCAGCCGCATGAGCCAGCCGCATTGGGCCGGTTCCGGTGCGTTAACGCTATTTCAGCGAACGGACGTAATCGAGCAGTTTTTTCAGCCAGCGGATGTCCATTTCGACCATCTCGTGGGCATGATCTCCGATCAGCTGCACCGCGCTTTTGTAACGGACGGGTATGCAGCTCTTATCGTAATCCGCCTCTTCAATCTTATTCCGGCTGTTCTCCCGCCTCTTAATCCTTTCCTCAATCAGGTAAGCCAGCTTGATCTTGTCTACCTTGTCCAGAAAGAGCAGGGAGGAGTACAGTGAAGTGACATTGGTGAAGCTTCTGTACTCCTCATAAATTTCTTCTTCCAGCGCCTGGCGCCCTTTGTCCGTAATTCCGTAAGTGGTCTTCTCCGGCCGGTTCTCTTTCTGCTCGACCTTGACCTTCTCAATCAACCCCTTCTTCCGAAGCGATTCGAAATGATAATACAGTGTCCCGTCGCTTACCGACGTATTGTCGAGCGCCCTTGTTATCATTTTCTTGATATCGTAAGGATGGTGCTCCCCTTCACTTAATGTTCCCAGTATAAAAATCTGCAGCGTCACCGCAATCCCCCCTGTGTCACCTCTAAAGCGATAGTCCCATTATAGCAAAATAGGCCTGCGAAGCCATAAGGCTTCGCAAGCCCACCGCCAAGACTGGGAGGTCTATTGCATCGCCGGCAGGGAACCTGCCTGTGGCTGTGTGCTCAGCTCTTTGCCCTTGCCGGGCTTGACGAGATGAATGATGCTGTTCAGCACAAGCGCCGCAGCGGCGATAAGCGCGAGAGAAATTACGAACTCGGCCGATTTCCCTCCGCCGAATAGTGTATTGTAATCCAGCTGAACCGAGTAATACATAGGCGAAATATAGCTGACGAACTTGTAATATCCCGGCATGATGTCCCGCGTCATGACCGAACCGGCACTGATCGACTGGGTCAGCAGCAAAGGAATGTTGAGCAGCATGCCCCCCTGACCGGCCAGCATGCAGAAGATGCTGGTGAATTCGATGGCTGTGAACATTTCCAGCGAATGAGTCATCCAGACCTTGAAGAACGCTTCCGCTCCATAGCCGTGTACCGCAAAATAAATGCTGACCCCGACCAGTGGAGCAATCAGAGAGATAATCAGATTGACGCCCTGAAGGGAGCCGAACGCTTTCCATTTGCCGTACCGTCCGCTAAGCTGCTTCAGCGCGCCTGTGCTCATCATGGAGTAAATCATGGCGCCGACATACATGGCCATCGACAGGAAGAAGGGCGCCATCTGGTTATGCATGCCCGCAGGCTGCAGGTTCGTAATGACGGTATTCGTCTCCACTTTGGAGGTCAGCGCCTGAGCCATCTGCGCCGCCTGCTCCTGCGGAACCTTCATGCTCTGGAACGCTCCCTGAATGCTCTGAACTTCGATCTGCTTGCTGATTTCAGCGGAAATCTGATTGATCGCGCTCTGGGCGGTCTGCGTGACTGTGGAGGGATTGGACTGGTCGATCAGGAATTCGAGCTTCGCCGTCTCACCCTGCTTGGCAAGGCTCTCCGAGAAGTCCTGTGGAATATGCATCACGAACTGAACGTCCCGGTCGTTCAGGGCTTGCTTGGCTTCCGCCAAACTCTGGCCGGTCACGAGCCGGAAGGGCAGCTGCTCCTTCAGCTTGGCTGCGAACTCCTTGCCGTACTTGGCGTCTTCATTCACGAGCGACAGTGTGATGTTGGTCATGTTCTTCGGCAGGGCGCTGTAACCGCCCATGAAGATCGGAAGCATGATCAACTGGTAGAACACCAGCATAAACACGCCGGCCTGGACGGCCTTGTTCTTAAAAAATGCTCTCATGGTTTTCTCCACCTCTTATATATTTATACTCTAATTAAAGTACTATAAACAAAGTATTGAATCAAGTGATATTTAAAATTTGTTGTTTTGATGGGGATGATCGATTCGGTTGTTTTTGCAGGAAAATGGCTCCAAGAAAAGAATTATAATTTGGCAATCTACTTCAGGAGGGATCGATTTGTATCCATTGTTATCGAGATATTTGACCAAACCACCCATATACACACCAAGCACCGGCAAGTTCTGGGACGATCCCCATATTTCCAAAGGGATGCTGGAAGCCCATCTGAACGCAAATTGGGACGCGGCCAGCCGAAAGACGGCGTTTATCGAGAAGTCGGTCCACTTTATTTCGGAAGCTGAGCCGCCCGTTGAATATCCGAATCTCCTTGATCTGGGATGTGGTCCCGGCCTGTATGCGGAGCGGTTCCATCAAGCCGGATATTCGGTAACGGGGATTGATTTCTCGCAGCGGTCCATAGCCTACGCCAAGGAACAGGCCGCTGTGAACGGACATTCTATTACATATCGCTATCAAAACTATCTGGATCTGGATTACTTTGAACAATTTGATCTGATTACGCTCATCTATTGCGATTTCGGTGTTCTGTCCACTGATGAGAGACGCCAATTACTTAACAACGTATATCAAGCGCTGAAGCCGGGCGGAAAGTTTATTCTGGATGTGTTCACTCCTGCGCAGCATGAAGGGAAGGCGGAGTCCAAGGAATGGGCCAATTATGACAACGGCGGGTTCTGGAACGGGGAGCCTCATCTTTGCCTGAATTCCTTTTACCGGTACGATGAGGATGATACGGTTCTGGCGCAGACGATCGTGGTCCATGGTGATGACGTTGACTGCTACAATATTTGGGAGCACTGCTTCACGAGCGAAGCGTTGATTGGTGAACTGAAGCATGGAGGGTTTGGCCGCATCGACCTGTACGGCAATGTCGCGGGCGAAGCCTATGATCCGGAGGGAGCGGTCATCTGCGCGGTGGCGGTTAAATAAGCTGCTGTATTGCTAATGCTCTACGATGAAAAAAAGAAGCAGAGCGGACGGCCATTCTGCTTCTTCTTGGTTTATACTCTTCTGCGCCGGAACATTTGCCCCAGCACCTCGCTGAGCACAAGGCCGGCGGCAATGGCTCCCGAGAGCAGCAGCGCCTGAACGGCAACCTGCAGGGCGGTGATGTAATCGTCTTCGACGAACCGGCGCATGGCGTCGTAGGCAAGACCGCCGGGGACGAGCGGGATGATGCCGCCGACGCTGAAGATGATAACGGGCATTTTGAAGACCCGTGCGAAAATCTGGCTCACAGCTCCCACGATGACCGTGGCGAAGAAGGTCGCCACCACGGGCTTCCAATCGGGACTTAGCAGCAGGTAGACCATCCAGCCCAGCATGCCCGCCAGACCGCAAGGAAGCAGCATGCGTCTTGGCGTGTTGAAGAGAATGCAGAAGGTGGCGGAAGCGATAAAGCTGGTCAGGAGCTGAACGATCATAATCATAAGAATATTCCTCTTTCCATAAAGCTTAAGCAACAAAGGACAGCACGAGGCCAATCCCGGTTCCGATGGCAAAAGCGGTCAGAAATGCTTCCGCTCCCTTGGATAGCCCTGAAATAAGATGGCCGGCCATGAGATCGCGGACCGCGTTCGTAATAAGCAGCCCCGGCACGAGCGGCATAACGGAGCCGATAATAATTTTGTCCGTCTCCGCGCCGATGCCGGCCTGAACGGCGAGATAAGAGAGGAGACCGATCAGGATCGAAGCGGTCAGCTCCGCGAAGAACCGGATCTGCGCCAGCCTCTGCAGATAGGCCGCCGCCGCGTAGCCGATGCCCGACACGAACAGGGCGGGCAGAGCGTCTGCGTACCGGCCATTGAACATGATGGTGAAGCAGCCGCCCGCAAGCGCGGCCGCGGCGACCCGAAGCCAGGCCGGATACGCATGCGCCGAATCATCGACCGCCGCCAGTTCCTCCCGCGCCTGCGCCGAGGTCAGCTTCCGCTGGCTCAGCCGGCGCGAGATGTCGTTGACCTGGGCGACCTTCTGCAGATCGGTCGTGCGCTCGGCGATGCGGAACAGCTTCGGCTGCTCCGTCCGGCTCGTGGTGAACAGGATGACTGTCGGCGTCACATAGCTGTGCGCTCCGGGAAAGCCGAGAGCCGCGGCCATGCGCGTCATCGTGTCCTCCACGCGGTAGGTCTCCGCGCCGTTTTGCAGCATGATTTTGCCGGCGAGCAGGCATAAATCTATAATTTCATAGGTGTTGTTGTTTTCGGTGTTGTTCTTGGGACTGTCCAAGCCTTCTTAATCCTCCCCTTGGGTGTTATATATTGATTGTGCCCGGAGGAGCTCAAAAGATCAAGTCGAAGTTCGAAAATTCGCCCTTTTTTCATCATTTATAGTGTCCGCCGATTTTGCCGGCCCGGTCCCTGAGCTGCCCCGAATCGGTGAAGGAGGAAGCTCTGCCGATAATGGCATCTCCGTATTTGCTCTTCAGGAGATCGGTTGCCCGCTCGAGCTCGCGGTACTTCGGCCTGGATTCGAACAGGGTGAGCTGGTATTCCATCTCGCTGGACAGTCCCGACAGCGTGACGCTGACCCGGCGCACCGGTTGGTCGTCCCAGTGCAGCCGGAACAGCCGGATGGCGGCCTCGTAGACAAGGTTCGTGGCGTTGCAGGGATCGGGCAGGGTGGTCTGCCTGGAGAAGCCGGTCGGCTCCTCGAAGCTTGCGCCCTGGCACCCGACGGACACGACGGAGCCGTTCATGCCGAGGCTCCGGCAGCGCCGGCAGACGAGCTCGCAGAGCTCCAGCAGCACCACCTTGATCTCGGCGAAGCTGCGGTAGTCGCGGGGCAGCGTCATCTGGTGGCCGACGCTCTTCGGCGGCGCGTCGTACGTGTCCGTATGTACGGGGCTGTCGTCGATGCCGTTCGCGATCCGCCAGTAGAGCTCGGCGTCGATGTCGCACCGCTTGCGGAATTTCTCGCGCATCTTCCATTTCAGCTCGGCCAGCGGCATTTCGGCCAGCTGGCCGATCGTTAAGATGCCCATGCTGTCGAAGTGGGCCGCCATGCGGCGCCCGACCATGAACAGGTCTCCGATAGGCCGGGGCCACAGCCGGGAGGGCAGCAGGTCCCGGGACAAGGTGAACAGCCCGTTGTCCGACTTCTTGGCCCACAGATCGCAGGCCATCTTGGCCGTCACCTTGGAGTAGCCGATGCCAATCCGGGCGTAGACGCCGGTCTCGGTGCGGATCTGCTCCTGCATGGCGGCGGCAATCTCCTCCGCGCTTCCGAAGAGCGCGAGGCTGCCGGTTATATCGACGAACTGCTCGTCGATCGAGTAGGGCTCCACCATGTCGCTGAAGGTGCGCAGAATGGCGGTGATCTGGGCGGAGACGTCGATGTAGTGCTGCATCCGCGGCCGGACGACGACGAGGTCCGGGCATTTGGCCAGCGCTTCGCCGAGCGCCTCCGCCGTAGTGACGCCGCGCGCCTTGGCCAGCGGGCATGCGGCCAGCACGATGCCGCTGCGGCGGGCGGGATCGCCGGCGACGACGAGCGGCCGGCCGAGGTAGGCGGGCTGGGAGGCTTTTTCCACGGAGGCGTAGAAGCTCTGGCAGTCCGATAGCACAATGATGCGTTCTTTCATGAGGGTCACGCTCCTCTTGGAGTAGGTCTGCTCTCATTATAATGCGAACGTATGATCGTGTATATGTATATTCATTACCACTTGCTTATGCGTTCTTCGTATTGCAAAAAAAGCCGCCGGAATTCCGGCGGCCTCCTTGGTACAAGCTATAGGTAATAGGTGCGTAAATGCTGAATCAGCCGAGCTCCACGACGACCTGGTGAACGCCGCCGTCAAGCACCGGAGCGATAATGTTGCTTTCCACAGCCGCGCCGTCAAGCGTCAGGCTGGCCACGCCTTTGGAGACATGGTTAGGGTTCTTGATCTGGATGACGTACGTATCGCCGCGGAAGACGCGGGTGATTTCGAAACTGTCCCACTCGGCCGGGATGCACGGATCGACCTTCAGGCCGTCAAAGTCTGGCTGGATGCCGAGGATGGCCTGAGTGATGGCAACATAGTTCCAGGCGGCCGTTCCGGTCAGCCAGGAGTTCTTCGCTTCGCCGTGGCGCACAGCGTCCTTGCCGGCGATCATCTGCGAGTAGACGTAAGGCTCGGTGCGGTGAAGATCGCTGATGTCCTCCAGGTAGGCCGGAGCGATTTTGGAATAGATCTCGAATGCCCGGTCGCCATGTCCCAGCACGGTTTCGGCGATCATGATCCACGGATTGTTGTGGCAGAAAATGCCCGCGTTCTCCTTGTAGCCCGGCGGGTAGGTGGAGATTTCGCCAAGATTCAGGTAGTACTTGGAGTACGGCGGCTGCTGAAGCACGATGCCGTATTTGGTGTCGAGGCGCTCCTGTACGGAGGTCATCGACTTCTCGGCCTGGCCGCCCTCCACGCCGATTCCGGCCATAACGCAGATGCCCTGCGGCTCGATGAAGATCTGGCCTTCTTCGTTCTCTTTGCTGCCGATCTTCTCGCCATAGTGGTCATAGGCGCGCAGGAACCAGTCGCCGTCGAAGCCGTGGGTCAGCGTCGTCTGCCGCATGTCTTCGATCTTCGCTTCGGCATCCGTCGCCAGAGCGTCTTGGCCGCGCATCCGGCAGATCCGGGCATAGTCCGGTCCGACAAAGACGAAGAGGCCGGCGATGAATACGGATTCTGCCACGCGTCCTTCAATGTTCGCAGTCGTCTGGAACGATTCGCCCGGTTCCTTCGAGAAGCAATTCAGGTTGAGGCAGTCATTCCAGTCGGCGCGTCCGATGAGCGGCAGGCCGTGCGGTCCCAGGTTGTTCGTGACATGCTCGAAGGAGACCTTCAGATGCTGGAACAGGGTAGCCGTGTTGTCCGGATTGCTGTCGAACGATACCTGCTCATCGAGAATGCTGACGTCGCCGGTCTCCTTGATGTAGGCGGCGGTGCCCAGAATCAGCCAGAGCGGATCGTCATTGAAGCCGGTGCCGACCTCGTTGTTGCCCTTCTTCGTGAGCGGCTGGTACTGGTGATAGGCGCTGCCGTCCTCGAACTGGGTGGCGGCGATGTCGAGAATGCGTTCCCGCGCGCGTTCCGGAATCTGGTGCACGAAGCCGAGCAGATCCTGGTTGGAGTCGCGGAAGCCCATGCCGCGGCCGATGCCGGATTCGAAGTAGGAGGCGGAGCGGGACATGTTAAAGGTGACCATGCACTGGTACGGGTTCCAGATGTTGACCATGCGGTTCAGCTTATCGTCGCCGCTCTGGATCTGATACTTGGACAGCAGGCCGTCCCAATGGGCGGCGAGGGTTGCCAGAGCCGCGTCAACCTGCTCGTCGGTGGCGAATTGCTCGATCATGGCGAGCGCCGGCTTCTTGTTGATGACGTTCAGCGCTTCCCACTTGTCTTCTTCCTCGTTCTCGATGTAGCCGAGCACGAAGATCAGACTCTGCTCTTCTCCCGGAGCCAATGTCAGATTCAGGGCATGGGAGCCGATTGGCGACCAGCCGCTGGCGACGGAGTTCGAGGCTTCGCCGTTTGCGACAACCTGCGGCGCGTCCAGGCCATTGTACATGCCGAGGAAGGACTCGCGGTCCGTATCGAACCCGTCGAGAGGGCGGTTGACAGAGTAGAAGGCGTAGTGGTTGCGGCGCTCGCGGTACTCGGTCTTGTGATAGATGACGGAATCCTTGACTTCAACTTCGCCGGTGCTGAGGTTGCGCTGGAAGTTGGTCATGTCGTCCTGGGCGTTCCAGAGACAGAATTCGGCGAAGGAGAACAGCTTAACCGATTTCTCCACAGATCCTGTATTCTTGACGACGAGACGGTGAACTTCCGCATTGTAGCCCATCGGGACAAAAGCCAGCTGGGTCACGGAAATGCCGTTCCGCTCACCGGTAATGGAGGTGTAGCCGAGGCCGTGGCGGCATTCGTAGAAGTCGAGATCGCGCTTGACCGGCATCCAGCCCGGAGTCCAGAAATCGCCGTTGTCATACAGGTAGTAGTAGCGACCGCCCGTATCGAGCGGGATGTTGTTGTAGCGGTAGCGGGTCAGTCTTCTCAGGCGGGCGTCGCGATAGAAGGTGTAGCCGCCGGCGGTATTGGAAATCAGGCCGAAAAACTGCTCGTTGCCCAGATAGTTGATCCAGGGATAAGGCGTTTTGGGCGTGTTGATTACGTATTCCTTGCGATTGTCGTCAAAGGTTCCGAATTTCATCAGAAGAATCCCCTTTCATTTGTGAACGCGCGTTTATTTTGAGGTAAAAAAGTTCCCGAAAGTTAAAGGGGTGGCGGTACACCCCCTGCGCCGGA
>RCUO01000593.1_pt1 | contig 17389 bp, 11 predicted proteins | sample 2166161 | NCBI WGS metagenome assembly RCUO01 (sample SAMN09932617, study PRJNA488358) | compost metagenome | feature: garden; material: soil; isolation source: compost soil in cyclohexanecarbonitrile-enriched culture | place: Germany: Experimental Botanical Garden Goettingen | collected 2016-01-27 | reverse complement strand
AAGTGTTCTCGGAAGTTGAACCGGATCCATCGACTACTACAGTTGAAAAAGGTACTGCTATGATGAACAGATTCCAGCCGGACTGCATCATCGCGCTCGGCGGCGGTTCCCCAATGGATGCTGCCAAAGGGATGTGGCTATTCTATGAACATCCGGATGCTGACTTTAACGGCCTGAAACAGAAATTCATGGATATCCGCAAACGTGTCTACAAATTCCCTAAGCTGGGTAACAAAGCTAAATTTGTTGCTATTCCAACAACTTCGGGTACAGGTTCGGAAGTGACTTCATTCGCGGTTATTACTGACAAGACAACAGGGAACAATACTAAGTATCCTTTGGCTGATTATGAACTGACTCCAGATGTTGCGATTATCGATCCGGAATTTGTATACAGCTTGCCTAAAACTGCTGTAGCTGATACTGGTATGGACGTTCTAACACATGCTATTGAAGCTTATGTATCGGTTATGGCCAGTGACTATTCCGACGGTCTGGCAATCAAAGCAATCCAACTGGTGTTCCAGTACCTGGAGAAATCCGCACTGCAAGCAGACAAAGTTGCCCGTGAGAAAATGCACAACGCATCGACACTTGCAGGTATGGCGTTCGCTAACGCATTCCTGGGCATCAACCACAGCTTGGCGCACAAATGGGGCGGGCAGTACCACACCGCTCACGGCCGTACCAATGCAATCCTGATGCCGCACGTTATCCGTTACAATGCCAAGAAACCTACGAAATTCGCTGCGTTCCCTAAATATTCGCACTTTGTAGCTGACGAGCGTTATGCCGAAATCGCCCGCATTCTGGGATTGCCGGCCCGCACTACTGAAGAAGGCGTAACAAGCCTGATCAACGCAATCCGCGATATGAACAAAAAACTTGGCATTGAAGAGTCGTTCTCTGCGCTTGGCTTCGATCCTAAGGATTTCGAATCCCGTGTAGATTACCTGGCTGACCGTGCATTTGAAGACCAATGTACAACAGCTAACCCTAAGCTGCCGCTGGTAAGCGAGCTGGCTGACGTATACCGCAATGCCTTCTACGGAAGATTTGACGTCTAATTAGGTGTTGAGTGGCGAATAATATGGTTAAAGGATAATATGGGACTAGATGGTAGTGACAAATATCACCGGAAAGGTGATATTTGTCACAGTCCTTTTTCAGAAAATAAACTAAAATGTTTATATAAACAACGGTCCCTATTATGAAGATATAATTGTGAATTTTATAACAATCAGATCTTTTTTTGGGATCACGAGACACGGGATTAACCTTCAAGCCCGCGATCTCTACAAATATAATAAATATATAAATGGAGGGATTTAGCATGTCGGTGATTGAAAAAGATGTACAAGAGGTAAAGTCGGGTTGGAGAAGTTTTACAAAAGGTAAATGGGCCAAGAAAGTTGACGTTAATAACTTCATTACAACAAACATCAAGCCTTATGAAGGAAATGAAGATTTCCTCGTAGGTCCTACAAGCAACACCACTGAACTGTGGAAGATCATTTCCCAGCTGAGCAAGGAAGAAAGAGAAAGAGGCGGCGTATGGGATGTATCCCTCGATACTGTCTCCACTATTACTTCCCACAACCCAGGTTATATCGACAAGGACAAGGAACAAATCGTAGGCGTGCAGACTGATGCTCCTTTCAGACGTTCCATCCAGCCGTTCGGCGGTATCAAGATGATGATCGATGCTACTAAGGCTTATGGCTTCGAGCTTCCGAATAACATTGTCGAAATGTTCACGAATATCCGCAAAACGCATAACCAAGGCGTATTTGATGCATATACTCCAGATATGAGAGCAGTGCGTAAATCCGGCGTTATCACAGGTCTTCCTGATGCATACGGCCGCGGACGCATTATCGGCGACTACCGCCGCGTTGCTCTGTACGGTATTGAATTCCTGATTAAAGACAAGAAACAACAACTGACTGAGCTTGAAGTTGATTCCATGACTGAAGATGTAATCCGTCTGCGTGAAGAGCTGTCCGAGCAGATCCGCGCTCTGGCCGAACTGAAAGAAATGGCTGCCGCTCATGGTCTTGATATTTCCAAACCGGCTAACTCCTTCAAAGAAGCTACTCAATGGGTATACTTCGGTTACCTGGCAGCTGTTAAGGAGCAGAACGGTGCAGCGATGTCCCTGGGACGTGTATCCTCTTTCCTTGATATCTACGCACAACGTGATTTCGAAGAAGGTACTCTTACAGAAGAGCAAGCACAAGAAATTGTTGACCACTTTGTAATGAAACTGCGTATCGTGAAATTCCTGCGTACGCCTGACTATAACGAACTGTTCTCCGGTGACCCTACCTGGGTAACAGAATCCATCGGTGGTATGGCTGAAGACGGAACTACCCGCGTAACCAAGAACAGCTTCCGCTTCCTGCACACCCTGTACAATCTGGGACCTGCACCGGAACCGAACCTGACTGTTCTCTGGTCCGAGAAGCTGCCTGAAGGCTTTAAGAAATTCTGTGCCAAGGTATCCATCGAAACCAGCGCGATCCAATATGAGAACGATGATGTAATGCGTCCATACTGGGGTGATGATTACGCAATTGCCTGCTGCGTATCCCCAATGCGCATCGGTAAGCAAATGCAGTTCTTCGGAGCCCGTGCTAACCTTGCAAAAGCCCTGCTGTATGCAATCAACGGCGGTGTGGATGAGAAATCCGGTGCACAGGTAGGTCCTGAATTCCCTGCAATTACTTCCGAGTATCTCGATTACAATGAAGTGATGAAACGCTTCAAACCAATGATGGAGTGGCTGGCTAAGACTTACGTTAACACCCTGAACATCATCCACTACATGCATGACAAATACTCCTACGAACGCATCGAAATGGCGCTGCATGACCGCGACATTCTGCGTACAATGGCTTGCGGTATCGCCGGTCTGTCCGTTGCTGCTGACTCCCTGAGCGCAATTAAATACGCTAAGGTTAAACCGATCCGCAACGAACAAGGCATTGCAATCGACTTCGAAACTGAAGGTGAATTCCCTTGCTACGGTAACAACGACGACGCTGTTGACAGCATTGCAGTTGAACTGGTTGAAACCTTCATGACAATGATCCGCAAAAACAAAACGTACCGTGATGCTGTTCCGACTCAATCGGTACTGACAATCACTTCGAACGTTGTTTACGGTAAGAAGACTGGTACTACTCCAGACGGACGTAAAAAAGGCGAGCCATTCGCACCAGGTGCTAACCCAATGCACGGACGCGACAAGAAGGGCGCACTTGCATCCCTGAACTCTGTTGCTAAACTGCCTTACTCCGATGCACAGGACGGTATCTCCAATACGTTCTCCATCGTTCCTAAGGCGCTGGGTAAAGACGAAGAATCCCGTAAGTCCAACCTGGTATTCATGATGGACGGTTACTTCCACAATAGCGCTCAGCACTTGAACGTTAACGTATTTAACCGTGAGCAGCTGATTGACGCTATGGATCACCCAGAGAACTATCCGCAACTGACTGTTCGTGTATCCGGCTATGCTGTTAACTTCATCAAGCTGACCCGCGAACAACAGCTGGATGTTATCAACCGTACGTTCCACTCTTCCATGTAAGATTTGTTCTTGGACATCAGGAACTGAAATAAACTACAGAGCTGCCGCCCTTGCAAGAGGGCGGTAAACTCTTGTCTGAAATTCATTAAAATTTTAAGTTTTTTTCGAAAGGATGACCTCATATGGTTAAAGGACATATCCACTCATTAGAAACCTTTGGAACGGTGGATGGCCCGGGAATCCGCTTCGTGCTTTTCATGCAGGGCTGTCTGCTTAAATGCCAGTATTGCCACAACCCGGATACCTGGGGTCTGAACGAAGGCAAGGAAATGACGCTCGAAGAAGTGCTTGCGGAAATTGAGCCATACTTGAACTATTATAAGACTTCCGGCGGTGGTCTTACCGTATCCGGCGGCGAGCCTACGCTGCAGGCGCATTTTGTCAAGCAGCTGTTCACTGAAGTAAAACGGCGCTGGAATTTGCATACAACGCTCGATTCCAACGGCTACAATGACGGTTCGAAGATCAGCGACCTGCTGGATGTTACCGATCTCGTGCTGCTGGACCTGAAGCATATTGACGATGAAGCCCATATTAAGCTGACCGGCAAGTCTAATGACCGTACCTTGAAGCTGGCCCGCTGGCTGTCTGATCATAACCGTAAAATGTGGATCCGCCACGTATATGTACCCGGCATTCATAATAAGGAAGAAGATCTGCTTAACCTTGGACGTTACATCGGAACCCTGAACGGGGTTGAAAAGTTCGAAATCCTGCCTTATCACCAGATGGGGATTTATAAATGGCAAGAGCTTGGTCGTCCTTATGAGCTTGAAGGAGTGCCTTCGCCAAGCGATGAGGAAGTGCAGCGTGCATACCGCCTGATTGAAGAAGGACGCAGAGAATCAGCGCTGGTAAAATAATGAATACAGATGAATGAAGCCGTTCCTGACAGCAGATATCTGCTGCGGGGCGGCTTTTTTGCTAGGCGGTAGAAGAGGCAATAAAGCTCATGTTGGATTAAGTTAACTCATGGTATATTAGGCATTGGATCACATATGGAGCTAGTCTAATTAATCACTATCCGTTAGGAGAGAGCAAAATGAATCTTTATGTCCATGAACCGCAAGATTATCATTGTCCTTTTTGCCTGCTTGTACAAGGGACCGAAAACGAGCATGTTCTTTCCAGGCAGTCGGACATTCTGTACCAGGACGAGCTCGTTACAGCGTTTATTGCCTCACACTGGTGGCCCGGCAATCCCGGACATGTGCTTATCATTCCCAATAGGCATATTGAGAATATTTACAGTCTGACAGGAGAACTCTCCGACCGGATACATAGGCTGGAAATTGAAGTGGCAAAAGCGCTGAAGGAAACGTACGGGTGTGACGGGGTCTCCTCACGGCAGCATAATGAGCCGTCAGGCAACCAGGATGTATGGCATTATCATCTGCACGTATTTCCGCGCTACAAGGACGATCAGCTCTACACTTCAAAAGCCATAATGACTACGGCAGAAGAACGGAACTCCTATTCAGTCATGCTTAGGGAATATTTTGCACAAAAAATCTAAAGTAATGTATAGATAATATGACGTTTTGGCCGTTTTTTTGTAGCGGGAGCTGAAAGGGATGTTGTCTTAAATTACGTGTGATGTGAGATAATTGATGTGTATTCGCTTACATTAGAGATTTTTATCCCTGTTGTAGAGGAATGTTAACCTTACGATTACAAAAAGCGTTTTCTATAATAAAGAAGTAAGGGAAATCATTAAATAGGGAGGGTCACCCGTAATGAGAAAAAGGATAACAATGCTGCTGTCCCTGATGTTTGTCACTTCTGCGCTGTTGACTGCTTGTGGGGGAAATAACAATAATACAGGTAACAACGGAGAAGCAGCAGCTACTAACAGCGGAACGGCTGCAACGAATGCCCCTGCTACAGAAGAGCCTGCGAATACAGAGCCTTTTGAAATGACGATCCGCCATACCCAGGTCGGTGCTGATAAGCAAAAGCGTCTGGCCATTCTGGAAGATGTAGTAGGCAAGGTGCAGGAAGAGGTGCCGGGTCTCACCTTTAAGCTGGATGGTGTAGATTCGGATGTGAACCGTAAAGAGAAGCTGCGCGGAGAGATGGCCGCCGGCAACCCGCCGGAAATATTCGACCTGTTCGGCAGTCCGGATTCCAAGATTTATGCGAAGGAAAGCAAGCTGCTGGATCTTACTCCTATTCTCGAAGAGCTGGGCATCAAGGACAAATTCTCCAATCTGGACCCTTTTACTTATGAAGGTAAAATCTACGGACTGCCGATTGGCGGCTCCGGCGAGGGCTTCTTCTATAACAAGGAATATTACGCAAGCAAAGGCTGGAAAGCACCGGCCACCTTCGCTGAGCTGGAGCAGCAGCTGGCTGATATTAAAGCGGATGGGAAGGTGCCGCTCGCTGGTGCTTCCAAAGCCGGCTGGGTACCGCTGATGCTGGCTAACCACCTGTGGTCCCGTTATGCCGGACCGGATGTTACAGCGAAATTCGCGACCGGTGAAGCAAAGTGGAGTGACCCGAACGTTGTCCAAGGCTTCGCCAAATACAAGGAGTGGGTCGATAACGGCTACTTCAAAAAGGGTGAGCTCGGCTTCGAATATGCTGAATATACGACTCAATTCACCAGCGGTGAAGCCATTCTGATGTATGACGGAACCTGGAAATCCTCCGTATTCAAAGCCGGCCAATCCGGTGAAGGGCTGATCGGCAAGGTTGGCTTCTTTAACATTCCGGCGGTTGACGGCGGTGCGGGCGACCAGACAGCGCTGATGCGTGATGTGAACAACGGCTACGGGTTCTCTGCTTCGGCAGGTGAGGATGAGCGCCAGCTGGCTGCTGTGAAATCCTTCATTAAAAATATGTACAATGAAGAAATGCAGCTGCGCGGCCTGGTAGAGGATGGCGTACTGCCGGCAATGAAGCTGGACCAGTCGGTGCTGGATGCCAATATTACTGATGATCTGATGAAAGAAATCGTAGCGGTGCTGAATAACTCCGCATCCTCCTTCCCGGCGTTTGACTCGCTGGTTCAGGCTGATGTAACTACCGAGATCAGTAACATCCAGATTCAGAAGCTGATCGGCGGCCAGACGACTCCTGAGAAGATGGGCGAAGAGCTGCAGAAGATTCAGGAAGAAGCGAACGCAGCGGTGGAGTAGGCAACCATTGAAATGTACCCTGGTGCCTGCTCCAGGGTGCATTTTTTTACTCTAATGCCTGACCTTTCCCAGAGATTCTTAGCATCGGAGGTAGTTATGAATAAAGCACTCAGAAATCCGCTCGTCTTCATCCTGTTTGTTCTTCCTGCACTTGCCCTGTTCCTGATCTTTTTTATCTATCCCATATTCAGCTCCATCTATTACAGCCTGACCAGCTGGAACGGTGTATCCGACACCGTTAAAATGACCGGCCTGACAAATTATGAAAAAGCGCTCGGTGATGACCGCTTCTGGATCTCGGTGAAGAATAACGGCTGGTTTATTCTGTTCTCTGTCTTTATCCAGGTTCCGCTGATTATCCTGTTCTCTCTGCTGATTGCCAACGTCAAGAAACTTAAGGGCTTATACAAAACAGCGGTGTTCATGCCTTCGATTATGTCAACGGCAGTCATAGGTATTCTCTGGGGCTTTATTTATGAGCCTAATATCGGCCTGTTCAACAAGCTGCTTGGCCTGGTCGGGATAGAGCCGGTCTACTGGCTGTCCGATGAACGGTTTGCCATGCTGTCGATTCTGATCACCAACGCCTGGCAGTGGACCGGATTCTACATTGTAATGGTGCTTGCAGCGATTCTGTCGATTCCCGGAGAGCTTGACGAAGCAGCCGCAATTGACGGCGCTACGGGCTTCCAGCGGGCTACACGGATCACCCTGCCGCTGATTGTGCCGATTATTTCGGTGGTAATCATGCTCTCCATTGCCGGGGCAATGAAGGCTGCCGATATTGTCATCGTTATGACCAAAGGCGGGCCGGCGGGTTCAACGGAGGTTATGGCCACCTATATGATCAAGTATGCAATCACGAACTTTAAATACGGGTACGGCAATACGATTGCGGTCCTGATCTTCGTATTTACGCTTATTGTTACAGTAGTATATCAGCTGCTGTTCAACCGGCGTAGTGAAAGGATTGAATACTGATGCCGCGCGCCCTGAAAAAAAGTCTGCCGCATGCTGCACTGCTTGGGTATCTTCTTATTGTACTGTTCCCGTTCCTGTTTGTGCTTTTCTCATCTGTAAAAAAGGATAACAACTCGATTGCCCTGAATCCGTTCGGCATTCCGAAGGAGTTCGTCTTCAATAACTATGTGGAAGCCTGGGTCAATGCGAAGATCAGCACGTACTTTTTTAACAGCTTATATATATCGGTCTTTGCTTCGGTAGTATCCATTATACTGGCTGGTATGTTCGCGTTCGCTGTTACCCGTATGCGCCATGGCCGCTGGAATATACTGCTGTACTCGTTTGTACTGGTCGGAATGCTGATTCCGAACAACGCGCTAATGCTGCCGATTTATACGATTGTACGCAAGCTGCATATTCTGAATACCCACTGGGCGCTTATTGTTCCGTATATTGCCAATGCGATCCCGTTTACGATCATCATTCTCGCTGCCTTCATGCGTTCTCTCCCCAGTGAAATTGAGGAAGCAGCGGTAATGGATGGGTTGAAGGCCCCTGGCATCTTTGCTAAAATTATTGTACCTCTGACGGTTCCCGCCATGGTTACAGTATTCATCGTCAATTTCCTGGGAAATTGGAATGAGTTTTTGCTGGCTAACTATTTTCTTTCCAATGATGAGCTGCGCACGCTTCCGGTGGGAATGGTCCAATTCCGTGATCAGTATCAGATGAACTATGCGCAGATGTCCGCCGGTATCGTCTACAGCGTGCTGCCGGTGGTTATCATTTATGCCATTTTGCAGGAGAAAATAATTGAAGGTGTAACGGCAGGCAGCGTAAAGGGCTAACCTTACTACAGTCAGGAGCGCAGCTCATGAATTTGCGCTATAAATTATTTACTGCTTTTTTGGGCCTGATCATTATTCCGCTCTTTACCCTTGGTATGATTATGTTCTTCGTCACGTATAACTCCATTGAGAAGAAGTACAGCCAGCAGTCCGAGTATTCACTCAAAGCGATCAGCTACAGCATCTCTAATGTGTTCAAGGATATGAACAATGTAACGGATAACGGGATCGCCACCTCAGTGTTCCATATGGCGCTCAGTGCGGAGGATCCCTCCAAGCAGGACTTGACGGATGCCGAGCAGCTCAGCCTGAACGCCAGCCAGCGCAATTTCCGCAGTCTGCTCTATAATCATCCGTCGATCAGCTATGCGTTTTTGTACAATTTTAACGGAAAAGGCAGCTCAGAGATTGTCTCTATATTCACTAAGGAAAACTTCCGGACGCTTCCATACGAAAAATTTAAGGGAAGTGAGCTGTACCAGGAAGTAATGGAGCTTAATGGAGTACCCAAGTGGCTGGCGCCGCATGAATATCCTGAGCTTACCGGAACAGAGCCGGTATTTACGCAGATTCGCCTGATTAAAGAGCTTAGTTTTTTTCAGGATATCGGTATTCTGGTGGTCCAGATCAAAAACTGGGAGTTCGAATCGATCTTCCGTAATCTGAAAATCGGCGACAGCAGCCAGAAGGTGTCCTTCATGCTGGTGAATGATAACGGGATGATCCTGCTTGATCCGGACCACGGTCTGGACGGGCAGGATTTGAGCGCTTTTACCGCCAAAAAAATGACGTATAAGCCGGGCTTCCAGAGCTTCAGAACGGAGTTCGCCGGCGATAAAAGCATCCTGTCCGTCTATCATCTCAAGGACTATCCCTGGAGCCTCGTCTCGGTCACCTCGTGGGACTCCCTGTCCCGTGAGGTTACGGTGTTCGCCCGCTGGTTCGTGGCCGTGATCTTCCTGTGTCTTCTGGCAGCGGTCATCTTCAACCTGTTCTTTATGAACCGGATTGCCGGCGGAATCGCCGTCATTGTCCGCTTCATGCGCCGGGTAGAGGATGGCGATCTGACAACAAGGGTAGAGGAAAAGGGCAATGACGAAATGACCCTGCTGGCCAGAGGCATCAACGATCTGATGAACAAGATCCAAATGTTGTTCAACCGGATTCAGGTCGAGCAGCACCGCAAAAACCAGGCGGAAATGCGGGTGCTGCAGGCGCAGATTAAGCCGCATTTTCTGTTCAACACACTGGAATCAATTAATGTGCTGGCGGTGCAGAACGAGGGGCGAAAGGTCAGTGAGATGGTCTATCGGCTGGCCGGTATTCTGCGGATCAGTATTCAGGACCGTGACGAAATTACGCTGCAGGAGGAGATTACCCATCTGCGCAATTATCTGGATATCCAGAAGTTCCGGTTCGAGGATCTATTTGATTATGTGATTGAGATACCGGATGAGCTGCTGGGCTGCGGCATTTTGAAGCTGACGCTCCAGCCCCTGGTAGAGAACAGCATTCAGCACGGCTTTGAGGGGATCGGATACCATGGTCTTGTAAAAGTGACAGTCCGGGAGGAACGCGGAAATCTGATCCTGCGGATCGAGGATAACGGAATCGGTATGACGCCGGCTCAGCTGTCCATCTTTCAGTACATGGTCCATGATCCGGTTGAGACGGAGTCTCCGGGCCGGAACGGAGAGGGCGTCCGGCACGAGGAGCGGCGGGGCCTGGGCGTACGCAGTGTAGCTGACCGTATCCGTATTGAGTACGGCAACCGGTACGGCATCTTTATCTGTGCCAGCCCGGGTGCCGGAACGGTCATCCAATGCGTCATTCCCAAATATGAGCAGGGGGAAGATCATTATGCTAAAGGTACTGCTGGTTGACGATGAAGCCCCTATTCTGAACAATCTCAAACGGGTGCTGCCGTGGCAGGAGATGGGGATGGAGGTTGCCGGCATGGCGCGCAGCGGGATGGAGGCACTCAGGATTGTAGAGGAGGAGGCGCCGGATCTGGTGCTCTGCGACATCCGTATGCCGGTTATGGACGGTCTTACCTTTGTCGGTAAGCTGCGGGAAATGGGTATTGAGAGTGAGGTACTGCTGCTTAGCGGCTATCAGGAATTCGATTATGCCCGGGAAGCGATCCGCCTCGGAGTCAAAGAATATATCTGCAAGCCGATTCACTACGAGGAGCTTGGTAATAAGGTGCGCAATATCGGCGCGCAAATCCGCAGCAGGCAGTATAAGGATAAGCTGTATAACAGCATTCCGCTGTTCCATGAGCTGCCTGCCGCCGCCGATGAGACACATAAGAAAACACCGGAGCAGCTGATGAACCAGGCGGTAAAATACATCTCCGAGCGGTTGAGCCATGATCTGGGCATTGAAGAGGTTGCGGGCAAAATCGGCATCAGCAGCAGTTATTTTTGTCTTTTATTCAAGAACAGGTTTGCATTAACCTTTGTTGAATATGTAACCCAGCAGCGGATTGAAGCGGCTAAGTTCATGCTTGCCAGCACGGATAAAAGCATAGCGGCCATTAGTGCAGGCGTGGGCTATCAGGAGCGGCGTTATTTTACCAAAGTGTTTCAGAAGCAGACGGGGATGACGCCGAAAGAATACCGTGACCGGAAGGATAATGCCGCAGATCGCTGACTGACTGTATTATCCAGGATAGATGCTGTACAGAAGGGCAACCAATATAAAGACTAATTTATAGCGTAAGGCAAAGGCGATTAACCTGCAGATGAAGGGGATCGTCTTTGTTTTTTTCTTTACAAAAAATGAAACTTTTTCAGGTGCGGTGCGTCTAATACTATGTTTTGTTAAAAGACCGTGGCTCTAATTGCGTCATGCCTGTGGTTGTTCAAGCTTTTTGTAAGATGGGGAATATAAGAAGCAGATAGAGAACAGAACTGCCTTATAAACTTACTAATGGGAGCAGAAGGAGTCATACCATGAATTTGAAGAAATTAACGTTAGTCGCTGCGCTTGCTGTAACACAAGCTGCAGCTGCGGTACCGGCTTATGCCATACCGGTAAGCACCGCCGGAGTAACCGGCACTGTAAGTACAGCTCAAGCTGTTCAGCCAAGCGAGGCCGCTGCTGTTCAGCCTGAAGCCACTGATCCGCTGCCAAGTGAGATTCCTGCAGGGACGGTTACATCAACAGCTACACCGGTACCAACAGCGGCACCAACAGCTACTCCGAATCCGGGTATTACTGCAGATCCTGCTGCATCTGCTGATCCTTCGGCCACTGGGACACCAGCCTCAACGGAGACGGCCGCTCCTGCTGCTACGGACGGAACGGTTGTTCAGCCGCAGAATCCGGTAAACGCTGTTTATGGAACCGCTGCAAACCAGTTAATCCTGCATATGAACAGCCGGCAAATGTACAAAAACGGAATATCCTATCTGGCTAACCAGCCGATGGCCGTGAAGAACGGGGTATCCTACGTTTCAATCCGTGCGATGGTCGAAATGGTCGGCGTAAGCTATACCTATGAAGCTAAAACAAAAGAAGTTGTTGTTACCAAAGGCAGCAGTGTAATGCGCTTTAAGACAGACAGCAAAATTTATACTGTCAATGGCACTAAAGTAACAATGAAAGGCCCTGCTTACCAGTTCATGGGTACCTTTATGGTTCCGCTGACCTCAATCACAGCCGCCCTGAACCTTCCTTATACCGTCGATAATGTAGGCAAACGTGTTATTTTGACGCTGAACACCAAGCCGACAGCAATATTCAGCGTACAGCCGACCGAGATTTTTGCCGGCCAGACTTATATTAACTACACCACTTCCAGCTCTTCACCGAACGGTACGCCTATTGTGGATGAGCGCTGGAGTGATAATAAACAGGATATTTATGATCAGCCGGGGTATTATACCGTCACGTATTCTGTGGTTGATGCAAACGGGCAGTGGAGTGATCCTTATTCCGTAACGATTAAGGTCGTACAGCCTAACCAGCCGCCAGTCGCTAACTTCACTACCAACAAAGAAGAATACAAAATGGGTGAGCCGATCACCCTGACTGATCTCAGCTATGATCCGGAGTATGAAGAGCTTACAGCAGAATGGACGAACCGAGCGCTGGCCTTCTTTAACCCGGGTCCAGTATCAATCCAGCTGAAAGTAACAGATAAGCACGGGCTGAGCAGCACTTTTGAGAAGACGATTAACATCACCAGCGAGCAGCTGTATACCCAGGATGAAGTAGCGAAGCTGTTCACTCTGCCTGGAGACGTTATTACTATGGACGGCGGAATGATCCCCGGCCTGACTAATCTGACGTATAATTTGTCCTCGGAGAATTATAAGCTGATCCGCAGCAACAGTCCGGAAACAGTGAATCAGGAAGGCGTGCTGTACCGTGAAACATCGGTCGGCAATACCCGCTTCCTTGTTCATCACCTGAACAACATGTCTACCAGACAGAAGCTGTATGTTATTGCAACCAACAACAACCTGTATCCTACAACAATTACAACGCAGTATTCCGGGATTGCCGGTCCGGTCACTTCTCCGGAGTATACTGGTAAAATTTCGATTCAAAAATACTACAATTCAATGCTTACAAACGAGAAATACAGCACGACCACCCTGCTGCCGGGTGAGAGCAGAGCTATCCTAACTGATATTAACAAAATAGCGATGAAGCCGGGTGAGGTTCTCTCGCTTAGTGCCGATCTGTTCAGTGATCTTACCGTTCAATACAATGTGGTGATGGTCGAAGAGAGCAAGGACCCGATTGCCCTTCTGCCTACTTTGCCAATTCTCGATAGTGACGGTGTGCATAACCGCGGAACCTATCCGGATTCCACCCGGATCATCACCGTGAATGATGTAGTTGGAACAACGCAGGCAAAGCTGATTCTGGGTGATAACAGGAATGACCTGAATCTGATCGGTATTGATCCAATGACAGGGGTAGTAGCTTCTAATGCCGGGAATTTCGGTGTGCTGTACAAAATAAGATTTGAACATGTTGCTGCCAATACGCTGATTACGTTTAATCCGCGCGGAGGTAACTATCTTGGTTCACTGCTGGTGAATAATACACTCGTCAACCTGCCGAACAAAGGCAGTCTGACCAGCTCCGATATGAACGCGGTCGTATACCGTTCCGGCAGCTATGAAAGCTCAGTGGAGATTGTATTCTCGGTAGCATCCGGAAGCAATCTGCCGGTGAACTTTGTATTTACACCGCTGCCGGCGCTGAAGCAGTAAGCGAAGGATGAGCAGGTAAGGATTAAGCAGGCTAAAGCCCCTCTTGAGGCTTTAGCCTGTTTTGCTGCAGCAGCAGGACGCAAATGTTCGTGATTCCGGCAAAACTCCGGCAGGAACGGGTAGCAGCAGAGCGCTGCTTGATTGACGGGGAAAAGGTTTTGGGGCATTATAAAGAGAGTGTAACAGTAATGAATTATGTATGGGAGATGAGCAAATGCTGTCGACAGAACAAATACTGGAAGCTATGTCGGGGCAGGGGCTGCGAATCACCGATCAGCGCAAGACACTTGCCAAGTTGTTCGGCGAGAATACGGGATATTTGTCGGCGAAGGATGTCTATGATTATATGGGGCGCAAATACAGCGGTCTCAGCTTCGACACGGTCTACCGCAACCTGCGGGTGATGGAGGAGCTTGGTGTTCTTGAACAGGTCGTCTTCGAGGACGGCGTCAAATTCAAGGCCAGCTGTAATCAGGACCACCATCATCATCATATGATCTGCCTTCAATGCATGAAGACTTACCCGATTCATTTCTGCCCGATGAATTTAACGGATACTCCGGACCAGTTCCGGGTAGTCAAGCATAAATTTGAAGTGTTCGGTTACTGCAAGGACTGTGAAGGCGGCAAGGAAGCAGATTCGGAGCTTACTGCAGCCCACAGTAAAGATGGCCGCTGATATGCCGGACCTGCGCAGAACGGTCCAGGCTCCGATCAGGGTGTACCGCAAGTTCATATCCCCGCTGAAGCCTGCGACCTGCCGGTTCTATCCAACCTGCTCGGCGTATGCGCTGGAGGCGATAGAAGTGCACGGACCGGTGAAGGGCTCCTGGCTTGCCGCTAAACGGATTGCCCGGTGCCATCCCTTTCATCCGGGAGGCCTTGATCCTGTCCCGCCGCGGGAGGACCAGTCGCCTGATGAAGGAACTGTCCGGCCGACTTGACAGGATAGCTGATTTTTGGGTATATTTTGGAGAATAATATGCATTCCGAGGAACGGATGAGTAGATCAGGTTGGCCATTGCAGAGAGCCGGGAGTGCTGGGAACCGGTATGGTGCACAGATTGAAGATGGTCCGGGAGGAACTGTGCCCGAGCAAGGGACTGTGATACCTGCGGTCAATTGTAAGAACACGGCGTGATCCAGCGTTAATGGACAGTTCATGAATAAGGGACTGAATAAGCCTGTGCTCTGTGAGGGGCCGGGGAACTTTGGGTGGTATCGCGTGAGTTAACTCTCGCCCCATATAGGGGCGGGAGTTTTTTGCGTGAACTGAGCTGTATAAGATTGTGCCATTACGAAAGGATGAACAGGATTAATGAGTGAGAACAAAACATTTTATCTGACAACCCCTATCTACTATCCAAGCGATAAGCTGCATATCGGGCATGCCTATTCGACTGTAGCCGGTGATGCAATGGCCCGGTACAAACGGCTGCGCGGCTACGAGGTGCGATATCTGACCGGTACTGACGAGCATGGCCAGAAGATTGAAGAAAAGGCTGCAAAGGCCGGCAAGACACCTCAGGAATTTGTTGACGGTATTGTGGTAGGAATCAAGGAGCTCTGGCGCAAGCTGGATATTTCCAATGACGATTTCATCCGTACTACCGAGGAACGCCACAAGACAATAGTTGCGGACATCTTTGACCGGCTGCTGCAGCAGGGCGACATCTACAAAGGTGAATATGAAGGCTGGTACTGTATCTCTGACGAAACCTTCTACACGGAGACACAGCTGGTGGATATTGAGCGTGATGCAGACGGGAACATTACCGGCGGTAAAAGCCCGGACAGCGGACACCCGGTTGAGCTGGTAAAAGAAGAAAGCTATTTCTTCCGGATGAGCAAATATGCTGACCGCCTGCTTAAGTTCTATGAAGAGAACCCGGAGTTCATTTTGCCGGAATCGCGCAAGAATGAGATGATCAATAACTTCATCAAGCCGGGTCTGGAGGATCTTGCCGTTTCCCGTACAACCTTTGACTGGGGTGTTAAGGTAAAAGGTGATGCGAAGCATGTAGTGTATGTATGGATTGATGCGCTCACTAACTACATCACTGCCCTTGGTTACGGTTCTGCTGACCGCAGCCTGTATGACAAATTCTGGCCGGCGGATGTGCATATTGTCGGTAAGGAAATCGTCCGGTTCCATACCATCTACTGGCCGATTATCCTGATGGCTCTGGGTGAACCGCTGCCTAAGAAGGTGTTTGCCCATGGCTGGCTGCTGATGAAGGACGGAAAAATGTCTAAATCCAAAGGGAACGTAGTAGATCCGGTGACCCTGATTGACCGTTACGGTCTGGATGCGCTGCGTTACTACCTGCTGCGTGAGGTTCCATTCGGCTCCGACGGCACCTTCACTCCGGAAAGCTTCGTCGACCGGATCAACTACGACCTGGCGAACGACCTCGGCAACCTGCTGAACCGTACCGGAGCTATGGTTGAGAAATACTTCGGCGGCGAGCTGCCGGCTTACGCCGGCAAGGTCACGGCATTCGACGGCGAGCTGGAGGCTACTGTAGAGAGCACCTATGCCAAGGTGGAAGAAGCGATGGAGAAGATGGAGTTCTCCGTTGCACTGACTGCTATCGGCGCGCTGATCAGCCGCACGAACAAATACATCGACGAAACCCAGCCGTGGGTGCTGGCTAAGGATGAGAGCAGAAACGGCGAGCTGGCCTCCGTCATGAGACACCTGGTGGAAGGTCTGCGCACCGCTTCGATCCTGCTGCAGCCGTTCCTGACCGGTGCTCCGGCCAAGATCTGGGAGCAGCTGGGCATTCAGCCGGGCGGGCTGACTACCTGGGACAGCGGACGTACCTTCGGCCTGATTCCGGCCGGTACGAAGCTTGCCAAAGGTGATCCGATTTTCCCGCGGCTTGACGTAGCCGTAGAAGTAGCCTACATCGCTGAAGCGATGGGCGCAGGCAAGCCGGCGGCAGCCGAGCCTGAAGCAGCACCAGCCGCAGCTGAGGCTGCTGGAAATGCGGCTGAGCCGGAGGAAGAGCATAAGGAAGAGATCGGCATCGACGACTTCGCTAAGGCTGAACTGCGCGTAGCCCAGGTGATCGCGGCTGAGCCGGTGAAGAAGGCTGACAAGCTGCTGAAGCTGCAGCTGGATCTCGGTTATGAGCAGCGCCAGGTGGTATCGGGCATTGCCAAGTTCTATACCCCGGAAGAGCTGGTGGGCCGCAAGGTGATCTGCATCGTTAATCTGAAGCCGGTGAAGCTGCGCGGTGAACTGTCCCAGGGCATGATACTGGCAGCCTCTAAGGGCGACCAGCTGACCATCGCCACTGTTCCGGACAGCATGCCTAATGGAGCAGTTGTGAAGTAGGATGGTTTTAGTTATAGATATTTGTACAGCAAAGCTGCTGATTTCGGCGTAAGCCGGAATTGATATCAGAACATATAGAAGAACGCCGCATGCCGAGATGAAAAGCCCTTGTTGATAAGACACAGGAGCTTTCACCGGCTGCAGGCGTTCTTTTGTTCTGATATGGAAAATGTCCTTTATTAGCTGTGTGGTAGGCAGGTTGTAACAGATTTCTTTGAGCGGGAGAGTTCGGTGTTGACTTATCGTAACGATTACTATTATAA
>RCUO01000592.1_pt1 | contig 17419 bp, 16 predicted proteins | sample 2166161 | NCBI WGS metagenome assembly RCUO01 (sample SAMN09932617, study PRJNA488358) | compost metagenome | feature: garden; material: soil; isolation source: compost soil in cyclohexanecarbonitrile-enriched culture | place: Germany: Experimental Botanical Garden Goettingen | collected 2016-01-27 | reverse complement strand
AGGCTTAAGCTGCGGGTGGTGCTTGCTTATTCGTAGAGTCCTAATTTATTTAGTTGGAAATACGTCATCTAATTCTCAGATGAGCGCCTCCTCCCGGGGATTAGCTGGAAAAACGCCACCTAACCTCACCGAAATTGCTCTCAAAGCGATAAACCAGCCATATTAGATTACCTTTTTCCAGCTAATAGTCGTGAACGCCGCAAATCTTTAGAATTAAGTGACCAAAATCAAACTAAATTTAAGCCGCCTCCGGATTACATACGCGGCCGGCTTTGGAGAACAGCCGACGCCGTAGAACATTGCTGGCCCGGGAAGGTGCTTTATACTGTAGCAAGTAGATACCTGAGCATGCAGATACATGCAGCATCTCAAAGTCAAAGCCCCGGCCTCTACGACGAGTAGAGACCGGGGCTTTGCTATTATTCTTATAAATCGGCAGTTACATTGCCTCCTGGCCGCTAAGCAGCCGGCTGAACATGCCGCCTGTTTCGGAAGCGAGCCTGCCGTAGACACCCTGCTGAATGACCCGCCCCTGGTCGATGACCAGAATCTGATCAGCCCCGCGGATGGTGGACAGGCGGTGGGCAATGACAATCAGCGTTACAGAGTGCTTCAGCCGGTCGAGCGCCTCCTGGATCTTCTGCTCATTCTCGGTGTCGAGTGCGCTAGTCGCCTCGTCCAGCACCAGGATCGACGGCTTGCGGATAATGGCCCGGGCCAGTACCAGCCGCTGCCGTTCCCCGCCGGACAGGCGGATGCCGCGGTCACCGATCAGCGTATCCAGCCCTTCCGGCAGCCTGCGCACGAACCCGGCTGAGGAGGCAAATTCCAGCGCTTCCCACAGCTCCTCTTCACTGGCATCCGGCTTGATCATCGTCAGATTATCGCGGATTGTAGCATTGTAAAGAAACGGGTCCTGGGCGACATAGCCGATAGAACGGCGGTAGGACAGCAGGCGTTCCCCCGTGATCGGCGTACCATCGGCCAGGATAATCCCTGACTCAGGCTGCATCAGTCCCATAAGCAGGTCTACGAGTGTGCTTTTGCCTGCACCGGAACGTCCGACTATAGCGGTCATGCGGTTAGCGGGAATCTTAACATTCAAATCCTGCATGGAGTATTCAGGCTTCTGGGGATCGTAGCGGAATTGGACACCGCGCGCTTCAAGGCCTTCTTTGAGCACCATCGGAACAGGTGCCTTTCCGCTTCCTGCTGCCGGGCCTTCCTCAGCAGCGCGCAGGCACTCCTCTTCCATGTCCTTAAGCTGCTTAAATGAAGGCAGAACGGAGGCAAGCTGCTCCATTAAGGATTGCAAAGAGGAAAAGGTCGGCCACAGTCTGGCGAACACCAGAATGACCAGCAGCAGATTTGGCCCCTCTACATGAAGAAACCGGAACGAAACGAAGATAAAGAGGGCGATCAGCAGGGTCGAGGACATTTTGTAGAGCAGCTGGGAGTTTGAACGCAGACGGGTATATTCCAGCTGTTCATGCTTCACTTCTCCGGTAAACCCGTGCAGCCATTCCAGCCGCGACTGCTCCAGATTATTGCTCTTGATGTCCTTGATTCCATTCAGCTGGTCGGTAATACCGGCAAGATACGTTTTGCCGAGCTCGGTGCTGCGGCTGCCCAGCTTTTTGGCTTTGCGGATGAACCTGCGCGAGAACAGAGACAGCAGGACAGCGCAGACAAGCACAGCGAGCGTCATCTGCGGCGACAGCCAGAAAGCAAAAGCGATCTGCACCAGCGTGAACAGCAGTGAGCTAAGAAACTGCAAAAAGCAGCTGATGCCTGCAAGCACCCGGGCGATTTCCGTAGTCATGAGGTTAACCAGATCGGAGGTTCTCTTTTTCAGGAAAAAAGACCATTCTGCCCGCAGCAGGGCACTGTATACTTCATATCGCAGCTGCCGGCCGTAGGTCTGCTGAATCTCCACATTGCGGACCGCCACAAAGCGCGCAATCAGATTCTGGCAGAGCACAATGCCGATGTAGGAGCCCAGCACCAGCATAAGCGCATTCGTCTGCGGCAGCTCTGATATGAAGCCGAGCATAGGAAGATTAAAGGCCGCTCCTGCCCCGCCAAGCTGCAGTCCTGCCAGACCGAGCATCGGCACCAGCAGCAGTATAGCTGAGCTCTCGAGCAGACCGCTGATGACCATACCGAGCAAATTCAAATACAGCTTGACTCCGGACAGCTGCTGAAGCTGCCGGACATAATAGATAATGGCTTGCATGATCCCACCTCGATTACTCGGCTTGTATCACCTTGGCAAATTTCTGAACCACAACAAATCCCCGCATCGCGTCATCACCGGACACATAATACGGTCCGCTGCGCAGCCAGGCATGGGCAATCATCTGCCCCTGCTTATCCCTGGCAACCCCCATGTACAGCGTACTCTCAATTCCGCGTCTTTCGAGCATACCCAAAGCGGCAACGGCTCTTACCATGCAGGTGCTTTTCCATGGGGTAAGCCTGCTGCCCCCCCGGATCGCCCGGGTAATCCGCTTAATGGTATGCGCATCCCTGGCGCTCACTTCTCCGGCGGTCTCCTGCGACTGCCGGCCAAGCCGCGGGGCTGTACGGGCAAAGGGGAACAGCAGGCGGATTCTTGCAATGAACAGGTGCCATAGCGCCTCCGGAAGAATGGCCAGGACCGCGCGGTCATCCGTTAACAGCAGGTGAAGCCGCCGGAGGCCCGTCATGATGCAGAATCAATGGCGACCAGATCCTCAGCCAGCAGGCTGTGCACAAATTCAAATACATCCTGCTCCGCCGTTTCTGCCGGAACATCGAAGGTCTGCCGGATAACCTCCACGATCCGGCTTACCGGCACCGGCTGTGCCATAGCCGACCAGATTTCTCCGCCAACCTCGCCCAGATTGTAATATTTGCCGTTCTGTATATTGAGCATAACCTTCTCGCCGTCCATGTCGCTGGCAATATTGCCCGGCCGCTGGACAAGCACCGTTTCAAGGGACAACACATTTGCAGTACTCATCATTAACCCTCCTCTGTCATTGGTTTAATCGTGCCGTAGATCAGTGCACTCTGCTGCGGGGCGCTAAATCCCTGCTGCGGACGGGTAATCCGGTAGATTGGCAGCCGGTTCATGAAGGAAGCCAGCATGCCGAAATGCCATTCCCGGATGCCGGTCCGGTCAATCATCGCCTTCTGATAGGTGTGATTGAATAAGGTATGGAATCTTTCCATTCCGTTAACAGGCTGTACGGTTACAGGCCCGTTCTCTGCAGATACCGCCAGCTCGAAAATACCGGATAGCGGCAGCGGCTCCTTTTGAAAACGGTCATGCACCGGAACAGCAAATTTGGTCTCCCGCTCAAACAGCGGGCGGTAGCCGGACGAATTCATTCCCATATAGTCCAGACTCTGCTGCCACAGCTTCTGCTGGGGATAGCCTGGAACTGCAAGCGGCTGGCCGTCCTGCACGATAACGGGAATAACGTCGTCACTAAGCATCAGATGACCCTGCTCCATCAAATAAGAGGCTAGTGTAGATTTGCCGGCCCCGGATTGTCCGACAAGCGCATAAGCCCGGTTATTGAGCACAAGCGCACTTCCGTGTAGAGGCAATATCTGTTTCTGCATGAGCAGAACCCCCATGCAGCTCCCCAGAATGTACAGGCGGACACTGTCCAAATCGGCTCCGGCCACAGGATCAACTGTAATCCGGATACCATCCTGAACGGAATACACCGCCTTGCCCTTTGCCTCAAACATGACCTCTGTACCCAGAACGCCAACATTCGGAGTGATCTTGGGAATGGCCTGCCAGCGCTGTGCCAGATCTCCGCGGATTACTGCCACGCTGCCGTTTAGCCCCGGTCCCACTGCTAAGGGAAGCTCCGGTAATGGAAATTCACTGAAAATCTGCAGGCCGAAAGCTTGATACGCCAGACCTTGGACTGTACTTGCCATACCCGTTCCTCCCCTGCCTAAAGATGATGGAAATAGCCCTTATCCCCCTCCAGCAAGCTCAGGGGGATGAGGGCTCCTCGTACCAAATGCTCTTAGGAGTGATGTACGATCTCATCCGGATCACTTTGGAAGGAGTCGGCGATTGCCAGTCCCGGTCCAGCCATAGTCATCTTAACGTCGAGTACTTCCAAAGCAGGCTTGCTGTATTCCTTTTTCATGTATGTCACCCCCTTTCAAGCGATTTCCTCATGACAGGCGCTTCAGGAACCTGTAAAAGACAAGTCCGCGTGCCAGCAGGCGAAAATCCGTATTAAAAATCAGATGAGGTTCGGGCTCACTACCCAGCCGGTCCAAGCATCCGGCGAGCCCCGGGCTGTTCAAATATACCGCAGCCTGCGGATCACGTGTCATCTCCCGCAGCTCACTCAGGAAAGCATCCCATTCCGGCAGCATCCGCTGGATGCCGTCCGCCCCCTGCACTCCGCGCCGCTTGCGGTTGAGCCGGACATTGTCCGGCAGGCGCCCGGCCATTGCGCGGCGGATCAGTGAACGGTCCACACCCTTCTGGACGTACTGCTCTTCGGGAATGGAGAGGCAGAAGCGGATCACACGCAGGTCATTCGTCGGGTCACGGTCCCATACCCGGTATTTTAGCGACAGCTTCGTAGCAACCGTACCGTTAACATTCCAGATGTGCGGCTGCTCAAAGTGTCTTTTGCGGAAATCATAGATACTCTGTGCTGAGGGATCTCCGGCTATATTGGATCGCTGAAGCCGCTCATACACCTCGGTGCGTCTGGCAAATCCGGGGTCAATCAGCTCAGGCAGCTCCTCCTGGCTCTGTCTCCGGGATAGCAGGCCGCGTATTTCAGGAAAAGCCTTCCTGCCTACGATCTTCATAACCAGCCTGCGGTTCGCCTGCATGGACTCGTTGTAACCCTTGTTCTCCCGGTAGAAGGAGAGCCAGCGGAATTCCCGGAGCAGCTTGGCCTGATAGTCCAGGGCCGGTCCCCAGGAGACACTCCAGTTCCCTCTCTGTCCGCTGAGCAGAATACCGATATTCTGCTGCTGGGCCTGCTCATAGATCCCTTTGAGCCAATAAGAATTCTCGATAAATTTATAGGGCATTTCCATAATGCCCAGCCAATCCTCGATATCGTTATAGGAGTTGCGCTCTGGAAAATTCATCAGGCTCGGCTGAATATTCCCCACAAAATCTATTGTTTCCTGAATATATGGGCGTTCATCTGCAACCCGGTTGCCGAGCTTGAAGCCGGTGAAGCCGTCTACAGGATAAGAACTGAAGGTATAGAGCGGCTGGCCGCGGCGGCGCAGTTCCTCTGCCGCAAAGCTGACGACTGAACCGGAATCCAGCCCTCCGCTCAGGTTAGCACCTGCTGCACGATATGTACGGAGCCGATCCTTCACCGCCCGTCCAAACACCTCCCGGAATGCCTCCTCGTACTCCCAGTTGGAGCCAAGCCGCAGCTCCGGCGGAGCCTGAATGGTACAATAACGGGAGAAGACGATCTTACCGCCGGTTATCGAGACGGAGTGAGCGGGAGGAAGCTGTCCAACCGAGTCATATACGGTTAAGAAGCAGTCCGCAGCATCTACTCTGTCCTGAATGGCCAGAAACTCGGCCACCCACTGCTCATTCAGCCTCTGTCCCGCACCCGGCAGCGACAGCAGCGGATGAATGACGGTGCAGAAGGCGAATATTGTGCCGGACTGATGAAAATAAAGGGTGCGGTTACCCGAAAAGTCTCTCGCCCCGAACAGCTTGTGCTGCCGCTCATCCCAAATCATAAAGGCGAAATCGCCGATCAGATGCACGGGCGCCTCTTCGCCCCATTTTTCATAGGCAAGCAGTATCAGCAGACTGTCAGGAATCGCTTCCCGGTCCTCCCGGGGAATACCCAGCACCTCAAACAGCTCATTTCTATTGTCAATGATCGCATCAGCCGTAATGGCAAGCTTCCGCTCCGGATCATAGTAAGGCAAATGCTCATTTACAGATTGCGGTGTAATCCACTGTGACAGGCATCCGAGATAAACACTCTTGTCCTGCCAGTCCCTCGCATCATCAGCCGGATAACGGTTAAGCTGCTTCATCAGATTCATGCCCAGTTCAGGGTCCAGATTGTGCTGCTGCAGATGATAGATACCGGCGATTGCGCTCATAGAAAGGCCTCCACTTACTGACATCCTGCATAGTTCTTAATAAAGAACATTTCTTACTATATAAGATAACGCTCCGCCCAAAGATTGTGAATTACACGAAGGAGGAAAGTTTATTACTCTTTAGATAGCGTTCTTAGTATACTTAGGTGGTATATAGTTAGGACAAAATTCCTATAAGAACCACCAGGAGGCGGTACTATGGAAAACTCTCCGTTAGAGCCCATTCTTTTCGATATTCCTGAACACTTTGAAAGCAGACGACTGCTGATCCGGCCGGCATTATGGGGAGACGGTGCCGCAGTTAATGAAGCTGTTCGCGAGAGCCTGGATGAGCTTCGTTCTTGGATGCCCTGGGCCAACAGCCTTCCTACCCCGGAACAGTCTGAGGCCAGCATCCGCAGATCCCGGCTGGAGTTCCTGGAGCGCAAGGACATCCGCCTGCTTCTGTTCCATAAGGACACCGGAATCCTCGTCGGCAGCAGCGGCCTGCACCGGATTGACTGGCAGACACGTAAATTTGAAATCGGTTACTGGGTACGGACATCTTACAGCAGACAAGGATATATCACAGAGGCTGTGCAGGCCATTGCAGACTTTGCAGCGGGAGAGCTGGGAGCGAACCGGATTGAGATCCGCTGTGATTCCCGTAATACACAAAGCGCCAAGGTAGCTGAACGGTCCGGCTTCACACTCGAAGGCATCCTCCGTAATGACAAATGTGATGTGGACGGCCAGCTGCGGGATACGATGATTTTTGCCAGGGTACGCGGGGTGGAGTATTGAAGCAGTGAGGGGTACAGGTAACATGTAGGGATCAATATTAGGGGGCATAGATATGGATCATTTGCAGTTTGTTACAGACTACAAAAAAAATGACCAGCTGAGGACCAGCTTCACCCGGCTTGCTGCGGATACGTTCGGCCTGGAGCTGAACCGCTGGTATCAGGCGGGCTTCTGGGACGAACGGTATATCCCGTTTTCCTATGCTGCGGGGGAGCAGATTGTTGCGAATGTCTCGGTGAGCCTGCTGGATGTTATTATTGGGGGCCGCGTCAAAAAAGCCGTTCAGCTCGGCACCGTGATGACACATCCCAATTACCGGCAGCAGGGCTTATCAGCAGCATTAATGAACAAAGTTATGGAGACCCACGGCGGCAGCTGTGATCTCATGTATCTGTTCGCCAATGACAGTGTGCTGGATTTCTATCCGCGGTTTGGCTTCACTACGGCCCGGGAAGAGCTTTTTACTGCCGCATATGGGTCTCAGCAGTCCCTTACCGCGAAGCAGACCTTTATACGCAAACTGGATGGTTCCTGCTCAGAGGATCTGACGTTCATTCATACCTTCGCCTCCCGGCGTCTGCCGGTCTCGCAGCGTTTCGGTACAGACGGCGGCCTGGGGCTGCTGATGTTTTACTGTCTGAATGTGTTCAGCGGGGATCTGTATTATCTGGAGGAGGAAGAGGTCATTGTGATCTGTCAGCAGGAGGAGAATGAGCTGCATGTGTATGACGTTATAAGCCGCAAGGCACCCGATATTCATGCCATACTGTCTAAGCTTGCGGGTAGCAGCACGGCACGGATTATCTTTCATTACACGCCTGATTACAGCGGGCTTGAAATAAGCAGCGCTCCTTATGACAGCGGACTGTTCGTAAGAGCCTGCTCCGGTGACGCTTTTCCCGGGGGCATCAAGCATCCTGCCACTTCAATCGCCTAGACGGGTCCGGTTACCGGAGCCCGTGAATTACAGGGTCATGAACCCGCCAAAACGGGCAAGGAATTCCTCCTTGTCCTTATAGTCCGGCATGATGCCGCCAAGCCGCCGCCAAAAGGACCGGTCGTGGTTCATATGCAGCAGATGGCACAGCTCATGAACAATGACATAGTCGATTACCTCCGGTGGAGCCATAGCCAGCCTGTAGTTGAAGGTTAGCTTTTTATCCGCGCTGCAGCTCCCCCATTTGGTCCGGGACTCTACGATCTCGAACGACTTCGGCTTAACCTTTAGCTGGTTCTGATATGGCGGCATCCGCTCGGCAACCACTTTCTTCAGACTGTTAAAATAAAACTTCTTCAGCGCAAGCTTCAACGCCTCCGCATCCCGCTCACCGGTCCCGATCAGCTCATGCAGCGAATACTCCTTACCCAGGTATAAAAAGCTTCCTTCCTCTTCATATGCCTTCGGCTGCGGAACGCGCTTGGCCTCCTCCAGGCTGCTCAGCTTCTCTATAATCCAGGCGCTATGTCCTTGAACTGCATTAAGAATAACCTCATCCGCCGTCCCCTTGGGGGCTTTAACATTGAGCCGGCCGGCCCCGTCTATTTTCAGCGATATTTTTTTACCTTTACTGTACTGGACGTTCAGCGTCAGGGTCTGGTCTCCGATCTGGATTTGCATGGTTTACCTCTTTTATCGTATAAATCAGCGGCAAGGCTGTCTGGGTTAACTATATCATGAATTCATGGAAAGATGTCTTTTACACTAACTGTGCGGAATTCCGGGATTTGCAGTGACACATTTATTTGAAAGGTACGTTGCGCCGGCCGGGAAGTGCTACGAATCAGTCTTATCCGGGAAAACAGTTGGATTCAGATTGTAACGGACTCAGGAGCCGTTAATCTCCACTTATTCCGGTTAATCATCCTCTAACGGACTCAGATGACGTCATTGGTGCGGTTAGGGCTGCTTGGACATAGGATTAGGCCAAATAAGGTTACCTGAGTCCGTTGGATAAGTAAATTCCGCCCAATTACGTCATTAACGTCATCTGTGTCCGTTAGCCGAGCGGGCATGTCTCTTAATCATTAGCACGCCAAAAGGCCCCCGGCCGATAGACCTGAGCATGCTCAGGCCTACAGCCGGGGGCTGTGGTTATTGCTATCATGGCAGCCGCTTCGCAGCAGCGCCTATCGCTTACGGCGTAGGCATGCCGCCGTTCGCATTCAGCGTCTCACCGCTGACATAGCTCGATTCCTGGCTGGCCAGGAACACGTATGCAGGTGCCATTTCGGCCGGCTGTCCGGGACGGGCGAGCGGTGTCTTGACACCGAAGTCCTTCAGCACTTCTACCGGCTGGCCGCCGCTGATCTGCAGCGGAGTCCAGACAGGTCCTGGCGCTACAACGTTGACGCGGATTCCTTTTTCAGCCACCTGCTGGGCAAGTGATTTACTGAAGGTATTGATCGCCGACTTCGTCGTCGCATAATCCAGCAGAATCGGTGCAGGCGTATAAGCCTGAATCGAAGAGGTATTAATGATCGTGCTGCCCGGCTTCATGTGCTTAATGGCTGCTTTACAGAGCCAGAACAGCGAGTATACATTTGTCTTAAAGGTAGCATCGAACTGCTCTGTTGTCAGATCGGCGATGTCAGTCACGTATTGCTGCATGCCCGCGATATTCGCCAAAATATCAATGCCGCCGAGCTCTTTTACCGCGGTAGCAATCAGCTGCTCGCAGTACTGCTCATCCTTAAGATCGCCCGGCATGGCGACCGCCTTGCGTCCGGCTTCCTCAACGAGCTTAACGACCTCCCGCGCATCGGCCTCTTCCTCCGGCATATAGGCCAGGACAACGTCAGCCCCTTCGCGGGCAAAAGCAATCGCCGTCGCACGCCCGATCCCGCTGTCCGCTCCGGTAACTACCGCCTTGCGTCCGGTCAGCCGTCCGCTGCCTTTATAGGTTGCCGCGCCGTCATCCGGCTTCGGAACCATTTCCGTTTCCATCCCAGGAGCAGGCTGCTGCTGCTCGAATGCCTCTGTGGCTTTCTGATATTGTGTGGTAGGGTCTTGAACCGTAAATTGATTGCTCATCGTACATTCCTCCTCTGTGATTTCCACTCGTTGGTGACTAGGGCTATTCAATTACTAAATCCTTCGACTCTTTCTATGTAACCGGGTTGGTTATCCTTTAAACTAAAGTTAGCTCATTGATGAAGCTGCCTGTTTTTCCGGCCAGCGCTTATTTACTATGAATTTAAGATAAAGGAGTACACCGATGATCAACTCTTTATCCAGCCCCTCCCCCAACGAATCCTTACTGCAAAAGCTGCTCCACATCTGGGAAGAATCCGTCCGGCCGACGCATCTTTTTCTCTCCGAAAAAGACATTGCCGCCCTGCGTCCCCTTGTCCTGCAAGGACTCCGCGGAATAGACCAGCTGCTCCTCTATACCGCTGACAGTAAGGAGCCGCTCGGCTTCATGGGCGTGCAGGACCATAAAATTGAAATGCTGTTCGTCAGCCCCGGGGCCATGGGACAGGGTATCGGCAAGAAGCTTGTTACCCATGCCATTGAGCATTTGAATGTACAAAGCGTGGATGTGAATGAACAGAATCCAAAGGCACATGGCTTTTATGAGCATATGGGGTTTTATGTGACTGAACGGTCTGAGCTGGATGAACAGGGCAACCCGTTCCCGATCCTGCATATGAAGCTGCGGTAATCTGCAGCAGCAAAAGACCCTCCCGGCTTCCCGGAAGGGTCTTAATCATGCTATTCCACCGACAGCCTATTCCACCGACAGCCTATTCCACTGACTTCAGCGCCTCAATCATATGAATCCGTTTGAGCTTGATATGCATGAAGGCCATAACAATGCCTGAGAATAGCATAGTCAACACCGCCGCATAAATGTAGCTCGGCCACTCAATAACCGGAGCGAACATCGTCGCATCCAGCTCGGCCGTCTGCAGGACGAAGCTGTGCAGTACAATGCCGAGGCCCGAACCAGCGGCGATGCCGAGCAGGGTCAGCAGAATATTTTCCCGGTAAATGTACATTGTCACCTCATTATCGTAGAAGCCCAGCACCTTGATGGTCGACAGCTCGCGGATCCGCTCAGACACGTTAATGTTGGTCAGATTATAGAGGACAACAAAGGCCAATGCCGCTGCGGACACAATCAGTACCAGCGTGACCACATCCATGCTTTTCATCGTATCGTCAAAGGCAGTTCCGACGCTGCTTGAGAAGCTGACTGCGGCTACACGCCCGTTAGCGGTTAGCCGTTCACCGAATTGCTCCTCCCAGGCACTGTCCGGTGCGTTATAGTTCAGCAGAGAGGTGTTGAATACCGGCTCTTTGCCGAATACGGAAGTGTAATACGCCGGGGTCATATAAGCATAATGCATTACGTAATTTTCGGTGATTCCTGTGACGAGAAGCCCGAACGGCTCATTTTTGCTGTCCGCCAGGGTCAGGGTATCTCCCGCTTTGAGCCCGTACAGCTTAGCCAGCTTCTCGGAGATAATAACCCCCTCATCTGTAAGCTTCCGGGCTTCGCCGGTGCTGCGATCCTGCAGTGATACATAATCAGACAGCGAATCAGCAGCTTCCGGCACAAACAGGTACACATCCTGATCGTTAACACTGCTGGCCCGTGCAGTCATCGTCTCCTGGGCTACATCCAGTGTACCGGTAATAGCCGGTTCACCGCTGATCAGCTGCTCATAGGACTGCTGCGCTTCCGCTGTAACGTCCGTCTGCAAGGCTACCAGTGCATCGTATTTCATAATGACGCCGAACTGCTTCGGTGCGATGCTGCCGATGGAATCCTTGAGCCCGAAGCCGGTCAGAATCAGCGCCGTACAGCCTGCCACCCCGAATACCGTCATGAACATCCGCTGCTTATAGCGGAACAGATTGCGGGCTGTCACCTTCTGGACAAAGCTCAGCCTTTTCCAGACAAAGGTGATCCGCTCAAGGAGGATACGCTGGCCGCTCTTCGGCGCTTTGGGACGCATCAGGACGGCAGCGTTGCCCCGCAGCTCCACCCGGGCAGCGAACCAGGCTGTAAGGGTGGTGCAGACCAGCGCTACTATAATAGAAATGATTGAATACGACGGATAGAAGCTCTTAATCAGATCCGGCAGATTATACAGCGAGCTGTAGGCATCAAATATAATGGCCGGCAGCAGGGTGAACCCTACAGCTAAGCCGACTGCAGCTCCCGCCAGACTGGCGAGCGTGCCGTAGACCAGGAACTTGGCCATAATGTCACGGTTGCCGTAGCCGAGCGCCTTCAGTGTACCGATCTGCAGCCGGTGCTCCTCGACCATCCGCGTCATGGTTGTCAAACTGACCAGCGCCGCAATCAGGAAAAAGAACACCGGGAACACGCTGGCAATCGCCGACAGCCGGTCGGCATTGTCTTTGTATTCGGCATAGCCCGGATTCGCATTCCGGTCCGTGACATAAATCTTCGGCAGCGTAAGTGCTGCCAGCTGGCGTTCCCCTTCAGCCAGCCCTTCCCTCGCTGCTTCGAGCTGCTCGGCAGCCTCGCTGCCGGCTCCCGCCTGGGCCTGCCGCTGCTCTTCCGTCAGCTGGCCGGCCGCCTGCGCGAGCTGCTGCTCGGCAGCTTCCAGCTCCGCACGCCCCTTGGCAAGCTCCGCTTCCCCGTCAGCGCGCAGCCCGGAGAGCCGCGCTTCCGGCACACCTGCCATCGCCTGCTCCACTGCCTGCGTATGCTGTTCCAGCAGCGTTTCATACTCCGCAGTGTACGCTTTAATCCCGGCAGTATCCCCGAAAGACAGATACGCTTCCGTGTAAACCGGCAGCTTAAAATCAGTCTCTGAAATGACGGCGAACGCATCTGTAGTGCCTTTGCCGATTGTGCTCGTGCCGCGGTTGTTTTTTTCAATGAACTGCGGACTGCGGGCGAATCCGACAACGGTATACTCCGGCGTCTCGAAGCTTTCTGAGAGGCCCGCCTCTGTACCGTTCCCGGTGAACACAATCTTATCACCGAGTGCATACTCCACGGCCAGCAGGTCATCCAGCACAATCTCCCCGGATTGCTCCGGCAGACGCCCGTCCATCAGGCGGTACCGGTTAAGCGCTTGGTCCGGATTGTACGAAAACACTTTAAGGAGCGTCCCGTTATCACCGGCAAACACATCCGCACTATAACCCGGCTGCAGCTCGGCAACCCCCGGGACGTCCTTCAGCAGCGTAAGCTCATCCTCTGTCAGGCCGAGGGTGCTCTGCACCTTCAGATCCATCAGCTGCTTTTCTTTGAAAAAGGTCCCTGCGGTATCCAGCATATCCGGTCCGGCAGCCTTAATCCCCGAGAAGAAGCAGACGCCCAGCATAATAATCGCAAAAATCGAAATAAAGCGGGCCTTGGTATGCCCGATCTCGCGGAAAGTATCCTTCCATAATGCCCGTTTCGTCATCGTTGTCTGCTCCTTACCATTCGATATCGTCGACGGATACCGGCGCAGGATTAACAACCATCTTCCGTACCTTGGCGTTATTAATTTCAATCACCCGGTCAGCCATCGGCGCAATCGCCAGATTATGCGTAATGACGATGACGGTTGTTCCGGTGTTCCGGCAGGTATCCTGCAAAAGCTTCAGCACCTGCTTGCCGGTGTTATAATCCAGTGCTCCAGTCGGCTCGTCGCAGAGCAGCAGCTTCGGCTGCTTCGCAAGCGCCCGGGCAATCGCAACACGCTGCTGTTCCCCGCCGGACAGCTGGGCCGGGAAATTGTTCAGCCGCTCCCCTAAGCCTACATCCTCAAGCACTTTACGTGCATCCAGCGCACGCGGGGAAATCTGCGAGGCCAGCTCGACATTTTCCAGTGTGGTCAGATTGGGAACGAGATTGTAGAACTGGAACACAAAGCCCACGTCATTACGCCGGTAGCCGGTCAGCTGCTTACTGTTGAATTTGGCAATATCGGTACCATCCACAATAACCTGGCCTTCGTCAGCCGAATCCATACCGCCCAGAATATTGAGCACAGTCGATTTGCCCGCACCGCTGGGACCGACAATGACCGCAAATTCACCTTTATTAATCTCAAAATCGATTCCATCGTTGGCAATAATCATCGTCTCGCCCATCTTGTAGCGCTTGTATTCATTCTTTACAGCAACAAAACTCATTCCTCATCCTCCTGTTTCCCTATAGCAACGCCTTTACCTTCCAGTTTATCATAAAAATATTGTCTAATCCTGCCCGCTCCTAATCAAAAAAGCTGCGGCACCTTCTCCGCAGCTTTGTCTCTGTCTTCCAGAACATTATGCCTTCCGCACAAACTCCGATTTCAGCTTCATCGCGCCGAAGCCGTCGATTTTGCAATCTATGTCATGATCGCCGTCCACCAGCCGGATGTTCTTTACCTTCGTCCCGATCTTCAGCACGGAGGAGCTCCCTTTGACCTTCAGATCCTTAATTACCGTTACAGAGTCTCCGTCGCTCAGCACATTTCCGTTGGCATCCTTAACCACCTTAACGTCTTCGCTGTTCCCGTTCTCTGCCCCGGCAGTCCATTCATGCCCGCATTCCGGACACACCAGCTGTGTTCCATCCTCGTAGGTGTAGACTGAGCTGCACTGCGGACAATTCGGTAATTCATTCATTATTTCATGTCTCCATTCGTTTTGAGTTCCCTGCTGCGGCTTGCGGCAGCTCCTTTATTCTAGCATATCGCGCCAAAAAGAACCCCCATAATCCGGGCAGCCGGGTTATTTCTCCCAATATTCCTATACCTGCCCTTATGTTAATTATAGTAAAATATTTCATATGGACTATCCGCGAATTAATGAGAGGAGCTCACTATGAAGGAACATTTTGCAGCACGGCTTGATTTATTCGTTCAGAATAACCAGCAGATTAAAAAGGCTTTTGCCTGGAAAAGCGGACAGATCAACCGGCTGGCTGCTCTGTTGTACACAGTAGAAAATAAAGCGGCGGACCTTGACGCTATCCGTGACAGCAGCGAGCTGATCAAGAGCTCAACCGGACTCTTTTCAACGTTCCGGGGCAATTTGTCAGTCTGTATTGCTGCCCTGCTGTCATTGTCAGGTGACAGGAAGACACAGCTCTCCGATACTCTGGCTGTTTATGAGCTGCTGAAGGAACGCAAGCTGCGGGCCTCCGATTATCTGGTCGCCGCTGCGTACCAGATTGCTGCCCATTCCGCCTTTGACCAGCATCAGCGTATGGCTGACAGAACCCGTCAGTTCTATGACAGCATGAAGGAATATCACCGTTTTCTGACCGGGCAGGATGATTATATCTTCTCCGCCATGCTCGCGCTGTCGGATCTGGAGCCCGAGCAGGGTGCAGCCCGGATGGAGCAGCTGTACACGGAGCTGAAGCCGGAATTCCTGTCAGGCAACAGTGTGCAGGCGCTGACACAAGTGCTGGCGCTGGGCGCAGAGACGCCCGGGGCTGCTGCACGTGTGCTTGCTCTGCGCGATGCCTTCCGCAGCAGGGGACTCCGGATGGACAGAGAATACACGTTATCCTCGCTCGGCGTTCTATCCCTGCTGCCGGCAGACGATGAGACGCTTGTCCAGGATATTTCGGATACCCATGATTATCTGCGTACCCAAAAGGGCTTCGGCAGCTGGTCTGTCACCAAGCAGGAGCTGCTGCTGCTCAGCGCCGCCCTGGTATCCTACAAGCATATTGAAGCCGTACAAAGCGGCATCCTGGCCTCGGCGCTCTCCACCAGCCTGACCAATATCGTCATTGCCCAGCAGACGGCAATTGCCGTAGCCGCCGCCTCTTCCGCTGCGGCAGCTTCCTCTTCGCACTGATATTTAACGATTGGAAAATACTTAATAAGGGACTATGCCGCCCGTTTACGGGGTAACATAGTCCCTTTGTTTAGTGCTATTCCAGCCCGGCTGCCCATTTAACGTTTCGTTCTCTGCCGGAAGGTTAATCCAGCTCGTAGCCCAGCGTCAGCCGGAAGCCGTCCAGCTCGTAACCAAGCTGAGTGTATAGCCGGATGGCTTTTTTATTGGTGCCGTAGGTGCCCAGGGTAGCAACGGATTTGCCCTGCTCCTTCAGATATGCAAGTGCGGTGCAGAGCAGGTTCCGGGCGATGCCCCGGCTGCGCCACTGCGGAATAACGAACACGTTCTCCGTAACGCTATGGCTATCGCTAATTCTCCAGGTAGAGGTGTTGCCGAGAAACTGATCACCGCTGAAGGCACAGAAGTTCACTATTTCAGGAGTGCCCTGCATCCAGGCCAGATGGTTAAGGCTCCAGGCTACCCCGTCGAAGGAGTCCTGCTCTGCCAGGGTGTATTTCTCGCGGGCCTCATCATTATTCAGCAGAAAGGGGCGGATTTGCACTTCTTCCGGCAATGGATATGCAGGAACCGGACGGCTGAGATCGTATTTTAAAATAACAATGCTCTCGTAAATAGTAAAGCCGCGCTTCAGGTAATAGCTCTGCTCCGCAAGATTGTCAGGGTCAATATACTGATTCAGCACAATCCGTTTCTCCGGATGCTGTGCCTTAATCTCCCGTGTCCGGGCAATCAGCGCATTCAGCAGGGCGTCCTTAACAGCTTCATCCTCATCTTCGCCGGCAAAGCTGATCTCACCGGTGAGATAGCGGATAAAGCCCGGATCATCATCATGCCCGGCTGCGTGGAACGTATCATGGTAAGTCAAATTGGCGATTGCGAGCGCTTCGTTCTCTTTTCCAGCCAAAAACATATTCTTCTGCTCAAAATCACCGTGATACAGGTAATGCATATGCAGCGCAAAGCCAAATGACGCTACCGTCTCTTCATCTCCGTCATTCACATTCCGGATGATCCAATCTCCCAACAAACATCGTCCCCCGTCTGCCTCACTCATTAAGCCGCGAAGTCAGCATTTTTTTGGTAATAATACCCTTTTAATATTGGATAAGCTTACTGAAATATGCAAGGTAAAAGTTGAATATAACTAATCTGCACATGGTGTTCAGGCCATAATTCTGCGATGATAAAGCTGCATTCCAGCCCGTTCAAGTGATTGTAACAACAAATCTTCCATGCGGCGGGTATCGGCTGATTATTGTGTTATAATCACTCTGATTTATTCGTTTGTAAGAAGCACACGTGAACAGAACAAACAGAAACAGGTGATGAAATGTTTGAGCTTAAGTGGCTGTGGCAGAACCTGCAGGGAAACCGGGTAAGGTATATTCTGGCACTCTGCCTCTCGGTGGTGGGTTCCGCACTTACCATTGTCAACCCGTACATCAGTCAGCGCATTGTCGACACGTTCATAGCCGGCGATCATGCAGCCCAGAATCTGACCGATAAGCGCGGATTGCTGATTGCACTCTGTCTGGGCATGATCGGCTTTTCGCTGCTGCGTACCGGTCTGGCCTATCTGACAACAATGCAGTATGAGCGTTCCTCGCAGAACATGATGTACAACATCCGTATTTATCTGTACAACAAAATCCAGGGGCAGGACCGTGAGTATTACGACCGCAACCGTACCGGTGACCTTATGACCAAAATGACCGGTGACCTGGATATGGTGCGGCA
>RCUO01000591.1_pt1 | contig 17481 bp, 17 predicted proteins | sample 2166161 | NCBI WGS metagenome assembly RCUO01 (sample SAMN09932617, study PRJNA488358) | compost metagenome | feature: garden; material: soil; isolation source: compost soil in cyclohexanecarbonitrile-enriched culture | place: Germany: Experimental Botanical Garden Goettingen | collected 2016-01-27 | reverse complement strand
CGCCAGGAATTTGTTGCCAATGTCTCGCATGAGATTGAGTCGCCGCTGACCTCCATTCAGGGTTTTACACATGCGCTAAAAGATTCTGCGTTACCGGAAGGCCAGCGTCTGGAGTATCTATCCATTATTGACCAGGAGAGCCGGCGGCTGTCCAAGCTGAGCAAGCAGCTTCTTACGCTGTCTACACTCGATTATGACGAGAACGCGCTGCAGAGAGAGAGGGTCGATCTGCGGGCCCAGCTCCGCCAGGTCATCCAGACTATGGAATGGCGGCTTACCGAAAAAGAACTCGCAGTCCGTCTGCACGCTGAGGAGCTTACCGTAATGGCAGACGCGAATCTGCTTCATCAGGTATGGATGAATCTCGTATCGAACGCAATCAAATATACACCCGCCGGGGGGACAATCACCCTGTCAGCTTCAGCGGCCAACGGCATCTGTACCGTTACGGTAGCGGACACCGGTGAAGGTATTTCTGCTGCCGAGCTGCCGATGATTTTTGACCGGTTCTATAAGGTGGATAAAGCACGTACTGCGGGCAGCAACAGCAGCGGTCTGGGGCTTTCCATCGCCCAAAAGATTGTCATGGCGCATAACGGCACCATTGAGGCTGCCAGCACCGTTGGGGAGGGCACTTCTTTTACTGTCACGCTGCCGCATCTGTAATCGTTTATTCATACTCCGTTCATTTTCACCCTTTACACTGTTGCCATACAGAGATGAGGGAGTGGTAGTATGTTTTTGGCATTAAGGGAAATGAGGCACTCCAAGGCTAGATACAGTCTTATTATGGTGATCATGCTGCTGGTTTCGTTCCTGGTGCTGTTCGTGACCGGACTTGCCCGCGGGCTGGCATACGCTAATATTTCTGCTGTGGAAAATATGCCGGCGAACTATTTTACGGTACAGGATGATGCGGAGCATGCCTTTAGACGTTCACAGTTAAGTGAAGCGGAGCTGGCTGCAGCCATGTCCGTTGTCGGTGCCGGTAACGCTGCAACACTTGCTGTGCAGACAAGCACAGTAACGGCTGAGGCTGCAGAGGTAAAAGCGGATATCACCTTTTTTGCGGTAGATATGGACGGGATGCTGGCACCTAAGGTAGTACAGGGTGAGGCTTTAACCAATGCTTCTCAGGGAAGTGCTATTGTGGACGCCAAGCTGGAGAAATCCGGCATTGCAGTGGGGAGTACAATAGTTGACCAGGCATCCGGGATGAGCTTCAAGGTGGCAGGCACTGTTGAGGACAGCTCCTACAGTCACATGCCGGTCGTGTATATTACCAAATCGGATTGGCAGGTCATGAAGGGAGGAGCAGTGCAGGAAGGCTCAGCCCAGCTGTCTGCCCCATACAATGTAATCGCGCTAAAGGCAACTTCCGCAGAGGCTGATCAGGTCGCTGGCAAGCTGGATCATGTTGAAGTGATTACGCAAAAGCAGGCCATTTCGAGTATTCCGGGCTATGCTGCCGAACAAAAATCACTGCTGATGATGATCGCATTTCTGTTTGTCATTGCAGCGTTTGTGCTGGCCGTGTTCTTCTATGTTATCACGATCCAGAAGACAAGCCAGTTCGGCATCCTGAAAGCGATGGGCACAAAAATGTCCTACCTTGCCTGGAGTGTAGTGGGCCAAGTGCTTATCCTCTCTGTGGCGAGCCTGGCGGTCAGCCTGCTGCTGACCTTCGGTATGAATATGGGACTGCCGGATACGATGCCGTTTCAGCTGGAGCGTTCGACCATCCTTTTGACCTGTGTATTGTTTATCGGCATGTCTCTGCTCGGTGCATTGATTTCTGTTGTGAGAGTAGCCAAAGTGGATGCTTTGGAAGCGATAGGGAGGGCTGGGGCATGAGTGCAATGCTGATGATGAAACAGGTTACCAAAAATTACGGGGACGGCGGCCGGACGATGTCGGTGCTCAACAAGCTGGACCTGACAGTGAATGCGGGAGAATTCATCGCTGTGCTGGGACCTTCCGGTTCAGGCAAGAGTACCTTTCTCTCTGCGGCAGGAGCGCTTTTGACACCGACCAGCGGGGAAATCTGGATTGACGGCGAATCATTGACTAATAAAGATAAGCGGGAGCTGACAGAACTGCGGCTGCAAAAAATCGGCTTTATGTTCCAGAATGCACAGCTCCTGCCCTACCTGAAAGTAGAGGAACAGCTGCTGTACGTCGCCAGACTGGCTAAGCTGGGGACCAAAGAGTCCAAGGAACGGGCTGCCGGCTTGATGAAGCGGCTCGGAATCTGGGAACGCCGGAGCCATTATCCCGAGAAGCTGTCCGGGGGCGAGAAGCAGCGGGTGGCGATTGCCCGGGCCTGGATGAACAAGCCTGCCATTCTGTTTGCCGATGAGCCGACGGCCAGCCTGGATTTCGAGCGCGGGAGAGAGGTCGTCCGGATGATAGCTGACGAGGTGCGCAGCGAGGGCAAGGCCGCTGTCATGGTGACCCATGACGAGCGGATGCTGGACTGGTGTGACCGTGTGCTGCATCTGGAGAATGGAATGCTGGCGGAGCATCAGAACACAGGAGCTGTCACTGTTCAAGTATAATCATTTATAATGATAAGCCTGATTTCTCTCGATGAGATGGAATCAGGCTTTTTCGGCTGTAAGCAGCTTCTCCAGGAATACCCGGCTAGCCATTCCTATCTGGTTTTCTTTCCGGCGGATAATCAGGAACTCTCTTTCCGGCAGCTTCTGCCGGGTTCTGAGCTCGCTGATCTCTCCGCTGCCCAGCTCCTTGCGTACAATCCAGCGGGACAGCAGAGAGATGCCGAGACCGGCGGCAACAGCCTCCTTCACGCCCTGACTGCTGTTGAACACATAGGAGCGCTTGGCGGAGAGCTGTGCTTCCTGCAGAAAATGATCGCTGTAAGCACGCGTGCCGGACCCGGGTTCCCGCAGGACCCAGACTTGATTCTGCAGCATCTCATTATCTACAGCGAGTGCTGCGGTGAGCGGGTGTCCGGCGGCAGCGGTAACGATCATCTCATCCTTCATATAGGGGATAATATCCAGCTCAAAGTCGCGGGTTTCACCTTCTATGAAACCAATGTCCAACTGGTTTGACTTCACCGCCGCAATGATTTCCTCGGTATTCCCTATCGTAACCTGCACTTCGACCTGCGGATACTGTCTGGCAAAGCCGGCTAATTGGCCCGGCAAAATGTACTCACCGATAGTAAAGCTCGCCCCAAGATTAAGGCTGCCCGTGACTTCATCCCTCAGCAGCCGGATCTCCTGTGCAGCTTCCTCATAATGGGCGAGAATTTGCTTCGCATGCTTAAACAGCACGGCGCCAGCCTCTGTAAGCCGGACCGACTTTGGGGAACGGTGCAGCAGCTTGCTGCCCAGCTCATTCTCCAGGTTGCGGATGTGCAGACTGACTCCGGGCTGTGACAGGTTCAGCAGCTCCCCGGCTCTGGAGAAGTGCCGCTGCTCAGCAACGGTTACAAATACCCGCAGTGCATCAACGATCATTATAATCCCTCACTTGTAGCTTGCTTAGATATTAACTTATTCATAATAGCATACTGCTAGGTTAATCATAAGTAATTGTTATGATTGAAATAGCAAACCGGTATTTCACATTCCATCCGCGCATCCGTATAGTTAAGGCAGAGCAGCCGCCAGAGATGCGGCAGACAGGGAGAGGAAGTTATGCACATCCAATTCTTTCAGCACTTTAACCGGCTTGGAACGGAAAGTAAATATGAGTGGGTTATTAACCGGACCCGCAGGCTTGGCAGAGGGCTGCTGATTACTGCAGTGTTGGCGGCAGCGGCCAAGTATTTGGCTCAGCTGCCTTTTCTGAATATAATGGGCCAGCTTGTATTGGCAATCCTGCTTGGAATTCTGTTCCGCGCCGCGGCAGGCTTGCCGGAAAAAGCAGCGGAAGGCATTCAATTTTCCGCGAAGAAAGGGCTTAGAGCAGGAATTATCCTGCTGGGACTCAGGCTAAATCTGCATGATATCGTCCAGGCAGGCCCTAAAGTGCTGGCTTTGGCAGTAATGAACATAGTATTTACGCTTGTTACCGTATATCTATTATGCAGAGTCATGAAAATCGACCGGAGGCTCGGTATTCTGACTGCCTGCGGAACCGCAATCTGCGGAGCCGCGGCAGTAGCGGCAGTCTCCCCGCAGATTAAGGCTACCGATAATGAAACAGCTGTGAGTGCCGCGACAGTTGCCGTTTTGGGTACTATTTTTACGCTTATTTATATTACAGCTTATCCGTTCCTCGGACTGGGCGAATCAGGATATGGTATTTTTGCCGGAGCAACGCTTCACGAGGTTGCGCATGTCATCGCAGCGTCAGCACCGGTTGGACAGCAGGCCTCCGATCTGGCGGTTATCGTCAAGCTCACCCGGGTAGCGCTGCTTGCACCGGTAGCACTGGGATTAGGCTTATGGGAAAACCGCCGTCAGCGCACTAAAAACGAAAATGCCCAGAGTAAAAAGGGGGAACACAGCAAAGAAGAAATTAACTGCCAGCCCAATAAGCTCCCTGTTCCCTGGTTTATCGGAGGATTTCTGCTGATGAGCGGTGTGAATACCTTAGGTATTCTTCCCGATGAGCTGACTGCCGGGCTACTTGTTCTGGCGTATCTGCTGCTTGCAATGGCTATGGCCGGACTTGGTCTTGGCATTGATCTAAAGACCTTTGGCCGTTTAGGGGGTAAGCCATTTGTAGCCGGTTTAGCCGGGTCCCTGCTGCTTTCCCTGCTTGGATATTTTCTTATTCAGCATATGGGCTTGATGTAGCTTTTCAATATGTGTGAAGCACTCTTAAACGGCTTCATTATCGCGTACTGCTGCGGTAGGCTGACGGCGATACGCCTGTTGTCTTCTTAAATACTTTGGAGAAGTGAGCCAGATCCATACCGACCTGCTCGGCGATGTCACCGATACTGAACTGGGAGCCGGACAGCTGCCGTTTGGCCTGCTCCATTCGTTTGTACTGCACATAATGCATCGGAGGCATTCCCATGAACTTCTTGAAATAAGGGATAAAATAATTCGGATGCAGATGTACAAGCGCAGCCAGCGCATCCACCTCCATGGGCTCATGAAGATGCTCCTCGATATATCCCAGGACACTGGCCAGCTTGCCGTGATCCCCCGTATGCGCTACATCATCCAGAAAGTTCGCATACCCGCCGCCCTCAAGGCACATAGCCAGCAGCTGCAGCAGGCTGGCCTGCCTGCGTAACGTGGACAGGAAGCTGTCATCCTGGAACAGATCAATCAGCTCATTAAAAATCGCCCGGACCGCGTCCGGATCAGCAACCTCACAAATATAGAGCTTACCTGCATTGTGGAACAATGGCCATTCCCCGATCTGCGCGTCAAAATGGCAATAATAACGCACATACCAATTATGCGCATACGTTACGGAGGTCTGAGTTGTCCCGGCCGGCATAATCATCAGATGACCGGCATGCGGGTAATGAGTCTCTCCGTTAATAATCACCTTACCTTCTCCGCTGTCAATGAAATACAGCCGGTTAAACGAGGGAGTCTCATTGCTGCGGTCCCAGCCCGGATATTTGCTGCTTAACTGGGCGTGAGTCACTCTCACCGTCAGATTCTGCAGCAGCCGTCCGGTCAGATTGCCTGTCTGGGTGCCGCTATGCCTATTAATTGCTCTGCCCTGCACCCCCGTATTCGTCTTATCCTTCTGCTTATCTTTTGTTGTATCATTCAACTCTTTCTTCCTCATCTTTTCATTCTTCATCTTTTCATTCTTCAGCGTTCCGTTCATCATGCCGGAAGCGTTCATTTCTGCTTTCCCTCCTTAATGGTTAAATATATATTTTGAACTTCAAATTAATCTATTTAGGGGAAAGTGGCGGAGGGGAATTTTGGAACTGTAGGAGCGGTAGCGACCGCCTTTGTCTGCGGATTTCAACCGCGTGCAGCGGTACAAATCAAGAAATCTGCAGACAACAGCGGCCGGAAGTCCAAACATTCTCTGGAGTCACGGCAGATCCATAAATGGTTACTTAGAAGTTAAATCTAGAGATTGAATCCATTATACCGCTTTCATTTGTACATTACATCTTAATAATATACAAAAACACCTTAATTCCGCTCATGTTCATAAAACGGATTTAGGGTTATTCTCATTTCATAAACATTTACAGGAGTGATCTTTCAGATGGATAAGGTCAGGTTTGGAATTATTGGTGTAGGCAACATGGGCAGGTCGCATGCCTTCAGTCTGTTGAATGAAGTGAAAGGCGCCGAATTGACAGCAGTCTGCGATATCAGCCCGCAGCGGCTGGAGTGGGCGGCGGAGCAGCTGCCGGAGCATGTCCTGCGGTTCAGCTCAAGTGAAGAGCTGTTCAAGTCTGGCAGCGTGGATGCAGTCCTGATCTCTACGCCGCATTACGACCATCCGCCGCTTGCGATTGAAGCGCTGAAGCATCATTTACATGTGCTGATCGAAAAGCCGGCAGGCGTATTTACCAAGGCTGTACAGGAAATGAACGATGTGGCTGCACAGAGCGACCGAAAGTTCGGCATCATGTACAATCAGCGCACAAATCCGCTGTACAGGAAGCTGAGAGATTTGATCACATCCGGTGAGCTTGGTGAGATCCGCCGCACTAATTGGATCATAACGGACTGGTACCGTTCGCAGAGCTATTATAATTCCGGCGGCTGGCGCGCGACCTGGGCCGGTGAAGGCGGAGGGGTGCTGCTGAACCAGGACCCGCATCAGCTCGATCTGTGGCAGTGGACAACCGGGATGATGCCGAAGCGGGTACGCGCCTTCTGCCAGTTCGGCAAATACCGTGATATTGAGGTTGAGGATGATGTAACGGCTTATGTAGAGTACGAGAATGGTGCGACCGGCCTGTTCATCACGACGACTGGCGAAGCACCGGGAACGAACCGCTTTGAAATTACCGGAGATAACGGCAAAATTGTTGTCGAAGACGGCAGCCTGACCTTCTGGCGGCTGCGTACACCGGAGCCTGAATTTAATGCCACCTATACCGGAGGCTTCGGGCAGCCGGAATGCTGGAAATGTGAAATCCCCGTAAATAAAAGTAACGGAGGCAGTCATCAGGGCATTCTGCGCAACTTCACGAATGCAATCCTGAACGATGAGCCTTTGATAGCTCCCGGAGAAGAGGGAATACGCGGCTTGACACTGTCTAACGCGATGTATTTATCCGCCTGGACAGACAACTGGGTGGAGCTGCCGATAGATGCGGATCTGTTCCATGAACACCTGATGGAGAAAGTAAAAGCCTCTACTTTTAAGAAGGAAACAAGCCAAGGGAAAGCGCTGGATGTATCAGGAACCCACTAAACCACAATAAGGAGCGATCCTGCATTATGAACTTATCTTCCATTGCTGCGCAAATGTACACACTCCGTGAATTTACCAAAACGCCGGAGGGCTTGAGAGAATCCTTTCAGAAGCTAAAAGAAATCGGCTATAAGGCAGTACAGATCTCAGGCATCGGGCCGATTGATCCGCAGCTGGTTAAAGAATATGCCGATGAAGCAGGGCTTGCCATCTGTGCGACCCATGTTCCCTGGAGCCGGCTGGTGAATGATCTGGAAGCGCTTGCGGCTGAACATAAGCTGTGGAACTGCAAATACATCGGGTTAGGCTCCCTTCCGGCGGAGTATCAGACCAGTCAGGAGGGCTACCGCAGCTTTGTCAGCCAAGCCTCTGAAATTGCCAGTACACTGAAGGAGAAGCACGGCCTGCAGTTCATTTATCATAATCATGATTTTGAATTTGAACGCTTTGACGGCACAACCGGCATGGATGTGCTTTTGAGTGAAAGTGATGCGGATGCTGTCGGCTTCGAGCTTGATCTCTACTGGGTCCAGGCTGGCGGAGGAAGTCCGGTCAGCTGGGTACGCAAGGTAGAGGGAAGAATGCAGGTTGTGCATCTTAAGGATATGGCAATTGTTGAACGGAAGGCGGCTTTTGCTGAAATCGGGGAAGGGAATATGAATTATCCCGATATCATTGAAGCCTGCCGCGAGACCGGTGTGGAATGGTATGTGGTTGAACAGGATGTCTGCCGCCGTGATCCGTTCGAGAGTCTTGCCATCAGCCTGAATTATCTGAAAAAGCTTTTGTAGCCGGGAGGAGACCAGAGGATGAACCGCAAAGACGGAATGATGTACGCACCCAAAAATGAAGCACGTCCGGTAGTACAGCCTGGCGAATTCACATTTGCTGCTATTGCACTGGATCACGGACATATTTATGGCATGTGCAACGGGCTGATTGAGGCTGGAGCGGAGCTCAAATGGGTGTATGACCCGGATGAGGCCAAGGTTAACGCGTTTATCAGCACCTATCCGGGGGTTAAAGCGGCAAGCAGTGCAGAAGAAATCCTGGAGGACCCGGAGATCAGGCTTGTTGCAGCAGCAGCGGTTCCCTCAGAACGTGCGACGTTAGGAATCAAGGTTATGGAGTACGGTAAAGATTATTTTACGGACAAAGCACCGTTCACCTCGCTGGAGCAGCTTGCTGCGGCAAAGCTGCAGGTTCAGAAGACAGGCCGTAAATACATGAGCTATTTCAGTGAACGGCTGCATGTGGAGAGCGCGGTATATGCCGGACAGCTGGTGAAGCAGGGCGCTATCGGCCGTGTAATCCAGGTCATGGGTACCGGACCGCACCGCCTGAATGCGCCAAGCCGGCCGGAATGGTTCTTTCAGCGTGACAAATACGGCGGTATTATCTGCGATATCGGCAGTCATCAGATAGAGCAGTTTCTATATTATGCCGGCTGCAGCGATGCAAAGGTGCTGCACAGCAAAGTCGCTAATTACAACAACCCGGAGTATCCGGAGCTGGAGGATTTCGGGGATGTTACACTGGCCGGGGATAACGGGGCTACTCAATATTTCCGGGTGGACTGGTTTACGCCTGAAGGCCTGGGAACCTGGGGGGACGGCCGGACGGTAATTCTCGGAACCGAAGGGTACATCGAGCTTCGCAAGTATATTGATATCGGACGTTCCACGGAATCAGATCATGTCTATTGGGTTGACAGCGAGGGGGAGCATTACGAGCATGTGGCAGGTAAAGTGGGTTATCCGTTCTTCGGTGAGCTGATTCTCGATTGTCTGCACCGGACCGAAAAGGCAATGACCCAGGAGCATGTATTCAAAGCTGCGGAGCTTTGCCTGATCGCCCAAGCCTCGGCATTGAATCTTACCCCGGAAACACTGAAGTAGGCTGAAAGTCAAACAGATGTGTAAAAAGAACGGATGGTGTTAACATGACTGCACTCGGAGCAGCAATCATCGGCTGCGGGGCAATAGCTCCGCTTCATGCCAATGCAATTGCTGCTATGGAAGGGGCACGGCTAGTCGCTGCAGCGGATAGTAATGACGCACAGGCGGCAGCCTTCAGCACACTGTACGGCTGTGAGACCGTGCCGGACTATCATGAGCTTTTGGAGCGGAAGGATATTGATGTTGTTCATTTGTGTACCCCTCATTATCTGCATGCGCAGATGGCGATCGACTGTCTGAATGCCGGCAAGCATGTCCTGACCGAAAAACCGCTGGCTGTTGATGTAGCTGCCGCCCGGCGGATTACTGAAGCAGCGGACCGCAGTAAGGGGCAGTTAGGGGTTGTATTTCAGAACCGTTATAATGAGCCCTCACAGAAGATAAGACAGATTATAGTTAGCGGTGAGCTTGGACCGCTGGTGTGCATGAAGGCGGTTGTGACCTGGCACCGCAGTGAGCAGTATTACACAGAAAGCGGCTGGAGGGGCAAATGGGCTACCGAAGGCGGCGGGGTGCTGATCAACCAGACGATTCATACACTGGATCTGCTGCAATGGTTCGGCGGCGAAATAACATCCGTCAAAGGTAAGGTGAGCACAGATGTGCTGGATGACGTTATTGAGGTTGAAGACAGCGCGCACGCCTGCATTACTTTTGCTGATGGAGTCAAAGGGCTTTTCTACGGTACGAATGCTTATCCGGTAAATTCGCCTGTTGAGCTTGAGCTGGTGTTTGAGCAGGGGACACTGCTGCAGCGCCGGGACTGTCTGTACCTGTGGCAAGACGGCCGTGAGCAGCTGCTGTGTGAGCCCGGTACCGTAACGAACGGCGGTAAATCTTACTGGGGTACGGGACATCAGCTGCTGATCAAGGATTTCTACCAGCATCTCCGGGATCGGCGTAAGTTCTGGCTGGATGGGCGGGAAGGCATCAAGGCGCTGGAGATCATTGCAGATATATACCGTTCATCGGACAGCAGAAATCTTCCCGTAACCGCAGCTGCCATTCTCTCAAATTGACTTTACGGATAATTAGCCTTATCTTCATAACATGTGCTTTTATGATCTGCAGATGAGAGATAGGGAGAGGGAATGGGAGAATGGAACAGGCAATGTTTGCAGGAGGCTGCTTCTGGTGCATGGTTACTCCGTTTGAGGAGCTGCCGGGAATTCACGGAATCGTATCAGGCTATGCCGGCGGTACGGTGGAGAATCCGAGCTACGAGCAGGTTAAGACAGGAACAACCGGACATTATGAGGTCGTACAGATTACCTTTGATCCGCAGCTTTTCCCGTACGAGACTCTGCTGGAGCTGTTCTGGCCGCAGATTGATCCTACGGATGACGGCGGGCAATTTCAGGACCGGGGAAGCCAGTACCGGACAGCGGTATTCTACTATAATGACAGCCAGCGGCAGGCGGCAGAGGCCTCCAAGGAGCAGGTTGCGTTAAGCGGGAGATTTGAGGGGCCGGTCGTAACTGAAATTTTGCCGGCGCCGGTATTCTACCGTGCTGAGGAATATCACCAGGATTATCATAAAAAGAATCCCAAGCACTATAAAGAGGACCGCGAGCAATCGGGACGCGATACGTTTATATCAAAGCACTGGTAATGTTACGCTAATGTGAAGCCTTATTTCTTCTGACTTCTGGAGAAATAAGGCTTTTTGATTTTTTTGCAGCAAACCGGCAGACAGCAAGCGGAATAAAAACGTTTCACCCCAAATTTTGGGTGCGAAAACCGAAAATCTGCGCCTATAAAATAGGCCGGACCAAGCTTATAATCAGTGTTGAAAACGTAACCATAATTGGTTCGTGATTGATTATAAACCATAAAATGGAGGAAAAATGCGATGAGGAAAAAATGGCTTATGTCTGTGCTCATGCTTGTGCTCCTGCTCTCCTGTCTACCGTTGTCTGGTTCCAAAGCTTCCGCTGCCGATTATACTCAAGGTGCCAGTCTGTCAGGAGCAACGGCAACAATCTGGTTCAAATCTGCAGTCAGCACCTCATGGGTCGATGTACATTATAAAGTTAACAACGGTACACAGTTTAACTACCGTATGACCTACAACAGCAGTACAGCACGTTATGAGCAGGCAGTGAGCGGAATTCCAGCCGGAACAGCGATCAGCTATTTTTTCACATACAACAATGGCACTCCGGCATACGATACAGGCTGGTTTACCTGGACGGCCTCAGGCACAACACCAACCACACCGCCTAATTCTTCGAATTCCATCTATTCCATCACCGCAGCCTCCATACCTACAGCTCCAAACGGCTCGATGTCCCTCAAAGTAATGAACGGAACAGGTGGCACTTATCCCGATAACCAGATTTACTGGGGAGTTATCGGAATCAATCCGGCAAACGGTAAATGGAGCTATCTGGATCTAAACGGCAATCTGCTGCCGATCTCAACTGCGCTTAATGATGCTTCCGGGCACCTGACTAAAAACGGGGTTAACTATGCCAACATTTATCACACCGTAAGCCAGGCCTCCTGGGTCAACCTGCCCAAAATCACCTCCGGGCGGATGTTCCTCAGTGTCGGCACCCCACTCTATATCAAAACCTACGATGACGGCTTTGCCGGCCCGGATATTAACAACCCTACTGATCCGAACCGCAACATCTATTTTGATTTCATAGAATTTACTGTTGATGCAACCGGCTATCACGGTAATACTACCCGTGTGGATGCTTTTGGATTCCCGATCCAGCACCGGCTGGTCAATACCAGCGGCTCCTTCGACCAGACTGTCGGTGAGCTGGAGTCAGAGACACGGGCTGGAATCTTCACGAAATACTCAAATGAAGTGCCTGCGGCATTTAAACCGCTTGCTACCCTCCAGGCTCCATACCGGATTGTTGCACCGATTTACGGGTCTTTTGCAGCCGGTGGTGCGAACGCCAATTATTTTGCCGGATATTCCAGCTACAGCACGCAGGATATTCTCCGCTGTGACGGTGCTCTCACCGATGCCGCTACCGCTGCTGCAATCAACCGCCATGTCTATACCACCAGCAACTGGAACAATGTAGCGAATTACTATAATGCAGCTCCAGCTAATTACTATGCGAAATTCTGGCATGACCATAGTATAAACGGTCTGGCTTACGGCTTTCCTTATGATGATGTCAACGGCCAGGCGGCATACCTGGAGTCCGGCAATCCCAAAGGCCTGATTATCCGCGTAGCCTGGTAAACTTAGCTCAAGTCTTGCTTCATTCTATCACCTTGATCTAATATAGTTACATACACAGACAACCAAGAGGTGGAAGAATGAAGTTTTATGAATTTAGCACCGGCCAGACCTTTAGAACGAATTCATTAAGTATAACTCCTGAGAATGTTAAGAGCTTTGCTGCAGAATTTGATCCGCAGTATATGCATCTGGACGAAGAACGGGCGAAGCAGGGGAGATTCGGCGGTATCATCGCATCGGGCATTCAGACCCTGGCCGTTTCCTTCAAGCTTTGGGTCGAAACCGGCACCTATGGTGAGGATATTGTAGCGGGGACAGCGATGAATAACATCCGGTTTATCAAACCCGTATTACCGGGAGATGAATTATATTGCATTGTGGAAGTAATAGATCTGGCCGAAAAGAAGAATGAGACAGGTCTTGTCACGGTAAGGCTGTCAACGTTCAATCAGACAGAGGTTAAGGTGTTTGAGGGCGAATTGACGGTGCTGGTGCAGAAGTAGAAGAATATCTGAAATGAAAAAACGGCAGTCCGGATCTTTAGAATCCGGCTGCCGTTTTTTGTCACATCATGTTAACTAATTTGCAGCAGACGTATGATTTCACCGTCTATTCCTTCTTCACTGACTTTATTAAACCCCAAGGATTCGTACAGCCTCCCCGCAGCCAGATTGTCCGGCCGGTGTCCGATCATGATCCGGGTACAATTGGAACTGCTCATAAGCTGAATCAAAGCGTTCATTGCCGCTTTGCCCAAACCGTTACCCTGATGTTGTTCGTCGATCATAACGGCGGGAATCCAACAGTTACCGTCTTGATCCCTCTTCATACAAAATACGAGAAATCCGACCAAGGCCCCTTCTAAGTAAACGGCACGCAGTTCAAAGTCATCAACATATTTCGATTCCGCGATCCAATAAACCACAGGTGCAGGAAAGATGTCCAACTGTCCGGGTTTGACTTTAAGCTTGGTGCATGCGTACCAGTTATCAGCCGTTACAGGCTTCAATTCAACGTTCATTTGATTGACCTCCCGAATGTAAATTCGCAGAGGAGCCCGTCCTCCGCGATTATGGTGCAATTCCTCTCGTATCAACAACTACAAGGATATTCTTCATACCACATCACTCCTCTCGAAATGGAACCTACTGGTTATAGTATTCGCTTGTTAGGATTAAACCTCCTCTTACGGTTTGATTCCACATGCTTTCTACATATTTATGGGCTAAACTGCAGCTAGTGAACTACACAATGGAGCTGCTGCCGGCTTGTGCTTTTATTAAGGTATAATAAAAGAAAAGTGTAGTTCAGTACAATCACAAAGGGTGAATAGCTTGACGAAGCCGCAAGTACTGATCGTTGACGATGAATGGAATATGCGGAATCTGCTGCGGATTTATTTGCGCAGGGCAGGTTTTGACACAGAGGAAGCAGCCACAGGCCATGAAGCACTACAGAAGATAGAACAGCAGGCGTTCAGTTTAGTGCTGCTGGATGTCATGATGCCGGATATGGACGGGTGGCAGGTCTGCAAGTCGGTCCGGGCCCGAAGTGATGTGCCCATCATTATGCTTACAGCACGATCAGAGACTAGAGATAAAGTGCTCGGGCTCGGGATTGGCGCTGATGATTATTTGTCCAAGCCGTTCGAGCCGGAGGAGCTGCTGGCCCGGATTCATTCTTTGCTGAGGCGTTCTATGTTAACTCGTACGGCTGTACCGCAGAAGGAGGTTCTGAGCTTCCCGGAGCTGAATATTTATCCGGAAGCCCGCGAGGTGGAAATTAAGGGGGAGAAGGTTGTTTTTACGCTGAAGGAGTTTGATTTGCTTGCTGCGCTTGCCCGCGGCGGACAGCGCGTATATACCAGAGAGGAACTGGTTGAGCAGCTGTGGGGGAATGATTACGGAGGAGAAACACGGGTGGTGGATACCCATATCAAGAATATCAGAGAAAAGCTGCAAAAAGCGGAGCTTCCCTATCATCCGGTGCAGACGGTATGGGGTCTGGGCTATAAATTTCAGGCACCGGAGCATGCGGAATGAGGGGCAACAGAATTGGTTTTAAGCTTGGTCTGGCGATTATGTCCCTCTTTCTAGTCGTACTCCTGTCGCTGGGCGTGATGATCGACCGGATGTTCAGCAGCTTTTATTACCGGGAAATGCGGACTCAGGCCATGGAGCTGGCCTCACATTTTACAGCCATGGCTGAATCCGGCGATACGACCAATGAGCTGATGATGGGGTCTTTTGCAGAATTCACGGATGTCAGTATCTTTAATATTTCCCGGGATGGCAATGTAGAGCTTCACTCTGGTCTACATGATGCTGCGGACCGTAGGTTTATACAAGACGAGGACCTTGAGCATATTTTTGCCGGAGCGGATAGCAGCTTTGTCTATTCTGATCCCGTCGGTCACCGTTATTTCGTTACGGCCCAGCCTATTAAGCAGGGAACCAGCATCATTTCTGCGTTATATGTTATGTCCTCGATGGCGAATATGGAGCAGACCCTTGCGGCTGTAAGGGATATTCTGCTGCTGGCAGGCGTTAGTGCCTTTGTGCTTGCATTGCTGATTACGCTGGTTATCGCCAGGATTTTGTCGCGTCCGCTTGTGCAAATGCAAAAGGCTACCCGCAAAATTGCAGCAGGTGAGCTGGAGACGAGGCTTACGATCAGCAGTAACGATGAAATTGGATCGCTGGCAGGAGCAATCAATGATCTTGCTGTCGATCTGCAGCGGTTCAGGGATACACGCCAGGAGTTTCTCGCTAACATTTCACATGAATTACGCACCCCTGTCACCTATCTGCAAGGCTATGCGAAGGTGGTACGGGATGGACTGTACGAAACCGAAGAGGAGCAGCAGCTGTACCTGAATATCATTCATCAGGAGGCGCACCGTATCCAGCATCTGGTGGACGATTTGTTCGAGCTGGCCAAAATGGAAGAGGGACAGATTCCGCTGCATATCGGACCGGTGGATTTTTCCGGCATAGCCGGACAGGCAGTCCGCAAGCTGGAGCTTACAGCCAGAGATAAGGGGATCAGGCTTCTTTTTAACGTAAGCGGAGCGGCTGCTCCGATACCCGGGGATGCGAAACGGATGGAACAAATTGTAATGAATATACTGGAAAATGCTGTCCGCTACACGGACGAGGGAGAGGTCCGGGTCCTGCTGCAGTATGATAGTGATAAGGTTAGTTTCATTGTGGAGGATACCGGGATTGGTATTCCTGAGGAAGAGCTTCCCTTTGTGTTTGAGAGATTCTACCGGGTGGAGAAATCTCGCTCACGGCAGTACGGCGGAACCGGGCTCGGTTTGTCCATTGTGCATAAGCTGGCGGGGCTATTAGGAGGAACGGTGAGTATATCCAGCAAGCCGGGGGCGGGCACGAAATGTGAGGTTGTATTTGAAAAAACAGATAAAACTCAAAAAGCAGAGCTTGTCCGGTAACCGGAGCTCTGCTTATTTGAGTGTTGTCAGGTCAGGCCATCAGTGGTTCATCCCGGCCATCCCGCTGATAATTTCCGGATTGATCATACCAAAGATCATCGCAATATGCGCTACCACCAGGAAACCGCTGACCAGCAGAAAATGGAGCTTCAGCTTGTCCTCTTCCGTACGCTTGCGGGCAATCAGGCCGAGATCGAGCAGCGCCAGCGGCAGGAGGAACAGAACTCCGCTCAGGTAGAAGCCTACAGCAACAACATCAACCCAGGTATGCCATTCACCGTTAACAGTAAGCGGTACAAAGGCGGTCGGGAACAAATAGAGAAAGATTCCGGTGAAATAAAGACCGGCGAGAATACTGCATACCCGGTTGAAGGCTCTCAGCGGGCCGTTCAGTTTTTTGGTGAACAGAATAAAGAATTCGGTTACAGTAATCGTCTCTGCGAAAATAACCGGAATCGCCATAAAAAGTATCAGATTCCATGGCTGATTGTCCGCCAGCAGCGACATGTAGTGTGTCATTGTCATGTTACATCCTCCAATAGCAAAATAACTTACTCCGAAATATTAATAGATAAGTGTGTGGAAAGTATGTAGAAACAGGGGTATGATGGAACGAGCTGTGCGGTTAAGCACCGGTGAGTAACAATACATATTGCGGGAGGAGCAGCAAGATGAATGGAGAGCTGAAGCATATTTTATTTGACCTGGACGGTACACTGACTGATCCGAAAGAGGGGATTACCCGGTGTGTGGAATATGCACTGAACAAGTTCGGAATAACGGTGGAGCACCTGGACCTGCTGCTGCCGTATATCGGGCCGCCGCTCTATGATTCTTTTGTGCAGATTCAGGGGTTAACGGAGGAGCAGGCCGCGCAGGCGGTAATCTATTACCGTGAACGCTACAGCACTGTCGGGATGTTCGAGAATGCCGTCATTCCCGGAATTCCTGAGCTGCTGGAGGCTCTGCAAGCCAAGGGATACACCTTGTATGTGGCTACGTCCAAGCCTACTGTTTTCGCAGAACAGATTCTCAAGCATTACGGGCTGGAGAGGTATTTCCGGCATGTAGGCGGCAGCAATCTCGATGGCACCCGCTCCAAAAAGGCTGAGGTGATCCGCTACGTGCTGGAGCAGGGCGGTATTACACCTGAGGAGGCTGTAATGATTGGCGACCGGGAGCATGACATTATCGGGGCAAAAGCCTGCGGCGTAGCCTCAATCGGCGTACTGGTCGGCTATGGCTCAGAAGCGGAATTGTCCGCCAGCGGCGCGGATTATATAGCAGCAACCGTTGAGGAAATCGGACAGATTATTACACGGATCGGTGTGCCGGCTGCCGGTTGACCTTACCGGGTGTTTGAATTATTTTTTATAATGGCTATTGACTTATCAGATTGTCATTGAGTAATATGTAACCATCAACACCAAGCAACATCATAACCAAGGCATTGACCAAAGACAGGATATCCTCCAAGGACTGACCAGAGAGAGAAGTGAGTGGTGAGAGCTTCTTACAGAGAC
>RCUO01000589.1_pt1 | contig 17532 bp, 15 predicted proteins | sample 2166161 | NCBI WGS metagenome assembly RCUO01 (sample SAMN09932617, study PRJNA488358) | compost metagenome | feature: garden; material: soil; isolation source: compost soil in cyclohexanecarbonitrile-enriched culture | place: Germany: Experimental Botanical Garden Goettingen | collected 2016-01-27 | reverse complement strand
ATTGCCTGCTGTTCTGCAAATTCAATCAGCCGCGAGCCAACGCCCAACCCTCTACATAACCATCCCTGATCAGTCTGGAGATACTCTGTTGCAGTTCTAGATGCCTCGACAATGGCCGGAAGAAATCTCTTGAAATCCGCTGCACACAATGCGTTCTTAAATGAACAGGTAATTCTCTTTCAGCAAAATTGAAACTAGGATCGGATGCCAACTGTTTGGCTACAGTTTTGTCATCCCATATAGGTGGCAATGCCTCCAAGAGAGGATTATTCCTATAATCCTCAAGCAGCGGATCTTGATAATCTGCCTCCACAAAATGACCACGACTGAAGTGAAACAATGGAATATCTACCTCGTTCACTCTTCATCACCGTCTTCCTGCAAATAGGCTTTGATCTTGGAAAGCTTGTCCGCCGGAGGGATATAGGCTTCTTGCGCTTTTGTTGTTGCATCTCGATTTATCGGTACTACGTTATCGTCCTTGGAGTCTTTGCCTACAACTGTATGGGATTCAGATAACTGAAAAACCTCTTGTGGTCGATTCAACTGCTTCTCTTCACTCCGATTTTTCCTGATCCCTTTAACGCGTTGATTACTACTTGTATCGCTATTTCGCAACGCTTCGTTTGTTTTTTTCGTCGCTTGGTCCACAATGGCCTTAGTCTGCGCATCCAGGTCAATCTTGGCCAACATATTGTTTGTCTCATGATGTCTGCCATGATATCGTTCAATCTCCAATAAGTCGTCTACTTCTTCAAATCTCTTGTTGAGATATCGTTCTTCTCGATCAAGCAGCGTGCATACCTCGAACTGTCTTCCCGCATTCAGCCATAAGTAGATTTCATTAGTGGATCGCGGGTCATAGCACACTTTTACACGCCAAGTCTTGCCGACTCTGGCCTTCACGAACCATTGCTCTCGCATCGCCAGATCACATCCATAATGGACACCTTTGAACTGGATTCCAGCAGATGTAACGGTAGCTTCTCCCTGGGGAAGGAGATTGAGCTTAACAATAGCTTCCGGAAGCTTCTTTAAGCGACCCGTCCGGTTTATTATTCCCCATTGCCATAATTGGTGCGGAATCGGTTCAACATTATCTGCTACCATAAATTCATTGCGATCATACCAGAGCATATGATGATCGTTGTTATGATAAAGAACGTATTTGATCATAATCTGAGTAAACTCTCGCAACGTCAATTTGGCGTCAAGGCGATAATCTCGCTCGCCGCGTTCTCTGAAGCGTTCCTTGATTGCCCCTGGTACAAATCGAACACTTCTCAAGTTCACAAGACGAAACTGTTGCTCTACAATTCCTTTCCAGTCTGCTCTATAAGGCGGGGCATTCTCGACATCCACACCAAGAACGTCAATAAGTCTAGCCGGTTTATCGCCCTCTAGCTCACCGCGGTCTGCTGTAAGCTTTTGCGGCAAGTGGCTACTCATCCATTCGGACTTGGTTATAACAATGCCATACTCGGCACAATAACGTACTTTATCAGCTATTGTATTGGCTAAAGCCATCATGGCACCAACCCAGCTCGGGCCTTCCAGGCCAATGTATAGGCCGGTTATATAACGGCTAAATACATCGATGACAATGTAAACAATCGGGCGGCCAATGATCCATTCGCGCTGATATTCGCTAACCAGATAAACGTCTGCAACCGTAGCATCAATCTGGAATCTGGAGCCTGGACCAAAGCTTTCAAGAGTAGAGCTTCCGAGTATTGGGCGGTGATTCAGTTCATATCTCTTTTTTCCGTGTCGGCTTTTCAGCGTATTTGCAAGGTCCTGTTCTTTCTGAAACCAATACTTATACTGGCCAAATGTGGGCAACTTCTCCGGGGGAGGCAGTACGGGAATCAGTGCTTGTCCTTCTTGGCGGTAACCATTCGCGAAGAATTTCTCCAGTGTTTTCTGGTAAGCATGTTTTAAAGGAGATTTCTCCTTAGTGTTATAAAATAATCGTATTCCTGATCTCAGTAACTGCTTAGTTTCTTCGTCGATGTTTATACCTGCTGGCTCATCTTCAAACTTTCGAGGACGCCCCCGTTTGGTTTCGGTAGGAGTACGATCATTGCCGTAACTACCGCAATTGTTATAGTGAGGCAACAGCGTATTCTTCATTTTCCCGCCCTGCCAATATCTGCGTAAGTAGCGATAGATTGTACTTTTGTGAACAGCAGTCCGTCCCAGAACCTCTCGGATTTTAGCGCCTCTGAAGTTCTTGTCATAGCAGTTTGGTTCATCAAGGACGATATCTTTGATAGTGTCCCATGACTTATCTCGAAGCACCAAATGCTCCAGGACAATATCGGTATCAATTACAGGAACGCTATCATTGATCCAATCCACTTGTCTGCAAAGCTTCGATGCAATACCTGCAGCATATTCCGAATAAGCTTTCATAACAGGAAAAGCCTTATCATCATTCATTGCAATGCAGTAGAGGTATTCCTCTTTTGGAGAAATCCATAGTATTCTCTCAACCTGACGCACATCGGACTCAGGCAACTGCCATTCGACTACCATATTTTCATAGAGTATCTGCATATCTCAGCCGCCTTTCGCCAATAAGCCATCTGCTCCAGTGATATGAAACCCATTAGCACTATTCGATGGATTAATCTTCTCATTCATGTTTACGGACCAGATTCTCCGGGCTACAAAATGTCTGAACATAGCCAGGGCTGTCCCGGCTTCCAACCCCATTTGTTCATCGTAAGCGAGACACGCTCTAGCTATTGCAGTCCCTGATTGTATTAAAGCAGCGAGTGAACGCTCCAAGCTCTGGACAGCAAAGATCCCAAGTTTCTCGACATCCTCATTGTGAAACTCTTTATGAATCCATTCGACATTGCGGATCAACGTATAAGGCAAATCACGCTCAGTCACAACTCCCCCAATCTACCTGATGTGACTCCCAGTAAATTCGTTCAATTTCAAATTTCTCTAATATGCGTTCGTTCTCCAGCTCTTTAGCAGGCTTAACCGTCCTCGCATATTCCTTATCCCTATATGTAATTACAAAGTCCGTAGTCATGACGATATCCACGCCAGTTTTAGGGTCTTTGGGATGTTCGATACCAAGCTTGTCAGCAATCAGCTTCGTCTCTTCAAGCGGAAGGAGGGGATATTGCTCACGAATGTCTGTTACTCCATCGGCATAATCCAGAGCATAAAAATAATCGCGCTCCAGATCGGACAAGAAGGTGTGTTGTCTGCCTGTGGTCCAGCCGACACCCCGAGTCGATCTGCCTGTTGAAGGCACATCCTGTACTCGCAGCCACGGAAGATAATCGGCTCCCGTTCCTTGTCCTCTGCCTTCTTTGATAAACCTATCAATCTTCGCGTCCGTAATTTCACGTTTTCGTTTGGCCAAGATGACAACACCTCCTTAAAAGAAAACAGGGCTACCCGAAGGCAGCCCCGTTTGGAGTCATGATGTTATTCTGGATGTAAGTTCTGTAGACAGTAGAAGAGCTCCTAATAACAGTATGGCCAATTCCATCAGTCTAATACTTTATTTTCTCAGTCTACAACTTTATTTTCCGAGTCTAACACTTTATTTTTCAGTCTAATACTTTATTTTCCTTTGACAAATCATTATCCGCCCGTAATCTCCCTCACTCAACCGTGACACTCTTCGCCAAATTTCTTGGCTTGTCGACATCATGGCCAAGGGCCAGGGAAGCGTAGTAGGCAAGCAATTGGGTAGTGACAATGGACAGGGCCGGAGTCAGCATCGGCAGTGTCTTCGGAATGGCAATGACCCGGTCAACCGATTTCAGCAGGTCATTGACATGCTCCTGATGCGTGATGGCCAACACTTCGCCGCCGCGCGCCTTGACTTCCTTGATGTTGCTTACCGTCTTCTCCAGCACCGCTTCCTGAGTAGCCAGCGCGATAACCGGCACGCCTTCTTCAATCAGCGCGAGGGTACCATGCTTCAGCTCACCTGCCGCATAAGCTTCGGAGTGGATGTAGGAGATTTCCTTCAGCTTGAGGGAGCTCTCCTGTGCAACGGCATAATCGACACCGCGGCCCAGGTAGAACAGATGCTCATGCTTCGAAATGTGTTCAGCATAAGCCTTGATGTCGTCCTTCTTCTCAAGAATGGATTCCACCTGCTCCGGCAGCGACTGCATAGCGGCCAGAATATGAGCGATTTCCTTCTCGGATTGCGTACCGCGAACCTCTGCCAAATACAGGGCAAAGAGTGCGAAGGCAATAATCTGGGAAGTATAAGCCTTGGTCGAGGCCACGGCAATTTCCGGTCCGGCCAGCGTCACGAGAACATCGTCCGCTTCGCGGGCAATGGAGCTACCGACCACGTTGGTGATAGCAAGCACATGCGCGCCGTTGGCATGGCCTTCACGAAGGGCAGCCAGTGTATCGGCTGTTTCGCCCGATTGGCTGACTACGATTACCAGCGTCTCCGGCGTTACGATCGGCGAGCGATAGCGGTATTCCGAAGCAATATCGTTCTCTACCGGAATGCGGGCCAGCGATTCGATCAGATTGCGTCCGACCAGACCGGCATGGTAGGCCGTTCCGCAGGCGACGATCTGAACGTTCTTGATATTCTTGATCTGCTCTTCGGTCATCTTAAGCTCGGGCAGAATCACCTTCGTGCCTTCCGGATTCATGCGTCCCAGCATGGTGTCGCGGTAAGCCTTCGGCTGTTCATGGATCTCTTTCAGCATGAAATGCTCATAGCCGCCTTTTTCCGCGGTTACCGCATCCCAATCGACAGTAATCATTTCCCGAGAAATAAAGTTGCCTTCAATCGTCATCAGTTCGACAGCATCTCTTGTCAATACAGCCATTTCGCCGTCGTTCAGGATGTACACGTTACGGGTGTATTCCAGCAGAGCGGGAATGTCCGAACCAATGAAATTCTCGCCATCGCCCAGGCCGATAATCAGCGGGCTGGCCTGACGAACGGCAACCAGTTTATCCGGCTCGTATTCCGTCAGAACGCCCAGTGCGAACGCGCCGCGCATGAATTGAATTGCTTTCTGAACAGCCTTGACGATGTCGCCATCATACTCGCGTGCGATAAGATGGGAAATGACCTCGGTGTCCGTTTCAGAGCTGAAATGACGGCCTTCCGCCATCAATTGCTCCTTGAGCTCCAGATAATTTTCGATGATGCCGTTATGAACGACAGAGAATTTATGAGTCTCATCCGTATGCGGATGCGAGTTCGCGTCCGAAGGCTTGCCGTGTGTAGCCCAGCGCGTATGTCCGATGCCGGCGCTGCCGACCAGCGGATGGCCCTCCAGCTTGTTCTCCAGGTTAGCCAGGCGTCCGAGCGATTTCACGATCTGCAATCCGTCTTTCGTGAACACAGCGATGCCAGCCGAATCATAACCGCGGTACTCCAGCTTCTTCAGACCTTCCACCAGGATTCCCTGCGAATTCTGATTACCGATATATCCTACAATACCACACATAAATAATTTCCCCCGTCCATTGGAATATAAATGAATGGCAGCATGAGGAAAGAAACGTGCCGTGCGGCATGTTTTGAGAAAAAGCAAATATTCTGTTGTCAATACTCAACAAAATAACCTGTCAAATGTAATAACTCACAATTGGAAATGCACAGTCTTTCGCTCTGCCGCACGCAGATGATCTTCTTCCGTCATGCATACCCAAAGATAAGTCCGCATGTCATACGCCCACAAAAGCGTTGTCTGAAAGGTTGCCCTGTTCGTTTTCCGCTTCTGCTTACGGTCTGGCGCTGTACCGGGAGGTCCCCGCCGAACATTTCGAACACCTCCACCTCGTCAGCTTGCTCTGCCGTGATCCGGTATCGCTAACGTCTGACTAACAGACGCTAAGCTCATCCTTCTCCCCCGCGCAGCCTCAAGCTCTGGCGCTTACGTTGTGTGAACCTCACGACCCCCGCTTTCTCTTCTTGAATAAAGAACATAGTCTATTATATGCACGTACTGCCGCTTTGGCAAATGATTTACTCATGATGTCACATCTTATTATCCATTTGACCTAAGTATGCCCGCCAGACGGCGATGTTTTGTACCCCGGATGCCTATCGTAAAAATCGAACAGCGCAGCCAAGGCGCAGCTTTCAGACCCTTTTCGTGTATTGAAGATCGGCCCTGCCCGCTCCATTCAAGCAGGACCGAAATTGGATTTTTGATTAGACCAGCTCGCGCTGAACAACTTCCACGATTTGGCCGACAAAAAGATCCAGCTCTTCCTTGACCGGCCCCTCCGCCATCACGCGGATCAGCGGCTCCGTACCGGAAGGACGCACCAGCACCCGGCCGTTCGAGCCCAGCTTGCCCTCTACATCCGAGATTGCCGCTTCGATAGCCGTGTTATTCGGGTAGTTGCTCTTATCCTGTACACGGACGTTGACGAGCACCTGAGGGTATTTGGTCATCATCGTTTTGAGTTCGCTCAGCTTCTTTCCGGAAGCGAGCAGCGTATCCACCAGTTGGATTGCAGTCAGAATGCCGTCTCCCGTCGTATTGTAATCGAGGAAAATAACATGGCCCGATTGCTCTCCGCCCAGGTTATAACCGCCGCGCCGCATTTCTTCCATGACGTAACGGTCGCCGACCGCTGTCTTGGCCGTCTTCAAGGACAGCTTCTCCGTGGCTTTGTAAAAGCCGATATTGCTCATGACCGTCGACACGATCGTGCCGTCCTTCAGCTTGCCGGTGCGGTTCATCGCATCACCGCAGATGCACAGAATGAAGTCTCCGTCGATCTCCTCGCCCTTGTCATCGATGGCGATCAGACGGTCGGCATCGCCGTCAAAGGCCAGCCCCAGATCAGCTCCGAGACGAAGCACTTCACCGCGAAGCTTCTCGGGATGGGTGGAACCGAATCCGTCGTTGATATTGAGCCCGTCCGGCTCCGCGCCAATCGCATGAACCTCGGCGCCCAGCTCCTTGAAGAGCTTCGGGGCCAGCTCATAAGCCGCTCCATGCGCGCAGTCCAGAACGACCTTGAGGCCTTCGAAGCGGTGGGAAATCGTCGTCTTCAAATGATCGAGATAGTCATATTTCGACTCGGCATCCACCTTCACCGTGCCCAGGCCGGACCCGATCGGACGAGGAAGCTCGTCAATCTCTGCATCCATTAATTCTTCAATGCGCAGCTCGGTTTCATCTGAAAGCTTGAAGCCATCTGCACCGAAGAACTTGATGCCATTATCTTCAACCGGATTATGGGAGGCTGAGATCATAACCCCTGCGTCCGCTTTGAGCAGACGCGTAATGTAGGCAACGGCCGGCGTTGTCACAACGCCCAGACGGATGACTTCCGCTCCGATGGACAGCATGCCCGCCACGAGCGCCGATTCCAGCAGCGGACCGGAAATCCGCGTGTCCATTCCGATGACCACCTTGGGCTTCTCTACATTGCCTGTTAATACATATCCCCCGCAGCGTCCGATGCTGTATGCCATCTCCGCTGTCAGTTCACGATTCGCGACTCCCCGAACACCGTCGGTTCCAAAATACTTACCCATTCTTGTCTGTTCTCCTTTGTTATGCTGCAACAGCTTAATATTCGTACTATATGATTTCAGGCCCGCGTCCGTTCGCCTTGGCAAACGGCTATTGTACAGCCGGCTGTTCGGAAGCTTCTCCGACACCTTCATTGGTATTCTCAGGAGAAGCCGTTGCGGATGGCTGGGGCGAAGGCTCCGGATTATCGCCTGGCGTGGAGACGCTGTCTTCGCTTCCGGTAACGGGCTCAGCACTCGGCTCCGGCGTTACCGTGACAGCAGGAGCGCCCTCCGGAGTAGGCGATGGCGAAGCGTAGGTAGCCGACGTTACTTTTACCGTCACTACCGGGGCTCCCGAACCGCTCAGTTCAATGAAGCTCGGCAGCGTCACTTTAACCGGCACATCGTGGTCCCCCGCCCCCAGACTGCTTACATCGGCTACCGCCTTGATATCGTCTTTTCTCAGCCCGTCCAGCAGAGAGCTTGCACCGGACAGCGTAAGCGATATAGTGCGGCTGGAGGGGGCTGTAAGTATCGCTGACAAGCCGTTTGCAGCCCCTTCAACGGTTACCGGGATATCCGAAATCGTCCTCTCTGCCACCTCGGAAGCGACGACCGCGACCTTTATCGTCTTCGGTGCCACCTCGCTGACGCCTTCCGGAGGCTTAAGCTCCAGCTCGACCGTCGTCGTTCCAGCCGATTTGACCGTCCCCAGATCGAGGGTAGCCTGATAGGAAGTAACGGCTTGAAGATCCTTCTCCTGCCCGTAGACGGTTATCTTGTCCGTCTCCGGCTTGACGCTTGAGAGCACCAGGGAATCCGGGAGACTCCCGGTATACCCGATGCTTAGCGGAACGCTCTTGAACGGGAGCGTAACTGGCACGTCCACACTGACCGACGAAGGATCAAGCTCCGCATCCTTGATTTCGCCGCCGTCTGCGTCATAAGCCGCCAGCTTCACTTTCTTGCCCGATACGGATTCATTCAGCCCATCCAGTTCGACGACACCTTGAACCTTGGCGACACTGGCCAGCTCGCTTGCGGGGAGCGTAACCTTCACGGTCGAAGGCTCCGTAACCGGCGTTCCCGCCTGATAGCCTGCCGCCGGCGTTCCCTTGGTTACTACTGTAACGGGAAAAGACTTCTCGCTCCGTTCCTCGATATGCACATGCACTTCAGCGGGATCGATCGAGATCAGCTGCACACCGCGCGGCAGCGAATACTTGAGCGAGACGGTAGCCGTACCCGGCTCCACATGGCTCAGGTCCAGCGTGACCTTATAATTGTCAGAGAAGAGGTAGGTCAGATCGTTGCTCTTGCCCATAACCTCCAAGCGGACGCTGTCGGCATCCTTTTCCAGGACGTATTTATCTTCATCCAGTCCGGTCTGCTGAATCGGAACGTTCTCGATAATCCGGGTCTCCATCCGGGCGGTCGTCTGTGTCGTCGAAGCGGTATCGATATGAACCATTGTCCACAAAATAATACTCAAGGCAAGGGCGAGCACCTTGTTGAAATTGTTGTTGTTCATCCACTTATCCATTGTTTCCGCCCCTCCACTTCCAGAAGGCGCCCCGCTTCTCCGACAGCGTAGACCGGGCCCGAAGCTCTTCGTACAGTTTGGAAATCAATGACTCTTCCTTAATATCCCGGACAACCTGGCCATTGATCGCCAGCGAGATCTGTCCGGTCTCCTCCGATACGATAACAGATATCGAGTCCGTTACCTCGGTGATGCCAATACCCGCCCGGTGGCGTGTCCCCAGCTCCTTGCTGATAAAAGGATTCTCCGACAGCGGCAAGTAGCACGCCGCCGCCGCAATCTGGTTGCCCTGCATGATCAGCGCTCCGTCATGAAGCGGTGTATTCGGAATAAATATATTGATCAGCAGTTCGGAGCTGACATGAGAATGCATTGGGATGCCCGACTCCTTGTATTCATTCAGGCCGGTCTCCCGTTCGAACACGATTAATGCCCCTATTTTTCTCCGTGCTAAATAATTTACGGCTTTAATCACTTCTCCGATTAACTTGCTGACCTCCTCATCGTTCTCCGGCCCACGGCCAAAGAACTTCCCGCGGCCGAGCTGCTCCAGCCCACGGCGAAGCTCCGGCTGAAAGATGATGAAGACAGCCAGCACCCCGAAGGTGAACATCTGGTTCATCAACCATTTTAACGTATAGAGATCAAAGAGCGTGCTGAACGCCCAGATAAGGAACAGTACAAAAATCCCCTTCAGAAGCTGAATCGCACGGGTACCGCGGACCATGTTCAGCACTTGGTATATGATATAGCTGACGATCAGGATATCGATGACATCCTTAATCGACTCTTTCCAGGTCAGGTCCGTAAAATAGCTCATCGCTTAAAACCCCCATCACTTCATATTAGCCGGGTTTATGTAAAAGTTCTGTTAATTGTGTAACATATCTAGGTTATAACGATAACGTTCATGATGCAAGTTTAGGCCAGTCCAGTGCCTGATCGGAATATTTTGCCTGAAAAAGGGGAATCTCATCCACCTGATTTGTAAATGAAAGTAAGTCTGAACGACCAAAAAAGCGCCGTCTTTTCCTTTGAGAAAAAGAGGCGCGGCATCCCGTTATGTACGACGGCCGCCCCCTTAGCGGTAGGCGACGTCGGTGAACATATTGGTAACTTTATACCAAATCCAGCTGAGCGCTTGGTCTATGCTTTTGACCTGCCCGGAAATATGGGCGGTGGACGCCTGGTAGAGCGAGCCGTCGATCACGGTCACATCCCCGTTGACTTCCCCGTATACCTGAGTCTTGCCGTTCTCGACCGTAAGATTTCCGGATACCTTCTTGCCGGAAGGGACGATAACGGTATCTCCCTGGATCACTACCTGGTCCAGGTCATTGCCTTTGACGACCAGCTGCCCGTTATCCTGGTTCCACACTGTGAGCGAGCTCATCAGCATGACCAGCAGAAACACGGAGGCGGCTGTGAGAGCCGGATGACGCTTCACCCAAGCGATAAATCGTCTTTCCTTCTTGGAGGACGGCAGAGCGCCCATAATGCGTCCTATCAGGTCATCCGAGGCTGCGGGAGGCTGATGCATCAAGGAGAACAGCAGCATATCCGTCTGTTCCAGTTCCTTGAACTTCGCTCGGCAATCCGTACAGGATAGAAGATGCTCCTTCAAGTCCCGCTGCTGCTGCTGGGGCAAGTCGTCGTCCAGGTAATCATGCATCATAGAGACGGCCAGTTTGCATTCCATAGGAGCCAATCCTTTCATCGTGCTATTTCATAGAGCCTCATGCACCCCCGGGTGCACAAGACCATCTTAACTTTCATACGTATCAGGTTAATCCGAGTTTCACAAAAATGCGGAGTCCGCTACATTCGCGGCCCTAATTTTTTGCGCAAAAATTCACGGCCCCGATGCACCCGTGTCTTGATTGTCGTTACCGGCATATCGAGCACGTCGCTGATTTCCTGAAGCGATAAATCCTGCAAATACCTTAATATCATCACTGATCGGTATTTGACCGGCAATTCATCGATCGCCTGATAAATCGTACTCTGCGTCTCTGACAGCAGCAGCTCCGTCTCCGGCGTAACGTTATCGCTCGGAATCAGGGAATAGCCGTCCGTTCCTTCCTGGTCGCCAAGTTCCGCATCCAGCGAATAAGTAGGTCTTCGCTTTCGGAGCCGGTCGATGCAGAGATTGGTCGCGATCCGGTAGATCCAGGTCGAGAACTTCTGTTTCTCATCGTAGCGGTCCAGATTGCGGTAGACGCGAAGAAACGTCTCCTGGACAATATCCTCCGCTTCATGGCGGTTATTCAGCATCCGGTAACCCAGATGATAAATTTTGTCTTTATATAATTCGACAAGCTCGGCAAATGCCCGCTGGTCGCCCTTCAGGGCGAGCTTAGTCAATCGGCCTTCCAAATTATCCACCAGTTAATTCCCCCAGACTTGCCGCCCAGGCATGTCTGAGCAACACCTGGAATCACGGTACAAGTATCTAAATCGTAATTCAACGGCTCTTAAAAATCAAGACTTTACCGGGACAAATCGGAGAAGCCAAAAAGCCCGCCCTCCCATACAGGAAGGCGGGCATGTAGAGCCGCAAGCAATCAGCCGGTATTCCGGAGGCCCGCAGCAATTCCGTTGATCGTGAGCAGCACCTCGCGCAGAAGCTCAGGATCATCCTGCTCCTGTTCGCGCAGCGCCCGAAGCTCCGTAAGGAGCTGAACCTGCAAATAGCTAAGCGGATCGACATAAGGATTCCGCAGCCGGATGGACTCCTGGATGACCGGAACGTTGTCCAGAATATCCTGCTGTCTCGTAATCTTCAGGATGAGCTCGGAGGTCAGACGGAATTCCTGTTCGATCTGTCCGTAAATCCGTCTGCGGGCCTCTTCATTCTTGCCCATTTCAGCATATTCCTTGGCGATGATAAGATCCGCCTTGGCAATCGCCATCTGGAGTGTATCAACCAGGCTTGTGAAGAAAGAGAAATGCTCATACATATGCTGAAGAATCTTCAGATTCTCTTCCTTATTATCGTAGAAGCTCTGCAGTCCCGTTCCCGCTGCATACCAGGCAGGCAGCAGATAGCGGCTCTGCGTCCACGAGAATACCCAAGGGATCGCCCGCAGGTCCTCGAAGCGGTCGCTGTTCTTGCGCTTCGAAGGACGGGAGCCGATATTCAGCTCGCCGATTTCCGGAAGCGGCGTGGATTCCTTGAAGAAGCTCAGGAAATCCGGATCGCGGAAGATCAGATCCTGATACTTGTTCAGCGACACCTCGGAGATCTCACGACAAATCTCCTCCCATTTATCCTCGTACAGATCGCTATGCGGCGTTCTGGCATTGATCGCCGCGATCACGAGCGCCGAAGTGGCCTGCTCCAGGCTTCGGTAGGCAATACCCTTCATGGAGTAGCGGGAGGAAATAACCTCACCCTGCTCCGTGATCTTGATTCCGCCACCGATGGTCGAGGCCGGCTGGGCAAGAATGCTGCGGTTCAGCGGCATGCCGCCTCTTCCGAGCGCTCCACCGCGGCCATGGAAGAATTTCAGCTTGATGCCGAATTCATCGGCCATCGCTGTCAGGCCCTTCATGGCAATACGCAGTTCCCAGTTGGCGGTAACCACGCCGCCGTCCTTGTTGCTGTCCGAGTAGCCCAGCATGATTTCCTGAAGATTGCTCATGGCCGTAACAGCTTGCCGGTAGACCGGAAGCCCGAAGATTCTGCGCATGATATCCGGAGCCGCATGAAGATCGTCGATCGTCTCGAACAGCGGGACGGCCTGAAGCGTGCAGGTGACGCTGCCATCATTTTCCATACGGAACAATCCGACTTCCTTGGCGAATACCATAACCTCCAGAATATCGCTCGCAGCCTCAGCCATACTGATCAGGTAGCTGGTAATGCAGTTCTGCCCGTATTCCGTCTGCGCCGTATGGATGGTACGGTAGACGGCCAGGCACTCCTGCGTGCTCTCGCTGTACTCCTGATAAGGGGAGGTCAGCGGACGCGGATCATGAAGCAGCTTCTCCAGCAGCTCAATCTTCTCGTCCTCCGAAAGCTTGGAGTAGTCCGGCGTGATGTCCATTTTCGCCAAAATCTCTCTCATCGCGTTCTCATGTTCCTGGCTGTGCTGACGGATGTCGAGCGTTGCGGTATGGAACCCAAACAACTCAACCTGGCGGACCAATTTCTTGATATAGGTATCCGCAACATAATCGGCAAAGTGATGCCGCAGACTGCGGTCGATAATGTTCAAATCTTGGATAAGCTCGTCAGGCGATGCGTAACGTTCCAGCGAACCTTTCTTCTCGTCGTCCAGCACGTTCTGTATCTTCGAGATCATGTAGCTGAGCTTAATCCGGTAAGGCTCGTTGGCGTTTCGCCACGCGTCTCCGCGCTCCAGCTTGATGACCGCCTTGTCTTTCTCGATCGATTCCAGCAGTTCCGGCGTTACCTTCACGATGCTGGTGCTGAAGCTCAGGTACTGAATCAGTTGGCGCATGATGCGCTGGTATTCCCGTACAGCCAGAATGCGCTGCAGTCTCAGTGTCTGGAGCGTTACCGACGAGGTCACCGAAGGATTGCCGTCACGGTCGCCGCCGATCCAGGAGCCAAACCGCAGATACGTCGGAACATGCCAATTCTGGCCCGGATAGTATTTGCTTAAACATCGCTCCAGTTCTTGATAGACGTCCGGCAACACATGGAAAATCGTCTCATGGAAGTAATACATCCCGTTCCGCACTTCGTCAAGCACCGTCGGCTTGCGGTCGCGCAGCTCATCAGTCTGCCAAAGCGTAATAACCTCGTTCAGCAGCTTCTCGCGAAGCTGTTCCCGTTCCCGGTAAGTCAGAGTCGGATCGTCCAGCCCCGTTACATCATCCGCAATCCGTTTATGGATATCCAGAATCGCCCGGCGCATCGCTTCCGTAGGATGAGCAGTCATGACCAGCTCCAGCGACAGGCCATTTACGATCTCCCATACTTCCTTGGGGGAGAAATCCCGTACCCGCAGTTCCTGAATCGCGCTCTCGATGGACCCTGGCTGAACGGTTTCGCCTGCAGAGCGCTCGTAGTCTCTTTTGCGGCGAATCCGGTGGTTCTGCTCGGCGATATTCACCAACTGAAAATAAATGGCAAAAGCCCGTATCACCTGGTGCCTGTTCTCCGAATCCAGGGAATTGATTAACTCCTTAAATTCACTGTGCAGTTCAGGCAAGAACACTGAGCGCAACGATTTACTGGTTTCCCGGATTTTCTCCACGATCTCAAGCAGTTCATTTCCGCCTTGATGTACCAGAACCTCGCCCAAAATGTTCCCCAGGAACCGTACGTCTCGCCGCAGCAGGTTATTGGAGTTGACTTTGCCTGCGGTAGTCGTAAGTTCGGTCATGCTGTTCCCCCCATCCTTCTTCCGTTTCAATGTTTCATACCAAGTCATGTTTGAAGCTTTCCTCATATCATACAATAAAACGAACCGAAATTCCTCAACTTTCTTCCGCGGTGAAGCGCCATAGTCTTTTAAGATTATACATCAAGATGAGTAATTATACAGGTATATTTTTTTACATTTCTTTTAAACTATCGAGGAAATCGCTTAAATCGTTCTCATATCGTTATGGAAAAAGGGGCGCAGCCGACCGATTCGGCAGTTTTTATGCAAAAAGAGCGTGAAACTCATCTAAAAAAAGTTTTATTTTTTCTGCAAATTCATCATTTACTTGACCTTGTTTCGACTTGGATCTCAACTGTTCTTGTCTTCGGATCGTACAGAATGCTTCCGCCCAGCGCTTCGGCCAGCGCCCTTGCTGGCACATAGGTCACGCCCTGCTCCAGTATGCCATCTGCCGACTTCACTCCGTTAACCTTCACGGCTACAGTTACTTTGTCTTCCTTCATTATAATGGTCTCCTTCTTAAGCAGCTCATTCACCTTGCTAACCGCCGCCGATGCAGGTTTCTTCCCTTCCCGCAAATTCGCAAGCGAAAGGCCAAAGGTCATTTGCAGATGACAATAATCCTTAAACCCGCTCCAGTCGCCTCCCCATTCAAAGCCAAGGTCTTTGGCTATTTGGGATGCCTGCTTCCAATCCGCTGATCCATCGCTGTTGCCATCTCTTTTCATATCCCAGGATACGCTCTTTCCGTCAGGGAGCAGCAGGGCGAAATCAATCGCCAATCCATAATTATGATAGCTATAGCCTCCCCGCGCATTCGTCACAATAGCACCCGGCTTGGTCCGCCCCTGCTCGTACAGCGCATTCTGCTCGGCGACAGTCCGCAGGCCCTGCGTAATGATGATAGGAATGCCGGCGGTGTAGCACTTCTCAACCAGCGTTTGAGCTGCGGCAGCTACCGTTGCATGGAGTCCTGTCCATTTGGAGCTTGATTTATTTGTCACTTCGTTTAGGGTCAGCATAACGTTCTCCCTTCCGGTCCAGTCTTCTCAAATAAATGAACTGGTCGAATCTTCCCGATCTTGTCAGCACCGCAAGTGCGAGCAGCCCCACAGTTATTCCGAGTTGGGTGATCGTCCAGCCGTATAACAGCACTGTCTTGAATCCGGCAGCAGCCACTCCCGCTATCACGGTTAAATGCGACATTAACACAAACAGCATGTTTAAGGTAAACGCCAGCAGAAATAGGAGCATAACCAACATAAATACGCTGATTACCCTTTTGCGAAAGCGTTCATGATAATACTCTCTATGCTTGAACAAAATGTAGACGGAGCAGCTGATCGATATCAGGTACAGCGCAAGAAGAATAACGTCAATCTTCCTCATGCCCATTCTCCCCCCGATCATAAATCAGATACTGGGCGAACCGATTCCGCCCGATCTCTTCCTGTATTTCGCGGGAAGTGTCGCAGTAGCGGCTGATGGTTAGCGTAATACGGGTGGAGGCTTCCCGCAGTTCCTGCTCCTTATCCGCATGTAGAGCCAGGAGCCTGCGCAATATCCATGGAACAGTCATGCTTACGCCCCCCTGTCTTCCGATTGATCAACCTTCAATTTTTTGAGCACGTCCAGCGTCGGCTGCATGAAGTCGGATCTTTCCTTATCCAAAATGGCCTGCAGCCTGTCACGGTCCTCCTCCGCTTTATCGAGCAGCTCACGGGGCACCAGACTTCCCTTGACGATCGCCCGCAGCATTACAATAACGACAATCATCAGAACCAGCGCGACCACATAGGCGAGCCCGTATTTGTCCGCAAGCGGCAGCAGTTTCTCCAGTTGTGCAATATCACCCTGTTCCATGTTCTTATGTCCCTTCCTTTCATAAAATAAAAATGCCCCCGGGTTCGGGGGCGAATAAGATTGAGCATCGGCCACTGCATAGTTCGGCCTGGCTCTTATTGCTTATTGCTGCTCGATGATCAGCCGGACCTCTTCCCGCATGATAGAGGGAATCTCGTCAAGCGTCTTCTGTCCTTTCCGGATCAAATCGGCATAGACCTTAGCCATGGGCTGCTTCCCCTCCCTTCAGTACGAGTAGTTGCTCGTACACTTCTGTCAGAGCAAGCTGCATATTCAACGTCTCTTGCGAAGCGGAAGCAAGCTGACTGTTGGTCTTTTCAAGAGCAGCCTTAGTGTCCGCCAAATCCTGCCGAAGACGTTCCAGCTCGTCCGGGCTTTCGGCAGGTTTATTGGCTTCCTCCTGCTGGTAAGCTTCCCAGGCAGCTTGAAGTTCAGCCTCAGTCGGCTTCGGAGTGTCAATGTTCCAGACGGCGATATACGGTCCCTTGTCGACCAGGTCGTAATCCTCGCCCTCGACGAGCCGGTTATAGTCGATGCCGTAACGGAAATGCACGCCTTCGACGGGAGCTTCTCCCGCCTCGGGAGGCTTGATTTCGTAGCGGACACGGCCTTTTTCTTCTGCGTCGGGGCGGAGGGCTGGTGTGGGGCCGTCGTACCAAACCTCAAAATCAACGTTTGGGGTGGCCGTCGGAATAATATGCTGCACGGCTTTTTCCATGTTCATAAGCAGTTCCTCCTTTAGGCCAGTCTAATAATCTCAAATCGGGTCTGGTCATCTCCGCCAATAATCGTATGCGCGCCGTCCATGTATAACTGAATTAGTACTGTGTCAGATGCCCCACAAAACAGGTTCATACTTCCGCTGAGAAACATGTTAGCACCTGTTGTCGGATTCATTCTAAAATCGACCACACGGAAGTAAGTATTATTATGAGCTACGCGAAGCTGACCTTGTTGGCCATCTGTCATACCGAAGATGAGAACGGACACCTTAACGTTATACCATCCCGTTTGGTTGATTGTTGCCGATCCTGTAACCGTGGAATAGTTAATATTCTGATTTGTCGGAGCTGCATTATATACCAGCGTGTTCCAAGCACCGGAACTTAAATTAATGTCAGAGCTTCGATGTGCCCATAATATGGGTCTGAGACCATAAGTGTTATCTCCCCACGGATTGATAACACCTCTATTGTCAATAGTGCCGCTATTCCCGGTCGCTTGAGCGGTTGTTCCAGTCGGAACAGAGCCCGTTGCGGCAATATGTCCAC
>RCUO01000588.1_pt1 | contig 17566 bp, 9 predicted proteins | sample 2166161 | NCBI WGS metagenome assembly RCUO01 (sample SAMN09932617, study PRJNA488358) | compost metagenome | feature: garden; material: soil; isolation source: compost soil in cyclohexanecarbonitrile-enriched culture | place: Germany: Experimental Botanical Garden Goettingen | collected 2016-01-27 | reverse complement strand
CCACCCCGGCTGCATTGGTGATGCGCCACTCCACATCTTGATAGGTTGCGTTCTCCGGATGCAGCTTCACCCGCAGAGACAGGCCGGCCCTTTCCGGGGTCAGCAGCGTGCCTTCGGGGCAGAGGATCTCCAGCTTACGCACCGGCACCTCAGGCAAGGCCTCGCCGCTGGCGTCGCCTGCCTTCAAGCCGGTTCCCCGCCCGGCTTCCAGCGGGCAATCCGCATAGAGCACCCGTTCTTCCGGCTCTGCCCCCGCATCCGTAACAGCAGGCACAGACTGCAGCACAATCTCCGCACCGGCAATGCCCGCCGACTCCGCGCGCAGCGTAATCGCCCCCGGCTCCAGTGTGCCGGCAATAATCGCCAGCAGCTTGCCGCTGAACATCCTGCGGCTTGTGCCTTTGTAGGCATCGTAATCGGTGCTGTCCCCGTTATCCAGGCCGACCAGCCTTCCCGGTCCTTCAATGCTGAGCTGCACCCGGTTATTGGCGTTCTCGACCGGCAGACCCGCTGCATCTGCAGCAGTAACCGTGACGAAGATCAGATCCTGCCCGTCAGCAGCAAGCTCCTGCTTGTCTGCTGCAAGCACAAGGGAGGCGGCATCGCCGAAGGAAGCACGCTGCTCCGAGGCTATTACCTGACCCTGATCATCATAGGCATCGGCCCGGAGAACCCCTGCCTTGTACGGCAGCTTCCAGTTCCCTACCAGCTGCAGGCCGTGTTCATGGTCAATATCATAGGTCCCCTGCGACACGTCATCCAGGAACAGCTCAATCCGCGGCGCATTGGAGCAGACACGCACATCAATCAGCTGCCCTTCTGAGAAATCCCAATACGGGAAGATATGAATCATCGGGGAAATGCGGTAATCCGTCCATTCCGCCTGATAAATATAATAAGAATCCTTCGGGAACCCGGCGGTGTCCAGCTGCCCGAAGTAGGAGTTCTTGGTATGATACGGGGTCGGCTCCCCGATATAGTCAAAGCCGGTCCACAGGAACTGTCCCAGGGAATACTTGGCGTCCCGGTCACCGGTGATGCAGGTTTCTGTATTCTTCGCTCCCCAGCTGGTTGAGCTGTTGCCAAGTGCCGAACATTGCTGATCATCGTCGGCAAGCACGGGCTGGTCCAGCGGAAAATGATAGATACCCCGGCTCTGCACCGTCGAGCAGGTCTCACTGCCGTAGATAATCCAGTCCGGATGCTCCGCATGATGTGCATCATAATATTTCTCGCCGTAGTTATACCCGGCTACCTTGACGATGTCTGCACATTTCTGTGCATTCTCCCACGGCATATAGTTCGAGCCGATCGTTACAGAACCGTTGCCGCGCGGGTCATGCAGCAGCACCTCATCCTGCTGCATCCGGGTAACCTCCTGGCCCCGCTCGCCGGCATGGGTATCATAGATTTCGTTGCCGATGCTCCACATGATCAGGCTCGGACGGTTCCGGTCGCGCCGGACCCAGCTGGCAATATCCCTTCTCCACCATTCCGGGAAAAAACGGGCGTAGTCGTAAGGCGTCTTGCTGCGCTCCCACATGTCAAACGTTTCCGAAACGATCAGCACGCCCAGCTCATCGGCCAGCTCCATCAGCTCAACTGCAGGCATGTTATGGGCGGTGCGGATGGCATTCACGCCCATCTCCTGCAGCAGCACAATCTGCCGGCGCAGCGCTGCCATATTAACTGCTGCCCCCAGCGCCCCAAGATCATGGTGCTGGCACACCCCGTTCAGCTTAAAAGAGCGGCCGTTGAGGAAAAATCCCTTGTCACTGTCAAGCTCCACTGTCCGGAAGCCGAACCGCTCGCGTTCCACCTGGACAGTAGTCCCGCCGGCCAGCAGCTCTGTCTTTAGCCAGTACAGGCTCGGACTGGCAATATCCCAAAGCGCAGGCTGTTCCACTGTCAGCCGGCAGTGGGCATGCACGGTTCTGCTGCCGTCCGCCACCAGCACTGCGAACTCCTCCTGGGCCACTGCATTACCGTCGCCGTCCAGCACCGTATGACGAAGCGCATATGCCACCTTTTCCCCGTCAGCCGCAAAGCTCTGCTCATTATCCAGCGTCCGGACGGCAGTGTCGCCAAGCACCAGCTCTGTGTCCACATCCATGGTCCAGTCTCCGGCGTCCCCCGGCCGTGCAGCAATGTAGATACCGTCAGCAGCAATATGACTCAGCGGATATTCACGCAGCCACACCGAGCGGTAAATGCCTGCACCGGAGTACCAGCGGGAGCCCGGCGATTCATGGATGACCCGCATAACAATGCTGTTATCGCCTTCCTGCAGATAAGGCGTAATGTCAAACTCAAAGGTGGAATACCCATATTTCCACTCCCCTGCCTCCTGTCCGTTTACATAGAGTGTAGAATCCATGTATACGCCTTCAAACCGCAGAGAGCAGCAGCGCTCCGGCGGTATTGTATCCAGAGTTAGCGTCTTGCTGTACCAGCCCTCCCCGTTCTCATAGAGCGCATTCGTATCGTAGATCAGCCAGTCATGCGGCAGGGTAACCGGCATCCAGTCGGCTTCCGCTATTACATTTGACAGCCTTGAACCTAGTGGCTGCTTGCTGAACTGCCAGCCCCCGTTTATTTTGCGTGAAGTGTTCATCATATGTTCTCCTCCTGTATCCATTCTCTCCGTCAGCTTCCTTCAGGCCAAAATTCAGCGCTTCAGATACCGCTCATAGGCTGCCTGCTGAATATCCAGCGCCCGCTCAATCCCCATGTCCCGCATCTGCTGCACAGATTTGTCGTAGTGATCCACCGGTTCGGTGCCGAGGATGATTTTGAGCTCCGCCTCCTTCACCAGGGTATTGATGTCGTTCATAATGCTGCCCAGTTCGTCGGATTCCTCGCCTGTCGGCGTAACCGGAGGGAGCAGATGGCGCTCGTGGTTCGTATTCTTCCAGATGTTCAGGGCAGCAGTGGTCTGGGCAAACTTCACCGGCAGATGATTATCCTGCTGAATCATTGGAAAGTTCGTGCTGTGCGAGTACTTGAGCATCACCTTATCACTGGAAATACCATCCGGGTTATTCGCCACAAAGTCCGTGTACGCCGGCTTACCATCCTCCAGAGTGTATGTAATACCTTCTATTCCGAAGGCGTTCAGCATACTCCCCTCCCCGGTAAACGCATAGTCAAGCCAGCGCATAGCCGCCTCCACATGCTCCGTATCAGCCGAAATTGCCGCAGAGTAGGTTCCCGCATAGGCATTGTCGAGCTGGCCGAACTCCGGCGTTTCCCCCTTGGCGGCTGCAGGATACGGGGCGGCTGCAAAATCAGCCTGTTTCCCGGCAGCCTGCGCTGCCGAATTGTAGCTCTCAATGTAAAATTGCCAGCCGATGGTCGTCCCGCTTTCGCCTGAGGTCATCTTTTTATCCACAGTCGCGGCATCAATGGAGGCAAAATCCTTGTCGATCAAGCCCTCCTTATACCACTGGGCCATCGTCTTCAGATACTCCTTATACCCCGGCTCAAGATACCCGTAGACCACCTTACCGTCATTGACGTAAAAGTTGCCCATCACTCCGAAGGCCCCGGCAAATCCGCCGGTCCGCTCACCCAGGAACAACGTCCGGAGCGTCAGCGGGGCGGCAGCCTGTTTCTTGTCTTTAAAAGCGGTCAGCACCGTATGCCACTCCTCCATTGTCTCAGGCACGTCCAGGCCCAGTTCATCCAGCCAGTCCTGGCGGATAATAGGTCCGCCGTACACCCGCCCGTTCTCTGAGCGTATGAACGGAAAGGCGTAGTAGGTGCCGGCGTCGGTTTTGATCATTTTATCAATCTCCGGGTGGGCCTCGAGCGTCCGTTTCAGGTTGGGTGCATATTGGTCAATCAGGTCATTGAGCTTGAGAATATAGCCCTGCTCCACCGCTTTATCCGGACCACCCGGATACTGCAGCCACGTATTCAGAAAAATATCCGGCAGTTCCCCTGATGCCAGCAGCAGGCTGAATTTCTGGTCACCCATCGGCGTGCCCCCCAGCTGCCTGATCCGGATTCCGGTCCGGGCTTCATACTCTTCATCTATCGGCAGACGCTCCGGTGTGCCTCCCAGCTGCTCATTCATAAACGTAAGCGTAATATCACCTGCCACCGGATAGGGCAAACCGGTTTCCGCAGACGGGTTACCCGGGGGCGTATTCAAAGCGCTTTCATTACTTAAGCCTCCGCAGCCGCCGGCGAGCAGGATAACCCCCAGCAAAAAAACGGCTGAACCTCTGGCTCTTCCATCTCTCCCACTTTTGATCAACATGATGACCTCCACTGTAAATTTGGGTCCGGTGACCGTTCTAGTGCAACATCATACGATTTCATGCACTCTCAATGTAAGCTATAACCAGCGCCCGCAGCAATGTTCAATATGGTAAATGGATTGTCATTATCATAAAAAAGCCTGTATTGTCCCGCTGCCAGGACATGCGGGCAAAACCAAAAACCTCCTTGGCTGCAAGGAGGTTCAGGCGTTAAATCACTTCAAACACCGGACGTTCCGGGATGTAGCGCACCGGCACCGCCGGAAACTGTGCGGCCAGCCGCTCTGCCAGCTGCTTCATGCCCGGGGCCTCACTTTCGGCATGCCCAAGCATGATCAAAGCCTTGCTGCGTCCCTGCTGCAGCGCATCCCTCACATATTCCGGTGTCTCCCATTCCGGGCCTTCACCGGCAATGATCAGGTCAAGCCCCTCTTCCCCGTAGAGGGGAATCACCAGCTGGCCGCCGCCCCGGTAGCCGGCCAGGATGCCTATTCGGCTGCAGGAGCCCGATAAATCCCCTGCTGCGCGCACATAGGATATCTGCAGCTTGCGCTTCACATACTCCGCGATTTCCCTGAGCGGTGCGGGCGGAAGAGTAAGAACGGACACCGCCGGACGGTGCTCCTCCACATACTCCTGCCAGCCCAGTTCAGCAATTAGCCCTTCGGTAATACCGTCCGGCGTATAGCGGTGTATATAGTCATGGAAACGGTAGATGCCTGTCTCCGTTCCGGCAATTAGCGCTGACTTCTGCCGGTAAACAGGGTCCTGTCCAAGCCGCTCCCGCTGGTCGTGATGGCTGTAATAGATGCCTTCATGGGATATAACAAGGTTGGCTCCCAGAGCAGCCGCCTGTTCTATCACATATTGCGAAGCGGTAAATGCGGTGACAATTCCCCGCACCTCCGTCTCCGGTGTTCCTGTTTCCAGCCTGTCTACCGTCTGCTCCGGCACGGGGATTCCGTCCGTAAGCCAGTCAATAACCGTACCGAAGGTAATCATCATGTTCATATCCATTTAGTAGATGGTACGTGACAACTGATCTTCTATACCGCTTTTCCGGTAAAAATACGTGTTGATCTGGTCACGCCATTCCTTCGCATGCGCGGCTTGGCCTGTAAGACGCTGTTCCACCTGTACATACAGATCCTCTCTTACCTTATCCTTCAAGGTCTGCCAGGAGGATAACAGCCCTTCTGCCCGCTGCGCTCCTTCAAAATGCGTATCGTAAATGTGCTGGATTACGGTTTTGCCGGAATGGAGCACATGGGTGTACGGCACATGGTGGAAGAACAGCAGCAGCTCATCCGGGCATTCCTCAAGCGACTCATAGCGGGCTGCATTGCTGTCGATGTACTGGGCGCTGTACCCGGTTCCCGTCTTCACCGTCCGGTCGACCCCGATCCCGCGGTTGTCGGCGTAATGATAGGTGCCCCACTGAGAATATTCATAACCGTCCACATTCGGCCCGTAGTGATGCTCCGGATTGATCATCCAGCCCACACCGAGCGGCGCGGTATAAGATTCATAGATTTCTAATGAATCCAGCAAAATCCCGCTGATCACATCCGCCACCTCCTGATTGCTGCCGAAGGTCAGGGCAATCCATTCAGCGGCGATGGCTTCAGCGCTGAGCCCGGGATTCCAGGCCAGACGGCCGTAGCCATACAGATTGGCCTGGGCCAGCAGATGGCCGGTCCAGTTAATGTCATTGCCGGTGTTGGACACCGCGGCAATCCCGCTGTGCCGGTTGCCCCACAGCGAACCGTCCACGATACGCTTCACCGGAGAAGCCTCCCCTTTGGCTAGGGTCTGGAACTCCAGTACTTCTTTCCACTGGGGAACCAGGTAGCAGACATGGCGCTGCTGGCCGGTATATTCCTGGGCGATCTGGAATTCAATAATCTGATTGGTCTGCTCCATTGCCCCGAACAGCGGGGAGACCGGTTCTCTGACCTGGAAATCCATCGGCCCGTTTTTGATCTGGAGGATGACATTGTCCTTAAATCTGCCGTCAAGCGGCTTGAAATGATCGTAGGCAGCTCTTGCCCGGTCTGTCCTGCGGTCCCGCCAGTCCTGCTTGCAGTTGTACACGAAGCAGCGCCAGATGACGATGCCGCCGAACGGCTCCAGCGCTTCAGCCAGCATGTTGGCCCCGTCAGCATGGTCGCGTCCATAGGTGAACGGGCCTGGACGGTTCTCCGAATCCGCCTTGACCACAAAGCCGCCGAAATCCGGGATTGCCTGATAAACTTCAGCCGCCTTGTTCTGCCACCATGTGCGCACGCCCGGATCGAGCGGATCGGCAGTACCCGCACCGCCTTCCTGCATAGGACCGGCAAAATTCACGCTCAGGAACAGCCGGATACCGTATACTCTGAACTGGTCCGCGATTTCGGCCACCTGCGGCAAATACTCCGAGATGAACAGCGTTTCCAGCGCATGCACATTTACATTGTTGATTGCAATGGCATTGATACCTGCGGAGGACATCAGGCGCGCATAATCGCGGACCCGCTCCATATCCCCGATAAACCGGTTATTGTCATATAAAAAGGACCTGCCGGCATAGCCCCGCTCCACGCTGCCGTCAAAATTATCCCAGTGGTTAATCATCCGCAGGCCGTTGACCGGGTTGACTGCTTCATCGAGTGCCTCGATGGACTGCAGCGTGCCCATGAGCCGCAGCAGATGGAATACTCCGTACAGCACACCAGCCGGTGTGGAGGCGCCAACCGTAATGCAGTTATGTTCTGCACTGGTACGGATGGCGAAGCCTTCGCGGCCGACCCTGCGGATGTCGGCCTCTGTAAACACGCTGCTAATCAGCGTGTTGCCGCCCCCGAAGGTGCCGAAGGCAACGAGCGGTTCTGTGCCGGTTCCGGCAGAACGCTCCGGGGCATTGGCTGAGGTATTGGCCGCAGCAACATTCATTGAATCGCTCCCTGATTTAGTCTCAGGAGACGCTTGCTGCACCTGCACCTCAATGCCCAGCATCGAGGCAAGGCCTCTCCGCCATTCCGCAAGCGCAGCCTGAACGGTGTCATCTGTCTCCGTAACGCTCACCGCTCCGCACCATTTCACATATTGCTCCTGAAGCTTACCCTGCGGCAGCTCAGGGTAGCTCAGCCAGGCATTGTAGCCATGATCCTGCAACAGATTGTTAATTCCGCCCGCCTCATTCATCCGGATATCTCCTCCTGCTTGTTCCTGATTATTGTTACTTAACACATTTTATTTCCACACTTGCTTCTACACACTTGATATACTCACTCAACCTGTCCGCTCTGCGCATACGCCTCACACTTCAATCCCACAGCTAGTTGCTCAGTACTCTTGCATGAACCTGACATGGTTTCAATAGGTGCGCTTTCCGCTACAACTGACTTTAGCTGCACTCTGTACAGCTATTTCGGCCATTTTTGCTTACCGAACCGCTTTAAGTGTACTCCGTACACCTATATCGGCCGACTAAGCCCGTTTAGCACGATTTCAGCCTGTTTAGCTGTACCAAATGCAGCTATTTCGTCCAAACGCGGATTCCCCCTGCTTTTAGTTGCACAAACTGCAGTTATAGAGCCTCCCTGCTCTTAGTTGCATAATCAGCTATTTAACACCGGCCTGCCGGGCCAGTTCCGTCAGCGACCGGCTGCCCGTACCTTCAAGCAGCCAGAGGATTGCCGTAACGCCGCGCGGGTAATATTTGCTGCCGCCGATCAGGCCGGCCAGAATCTGGTCACTCCAGCACCAGTAGGACAGCTCGGGATGGAGCAGCCAGCTCACGTGGGCGGCATCCGCCGCGCGGCCGCTCTCCTCCCAAGGCAGATGCAGGATCTCTCTGGCGATAAACTGAGAGAGATAGATTTTGCTGAGCCAGGAGTTGTTGCTGGTGGAGGACAGCTTCCAGCCTCCGTCAGCGAACAGGCAGACGCCCGGAACCAGTACGGTCTGCAGATGCGTGTTCAGCGCACTGAGGTACCCGGCAAACCGGCCTGCCGGATCAAGCGCCTCCTCACAGCCGGTGAAGAGCGGGAAGATCAGCCCTTCAATCGCCGGAATGATGCGCGAATCGTTGTTTTCGTGAATGACAGCCGGAATGTACCCTTCGCTGTTCAGCTCTGCCGCAATGGAAGCGGCGCATTTCTCCGCCTGCAGGCCAGCCTCCGCTGCCAGCTCCGCCAGCCCCTCCTGTCCAAAAAACTTCTCCAGCGCCACATACGCTGCCCAGCATTTGCCCGCCATATAAATGTTATTGCGCGACTGTCCCAGCGAGGTGTCCAGACTGTCGTAGGTGGTAATCTCGGCACCGCCCTGCGTCCGGTTGCTGTCCAGGCCCATCAAGCCGTTACGCTGCTCCTTATCCGGGTGGTCACGGTTCAGCATGCTCTCGAAGCAGGCCCGGAGCACCGGCAGCATGCTGTCAGCGAATTCACGGTCTCCGGTCTGTTCAATATAGACGAGCGCCGAGACCAGCCAGTTCACCAGCTCCTCATGACTCATATAGGAAAAGCAGTCATCCAGCCCCGCCAGCTCATAAGCGGAATACTGCGGACGCGAGAACACATTGGCTACCCCGACATCGTGGGTGAAGCTGATGCCGCCCGGATACTCCCTGGTTTCGCCCGGGAACACAACCTTATCCTCATAGCTGTAACGGTCCACGAATAATTCCAGCTCATTACGTACCGTCCAGGGATTCATCACCAGCTCAAAAAACAGCTGATCCGCCGTCAGATCCAGCGTATTCATCATCCGGTACTCGCCTTCGTTGACAATCCACAGATACTTCTCCCCGTCATGCAGCAGCTGCGTGCTGCCGTAATAGCTGTGAATCGCATGCGACAGCATAAAAGTCTGGTCTGCACTCAGCCCGGCCGAGTGAATCCAGGCATCAGCGTCCGCACAGGCAGCCGTCAGCTCAGCGAAATGCTCCAGTGCATAACCGGCCACCTCCTCAATATTCCGGAAAAAGCGGGTATACGCATAGCCGGCATCAATTCCTGTAGTCACCAGTCCGCCGCGGTAAAAGCAAACCGCAAGCCGGTACGTCCGCTTTTCACCCGCCGGAACCTCCATCAGTACGGCACCGGTGCCGCCCAGACCAAAGGACAGATTATGCTCAAGCTTGGCCTCCAGAATCTTTTCCATGGTAAATCCGAGCGCCGACTGCACGCCTTCCTCCGCACAGGCAACCGCCGTCAGCCGGCCTTGTCCGATCCCCTGAAAAGCGCCTCCGCTCGTATCGCCCAGTCTGCGCATGGAGCTGTAAGGATCGCTGCCTTCGTAGCCGAAAAAGCCTCTGCGGGCAATAGTTCCCCGGGTGTTATCGAGCGTAAGCTCAGCAAAAACCGCCGGCAGCAGCGCTGCCTTCAGCGATTCATCATCAGCCGTGGACGGATCAGGTACCGACCGGACGGGAGAGTACACCTTGAAAGTCAGGTCCCCAGCCTGCCACGTATCGCTCGCTGTTCCCAGCGTCCGGCTGATTGCCTCATCTTGAAACGCTTTCAATTTAATCTTAGCGGTCTCATCCGCTTTTTCTATATCATATCTGGCTCCGGCATCTGCCGCCTGCTCAAAAAAAGGCAGCACCTCATAGCTTTCACCGTCCGCAGACTGAAATCCGATGTACATATTCTGGTCAGCCGGCTTGCCCAGCTCCAGCCCGAGCCCCCCGTTTTTACCTTTAAAGCCGAGTGTAAAGCTTGCAAATGCCCCGATAGGCGAATGCTGGACATTATAGAATGGGTTAGACTTTGTCATAATGGCTCCTCCCTGATGCAGCATGCGAGTTTGGCAGTTGATAGATTGCCTATTCTCATCCTATCACGGAGCTCTATGCCGGGAACATTGCCAAATCAGGCAGATTTTTACCCAAATCAAGCCGAACTTCGATATACTGGAAATAGACAGTGAACCTGAACAGCAAGGAGGAACCGCCTATGGCTTCGGCCTTTCTGCCGCCAGAACTCAGCCAGAACATTAGTGAAATCATTATTCCTGACGTCAAAACAACGCTGAACCTCTTCGGCATGCATCTGCGGACGGTAGGCGGTGCATGGAGTTATCCAATTCATGCCCACCCGCAGTACGAGTTCAACTATGTGCTGGACGGAGAGCAGCGGATCATTGTGAACAGCCGAAGCTATATGCAGCGTGCCGGGGATCTGGTCCTGCTGAGACCGGGCGACTCGCATTCCAGCCAGAGCGGCAACGGACGGCCGTTCACGTATTTTTGTATCCATTTTGATATCGACGATAAAATTCTGATCTCGCTCTTAAGCCGGCTGCATCATGTACTCTTTCCGGCTGACAGCACGATTGCCCATAAGTTAACGCCCTCGCTCACCAGACTTGTGGACATTTCCCATCAGATACAGGGTGACATTACAATGTCCCAGCGGATGAGGCTGCAGTCTGCCGTGTTTGACCTGTTCGGCCAGCTGTGGGAAGCCTTCTCCGTTGAGGCCAATCTGCATTCGTCCGCCAGCTATGAAAAGGTCGAGCTTGCCCATCAGATCCGCAGCCGTCTGCAGGGTCTTGTCTACCAGCAGTTCAAGCAGGATATCCAGGAAGACAGGACGCTTGGTGTCGATGACATCGCAGCTGAGCTTGGCATCAGCTCCTCGCACTGCTACCGGGTGTTCCGCCAGGTGTTCGGCCTATCCCCGAGAGAGTTCCTGTCCCAGCAGATGCTGCATGAGGCCAAGGTGCTGCTGGACGATCTCCGTCTGCCGGTCAGCCACATCTCCGCAATTCTCGGCTACCGGGATATCGCCCATTTCAGCCGCCAGTTCAAGCGCTGGCACGGCAAATCACCGCGCGAATACCGCGAAGGAGGTTCATTATGAGACAGCTGTATATGAAGCAGAAGGTATTTAGCCTTAGCGGCAAATTCACTGTAAAGAACCAGCAGGAGCAGGATGTGTATTTTGTAGAGGGCAGCTTTATGCAGATCCCAAAAACATTCTCCATTATGAATGCCCGAAGAGAAGAAGTCGCACTGATTACGAAAAAGGTGTTCAGCTTTCTGCCGAAGTTTTTTGTCGAGGTGAACGGCCGGGAAGTGCTGACAATCAAGAAGGAATTTTCTTTTCTAAAAGCACGCTATGCCATTGATTCGGCCGGCATCGAGGTCCGCGGCAACTGGTGGGACATGGACTTCGAGGTCCTGCAGCACGGTTCAGTCATTGGTGAGGTCAACAAGGAGTGGTTCACCTGGGGCGACAGCTACAGGATTCACATCTTGAATGAGCAGATGGAGGCCATTATGATAGCGATTGTGGTGGCGATTGATTGTGTGAAGGCTGATGATGCGGCGGCTGGCTCTTCCCAGTGATTCCATCTCTAACAAAAAAACACCTCCATGGATAATTCTATCGAACGATAGAGCTTACCCTCTTGGAGGTGTTTTCTGGCTTTCATCCTATGCGGCTTATCCTAATCCAGCCCATCCACTGACAAATCCCCGCCGTTACTGGCAATCACCTGCTTGTACCAGTGGAAGCTCTTCTTCCGGCTCCGCTGCAGCGAACCGTTGCCGGCGTTGTCCTTGTCGACGTAGATGTAGCCATAGCGTTTGTTCATCTCGCCGGTTGAGGCGCTGACCAGATCAATCGGGCCCCAGCTGGTGTAACCGATGATCTCGACGCCGTCCTCGATCGCTTCGCCCATAGCGGCGATATGTCGCTGCAGATAGTCGATCCGGTAGTCATCGGCTACCTTACCGCCGGGACCGGGTTCATCGGCAGCGCCCAGCCCGTTCTCAACCACAAACAGCGGCTTCTGGTAGCGGTCATACAGCTGATTGGCCGTAATGCGGAAGCCGAGCGGGTCAATCGTCCAGCCCCAGGCTGACTTCTCCAGATACGGATTATCGACCGAGCCGAATACATTGCCGCTGGTCATCCGGCCCAGCACCTCAGGGTCCGTGCTGGCAGTCCGGCTGGCATAATAGCTGAAGCCGATGTAATCCACCGTATTGTGCTTCAGCAGCTCCTCATCGCCCGGCTCCATCTCAACCGTGATTCCATTATCCCTAAAGAACCTCTTGGCATAGCCGGGATACGCCCCGCGGGACTGAACATCGATGAAGAAGAATGATTCGCGGTCCTTGTTCATCGCATCCCACACATCCTGAGGATTGCACACATACGGATAAGTTGAGCCGGCGGCCAGCATACAGCCAATCTGCGCATCAGGTATATGCTCATGACAGGCCTTCACCGCCAGCGCGCTCGCCACCAGCTGATGATGGGCCGCCTGATACTGGATCTGCCGCTTATCCTCCCCCTCACCAAAGACCAGCCCCGCGCCGACAAACGGCAGATGCAGCAGCATGTTAATCTCGTTGAAGGTCATCCAGTACTTCACTTTGTCCTTATAGCGTGTGAATAGCGTAATAGCATACCGCTCAAACAACCCCACCAGCTCGCGGCTTCTCCAGCTTCCGTACGTCTGCACCAGATGAACCGGCACATCGAAATGCGCGATCGTTACCACCGGCTGTATCCCGTATTTTAGCAGCTCATCAAACAGATTATCATAGAACTCTAGCCCCGGCTCATTGGGCTCAGCATCATTTCCGTCAGGAAAAATCCGCGCCCATGACACCGACACCCGCAGCGCCTTAAAGCCCATTTCGGCGAACAGGGCAATATCCTCTTTATAGCTGTGATAAAAGCCGATCGCTTCATGCGACGGGTACACCAGCCCAGGCTGCGGCTCAAAAGCATCCAGCTTCCCGCCCATCACAGGCCAGCGCTGCGGCCCGGCCGGAATCAGATCCACCGTGGTCAGCCCTTTGCCGTCCTCCCGGTAAGCCCCCTCCGTCTGATTGGCCGCAATTGCGCCGCCCCACAGGAACCCTGCGGGAAAAGTATATTTTGACATAATACTCCTCTCTTTCTACAGATTCTTCTGCTTAAGGATTAGCTGTGACCACTTTTCCCTTAATCTATATTTCAAGTTCAATTTCTACCGCAGCACCACCGGACCCAGCAGCCCTGACGGCTCGTGGATCATGTATTGGGACAAGAAATCCTGCTCCTGCTTGCCGAGGTTGTTCGTCACCTCAATTACCAGCCGGTTCTCGCCAACAACCAGCGTGCTGCCTGCATCAAAGATGTACGGAGGGCAGATTTTGACACCCAGCTGATGTCCGTTAAGCATAACCTCGGCTACCTCATACACGCGTCCCAGATCAAGCACGGCATTTGCCGGAACTTCTTCCTCCAAAGTAAAGGCCAGCTCATACCGCATTGTTCCGGAGAACCGCGCCTTGCCTTCCACTCTGGAGATGTCCCCCAGCGAAACCAGCGTCTGCTCTGCTGAAAAGGACGGATAAGCTGTGGCTGTGGCAAAAGAAACGCTCCATTCTCCACCGATTTCTGCGGCCTCATTTGCCTGCTGCGGAGCTGCTTCCGCTGCCTCCCGGCTCTCGAGCACCACAACGGATTCATACGGATGCAGCACCAGCTGCACCGCCGTTTTACCATCAGCCTGTGACTGCGATAGCGGTTTAATCTGATTGGAGAAGCCGTCATAGGCCATAACCGGACGATCTCCGCTCAGCGTCACCGTCGTCTCAATCACCTTGTAAGGATCTTCATTGAAGAACATGTACACATCGCCTTCGGCCTGACGGTAATGATAGCTGCGCAGGTACGGCTGATGCTCTGAGGTGTGCACATCGTGATGATTATCTTTTATCAGCTGAGCCGTAAAATCCTCCAGCCCGCATACCGCCGCCTGCTCCAGCAGCTTCCCGTCCACCTGCTCCCCGTGCTCGTTTCTCACCGGAAGACCGTCAATGAACTGCACCCGGATACCGGCATCCGTGAACACCTTAACCCGCTCCAGCAGCGTCTGCGGCAGTGCCTCGGCATAAGGGATGACCAGCGCGCTGAACGTCTGTCCGTTAATTGTATACGTGCCGCTGCCAAGCTCAGCCTGTGCAATCAGATCCGCCGGAATGACATCGAACTCGATCTGGTGCTGCGCCAGCTCCTTCGCCGGCTTCTGGAACAGCATATACTCACCCAGCCATTCCGCTTCCGCATGATACAGCAATCCAACATTAGCAACATGCTGCCCTCCGTTCAGCAGATGGCTGACCCGGTTCAGATAATCAAACAGCACGCTCATGAACCGGTACTGCGGATTATGGCCTCGGGCATCGAGATGCGGCGGGCAGTCGGGATCGGGGAACTCTTTTGGCGAAAAGGCATGGGGTACAAAATGGGTCACGCCCCGCACCAGCATATGGTCGGTAATCCACTTCATCAGCTTGATGCCTTCCGCCCAGCCGTAAGCCCCGTAGACCTCGCACATCGTGCGGTTCCGCTTTTTGGGATCGAGATGGCCGAGGGATGCGCCCATCTTAGCCAGTCCATAATGGAAAAACTCCCCGTCCCAGCCCTTCGCCGTCATCGATTTGAACGGGCCTTTGTCCATGCCGGGCATAATCTGGTTCAGCACCACGTCGATGCCGGCCATATCCTGCTCCCAGATCGCTCTGAAAAAATGTCCCGCCCCGTAACCGAGCCGCGCATGCGCATTGTTGTCCTCGATCAGATGGCCAATATACTCTACCCCGCGCTCCCGGCACCAGGCTGCTAGTGTTCCTGTGAACGCCTCGCCGTACATCCGGCTCACAATGTCCATGTATTTGTAGCGGATGGCGTGTTCTGCACCCTCTGCCTCCACGGTTGAGAGCAGCGGCAGCAGCAGCCGTTCCTCACCAGTGAACTTGTCCTGCAAATCTTCCTTCCACGGCAGCACCATTTCTGCCCGGCCTATCGAACCAAAGGCCCCGTGCATATTGCCGAACCGCGGCTCATCCGAGAAAAATCCGGCAAACGTCCGGCCGAAATCCGCCGCATAACGGGCATAATGCGATTCGTAGACCTCGTTAATCAGCACTTTTACAGCTTCAGGATCAAGCGGATTCAGATAGCCTTCGGTGTGCGGCTCACCGCCGTGAATCGTCTCCAGCAGGATAAAGATCCGCCAGTCTCCTTCCGGGATGTCCCAGTAGAGCACGCCGTCCTGCTCATGGGAGCTGATATCCACGAAGCTCGCCGGATCGACGCTGTTCTCACCAGTTCTCCGGGCGGCGATGATGCTTAGAATCTTATCGTTCACGGCCTTCGGCGTTGCAGTCAGGCTCATCCGGTTGCCGGGGCTGCCCCATTTTACGAGAAAAGAGGCGTCCTGCAGCGGACCGGTGAAATCGAGCTGGTGGATTTTGAGGTATTTTTTGACCAGCTCCGGGTGATCGGACTTGATCTTTCCGTTCGCATAGCCCGTAGGAAAATGGGAGTCGTCCAGCAGCCATACCTTCATATCACGGCGGCGGGCCTCATCCATAATAATGTCCATGTCGCGCCACCAGCCCTCACCGCAGAAATCGGGGTGCGGCCGGGATTCCACGCAGACGGCGTGTATGCCGGACTCCTGAATTTTAGCGACCGATTCTCTTAAAAGCGCCTCAGGCTCTCCATGCAGCCACAGAAAAGGAAGCACGTAGTTTTCCTGTTTATTGTCCAGAACCTCAGTAAGTCTTCTCATATTGCTCCACTCCTGTCTATTTCGTCTATATATCTATCTGTTCCCGCTGGAACACGGATTATTAATTTGACTTACCAAACTTAACTTCATATAGTTGATCTTATCTTTGGACAAAGGGGGAATTCAGCTATGCAGAGAGATGAATTAAGGCGGCGGCTGTCCGAGCTGTCGGAAAGCGAGCACCGTCACCGGAAGGACCCTGACAAGGGCCTGCTTATATTCGAACAAATGAACAAAACGGTTAACATCACCGGAAGCCCGGTGTACATTCTGGATCTGGACCCTTATTCAACCCAGGCATGGAGAGACTCCAAATTTCCCGCCAACTCTACTAACTCTTTTCACATCAACCAGATGACGATCCGCCAGCATTCCCGCTACAGTAAAATTCCGATGCATATCCATAACTACGTGGAAATCAATTACGTCTACTCCGGCCAGTGCAAGCAGATTATCGACGGCAAACACGTTACCCTGCGGGAGGGTGATCTGTGCATGCTCGACACCAACGTACCGCATACCATTCTCGAAACGGCCGAGGACGATATCATCATCAATCTCATTATGCTGAAGCCGTTCTTCACGACAGGTTTTCTGAGCAGGCTGGCGACGACCGGGATCATTTCCAATTTCATCGTCAATGCGATCTCGCAGATTCATAATCACAACCGCCACATTATTTTTCATACCGGGAATGAAACCTCCTTCAAGGAGACGATGGAGAGCCTGATGTGCGAGACCTTTGATCCGGGCTTCTGCTCCAAGGAGATTATCGAATCCTATATGGTTATTGTGTTCAGCAAGCTGCTGCAGTCGTTCCAGGGCGGTCAGGACAAGGACTACGGTGATGATAACGGCAAGGCTAATCTGATCAAGATCCTGAAATACCTGGAGGACCATTACAAGGACGTCACCCTGATTTCCGTAGCAGAGCATTTCAATTTCCATCCCAATTACTTTAGCAGCTATCTGAGAAAAGCGACCGGAAGAACGTTCAAGGAGCTTGTGCAGATCCAGCGGATGACCAGCGCCGCCCTCCTCCTGACCAATACTTCGCTTACTGTGGAGGAGGTGGCCGGTGAGGTCGGCTATAACAATCTCGGCTTCTTTTATAAAAAATTCGTGGCTTATTACGGCCAGACGCCAAGCGATTACCGCAAGCAGCACCGGTAATGCAGTTTTATTAGCGGATGCTCAGTACCAGCTCGCCTATCATAACTTCGCTGCTGCGGTCTGCCTTGAGCTCAACCGATTCATGCTCGGCTGTATTAGTAACAATTACCGGGGTCGTCACCTCGAACTGGTTGTCCCGGATCATGTTCCAGTCGACAATGGCCAGCAGCTGGCCTTTTTGGACGACATCGTTCTCCTGAACCTTAAGCTCAAACGGCGCGCCCTTCAGCTTAACCGTATTAATCCCCATATGGATCAGCAGCTCCACACCGTCATCCGACACCATTGCAACCGCATGCCTGGAGTTCGCCACGGTTACTACAGTACCGTCGAACGGCGCGTAAACCTTATTATCTGCCGGAACGACGGCATAACCGCTGCCCATCGCACCGCTTGCGAAGGCTTCGTCCGGCACCTCGCTGAGCGGGATAATCGTACCTTGAATGGAGTTGTAGACCTGGGTTTTCGTACCCGCCGCTGGCGCTGTGCTGCTTGCCCCGGATGCTGCCGGTGCTGCCGCTGGAGTCTCCTGCTTGTCCTTGAAGCCGAACAGATAG
>RCUO01000587.1_pt1 | contig 17578 bp, 11 predicted proteins | sample 2166161 | NCBI WGS metagenome assembly RCUO01 (sample SAMN09932617, study PRJNA488358) | compost metagenome | feature: garden; material: soil; isolation source: compost soil in cyclohexanecarbonitrile-enriched culture | place: Germany: Experimental Botanical Garden Goettingen | collected 2016-01-27 | reverse complement strand
GCGACAGGAGTAACTGGAGCGACGGGTGTAACTGGAGCGACGGGTGTAACTGGAGCAACAGGTGTGACTGGGGCGACGGGAGTAACTGGAGCAACGGGTGTGACTGGGGCAACAGGAGTAACTGGAGCAACAGGAGTAACTGGAGCAACAGGAGTAACTGGAGCAACAGGTGTGACTGGGGCGACAGGAGTAACTGGAGCGACGGGTGTAACTGGAGCGACGGGTGTAACTGGAGCAACAGGTGTGACTGGGGCGACGGGAGTAACTGGAGCAACGGGTGTGACTGGGGCAACAGGAGTAACTGGAGCAACAGGAGTAACTGGAGCAACAGGAGTAACTGGAGCAACAGGTGTGACTGGGGCGACGGGTGTAAATGGAGCAACAGGAGCAACCGGAGCAACCGGAGCAACCGGGGCAGACGGGGGAAGCGGATACGCAAGCGCAGTCAATTCGGGCGGAGGAACAGTTGCAGTTGTGCTCGGTGGTACATCGGTGCCGCTTACGCTTGACACACAAAGCTCCGCTGTTAGCTTCAATAGCAGTACTTTTACAATTAATACTGCTGGAACCTACTTTATTCAGTATGATATTAATATGAATAATAACTATTTAGTGAGCTCAAGAGTTATGCGCAACGGAGTACAGATTAATGCAAGTATAGTTAATCCTAGTGTCAGCACATCGCATCTTAACAACGGATTTATTATACAATTGAATGCCGGTGACAGCTTAGAGCTGCAATTGTATAACCTGCTAGGAGCTGTAACTTTGACAACCGGAGACGGCGCTTCCATGAACGTAATATATATCGGACCGGGAACTCCTCCTATCTAAATGAGCTGTAAACAGAATAGATCTGCTTCATTAAAAAGAGAAGGGCAGCTGCCTCCGGTTCATTCCGGTGTGCGGCTGCCCTTCTGGTTTATTTTGTTATGCCGTGTCTTTCAGCCTTCCGTACCGGAGTGCAGCATTGGTGAGATCTTAACCCGGAGCAGCTCGCTGCATACGGCTTCCCCGATATTCCGGATCAGGGCCAGGAACATTTCGTGCCCCTCGAACTGATATTCCTGGAACGGATCGTTACCAGAGTAAGCCCGCAGATGAATGCCCTCCCGGAGCTGATCCATCGCGTCGAGATGCTCCATCCATTGACGGTCTACCTGGTTAAGAATGATATATTTTTCGAGGTTACGCATGGCTAAGCTGCCAAGGGCTGTTTCTTTTCTGCTGTAAGCTGCGCTCAGACGCTCCGTCAGGTATAGACGCAGCTGCGGCTGCTCCATAACCCGCAGATCTGCTGCATTTATCTGCAGGTCGGGATCGAGCAGCGGATTCACAGCGGACTGCAGTCCCTCCGTGTTCCATTCCTCGGGAATCTCCTGTTCCGGGCAGTGCAGGGTTACAAGACTTCTGCACCATTGCCCCAGCATAGCCGCCACAAGGTCTCTGTCTATCCGGTTCAGCAGAACGTCCTCCCTGTCCCGGTAGATCAGCTTCTGCTGCCGGTTTACCACATCATCATATTGAATGACATGCAGAAGTGTATCGTAATGGATGCCCTCGACCACATGCTGGGCGGATTCAATACTCAGGCTGACCAGCTTGCCTTCGAGCGGGCTGCTTTCGTCATGGCCCAATTTCAGCATCTTCCGTCTAAGCGAATCCGATCCGAAGCGCTGAAACAAGGAATCCTCCAGCGAGAGGAAGAAGCGGCTGGAGCCCGGGTCTCCCTGCCGGCCTGAACGTCCCCGCAGCTGTTGATCAATCCGCCGGCTCTCATGCCGCTCGGTCCCGATCACATGTAAACCGCCGGTTTCGGCTGAGCCTTCTCCCAGTTGAATATCTGTGCCTCTTCCGGCCATGTTGGTAGCAATCGTAACAGCACCTTTCCGGCCGGCGCCGGCGATAATTTCGGCTTCCTCCGCATGCCGGTGGGCATTCAGCACACGGTGCGGAACTCCCGCTTCCTGAAGAAGCACCGATAATTGTTCTGATTTCTCAATGGAGACGGTCCCGATGAGAACAGGCTGTCCGTTGGCGTGCCGTTCGAGCACCTCGCAGATGATCGCACCGTTCTTGGCCGCTTCGGTCAGATAGATGAGATCCTGCAGATCATCACGGATACAAGGCAAGCGGGTCGGAATCTGGACGGCATGCAGCCCGTAGACTCTGCGGAATTCGTTATGCTCCGTAACTGCAGTTCCGGTCATGCCGGCCAGCTTGGGATATCCGGCGAAATAATGCTGGAGCGTCATTGCCGCTTTGGGAACCAGCTCTGTTCCGATATGCACCCCTTCCTTCTCTTCAATAGCCTGATGCAGACCATCACTATAACGGCGTCCGGGCATCAGCCTTCCGGTATTCGTATCAATAAGCTGTATCGCATTATCCTTGACAATATATTCGATCTCACGTCTGATCAGGTGATGGGCTCTAAGCGCCTGAATGAGATGATGATGAATCAGTGAATGCTCCGGATCAAAGAGGTTGTCAATCATGAATTCGCGTTCAGCCTTCCGGACGCAGAGCTCAGTCAGGGTAAGCGTCTTGGCCTTCAGGTCAATGGTGAAATCAAACCCTTCACTAAGCGGTAAAATAAAGCGGTTCATCCGGTAGTACAGCATGGACGGCCGCTGGCCCTTACCGGAGATAACCAGCGGTGTACGGGCTTCATCAATTAGGATTGAATCCACCTCATCAATAACGGCATAATGTAGCGGGCGCTGGACCAGCTGCTCGCTGTACAGTGACAGGTGGTCGTGCAGATAATCGAAGCCTAACTCACTTGCAGTTCCGTAAGTAAGATCGCAGGCATAAGCCCTGCGTTTCTGGTCACGGGCCATGCCGTTCAGCGTGCAGCCTACAGAAAGACCCAGGAACTGGTACACGGGCTGCAGCTGGGTGCTGTCACGGACGGCCAGATACTCATTGGCTGTAACAATATGAACACCCTTGCCTGTCAAGGCGTGGACATAGCCGGCCGGAATGCTCGCCAGCGTCTTTCCTTCACCGGTCTTCATGTCCGCAATGTCGCCTCTAAACAGGGCCGCAGCGGCCAGCAACTGCTCATCATAGAGCAGAAGCCCCAGCACACGGCGGACAGCTTCGCGTACAACAGCAAAAGCCTCAGGCAGCAGCCCGTACAGCGGCTCGCCATTGCTAATCCGTGTGCGGAAGACGAAAGTACGGGCATTTAGCTCAACGTCACTAAGCGCCTGAATTTCCGGAGCGAATGTATTCATCCGCTCAATGATCCGGCTAAGCCTGCTTAGCTCCCAGTCGTTATGATTTAATATCCGCTGAACTTGTCGCAGCATTATTGTTCCTCCTTAACATGCCGGTTAATCGGCATCCTCATATTCGAGCTGCAGTGCAGACATCCGGTACGGATCGGCGTCAGCCGGGGCGTTCTGTTTCTCACGGCGCAGCTTGCGCAGTGTCAGGGTAAGCCAGATTTGGCTGGCAATACATACAGAAGAATACACACCTGTAATAAGACCCAGTGTCATTGCCAGTGAAAACAGCCGGATGGACTCACTGCCCCAGAACAGAATCGCTGCTGATGCAAAGAGTACACACAAAAAGGTGTTCACCGAGCGGAGCAGCGTCTGGTTAATGCTTGTATTTACTATCTGCTCCAGCTGCTCCCGGTCACGGGGAATGCCGCTCTTCAGGTTTTCGCGGATCCGGTCGAATATGACGACAGTATCATTAACGGAGTAACCGATAATGGTAAGCATTGCAGCGATAAACGGAAGATTAATCTCCAGGCGGAAGATTGAAAAAATAGTAATGATAACAAAAACGTCATGCAGCAATGCGACGATAGCACCGACGGCAAATCTTTTTTCAAAACGGATGCCGACATAGACCAGAATACCGAGACTGGACAATGCCACTGCCAGACCGGCCTTCTTGGCGAATTCCCTGGCAATATCCGGGTCCACGGTATTCTCCTCCAGGCTGGCTGTGCCGCCGAGCCTGGCAGTCAGCGCATCCCCTATGATGGCGGCGTTGCCGCTATCGGGCGGAAACGTTTCATTAAAGCGCAGCGAAACCCGGTTTGCGGCCTCACCGCCGATGGCAACAATAGCCGGCTGAAATCCGGCTTCGCGGATGATGCTCTCGGCCTGCTGCTGGGAGACGCTCTGGGACAGCTGGATATCCAGCGACGTGCCTGCACGGAAATCCACGCCGTAGTTCACCTGCTGAATCAGCAGGCTGGCAACCCCAATAATCGTCAATGCTCCCGAAAAGATGTAGAACCGCTTCCGTGATCCGGTAAAATTGAAGCTGCGGTGCGAGGCTGTAACCTCATGCGCTTCACGGGAGCCGAATGCATTTACCTCGGACGGCTTTACACTGTACCATCTGACATTCTGGAGCAAGCCTGAACGGCCGAGCTGGCGCAGCAGCCACTGGGAGAAATAAACATTGGTAAGGATGCTCAGCACAATGCTCAGAATCATGGTGACCGCAAAGCCTTTAATCGCCCCCGATCCGAGGGAGAACATACAGAATGCAGAGATCAGCGCGGTTATATTGGAGTCCATAATGGTTCTGAAGGAATGCCGGGAGCCAGCCGTGAGAGCGGAGGGAAGGCTTTTACCTGACCGGAGCTCTTCCTTAATCCGCTCATAAGTGATGATATTCGCATCAACAGCCATTCCTACGCCGAGTACGAAGGCGGCTATTCCCGGCAATGTCATGGTCGCCTGAACCAGATTGAAGCTGAGCAGCAGCAGCCAGCCGTAAGTTATCAGCGTGAAGGAAGCAATGAGACCTGGCAGCCGGTAAAAAATCAGCATGAACAAAAGCACCAGCACAGAGCCGATCGCGGCAGCCCGAAGCGTCTCTGACAAAGCCTCCTGGCCAAGGGAGGCGCCGATGGTCTGGTTCAGCTTCTCATTCAGCTTCAGCGGCAGGGCCCCCATATTGATAATGTCTGCAAGCTCAGATGCTTCAGTCTGTGAAAAAGCACCGACAATCCGCATTTTCCCGCCCGTTATGACCGCCTGGACGACCGGATCGGTAAGCAGCTCCCCGTCCAGTTCAAAACGGATCTGCTGGTTCAGCAGACGGGTGGACATTTCCTCAAGCTTCTCCGGATTCTTCAGCGTGACCAGAATGCCGGGATTTCCAAAGTCATCCCGCACAACAAGCGATTCGCCTTCGACAAAGTCAGCCCCGCGCAGCTCCACTGAACCGTCAGGACCGACTACCGTCAGTTCAGCCGGTTTACCGAGCAATTCTCTGACCTTCTGCTCGTCGGTTACACCGGGTAGACGGACGCGGATCCGGTTCGTGCCCTCTGTCCAGATCTCGGGCTCAGAGGTGCCGAGCGCATTCACTCTTTTTTCAAGGCTGGCTGCGGTCTGTCTGAGGCTCTCCAGTGTAATGACGCCCCCGGGTGAAAGCGGCTGCGCCTCATACAGCACCTCAAAACCGCCCTTTAGATCAAGTCCGAGCCGGACATCCTCTAATACTCTGGGAATTGTCGCTGCTATAATAATGAATAAGAGTATTACCGTTGCCGAGAAAGCAGCTATACGTTTCCGGTTTATCGCCACGCTGGAAAATCCCCCTGTGTGAAGCAGTGAAGCCGTTTCCGGCTGCGATTCTTCAAATTTTATTGTTTTGCTGCTATAGTAGATAAGGGCTACAGTATTCATAATAAAAGAAATGAAGGTGGTTCCTTGAGCAGTGCCAAACCGCGTCTGACACTTTCCATGGTTGTCCGCAATGAACAGGGGCGTTACCTGAGGCAGGCCCTTGAGCGCCACCGCCAATATATCAGCGATGCAGTCATTATTGATGACGGCAGCACCGACGGAACCCCTGAGCTGTGCCTGGAAGTGCTCCAGGGAATTAATGTGAAGCTGGTGCGGAATCAGGCATCCCGGTTCAGCAATGAAATCGATCTGCGCCGGCAGCAATGGCAGGAGACCCTTGAAGTCGGACCAGACTGGATTCTGAATCTGGATGCCGATGAATGGTTTGAGGATGCATTCGGCAGTCAGATCGAATCGCTGATATCAAGAGAAGGAGTGTACTTATACTCCTTCCGTTTGTATGATTTCTGGAATATGAATGCTTACAGGGACGATGCCTACTGGCAGGCGCATCATTATTACCGCCCGTTCCTGCTCCGTTATGAGTCCGGGTACGAGTACACCTGGCGTGAAACAAGCCAGCATTGCGGCCGGTTTCCCGAGAATGTATACGGGCTTCACAATGAGCTTTCGGCGCTCCGCCTGAAGCATCTCGGCTGGGCAAGAGCAGAGGACCGCTTGAGTAAATACCGGCGCTACATGGAGCTTGACCCGGAAGGTGCTAATGGAAGTCTTGCCCAATATCACTCTATTCTTGACCCGGAGCCGCGTCTCACGGCCTGGGAAGAATAACGCTAAAGGCTGTCTCCGGCATCTGCCAGGGAGACAGCCTTTTGCTATCCCGCGCCTGCCTTGGCCTAGCCGGTTTGCTCTGAGTCCGGCTGCGTTCCGGCGGTCAGCTTGTCCAGCAATGCACTGCGGTTGTTAAGCATGACCAGATTGTCAGGCACGTAAGCAAGCCCCTGCTCATTGTATTTAAAAGCGGACCGCCAGCTGCCGAGCCTGGAGTAGCAGACGCACAGCTGAATGCAGGGCATCCAGGTCCAGGTGTCCTTTCCGGGCAGGCTCTCCCAGTTAGCCGGCCGGGGCGAGGCGAGCGACTGCTTAAGCCAGCGGATGGCTTCATCCCAAGCCTGCACGTCCATTAATTTGGCACCGATTCTAAAGGTGAGCTCGGACCGGCTGAAGCCGGCTGCAGCGGCTCTCAGGAGGCCAAGGCCCTTCACTGTATCCCCGAGCCTGCCGTAACAGGCATCCAGCTCCAGCAAAGCGGTTACCCGCTCATCCTCTGTTCCCTGATTGTCCTCCAGAAACTGCTCAAGCAGCTCACTGGCTGCTTCGTCATATCCGTAACGGATACATTGCATGGCAGCAGACAGCCCTGTGTCTGCTGCTGCCGGCACCGCAGAGGCACTTGCTTCAAGATAGGCAGAGCAGCCCTCCAGATCAGAGCTTCTGTAAATATGGTAGGCAGGATAAGTTGTTTCGACATACATCTGCAATCCTAAGGCAGCGGCACGGACACAGAAATGCCGGTCTTCGCCCCAGTAGCCCAAATTCGGAATTTCGGCAAACTGTACTCCGCGCAGCAGCGCCTGACGGCTGATCAGCGTACAGGCTCCGAGGCCTCCGACCTCATGCAGGCCGGGCTGGCGCAGCCGGGCATAGAAGCGCTGAACCTGGCTCCAGGTTTCCTGCGGGCTTAAATCCTCACGCCGGATCAGCGGATGCTGGCCGTATTCACTATGCAGCCATACCTGGGGCATCTCCAGTGCATCCGCCTGCCAGCGGGTCCAAAAAACAGCCGATACAAGCTCCTTCCCGCTTTTCAGCAGCGTTTTTAGTGTCTGCGGATGGAACAGGAGGTCAGAATCGGCAAGAAAGGCATGTGTATATTCTCCGGCCGCGGCTGACTGGAGGATCTGATCCTTCATCGCGGCGACTCTCCAGACGGCATCCTCAGGCCAGCGGTGGGTATTGTCATCACTTGAGTATTTGGAGCCCTCTTCCTCAGGGGGAGAAAGAATGACGGCAGCTCCTGAGGATTGCCGGACAAACTGCTGCAGGAGCCGGGAGGATGCGGGAGCGGTATTATCATCGAAGAACATATAATGGATGTCAATTCCTGCTGTATCCAGATTGCTAAGGGAGTACAGAAACAGGCTGAGGATTTCCGGCTTTTGCCGGATAGGGCTTGCGATAAGCAGTCGCGGGCTGTTCATAATGATGTTCCTCTCCTGATAGATGCCTCTCGAAAGTGCGTTTATTCATAGACAATAGTAGTGCTGAAGTTTTTTTGGATGCGAAATTTGGTTATTGACGTTGATTTATAGATTGTTTTGGCTGTTCTACTATTCTGTGTTATCTTCTATTATATAAGAATTCACCTATTTGACACAATGAACATTCTATTTTAGCAAACCATAGAAATTCATTCCAAACTGGTCTAGAATAACAATGTACAAGAACTGCCGGTTCTGTCATGGCAGATAAAGAGGATGCTGAGAGGAGAAGTGTGGAATGAAGTACCGCAGATTGGGCGGATCGGGGCTGAAGGTCAGTGAGATCAGCCTGGGAAGCTGGTTGACCTACGGCGGGTATGTTGAGCGTGATAATGCTGTACAAGCTATTGAAACCGCTTACGGTTTAGGCGTGAATTTTTTTGATACAGCTAATGTATATGAAAAAGGTGCGGCCGAGACGCTCCTTGGCGAGACGCTGCGCGGATTTCCCCGCGAATCCTATGTCCTGGCCACCAAGGTGTACGGCGTTATGGGCGACGGTCCAAATGACCGGGGGCTGTCCCGCAAGCATATTACGGAGCAGTGCCATGCCAGCCTGAAGCGGCTGGGTGCTGAATATGTGGACATTATGTACTGCCACCGTTATGACCCGGAGACGCCGGTTGAGGAAACCCTGCGTACGCTGGATGATCTGGTCCGGCAGGGCAAGGTGCTCTATGTAGGTGTTAGTGAATGGACGGCTGCACAGATGACGGAAGCGCTGGCGGTTGCTGACCGTTATCTGCTCGACCGCATTGTCGTTAATCAGCCGGTTTATAATATGTTCGAGCGTTATATTGAGAAGGAAGTAATTCCGCTCGGGGAACGCAAAGGGATCGGACAGGTTGTATTCTCACCGCTGGCCCAGGGGCTGCTGACCGGAAAATACAGCTCGGCCCACGACATTCCTGCCGGCAGCCGTGCCTCTAAGCTGGATTGGATGCGCAAAGGAGTCACCGAAGAGAAGATCGCCAAGGTACAGGAGCTGGGCAAGATAGCAGCTGAGCTGGACATCTCTGCCGGTAACCTGGCGCTTGCCTGGATTCTGCGGCAGCCTAATGTGGCAAGCGCACTTGTCGGCGCGAGCAGACCGGAGCAGGTTGAAGAGAATGTTAAGGCTTCGGGTATTGAACTGACAGAAGAGGTATTGTCGCGTATTGCCGCTATCATTGATTAGAGAGAGGAGCAGATACAGATGAAGGTACTTTTTATCGGAGGCACAGGATTAATCAGCGAGGCCGTATCAAAGCTTGCAGTTGCACAGGGGATCGAGCTGTATCTGTTCAACCGCGGGGAGCGGGATGAGTTCGTGCCTGAAGGGGCACAGGTAATCCGCGGGGATATCCGCGATGCGGCAGGAGCTGCAGAGGCGCTTAAGGGTTTGGAATTCGATGCTGTGGTAAATTGGATTGCGTTCACGCCGGAGCATGTGCAGAACGATATTCAATTGTTTTCCGGCAAAACGAAGCAGTATATCTTCATCAGCTCAGCCTCTGCCTATCAGAAGCCGCAGCGCAGCTACCTGATCACGGAGGAGACGCCGCTGAATAATCCTTACTGGGAATATTCCCGCAATAAAATCGCCTGTGAAGAGCTGCTGCTGGAGAAGCACCGCAGCGGCTCCTTCCCGGTAACCATTGTACGGCCCTCCCATACTTACGGCATAACAGCCATTCCGGCGGCATTGACCAGCGGCAAGCATCCCTGGTCACTGGTGGAGAGGATCCGCAAAGGACAGCCGATAGTCATTCACGGGGACGGCACCTCACTCTGGACAATGACCCACAATACAGACTTTGCCAAAGGCTTCACGGGTCTGCTGGGGAACCCGGAAGCAATCGGTGAAGCCGTGCATATCACGTCTGATGAATCGCTGAACTGGAATCAGATTTATGCTGCAATTGGCGGGGCGGCGGGCAGAGAGCCGAAGGTGGTTCATATCTCGACAGATTTCATCGCGGCGCATACACCAGCGGGAACCGCTGACGGCCTTATCGGTGATCAGGCGGTGAGCAGCGTGTTCGACAACAGCAAGATCAAGCGGCTGGTGCCTGAGTTCAGTGCCACAGTTCCGTTTGCGGAGGGCATCAAGCAATCAGTTGATTGGTTCGAAGCTCATCCGGAGCGCTGCAGCGTGGACGGGGAATGGTCCAAAATGCTGGATACGCTGATCAGCAGACACGGCGTTGACGCCAAGCTGTTGTCCTACTACGTGTAACAGCATGTGGCATGAATCAAGGAATGATGAATATACTCTCACTACCTACCGAAACCTGTAAAAAAGGAGTCCTGGTCATGCCGACACATCCGTATGTATCCCGCTTTTTTGTCAATTCCGATGCCCGCCGCGACAAGCTGATTTATGACTTGCCGGAGTCCTGGTGGAGCCGGCCTTATGAATACGAATGGTGCACGAATTTCATTTCGTCCCATGATGTGGTGCTGGATGCCGCCTGCGGCATCTCCCACCCGCTCAAGTTCTATCTTGCCGGCTTCAGTGCCGAGGTCTACGCCTGCGATATTGATGCCCGCATTATGTCCAGGGAAGCGATTCTTCAGGACATTGTCGATGATATCGGCGTGGAAGCGGCCCGGCAGGTGCTGGCCAGAAGCACAACAAGCCTTCATCTGGCCCAGGCTGACCTAACATCGCTGCCTTATGCGGATGAGAGCTTTGATACGGTTTTTTGCATCTCGGTGCTGGAGCATCTGTCCGCAGAGGATGCCGTGCTGGCCATCCGTGAGTTCCACAGAACCCTGAACGGGGAGGGGCTGCTTGTGCTGACATTTGATTATCCGACCGTCAATCTGCCGGTGATGAACGATGTGCTCCTGCAGGCCGGATTCCAGTACTGGGGGGAGACGGATTTCAATCTGCCGGCGGATGCGCTGCGGACAGAGCAGTGGGGCGGGCTGAACTGCTTCCGGGCGGTACTGAAAAAAGCGCAAGTCTAGCAGGGACTTTCTACTCTTTTGGGTAATGAACCTTATCCGTTATAGTTGATAAATAAATTATCAGAAGGAGTAACCCGAGTGCGCAGAGCTGCCATACTTATTCTATTAATCTTTCTGCTGGTTCCCGGCCCGGCGGTATCCGGGGGAGCTTCAAAGACACAGCCTCCAGACCGGATCACCCTGACCTTCGCCGGAGATATTCTGCTGGACGGCTTTGTGGGGGAGCAGATTGCCAGATACGGTGTCAATTTCCCGTTTGCCAAAGTAGCTCCTGTCCTGCAAAAGGCCGATCTGGCCTTCGCTAATTTAGAGACTCCGGTCTCGGTCCGCGGCAAGCCGGCTGAGAAGACGTTTGCCTTCCGGTCCAAGCCGGAGACGCTCGGGGGATTGATCTTCGCCGGTATCGACGGGGTATCGCTGGCGAACAATCACATTCTCGACTACGGGCAGGACGCGATGCTGGATACGCTGGTCCATCTGGATAAATACAAAATCGGCCATACCGGAGCAGGCAGCAACATCGGCCAGGCGTTCAAGCCGTATGTCAAAACGGTCAAAGGCAAGCGGATTGCCGTACTCGGTGCGAGCCGGGTATTATCCGGGCCTTCCTGGCATGCCGGTAAGGATACGCCGGGAGCCGCATCAGCCTATACCGCCGAGCCGCTGCTGAGTGCTATTAAGAAATCCGCCAAAGACAACGACTATACAGTCGTATATCTGCACTGGAACGAGGAGTTCAAGGATTATCCCGAGAAATATGCCCGGACGCTGGCCAAGCAGATGATTGACAGCGGCGCGGATATTATCCTCGGCGCACACAGCCACTGTCTGATGGGCATTGAGTATTACAAGCACAAGCCGATCTATTACTCGCTGGGTAACTTTGTGTTCAACAAGTCCACGCGCGGCGGGGAGAAGACGGTGCATTCGATGCTGGCTGACTTTACGATTACGAAGTCGGGTATTGCCAGTAAGATCACGCCGGTCAAGATCATCGGGGGACAGCCGAACTTTATGGGTGCTGCCTATAATAAGGAAGCGATCCAAAAGCTGAACCAGCTGTCATTCAACGCCAGGATTGCCTCGGACGGAACGGTCAGCGAGAAGCAGTGAGCTGGAGGCTGACGTCATAAGCCTAGCAGCCGAAATCGCAGCTGCACACTTAACCGCTCCAGCCGCCCACCCTACAGCTTCACGCTAGCTGCTTCTGCTGAGGACCGGAATTTAGTTTGATTTTAGTCACTTAATCCTGCGCGAAATCGGAACTTCGCGTGATTAGCTGGAAAAATGTATCTTAATTCGCCGCTAATCCTCCCTAGGAGCGAAATCAGCGATATTAGGTGTCCTTTTTCCAGCTAATGTGCTTTTCCCCGCACTCAGCCCGGAATTAGGTGACGTATTTCCACTTAATTGAATGGAGCCTAATGAGTTCAAGCCGCGCATCAAGCATACAAAACCCAAAAAGCACCCCGCAGCCATCACGGCTGCGGGGTGCTTTGTATGGATATTACGCAGAAGCTTGCGGCTAAGCCAAACCGGTCAGCCCTTAACCGCTCCGGCGACAACACCTTTAACAATATACTTTTGCAGGAAGATGAACACGATGATGGACGGCAGCACCGCCATTACCATGGCTGTCATGGCATACTGCCAGTCAGAGGTATACTGTCCGACGAAGGTGTAAGCGGCCAGCGTCAGCGTCTTCGTATCCGGTGAGCCGTTGACCATCAGGAGCGGGAGCAGGAAGTCGTTCCAGATCCACATGACGTCGATGATGACAATGGTGGTTGTTACTGATTTCAGCAGCGGGAAGATGACACTGAAGAACAGGCGGAAGCCGGAAGCCCCGTCGATCGTAGCGCTTTCGTCGATTTCCAGCGGAATCCCTTTCACGAAGCCGTGATAGATGAATACGGCAAGCGGTGCACCGAAGCCCCAGTAGAGCAGGCCAAGTCCCCAGGTGCTTTCAGACAAGTTCAGGTTCTTCGCTGTCTGGAGCACTGTCAGCATGATCGACTGGAACGGAATCAGCATCGGCATGATGCAGAGGAAATAGATGACGCCGCTCCATTTTGTTTTGGTCCGGGCCAGCTTGTAAGCGGCGATGGAGGAGACAAACACAATCCCCAGCAGCCCGACCCCGGTGATGATAAAGTTGTTCAGGAACAGACGCGGATAGTTAATGAATTCCCATACATAGGAATAGTTAGCGAATGTCAGCTTTTGCGGCAGGGCGATGACGTCGGTCATGACCTCGCCGAAGCTTTTGAACGAGTTGATAATGGTCAGGAACAGCGGATACAGGAACAGCAGGGAGAGGAGGACGAGCACAATCTCAAGTACAATTTTGCCTGCCTTGTTGTTGGTTTTCATTATGCCTCCACCTCTCTTTTCTTGAAGAATGTAAGCTGAATAACGGTAACGATCAGCACCGCTACGAACAGGATAAGCGCTTTCGCCGTACCGTACCCGTACAGGTTGTTCTGGAATGTGTCACGGTAAATGTCATAGGCGATACTGTAGGTGGTTCCGCCGGGACCGCCTCCGGTCAGCGACAGGATGACGTCGAATACTTTGATAGAGTTCGTCAGCGCCATAAATACCGAGATGGTAATGGATGGTGCGAGCAGCGGCAGCGTAATGCTGAAGAACCGTCTCAGCGCCCCGGCGCCGTCCACTGTTGCCGCTTCCTTAAGATCCTCCGGTACCGACTGCAGGCCGGCGATATAGATAACAAGATAGAAGCCGATAGATTGCCAGATGGATACACCTAATATGGATATAAAAGCGAGCCCCGGCGTCCCCAGCCAGCTCAGATCAAAGATTGCCCAGCCGGTGCTCTCCCCGAGCGAGTTGAAGCCCTGCATGAAAATGAACTTCCAGATGAAGCCGACGATCACCAGGCTGAGAATATAAGGAATGAAGAAGGCGGCTCTCAGCCAGGAGGTGGACTTCAGCTTCATATCCAGCAGCACGGCCAGCAGAATGGCCAGCACATTGACAATGACGATGTAGAGCACCGCATATTTAATGGTGAACCAGGCGGAGTCGGAGAAATTGGTATCCCCGGTAAAAATCTGCTTGAAGTTATCCAGCCCGACGAATTTGGGATGCTTGGAAATCCCGTTCCATTTGGTCAAGGAATAACGGATGGTCATGATGAACGGGATGTAGAAGGCTACTGCGATACAGATCAGAACGGGGAGGGTGAAGAGCCCGAATTCTGTTTTATCGCGCCATTTTCTGCCGAGTGATTTTAACATGGATGCACCTCTTCTGCTATTTATAGGGTGGGAGTAACGGACCCCGCTTGCCACACTTAACCATTCCGGTTAGTCTATATTGTGTATTATAGGGCAGCGCCGTATACTCAGAAATGGATTTAAGAAGACAGTTAGGGGTAAAAAAGTGAACTGAAAGCGGAAACAAAAATCATGCGGAGGAGGCTGCAGCCATTATCCCGAATACCCTGAAAAAGCTGCTGGAGCCGCTGCTGGAGCGGATTTCCCGCCGTCTGGCCAACAAGCTGATCCTGCTGTTCTCCATTATTATCATTCTGGTGGTCACCTCGCTGACGTTCATCTCATACGGGATGCTGCGCAAGGAATCGGTCAATAACAGCATAGCGAGCACAAGCAACAACCTGCTGCTGGTCGGCCGGAATCTGGAGAGCTACCTGGGCGGAATCGAGCAGCTGTCCCTGCCGCAGATCTCCTATGATGAGTTCGCCTATGCGATTATGCATGAATCGGATGACTACGCTTCCAAGATGTATGTGGAGGACTATCTGAAGAACCTTTATTTTTCACGTAAAGATCTGGAATCGATCTACCTCTACATCATTAAGGAGCAGAAATATTATTATGTCACGAAGGAGAACTATAATATTACGGTCCGGGTCCTTGAGCATCCGCCGATTGATAACCTGACCTGGTACAAGCGTGCGCTGGCAAGCCCCAATAACCGGTCCTACCAGTCTTTTGTCAATGGTACTGTAGAAAATGGCGATTATAAGGTGAATCCGGATGATAGCTTCATGGGCTACCACCGGCTGCTGCGCTCCATTGCCTCCCGTGAGCCGCAGGCTGTACTGTCGCTGTACTTCAACTCAAGCGTAACGGATGAGATTATGAAGGACATTCCCTTTTCGGAAGGGGAGCATCTGATGTATATCAGCCCGGATAATGAGCCGTATGTGGTGGATGACCGGGAGTTCTATGCTACAGCGGAGAAGGCGGAGCTGCTCAAGCAGCTGACCCCGGAGCAGGGCGGGCAGGTAACCTGGTCAGACGATGAGGAAAAGTACCTGGTCATCTACGACATCAGTCAAAAAGAGGGCTGGAGGCTGGTTAAGCCAATTCCCTACAAGCAGATTTATGAAGCGGCGACCACAACGCGCAAGCTCAGCTATTCAATCGGGCTGCTCTTTCTGATTGCTTCGGTCATTCTGGTTGGCTTTCTGTCGAACCGGATTACAAGTCCCCTCAAAAATCTGTCCCTGCAGATGAAGCGCTTCAGCACCGGCAGCTTTGAGGCAGAGGCGAGAGTGGAAGGCAATGACGAGATTGCCTATCTGTCCCGGCATTTCAACAAGATGGTTGAGCGGACGAACGAGCTGATCAATGAACGCTATAAGATGAAAATCGTTGAGAAAAATGCAGTGCTAAAAGCGCTTGAAGCCGAAATCAATCCGCATTTCCTCTATAATGCCCTGCAGGCGATTTCCACCAAGGCGCTCAAGAATAACAATGATGATATCGTCGAGATGGTGGACAATCTGGCGCTTACGCTCAGATACTGCATCAGCGGCCGGGATGTCGTGCTGGCGAGTGAAGAGCTGCGGCATATTGAGCGTTATCTGGCCTTGCAAAAGGCCCGTTTCGGCAGCCGTATGCAGGTCGTCTACGAATGGGACGACAGTCTGCTGGAGCTGCGGATTCCGAAGCTGTCTGTGCAGACACTGGTGGAGAATTGTATCAAGCATGCGCTGGAAAAGGTGTCGGCTACCGTCACTATCCGGATAGAGGCCCATATAACACCGGCTTATAGTGTGATTTCTGTGATGGATGACGGCCCGGGGATCACAGCAGAGCGTCTGGAGGAGGTACTGGGCTCGCTGCAGATTCAGTGGGATGAGGAGAGCAGGGCTGAAGCATCCGGGGCGGAAGGGGAACATGAGAGCATCGGACTCAAAAATCTGAATACCCGGCTGAAGCTGCTGTACGGGGATGAGGCGGGACTGCTGATTACAAGTGAAGGAAACGGAACACAAATGGATATTCTTTTACCGCGGGGAGGCCAGGGACAACATGTATAGAGTGCTGATTATTGATGATGAGGAGCCGCTGCGCGAAGCCATTCATATTCTGGGGGACTGGAAGGGGCTGGGGGTCAGTGAGGTGCTTGAGGCAAGTGACGGAAAAACCGGGCTGGAGATGCTGCGCAGGGACAAATTTGATCTGGTCCTGGTCGATATGAAAATGCCTGAGCTCAGCGGCAGCGAGCTGCTGCAGATTGCGGAGCGCGAATTTCCCGAGCTGCTGCTGATTGTAATCAGCGGCTACAATGATTTTGAGTATACCCGCCAGGCGATCCGCTCCAAGGTAGTCGATTATCTGCTGAAGCCGGTGAACCGCGGTGATCTCAACATTGCGCTGCGCAAGGCTGTGGATATGCTTGATGCGAAACGGCGGAAGCAGAGCGAATTCATCACGCAAAATATTACTTTGAATATGTCCGTACCGAAGCTGAAGGAGAAAATGTATCTCTCTATTATAGAACGCAGCTTCAAGAGCCAGTCCAATGAGGCCTTTCTTTCGCTGATCGGCGCGGATACAGCAGGCAGCCAGTTCACGGCCGGCGTTCTGCGACTGCTTAATCTGGAGCAGGTGCGCCGCGCAAGGTTCCACGAGGACCGTGATCTGATGCATTTTGCCGTGACGAACGTGATTAATGAGAACAGCGGCGGGGCATTCGAGGCGTTCAGCTTTGTGAATCCGAAGAATGAGCGTGAGCTGATTGCTGTTTTTACGATGAAAAAAGGCTATGAAGAGGATGCGGCCTTCCGTTCCGTGTATCAGCTGAAAAAGGCTGCCGCGACGCTGAAGGAGCTGTTCGGCATTGTCTGTGCCGGTGCAGTCGGTGCTACATACGGTGATTATCTGGAGCTGGCGGGCTCCTATGAAACAGCAAAAGAGAGGCTGGACGATATTGATTTGCTGCAGTTAAAAGGGCCCCTGGTTGCCGGAGCCGGGTCAGCCGTGCAGGAATACAAGGACAGCCCGTCTCTAACCGGACGGATGCCGCAGATCCGCAGTATTCTGGAGAACGGCAATGCGGCCCATGCCAAAAGCATTCTGGGTGAGTTCACCCGGAAATGGCAGTCCTCCGCCCGCTTCAGCCTGGGGGATGCAGAGCGTACGCTCCGCGAATTTCTGATGCTGCTCGGCGATCTTGCCGGTGAGCTGGATGAAGCGCCGGCTGCGCTGCGTGCGGTCAAGAACAGAGGGCTGGCTGCGCTGGGCCTTAGCGGGGATTACGCATCGTTCAGCCAGTTTGAAGGCCTGCTCAATGAGCTTCTGGATGCCTATGCCGGTGAAATCAGCAGATCGCTTGCCGGTAACCGCAGCGGGGTGCTGGAAAATATTAAAGCATACATTGATAACCATTATTTCGAGAATATTAAAATATCGATGTTCACGGATAAATATTTCCTGAGCAGAGAATACT
>RCUO01000585.1_pt1 | contig 17611 bp, 13 predicted proteins | sample 2166161 | NCBI WGS metagenome assembly RCUO01 (sample SAMN09932617, study PRJNA488358) | compost metagenome | feature: garden; material: soil; isolation source: compost soil in cyclohexanecarbonitrile-enriched culture | place: Germany: Experimental Botanical Garden Goettingen | collected 2016-01-27 | reverse complement strand
ACCCCTTCAAAGACGTCCTGATGCCCCTGGATCGGGGCGCCAGTATGACCTCCAGGAAGTTCTATGTTTTCCAGGTTTGTCAGACATTCGAGGCCAGCGAAGTCAATGCAGTTTTACTGCCTTGTTTTGCCAGTCACACCTTTCTTGAGGAGATCCAGGAGGAAATTGGCATACCCGTTCTGGATATGATGGCGGCGTTACGCAAGCACGTGGATCATGTCGCTGAATGCGGCAGTACGTTGGGAATCATCGCGTCTGACTATGTTCGGCACTCAGGACTGTTTGAGCGCTATTTCGGCAATGACTTCAAGCTCATTTATCCAAATGATAACAAGCAGTCCGGATTGATGGACGCGATGTATGGCGTTAATGGTATCAAAGATGGGTACCTTGACGGTGTACCGCTGGAGTGTGTCTATCAGGCCTGCCTTTCGCTTCAGGATCAGGGGGCCACAATCATCCTGCCTGGCATGACTGAGCTCTCACTGGTCTGCGGCGATCTTCAACGGCGTGGCTTGACTGTCCTGGATATCAACGAGATTTATGCCACTTTCGCAACCTTGGAAAAAGGTCAGTCTACCCGCCCGCCATTCAAGCTTGGGATAGTGGGTGGAGTTGGGCCGGCAGCAACGGTCGACTTCATGGGTAAGGTCGTTGCGCATACACCGGCAGGTCGCGATCAAGAGCACATCAAAATGGTGGTAGAACAAAACCCCCAGATCCCTGATCGCACAGCGAACCTGCTGTATGACGAAACCGACCCGACGATGGCGATGTACGCAACATGCAAGCGACTGGAAAGCGCTGGCGCCAATGCCATAGCGATTCCGTGCAATACAGCTCATGCATTTGTTGAGCGCATTCAGGCGCACCTACGTGTGCCTATTGTGAACATGCTGACAGAGACAGTAGAGGCTATTGTGCAGAGGTATGGCGCTGGTAAAACCGTCGGGCTGCTAGCGACCTCAGGCACAATTAAAAGTCAGGTGTATCACGAGGCTGCTCGACGAGTTGGATTGCAAATAATTGCCCCTGGTGTCGATTACCAAGCGTTGGTGATGGAGTCGATTTACGGAGACAACGGAATCAAGGCGGGTTTCACAGACGGTATCTGCAAAGACCAGCTGCTGACCGCCGCAGAGCACTTGTGTGAACTGGGCGCTGATGTGCTCATCCTGGGATGTACGGAGCTACCTCTGGCGCTCGAGCATAGCGAATCCTACATGATCAAAAATCATGAGGTTGCATTGGTCGACCCGACAACCATTTTGGCGTTGAAGTGCATTGAGCTTGCCCGAGAAAATACGGTAAAGCCTAGTCAACCGGTTGGCTTATCGACTACAGAAAACCAACTCTAGAATCAACGTCCGCCAAACAGTAAAAAAGGCCCATCTCGGGCCTTTTTTGTACTCAAACCAAACTCACTTGGTCAGCCAGGACTCAACAGCGTCAAAACGGTGCCCGGCGATTTCAGACCTTTGCTACGCTACCCTCTTCCACGGAGGAATCACAATGTCGAATGCAGACCTACTCCCTTCCCTACTTTCAAGATCAATCAGAACTAGTAAGCTCTCGAAGCCGCGATCATGGAGTTGACGCTGTGGGTCGAACAGCGTGGCGCGGGTGAAGCTGGCGGCAATGTGCGCGGTGCTCTGGCAACGATCAGCAATAACGAAGAGTTCATCAACATGACTTTAGCGGTGCTCATGACGCCTGAGTGAGTAGTCTCTTGATAGGCTATCCGGGCCTCGTTGACCCGAAGTAGCGACCTTCTCGTTGATGTCACATCACACCACAGCTTAGCCATGGGCAAGCGATGACTCGAGCGCAGTATGATTTGAACACAAACTCCCCTCTCAATGCCCGTGAGGTCTACCAGGTTCTAAGGGACGCCTCCCGTGGCATACGCACCATCCAAACGACGCTGGCAACGGCGCGAGGGTATTCGAGGCCAATCTGTGCACGATGCGCTCCCCGCGATCGTGCCCGACCAGATGGAGGCGTTCACGCCCCAGAGCGCGCATCAGTGCCAGTTAGTATGCAGCCACCGCCCGAAGCCGTAGTGGGAAAGATCCGCTTGCATCGAAGGCTTACCCGACCCTGCCATAGCCGACCAGGTCAGCACACACTACGCTACAGCCCCGCGCGACCTTTGCTGGTGCGATTGCTTCTAGATCGCTAGCGGCTGGGGGAACCCGTGGAGCATCAGGACGGCATCGCCATCCCCCGCTGTAAAGCATACGATCTCAGTGCTGCTTCATCGTGAAAGCCTTTAAACATGGAACCTAAGCTCAGTAATGCCGCAGGGGCTTTGTTGGCGTTGAGTCTATCGGCGAGACAAAGGACGACCCGAGTAAGAGTTCAACGCCAGTGCTGCAATAAAGCGGCCGAGTGGTGCTGAGTGCTGAGGGCAGCATCTCGGGACTCGCAGCTTATGCCGGTTTCAGTCAGGAGCGGGCCCGCAAGCGGCGAGTGCGGAAAGCCCCCCACCCGCTGCCGAACGCAGCTTTAAGGAACGCCCAGAATCCACTTTCGTTGGGGCAAGGTTCGCCACCTTTGGCAATGCGTTTGAGTTGTCCGGTGTACCAGAGGACTTCCATAATCCCCATGCGATCCACGGCCTTGATGCCGGTATTGATTGGTCGCACCTGTTGATTGCTGTCGCTCCCCCTCAGCAATGCCGCTGGGGCATCCGGATCAATGGCCAGCAGTCGTGCCAGACCGACCACATCTAGCGATCCGGAGCGCAGTGCCTCGTTCATCCCTGCCGCAGTGCGAAAACCGCCTGTGACCATCAAGGGCACTTGCACGTTAGCTCGAACCTTCGCGGCGAACTCTAAGAAGTAGGCTTCGCGCGCTACGGTAGAGCCTTTTTTCGGCTCATGCATCGCACCACTCATGGCTGGAGCCTCGTAGGTGCCGCCGGATATCTCGATTAGATCAATACCAGCGTCGATCAGCGCGCGGATAGTTTCCATCGACTCCTCTTCAGTGAAGCCACCGCGCTGGAAATCAGCCGAGTTGAGTTTAATCCCCACCGGGAAGTCCGCTCCGACCTGGCGTCGAATTTCGGCGTAGACGGACAGCACAAAACGGCGACGCTTCTCCGGTGTGCCACCCCATTCGTCTTCGCGCCGATTGTGATGGGGTGAGAGGAACTGATTGATTAGGTAGCCGTGTGCTCCGTGGATTTCCACGCCGCTGAAACCAGCTTTTTTGCAGATGGCGGCACTGCGCCCGAAGCGCTCGATGATGTCCTGGATCTCGGCAACAGTGGCTTCACGCGGGGTTTCGAAAAAGGCAGCCATATCCTCTCGAAACGGAACAGCCGATGGAGCAAGGTTGCTGGCGTTCAGCCCCTTTGTCGATTGTTTGCCTGGGTGGTTGAGTTGCACCCAGATCGCCGCCCCCTGGTCGGTAGCAACCTTCGCCCACTGCTGCAGTACCGGCAGATCCTCCTCGTCCTCAATGACGACATTGCCCGGTTCGCCAAGGGATCGACGGTCAATCATCACATTCCCCGTAATGATAAGCCCCAGACCGGAGGCTGCCCAGCGACGGTACAGTTCGACTAACCCTAGGGTAGGCCGGTTATTGTAAGTGCCCAGCGTCTCGCTCATCGATGCCTTGGCCAGTCGATTACGCAGCACGCTTCCGTTGGGCAGTTGCAGGGATTGGTTCAGCAGGTTTGTTTCAGCTTTCATCTGGTGTTCCCACAAGGCTGGAATGAGGAAGAGCAGCAAGCAATGTGTCCGGCAAGTTTTCCGGATTGAATTCGAGCACTTGAAACAGTTGCTCGAAGGTTTCGAGCTGTGTGTGCGGTAGATGAGCCCGACCTTCGCGCAACGCGTCTGCCGGCGAAATTTGTCGTAGGGCCAGCGCCATGAAGGTATTCAGATCGCAGTGGATGACCACATCGGCCGCTGGGGCAGAACCTGAGCGCGCGAGTATCTCGCTGTCATCCACGCGTATATGGAAGACTTCCTCGCCCACGTGAAACTCGTATGTGGCGCGTAATCCAGTGCTTGCATCGGAGCGGCCAATGCCCGTGAGGCTGAGGGCTATGAGTTCAGCGCGTGCAGTCGCGGGATCGATGCGTTCGTCCACTGGCAAGCTCAGCCCCCAGAGTCCTAGCGCGAGCAGTGGTTTACGCAACTGCTCCCCCAACTCCGTTAGTTCGTAGGCGGCCATTGGCGCTGTAGCAGGCTTGGCGATTCCGTTGTCTACCAGCACCTTCAGGCGTGCGGACAACCGGTTAGTCCCCATTGCAGGCAATACCGCCAACAGCTCTTTGAACCGCTTTGGGCCCAATAGCAGTTCGCGGAGCACCAAAAGCGTCCAGCGCTCGCCTAGCACATCGAGGCTTCTGGCAATCGGACAAAGCTGCCCATAGGTCTTGTTTAGCATTTTGTCAGGCGCCATCGTCGTTAAAACGCAGTGCGGTCATAGGGAGCGACCACTTTGGGTGGCTGCAGGTAAGCAGTCAGTCCCTGGAAAAACATTACCTTGAGGAAATCACCGCTGATAACCAACTCCTCGCTACCCAGCCCCTTGAGGAACGCTGCCTGGCTGTCCTTGGCCGAGAGAATTGCAAAACCCTTATCGGCGTCTTTAAATTTCAAAGTGAAGCGCGGATTGTCGGCCAGGCCGGCAACGGAGCGGATGGCGCCGTTTCGGATGACGAAATAGCGGCCGATACCAGCATCGGTACGGATCTGGAACACAAGATCCTCGCCTTCGATGTAGCGGGCGCAGTTGGGGTTTATCCTGACCTGCCGTTTCAGCAGTTGGGTGAACATCCACAATAGAAATTTGAACTTGATCATGGTGACAACCTTGAGTCGGTGGATCGGGTTTGACGTTATTCGCTGAGAAACCTAGCGGCGTGATAGAGAAAGCGCTCCGGGTACTGGAACTGCGCGCCGTGCCCGGCATCCGGATAAATAAACAACTGCGCGTTCGGCAGATTGCGCGCCATGTAGAACGAGTTGATGGTCGGAATCATTACGTCGTGCACGCCATTAAGGATAAACGTCGGTTGCTTGATTTGACGTAAGTAGGCAAACGGATCGTCTTCGGACACCCTCGGCAGATACAGCATGTTTGCCTCGATCTGCGCTGATGCAACCTCCTGCGAAGTAGGCGGATCCTGATCCTCGCGTTGATGCCGGCGCTCCCAGAATTCGCTTGCAGCTCGCTTTGCCACCTCGGAGCGGCCAAAAAACAGGTACTCAAAGTCTTCGTAGGTCGGAACTGGACGCGGCGCGGTTGTCAGCACCTTAGGCTCCATGTCCGGGTTGCCTCCACGCGGGCCTGTACCCAATAGCATCAGCTTACGAACAAGTGTGGGATGTCGCCATGTCAGATCCAACGCCTGGAAGCCGCCAAGTGAGAAGCCCAATACATCGATTTTCTCCAGGCCCAAGACATGTACGAAGGCGGCGGCATCATCAGCCATGTCTTCAATACGACGACGTGGCTGGCCGGAGGAAGAGGCCACGCCACGACCATTAAAGAGGATCACTTCCCGGCCCTGGGCCAAGCCGTCGGTCATCAGCGGATCCCAGTGATCCATGCCACCGCGAAAGTGCTGAAGCATCAGCAGCGGCGGCTGTTCGGTGGCCGTATTTCCCCACCTGCGGTAGGCGAAGCGGTCGCCATCGATCTCGCTGAAGCGAGTTTGGGCAGTCTGATGCGTATCGGTCATGTCTTTCCTCACGAGCGGTTTCGGATTCTGAGGCTGGAGCAATTCTAGCCTGTGATCGTCGGTATTTACTATACAAAAAATATAGCATTAATGAAATACGAATCGTATAGTGAATTCGTGACTGGGCCTTGCTCTGCTTTTGCAGGCCATGACCTCTCCAAAAAATAAAAATGGGAGCGTAACGTGGAACTGGTTTTCGACTTTGACTTCATCGTCATAGGCTCGGGCTTCGGCGGCAGCGTTTCGGCGCACCGGCTGACGGAGAAGGGCTACCGTGTTGGCGTGATGGAAATGGGGCGCCGTTGGCGTGCCGAGGACTTTCCGAAAAGCAACTGGGATCTGCGTAGATGGATGTGGATGCCCGCACTGAAAATGTTCGGCTTCTACAACATGCGGATGTTTCGACACGTGGTCGTCGCAAGCGGCAATGCGGTCGGCGGAGGCTCCATCACCTACGCCAACGCACTGCTGAGGCCTTCCGATAAGGTATGGGACGAGGGCTCATGGGCAGGTCTGGCAGATTGGAAGAGCATCATGCCAAGGCACTATGCAGAGGCCGAGAGAATGCTGGGAGTGACTGAGGGCAAAATCCTGGGAGAAGCGGATTTGCGTCTTAAAAGGATGGCGGAGCTAAATGGCGTCGCCCACACCTTTCACGCACCCAATGTTGGTACCTTCTTCGCTCCAGAGGGCGAGGTCGCGGGCAAAACCTATCCCGATCCGTACTTCGGCGGTGAAGGCCCTGAGCGAGGCAGTTGCGTGGGCTGCGGCGGCTGCATGATGGGCTGCCGGCACAATGCCAAGAACACACTCGACAAGAACTACCTGTTTTTGGCTGAGAAGCACGGAGCTCAAGTCTTTGCGGAAACTCAAGTCGTAGACGTCCGACCGTTGAATGGCAAGGTGGACGGCAGCGATGGCTACGAGATCCACACGCAATGTTCGACTTCCTGGTTCCGCAAGAGTAAGCGGGTCCTCCGCGCCCGAGGCGTGGTGTTCGCGGCATCCTCGTTAGGGACGATGGAGTTGCTGTTCCGGCTCAGGGAGAAAGGCTCTCTGCCTAGTATCAGTCAGGATCTGGGTAAACGGATACGCACCAATGCCGAGTCACTTATCGGCGTCCGCTTCCCTTCCACAGATAAAAGTATGTCGCCAGGCTTGGCGGGCGGGGCCAGTATCTACTTGGACGAGCATACTCATATAGGTGTCGTACGCTATCCGGAAGGGTCAGATGCCATAGGGCTGATGATGACGCTGATGAGCGGTGGTCGCCCTGGCTGGAGGCGAATTGGTACTTGGATACTGACATTACTCAGGCACCCGATGCAGGCCCTACGGGTACACAACCCCAGAGGCTTCGCACGGGAAAACATGTTGTTGCTTGTGATGCAAACGGTCGATGCTCATATCAATATGCGTCTTAAACGTCGCTGGTACTGGCCGTTTGGAAGCCGTCTAGTGACAGAAGGCGGCCCAATTCCTACGTTCATCCCGCAAGCGAATGCCTTCGTCGAGAAGGGTGCCAAGGCACTAGGTGGTATAGCGACCACCTTCCTCAGCGAAATTCTGTTCAACATTCCAACAACCGCGCATTGCATGGGCGGTTGCGCCATGGCGGAATCCGACGGCCATGGTGTCATGGACGCGCAAAATAGAGTGTTTGGATATCGCAACCTCCTGATCTGCGACGGATCAATGCTCAGTGCCAACCTTGGCGTGAACCCAAGTCTGACGATCACTGCACTAGCGGAACACGCGATGTCGTACATACCAGTGAAAGGGAAACCTCAAATCGAAACTCGGATTGCGATGACCCAATTGGAATAACGGGTTGCTTTACGGGCGAACGCGCTCGGTAACAAGAGCAGAACCGTTGCGCCACTTGGATGCGGCGACTAAGACGCTGATAAACGTCTCGAATTGCAGAGGCCGATTAGCGACTGCGTTTGCGCTGGTTTTGCCAGGGGTACAACTATCCATGTCCAAAAGTCATACAGGACGACGCGAATTATGCCTTCTACAGAATCTTTCTAAAGAAGCCGTAAGAGAACTTTTAAATCGATAAAAAACCACATCAATACAGAATCAGATTAGTCATATTAAAGAACTGCCATCCTTAGCGGAAAACGGCACCATCGCCTAAGCATAAAAACAAAAATTGGTCATCTAATGAATACAAAAAAAACAGTTGAACCATCAGCTGGCGTGACACCTCATCCCTGCCCTAACGTCCAGTCTAAACTTAAAACAAACTCAGACCTTACCCCGCGCAGTTCAATACTCTTCGGGGCGACTCTACTACTAACACTAGGAACTCCATCTGCTTCATGGGCAAATGGACTTGCGCTCAACGAACAAAGCGCTAGTGCTGCGGGGACTGCTTATGCTGGCCGCTCCTCGTCAGCAATAGACGCAAGCACCGTGTATGGTAACCCAGCGGGTTTAAGTAAAATCAAAAAAATAGAGGTAAGCGGCGGACTGGCATTAATTGACGCAACAGTTAACATAAGCGATGCAAGAAGTACTGCCCCAGGTACCACTGACGGCAATTCCGTACCTCTTACAGCTATTCCTTTTGGATACTTCTCCTCGCCAATCGACGATCGTTTTACCGCTGGCATTGGTCTGTATGCGTCATACGGCCTCGTTAATGATTATGAGAGCTCCTTCCAAGGTCGCTACCATGGCTCCTACAGCAAGGTTCAGGTTAAAACATTGCACCCTGCTGTCTCGTACCGCTTAAACGATCGAGTAGCTATTGGCATTGGCACCACATTCAATCGTATTGAGAACAACCTCCAGTCCTATTTAGCCACAGGAGCTTTGAATGATGGAAAGGACACGCAGCTTACTGTAAAAGGCAACGATACTGCCATTGGCTATAATTTGGGCCTGATGGTTGATGTGAACGAATCAACCACATGGGGATTAACTTATCACTCAAAACTTGACTTCCATGTTGATGGCCACACTAAAATAAGCGACAGTCCCGGTGCACTTGGCCTCGATGGAAAATACAACAACAAGATGGATGTGACACTACCAGAGTCAGTGGATACATCATTCACCCATCGCTTTGATGAGCGCTGGACTGTTTACGCAGGTGCTATCTGGACTCGGTGGAGTCGAATCCAGAGGATTGAAGCAATCAATAGTGGATTACCCTCCCTAGGCCAACAGTTAGGATTCGGCGCCGTGGGAGACGACTTTAAACTTCATAATACTGTGTCGACAGCTATTGGCGTCTCGTACCAACTCTCTTCGCAGTGGCTACTTCGCAGTGGCTTGGCTTCTGATCCTTCGCCGGCCCGCAACTCCGACCGAAACGTGCGACTTCCAGTAGGGAACCGAAAAGCCTTGGCATTTGGTGCCGCTTACGCACCCAACTCTGATCTGACTATCGATATAGCCTATACCTATCTAAGGGAGTCAACCACATCTGTTAATCAAACCGATACAAACGGTTTACAACCCGGATTTAGCGCTAAATACAATAATAGCGCACACATTATAGCAGCACAGTTAACACATCGATTTTGACGTCCCTTTGGCGTGGCATCTTGAATAATGCCATCGTCATTCTTGCTGAGTAAGAGGACGTTGCGCGTTTCTTATAAAGGAACATGAATCACCCCAGTACTTAAGCCGCTCGGATATCTCCGACTGGAAAAAACCGGATGATGCAATGCCAAACTCTTCGACTTGAACCCCGAAATCTTCAGAAACAGAAGGAACCCATACCGACATGAGGGCATAAATCTACTAATAGACATATCTGAGTCAGTACTAAAAGCGATCGCCTCCATAGCCGAGGCACCAAAGTCACCCCTGTCGACGATACAAGGAAAAATCCTGATTCGACACTCAGATTATAACATTGTCTCGGCACACCATCTTTTCAATAGTGGCTTTTCAAGCCGCCGACAATGGCAAGGCGCCCCATAAACTCGACTAGATCATAAAACTATAGCAATAACACCACACGGCAAGTGTTTTGATTTTAGTCATCCTTGCCCCAACTCAGCTAATTAATAAGATAGTCAAATTAGGTCTGAAAATGAGAACCAGCAAAGCACAGGCGCGGAAAAATCGGGTACGCGTTGTTGAGTCAGCTTCAGTGCTGTTCCGCGAGCGCGGCTATGACGGTATCGGGGTTAAGGAATTGATGGCGGGGGTCGGACTCACTCATGGAGGGTTTTACAACCAATTCAGCTCAAAGTCGACACTGATGATCGAAGCTACGTCGTTTGCTCTTTCCCAAATGACTGTTGACTCCAATGCGAGTGACTTCATCAATTACTACGTTTCCCGTGCTCACCGTGATTCAGTCGGCCAAGGTTGCGCGATCGCTGCGCTCGGTGGCGATGCTGCTCGTCAACATATAGAAATCAAGTCCGTATTTGAGACTGGCATAGAGAAGCTAATATCAGGCTTGAGTTCCGGGCTATCCGCTAACGAGCAAAAGGAAGCCCGTGCCAAGGCAGTTTCATTGTTGGCACAAGCGGTCGGAGCCATTGTACTGTCGCGGGCCTGCCCAGATGATACGCCGCTAGCCGACGAAATCCTGGACAGCTGTAAGCTGTCGCTCGCCATTTAGTTAGCGCCTAGAAGCATGTGTTTCGCCCGCAAGAGCCCTAATTGTTGGCACCGATGCCGAATTGACCCAGTTGCCGAGATGTCACTGACCCAGTCTGTTCCTCTCGAACCATTGCCCATGCGAGATTTGTGCAGATTTTGAGGTGGGTCAGTCTTGCTTCAGCTCGTGGGTCAATTCGGCGCCAGCGTCAACAGGACGTGTCAGCGCAGAGGTAAATTGACCAGCTCAGAACTCTCGAAATGAGCGCGATACGTTTTATGTTGCACGTTTAAAGAAGGGGAATGCTGTAGCTTACAAACACCCGGTTCTGATCTTGATCACGGGCGGCTTCGCTATTGGATTTACCGTTGCGCCAGCCGAAGCCAACACCTTTGAGCGCGCCCGACTGAAGGACGTAGTCCAGAAAGATATCCCTTTCCCATTCTTTCTGATTGTCGCCGGATCTCGTCTTGATATTGTCCCCGGAGACGTACATGACCGAGGCTTTCAGGCCTGGGACACCCAGGGCGGCAAAGTCATAGGCGTACTGACCGAATGACGTACGCTCCCCTGCACGGGTGAAGCTCTGGATCAGACGATCTGTATACAGGTACAAGCTGCTACCTCCGGCGCCTTTATCTACCAAGCTACCCTGGTTGACTTGGGTGAAGCTGCTACCGTCCGAAACGCTTTGGTAGCCCGCCGTTATCGCATGACCGCCAAGGGTGTATATCAATGCAGCGCTCCAGAGACGGTTGTCGATCGCGCCATCACCGTTTTTGGTGTAGCCACTGATTCTGTAACCCGATGTACCGGAGCTGTTTTCCCCTGACGAGTCAGTTTTGAAGTAGCGCAGGTCGGTTTTCAGGGATTGGTTGTCCGAGAACGCAAGCGTGTGAATCAGTCCAAAAAACTGCTGGTTATAGTAGTTCTCGAGATGGGCATAGTAGTACTGAGCCGTCAGATCCTTGGTGACTTTCCAGTCGCCCCCGGCGAAGTCGAACTGGTTGCTTTCACGCGTACCGCCCATAGCGGCCAGCCCCGTCTGATCAGTTGAACCGCGACCTGTTGCATGTTCAATTCGCCCACCCGTCAGGGTCAGATCCTTGAACTCGCTCGAGGTGATTTGGCCGCCCTCAAAGGTTTGTGGAAGCACCCGTCCATCATTGGCGACCAGAATCGGAAGTTTCGGAATCAAGGTGCCGTAGCGTAGTTCGGTCTTCGACATTTTGACTTTTCCGGTCAGCCCCAGCCGGCTCCACTCGTCGACGGCGCGGTTGTCACTGTCCGAGGGAATCATAGAGCTGCCGACGTGTCGTCCCTTGCCAGTGTCCAGGGTAATGCCCAGCAACCCCAGGGTATCAACACCAAAACCAACGGCGCCATCGGTATATCCCGACTTGAAGTCCAACATGAAACCCTGCGCCCACTCCTCGGTTTTCGAAGGGGCAGCGGTGCCATCACGGTTGTCGTTATTGAAGTAGAAATTCCTCATTCCCAAGGTAGCTTTGCTATCACTTAGGAAGTCAGCAAACGCCTGGCCACTTAGGGCAATGCTGCCAAACACCAAAGTTGCAGAAATTTTCTTTACGTTCACTTATAACGCTCCGATTTTTTTATAATTTGTAAGTAAAAGAAGCAACAAGAAAACCTTCCAAGCCAACGCAACACACACGAATCCAACACAGAATTCGCTAATGCGAACGCATCAACCTAATTTGCACACTGGGAGTTCCCTCCATCGCATCTAATGGTGCAATCCACCTTTCTGACTCCAGATGGATTTTGGGATTTTTTATCCAGGCAAACTTACCATTGCGCCGCTTACAACATTCATATCTGAAAATTGTGCGCGAGAAGTGATCGCCGCGACCAATAGTAGTTTTTACTACTGCTCGGCACTGCAGGCACCTTTCACTTCTTTGCAGCGCGCACAATTACTCAGTACCTAATTAGTAGCGCCGCGCGAGCTATATCTGCGACCCAAATGTATGTCGACGACGCGATGGTAGTTTTTCGTGGGCCTATGAGTGGAAATTAGTTTCTATAATTTCCTCCATACCAAACAATTCAGCCCCCTAGGAGCGAGCTGAACACGCCCTAGCAATTTGAAGCTAAACGGACAATTGCATCGCGACTGCCTGCTTGCTCGCGAAGTAAAAACTTCTGGATTTTCCCAGTTGCGGTTTTTGGCAACTCCGTAAAGATCACCCTGCGAGGGCATTTGAATCGAGCAAGACGGGCTTGGCAGAACACAATTATTTCTGCCTCGGTGGGAGGCTCAATACCACTCTTTAGTTCAACAAACGCGCAGGGGACTTCCCCCCATTTATCATCAGGCTGAGCGACGACTGCGGCATGTAAAACAGCTGGATGACAGTGGATGGTTTCTTCGATCTCTACGGACGAGATATTCTCCCCTCCGGAAATAATGACGTCCTTGCAACGGTCGGTAATTTGTACATAACCGTTGGGATGCACAACTGCTACATCACCAGTATGAAACCAGCCGCCTTCAAAGGCTTTTCGGGTTGCGCTTTCATTCTTCAGATAACCCATCATCACGGTGTTGCCCTTGAGCAGCAGCTCACCAGTTGTTTGGCCGTCTTTTGGTACTGGCTGCATAGTTTCGGAGTCAGCGACCATCAAGCCTTCGAAGGCTGCTGCACGAGCCCCTTGGCGTACACGGAGAGCGCCTTGCTCACTCGGTGTTAAATCGTCCCAGCCGTCTTGCCATACGCAGCTAATCGGGGTGCCGGAAACTTCTGTAATTCCATATACGTGGTCGACGTCGAAGCCTTGTGAGACTACGGCGTTGAGTACGGCGGCCGGAGGTGGGGAACCAGCAGTCAGCACTCGAACCGGAGTTTTAAGCGGAGGACGGTCTGCGGCGTTCGCAATCATGGCCATAACAATAGGCGCCGCACAGAAATGATCGACACCATAGTTATCTATCGACTCAAACACCGTCTCTGCGGAAACTTTTCTCAGGCACACGTGCGTGCCGGCCGCCGCAGTGATAGCCCAGGTAAAACACCATCCGTTAGCGTGGAACATAGGTAGTGTCCACAGGTAACGAGGAGCCCGAGAAAGCGGCCAGTTAGTCATCTGCAGCATGCTCATGAGGTATGTGCCGCGATGGCTAGCGACGACACCCTTTGGATCGCCGGTTGTACCTGAGGTGTAGTTGAGCGCTATCGGCTGCCACTCGTCACTGGGCCATACGCCCTCGAAATCAGGACTACCGCTGCCAATGAAGGTTTCATAATCGATGTCTCCATTGCTTTTGCAAATGGGCGCCAGGTGATCATTGATGTCGATGACCATAGGGCGGTGCTCCAGGAGATCAAGAGCGGCATCAGCCAGTGCAGCAAACTCTCGATCCACCAAGAGGAGCTTGCATTCCCCATGACGAAGTATGAATGCCACTCCTTCAGCATCCAGGCGGTAGTTAACTGTATTCAGTACCGCGCCGCAGAGGGGGATCCCAAAATGCGCCTCGAGCATGGCAGGGGTATTGGGGGACAGAATTGAAACGGTGTCTCCCGAACCCATGCCTTTTTCGGAAAGTGCTGAGGCTAGGCGATAGCACCGTTCGCGAGTTTCACTCCAGGTTCTGCGAAGTTCACCATGAACTACAGCTATCCGATCCGGGTGCACAAGTGCTGCGCGATCTAGAAAACCAAGTGGAGTCAGGGGCAAATAGTTTGCCGTGCAGTGATCAAGCCCATTCTCATAAGCACCAGGTTTCATGGTGTTGTCTCCTTATTATTGTGATGAAAAGTGGAAAACGCGCTCACCGGCTCCCGATCAGTAACCAAGGTGTTCTCAATACTGGTCTCGTCGGCGTATCCAAGACTCATTCCGCAAACCAGCATTTGATCAGCGGGGATCGCAAGGGCTTGCGAAATAACGTGGTGATATTTTAAAAAGGCTGCTTGTGGGCAGGTGTGCAACTTCCTCCCTCGCGCGGCCACCATCACGGCCTGCAGAAACATTCCGTAGTCAAGGAGACTCCCCTCCTTAAGCACTCGATCAATGGTAAAAATCAAGCCGACTGGCGCATCAAAGAAATGGTAATTGCGACCGTGTTGCGCATGCATCCGCTGCTTGTCACCCTTTGCAATTCCCAGCAGTCCATAGAGTTCCCAACCTACTTTCCTTCGCCGATCCACGTATGGCGAAGTCCATTCGCGTGGGTAATATTCGTATGCGTCTTCAAGGTTGTTGCTGAGTGACGGATTGTTGTCAATTTCCGCGATGGCGCATGAAAGATGAGTCTTTGCTTCTCCAGTGACAACATGGACGCGCCAAGGCTGCATGTTCACTCCCGTTGCGCAGAATCGAGCGATATCAAGGATCGATTCAATTTCTTCGCGTGGCACAGGAGTGGGCAAAAAAGCCCGAATGCTACGTCGTGAAGCTATCGCCCAATCAACCGTTTGGCTAAGCAGTTCAGACGATACTGGCGGTTGGGATAAGCGATTCATTTTCATGCCTTCGATTCCACGGATTCAGTTACAGGCGGATGTATCATGGTATTAGCTAGACAGGGCTGGGGCCTTTCTGACTTGAGTAGAGTCTGCGCGCGACTGGTTAATCATGGTGACTGCGGCAGCGCCAATAAGACCAGCAAGGCTGATAGCCATGAAGTTTTTCTCAAGCGGAAGGTTTAGTGATACCAGCCAGCCGATGAGGATAGGTGCGACGATAGCGCCAATTCTTCCTACACCAGACGCGAAGCCCACGCCGGTTGAACGAATCGATGACGGGTAGAAATCCCCAGCGTACGCATATGCCAACAGCTGGGTACCAAGAGTCGATGCCCCGACAATGAACACCACTGGAAAAAGCAAAGTCGTTGAGCGCGTATAACCCAAAATTGTTAGAGCAATTGCTCCTACGATGTAGAAGCAGACCAGTACGTGTTTGATGTTTAGCTTGTCACTCAACCATCCACCGCCAATTGCACCGGCGATGGCCCCCACATTGAAAACAATCACAAAGTTCAACGCAGAGCCAAGACTGAATCCAGCCATCGCCATAAGCTTGGTCAACCAGGAGTTAAGGGCGTACACCATGAAGAGGCCGGTCATGAACGCAGCCCAAATCATTACGGTGCTAAAGCCTCGACCATCCTTGAACAAGTTACGAACTGGCGCTTCCTGTTTATCCAATACTGTGGCGTTTCCGGTCATCACAGTGTTTTCGTCGATAATGAGAGTAGGGTCTATCTTGCGAGCAATAGCCCGTAGTTCATCCTGACGTCCGGTTTTAAGCAGATAGCCTATGGACTCAGGCATGGTCTTTAGGATCATAGGAATCAGAAGCACTGGCAGCAGTGCCACATAAAAGACCCACTGCCATCCGTGACTTTCAATGAGTTGCTTGCCAGTTAGTGCAACCAAAATACCGCCCACGGAGTACCCCGCGAAAACGAGGGTCACCAGGCGCGTACGGAGTTTGAGTGGAGAAAACTCACCCATCTGAGCGGTGCAAATTGGCAGTACGCCGCCGATGCCAAGGCCCGCGATGAAGCGAGAAATGCTGAAGCTAATCGGGTCACTGGTGAGACCAGCCCCAGCAGTGAAAATACTGAACAAGGCCACACAGATTGCGATCATCTTGGGACGCCCAATACGGTCAGCTAGCGTCCCAAGAAAAATCGCTCCGAGCATCGTTCCGAAGAGCGCAGAACCAGCCATGATGCCGGCGCTGGTTGGATCAATGTTCATGTCCTTCATGATCGCCGGAAGGGCTGCACCGACTACAGCAAGGTCATAGCCATCAATTATCAGAATGAGGACACACCAAAATAGAATGAGCCCATGGAAGCGGTTGAACTTCGATTCAACCGCGAGTGCATAAACGTTTACCGGCTGCATATCACGTCTCCTTCGATCTTGTTTTTGTTTGTGAAGTGCTAGGCGCCCAGTCTTGGAGGCATATCGAGGAGGAGAACGCACCGGTTGAAGACTCGGTGGTCTGCTTGAGATGCGACGCTAGGGCTACCTGCGTCGCATCGTAGGAGTTGGGCTTGCTGTGGCCTATGCCCTACGACATCGTTCTGCTTGACCGATTTAGACACCCATAGCTGGCCAGAAACGACCAATGTGATCTTGGGGAGGAGATGTCCATCGGCATTTTGGCGGGTGAAACGAGTTGCAGATCTCAGTACGTAATCTGGCGGGGGAAGTAGTTCTCTTGTTCCGGAAGTAAGGCTTTTAGCTTTCGTCCGGTTCTTCAGCATTGGAGCGGCGATAAGCGCCAGGGCTCACTCCCGTCCACTTCTTGAAGGCACGGTGAAATGCACTGCTTTCTTGGAAGCCTGTGAGAGCAGCTACTTCGGTTACTGTCATATTTGGCTGGCACAGCAGGTTGATCGCCATGTCGCGGCGCAGATTGTCTTTCAAACGCTGATAGCTAACCCCCTCGGCTTGGAGCCTTCGCTGAAGCGTCGAATATGACATGCGGAGCACTTTTGCCACCTTATCCAGCTCTGGCCATTCCTCCGGATTCAGGCATCTCAATCTCATTCGGATCTGGGCGCTGATGCTGTCCTCGTTACGATATTTTACTAGCAAATTAGCAGGCGACTCTTTCAAAAACGTCGATAGGCTGGCCTTGTTTTGCACGACCTTGAGGCTTAGAAAAATACGGTCAAAACGAATCATCGTAACTGGAGCGCCAAACTGAATTTCTTCGCAGAAGCGCATCCGATAGTCGCTATCGTCGAGCGGTCGATTCGGTCTAAAGCAGAGTTCCTTTATCGGAATGCGTCTGTTGCCCAGCCAGCAGAGCAATCCATGTACCAAGATCAGCCATGTTCCGTAGCTAAAGAGGCGGCGCTCAATTCCTTTGTCATGGATAACGATGACGGCGGAGTCGTCTTCAAGCCTCAGCTCACCGTGAATGTCGTCCAATACGAGGCGTAGAAATTTCAGAATCCGCCGCAACGCTTGCTCTAACGACTCGCAGTCAATCGAAGACTGGCACATCAATCGGAAGCTACCTCGTCGCATTGGATGGCTATCGATTCCGAAAAACTCATCGTCGAGTAGATCTGAAAGAGCGACCCACAGGCGAGAAAATGCAGCAGCCGAAACCCTGGCTTGGGGGGAAGTGAGGAGTTCCGGATCTATACGTGCTTGTTGCAATACGATGGATGTGTCCAGTTGGCGTCGCAATGCGCCATCGAGGGCTTCATGCACCAATCCAATTGAAGTAGTTCCCTTGTCCTGGATGAGCATGCTTATTCCTCTCCGCAGTTGAAATCTGACTTTATGCTGATCTTCAAATCTCTTCGGCAGGTCTGCTTTGAGCAACCT
>RCUO01000584.1_pt1 | contig 17629 bp, 17 predicted proteins | sample 2166161 | NCBI WGS metagenome assembly RCUO01 (sample SAMN09932617, study PRJNA488358) | compost metagenome | feature: garden; material: soil; isolation source: compost soil in cyclohexanecarbonitrile-enriched culture | place: Germany: Experimental Botanical Garden Goettingen | collected 2016-01-27 | reverse complement strand
GTGTAAGATCCTTTCCGGCATCGATTCCTTTATTATGGAGGGTAAACGCACCGGCCATTTGCGGCATCCCGCCGGCCCGCTGCCCGAGGAATGTCGAACCCTTGAGCTGATCCCAGCTGAATTCAACCTCTGCCTTGCGGGCAAACAGGAAGGTTCCGTCCCGCTGGGTAAGCTGGGCAAAATTAATAACAGGATCATCCGCCCCCTGCTGGGCTACATAAATTGAAGTCTCTGACCCCACAAGCGCCACATCTATCGCTCCTGAGAGAAGAGCCGTCATCGTCTTATCCCCGCCCGGAATCGTCTGCAGCTCTACATCCAGCCCTTCATCCTTGAAAAACCCCTGTGATAATGCCACATACTCAGGCGCATAAAAGACGGAACGGGTTACTTCGCCGATCTTTACCTTTACTCCCGCCTGTTCTCCGCCGCAGCCGGCGAGCACTGAGAAACACAAGATGAGCAGCATTAGCGGCAGCATCAGCTTTTTCTTGATTGTCATCCTTCATTCTCCTTTCTTCCCGGGTCCTTGGCCCTTACCTAAAGCATATGCACATGCCTACAGATTGGTTAAAAGCGGAAATGACCAGCGTTTGCACTTACTTTCACCCCCCTAATTCCAGGAGAAAGCATCCGCTTTCCTTAATTTCCTTTCTTCTTAAAGTCACAAGAAGCATAATTGGAAGAAATAACGAGAAAGTCAGCGTTTTAAAGAGTAAATTTATTCTTATTGTTCAAAATTGATCATTAATAGCCTAAAATGGTCTTTATAGCGTAGTGCAAACGTTTTACCAAATTCGTTTATTCCTCTACTATATTTAGTGAAGCGCTTACCGGATACATATTAATGTAGAAACCTGAATGGAAGGAGATTCACAGATGAAATACGAACCCGGCTTACATAAAGGACGCCGCCTGCTGAACGCACTGGCCATCACCGGATTAGCTGCTGCTATGCTGGCCGGATGCACCGGTAACGGCAATACTGCCGGCATTAATAACAGAGGGAACCAGCCTGCCAATACAGCACAGCCTTCATCTTCACCTGTTAACATGCCTGCCCCTCAAGGATTACAGCAGCCGGACGCTGAAATGGATGAGCAGCCTTCAACCGTATTTTACGAAGTTTTTGTACGGTCCTTTTATGACTCGGACGGCGACGGCACCGGTGATCTGCGCGGACTGACAGAGAAGCTGGACTATTTAAATGACGGAAACCCGGATACTTCCGGTGACCTGGGTGTCGGCGGCATCTGGCTTATGCCGGTTAACCCGTCCCCCAGCTACCATGGCTACGATGTTACTGACTACCGCAGCATTAATCCGGAATACGGTACACTTGAGGATATGCAGGAGCTGATCAGAGAGGCGCATAAGCGGGGAATCAAAGTTATTATGGATCTTGTCGTCAACCATACTTCGAAGGAGCATCCGTGGTTTGTGGAAGCCGCTGCACAGCAGGACAGCGGATACCGGGATTACTATGTCTGGGCGGAAGACCAGAGCCGCCCTGTCAGCGGAAGCAGCGCAGCGGGCAGCGGAAGCCCGTGGCATTCTGCACGGGGGAGCCACTATATGGGCATTTTCTGGGATGGTATGCCCGATCTCAACTTCGACAATCCGGAAGTCCGCATGGAGATGAAGGACATCGGAAGATTCTGGCTGGAGCAGGGCGTCGACGGCTTCCGGCTGGATGCAGCCAAGCATATTTATGAGGATCTTGTAACCGATAAAAGCGAAGAAACAACCGCTAAAAATGTAGCCTGGTGGCAGGAATTCCGCCAGGCCATGAACGAGGTCAACCCGCAGGCTTATATTGTCGGGGAGGTTTGGGAGAATTCAGCCGTATCGGTTGGTGCTTATCTCGATAAAGCCTTTGATTCCGGCTTTAATTTCGGGCTGGCCGAAACGCTGGTGAACGCCGCCAAAAGCGAAAAGGACAGCGGAGCCGCCTTTACGCTGGAGCGAACCTACAAGCTGTATTCACAGATTTCCGGGGGGAGCTTCACTGATGCCACATTTCTGACTAACCATGACCAGAACAGGGTTATGAGCCAGCTTGATAACAACCCGGACCATGCCAGAACGGCAGCCGCAATGCTGCTTACACTGCCGGGCAATCCTTTTATTTATTACGGGGAGGAAGTCGGCATGCTCGGCCGCAAGCCGGATGAAGGCATCCGGGAGCCGATACCGTGGTCTGCGGACAGAAGCAGTGCCGGCCAGACTGCCTGGGAACCGGACACTAACAATAAAGATAATTCCGGCGCAGATGTGGAGAGCCAGCTTAGCAGCAGCGGTTCGCTGCTTGACTGGTACCGCCAGCTTATAGCTCTGCGTAATGAGGTGCCCGCCCTAAGGGACGGGACTATCCGGGATTTTGCTTCCGGGAATGACGGGGTGATGACATTTGAACGGGTCACTGCAGGACAGCAGGTGCTTGTAGCACTTAACCTGACAGGAAGCAGCCAAACCGTCACCCTGAAGCAGGGAACGAATGGCTATTCCTATACCCGTGTAATCAGATCAATGCCAGAGGATGCCGGACTTACCGGAGCAGAATTGGCACTGCCTCCGTATTCAGCGGTTATTCTGGATTAGCCGCCTGCGGGGCATTCAGCATCCATTCATATAATGCATAGCACACCTCAGCTTTACTTGCGGGGACCGCAATGATCCAGTCCTCGGCGGATTCGCTGCTCATCCGCAGCAGCCAGCCGCCGGAGGCATCCCCGATGTAGCTGGCATGCTGGCTTGTCCAGCTGTCAGTGCCGCGGGAACAGAGTCTCAGCTCGCCGTCAGCTGTCCGGTATTTCAATACTCTGGCCAGCTGGGCGGAATAGACAAGATCGCCTGTCTCGGCGGTCAGGGACTCGGCCAAAAAGTACAGGTTGGTGGTGGCCGCCTTGGCCTTAAGCTCATCGAACCTGCTTTTAGACATTTGAATTGCAGGTACCTCTGTACAGCCGGGCTCCGTTTCCATCTGATCAACGCAATTAAACAGATAGTAGCAGGCCCTTTTCACCTTTCCGGGCTCCGTTAGCTCGTAGCCAAAGGAGTCCTCATCATCTATGCTGGAAATAATAGTCCGTTCCTTATGTACTTGCAGACAAAGATCCTGTTTATGCTCCCCCTCACAGTATTTCAGCCGGCATATTCGTTCTGCGGTTACCGCCATTTGCAGCAAGCCGGATATCTCCTTTCCTGGCGTCGTTGCTTCAGGGAACAGAAAACGCGCTAAATATACCTTGTCATTATTATTCACAGTCCTATTTCCTTCCCGGATTCCCAGGAATTCAGGAATCGCCCAGCAATAAAAAAGCGCCAATCTATTAAACTAGCAATCTTTATGTTATCATAAGCTAATTTTAAGGTAAAATTAAGAAATGCCGGGTATGATCATACCATGAAATACTTTTAGCGAGGTGATTTCAATTATGAGAATGCTCATCACATTTCAGAACAAGTCAGTCCCGGTATACTTCACTACAGAAAACAAACAGCCTACCCAAAAGGTACTTCGAATCCTGAACAATACACTGGAGCTTAAGATCCAGAAGGGCAAAAGCGCTCTGCAAAAATGTTTGAATTCACTTATTAGTATCGAAATTAAAGGCTCAGAAGCTATATTGCACAGTTACAGTGAAAATGATTCGCTCGCGCTATCCCTCTATTAAACAGAGGGGTAGTTTTTTTTGCCAAAAAAAAAGCACGCTTCTCCGCCTGGAAAGAAGGTGCTCTGCTCTATATGTCGGCTGGGCTCTTGTACATCAGCGGCTGTCCTTCAGCTGATCCGGTGATTATTGTTCTCTTCCTTTTCCGCTTTCTGAATACGCAGTTTGAACAACTTCACTAAATTTTTCCGTGTCTGTTCTTCGTGACAGCTGTCCAGTTTTTTGATGATAAAACGGTCAATGGACATGTCAATCGCTCCTTTTTCAATATAGCTTACCGGCAGAGAATGCAGGAAATGATTTCCTGATTGCCTTGTATCACCTATATAACCGGGTCCCCGGAGCCTTAAACTTACTATGATTTAGTAAAATCTGGCTTGTCGCATTGCGTTTACTACATATTGATATTCTGTTCTGTTCTGCCTCCGTGCAGCCGGAGATATGGTGGTTTTGCAGATTATAGCTGTTTGCTGTCGCTGAAAATTATTTTTCTTTCGACGGATATTTACAAACTAAATATTAAATGCTATATTAATTATAGTAAGTATTAAATATATATTTAAGGAGAAATCATAATGTCTAATGTACTTTTCATCAAAGCAAACAACCGTCCAGCAGAGCAAGCAGTAAGTGTTCAACTTTACAACGCCTTCCTCGCAAGCTACAAAGAATCCCATCCTGAAGATCAAATTACCGAGCTGGATCTGTTCGCTGAAGGTCTTCCTTACTACGACAACACCCTGATCACTGGTATGTACAAAGCCGCACAGGGCTATGAAGCAACTCCTGAAGAAGCTGCCGGTGCAGCACTTGTTAAGAAATATCTTGATCAATTCGTAGCTGCTGATAAAGTCGTATTCGGCTTCCCGCTCTGGAACCTGACTGTTCCGGCTGTGCTGCACACCTATATCGACTACTTGAGCCAAGCAGGTACTACATTTAAATACACTGCTGAAGGCCCTGTTGGTCTTTTGACTGGTAAAAAAGCAGTTGTGCTGAATGCCAGAGGCGGAGTTTACTCCGAAGGTCCTGCCGCAAGTGCTGAAATGGCTGTTAACTTCGTAAGTGGCCTGCTGAGCTTCTGGGGTATCCAGGACATCACTAAGGTTATCATCGAAGGCCACAACCAGAACCCGCAGGAATCTGCTAACATCATTGCAAAAGGTCTGGAAGAAGCTAAGTCCGCTGCTGCATCGTTCTAATACAGCACCAGCGTTAAAGGTCCGGTACACGGTTTAGACATCAGGATTATTTATCAGGCATCTGTTATGCTCGCAATCCGGACTTTTATTTATATATAGCATAGGCGCTGCCCTAAGAGCAGCGCCTATGCAGCATAAGAAGGCCATCCTTTACCTGAGCAGCCAACTGCAGGGTATGGATGGCCTTCTTCATTGTTTAAGCAGAATCAGTACTCTTCAAGCTGCCGCTGCCACGATGAATGACGCTCTCTCGGGGCGCTTGTTTTGCCGGCGGAAGTAGCAGCCTTGCGCTTCTGCCTCTGCTCTTTGCTGTTCTGGAAGCGCAGCTCCTTCTGTGTCTTGCGGTAGTTAAGCAGCCGCTTCTCTTCCAGCAGGCCGCCGGCAACCGCCTCCAGCACCGCACAGCCTTCCTCCCGCTCATGGCTGCAGTCGCTATAGCGGCATTTCGCTGCCAGGCTGCTGATATCGCCGAAGGCGAGATCAAGCCCGCCTTCATCCTCCCACAGCTGCAGCTCACGCATCCCGGGGGTGTCCACAATTATTCCGCCTTCGGGCAGTACGAACATTTCCCGGTGCGTAGTTGTATGCCGCCCGCGGCTGTCCCCTTCTCTGATATCCTGGGTAAGCTGCAGGTTTTGGCCGCTGAGCCAGTTAACCATTGTAGACTTTCCGCAGCCTGAGGAACCGGTCAATGCCACTGTCTGCCCGCTGCGGATATACGGCAGCAGCTCATCGCGGCCGTCGCCCAGCAGAGCACTGACTGCATGTACAGGCACGCCGGGGGCAGCCTGTTCCATCTCTGCGATTCTGTTATCTGCATCAGGACACAAGTCTGCCTTCGTCAGCAGAATGACCGGGTTCGCCCCACTGTTCCAGGCCATAATCAGATACCGCTCCATCCGCCGCACATTGTAATCGTCGTTCAGGGCGCTGACCAGAAACAGAGTGTCTACATTTGCTGCAACAATCTGTTCAGCCTGTGTATTGCCTGCTGCCTTGCGGGAAATGACACTGTGGCGCGGAAGCACCCCGTGAATGACTGCATGCTCTCCCCCGTCCTGCATAGCGAGGATTACCCAGTCGCCTATGGCCGGATACTCCCCTGAATCTGTAAGGGTATGCCGGAGCTTCCCTGCCAGCTCACCCCAGGCTTCCCCCGAATCGGTTATCACCCGGTATTTGCTGCCGAAGTCACCGGTTATTCGTCCTGGAATACGCATATTGCCGGCCTGCTCCTGATTGCTTGCACAGCCGTCCCATTTACCCTGCCACTTTGAATTCCATCCGTATTGTTCAATCCTCATTGTAGTATTATTTCCTCCTGAATTTTGTTTATTTCCATTTCTCCACACAAGTTATCCGGGAACACAAAAAGCCGCCGGAACCTAACATTCCGGCGGCGGTTTCCAGGCACAGCAAATACGGAATGATCCGCATTTAATAACACCTGGCCACGCAAAAAAGCCGCCGGAACACATACGGTCCCGGACGGCTCTAAAAGGCACTCTAAGAGCTTACCTGCTAAGCTGCTTCACACTTACTGAGCAGTTGCTGTTCCCGGAAGACACGTATCTACAACAGTTGTTACCGATAATGAACGTGCTGTATAAACTGTCATATTACATCGTCTCCTTCCGGTTAATATGCTGTAACTATAAACGTCCCGGCTGTGCCTTGTCAACGCCGGGCCCCGGTAAAGAATTTTTTATAATCAAACGCTGCCTGAAACTTTATATGATGCCCTTCAGCTCATCCAGCTCGTTAATGGTTCTCCACGGCTGCACATCCAGGCCGTCGTCCCACGGATGGTTCCGCTTTAGCCAAACGGTGTCCATACCCGACTTGCCCGCACCCCAGATGTCATTAACCGGATGGTCCCCGATGAACAGCGTCTGCTCTGCAGAAGCACCCAGCTGCTCCAGCGCAAGCTTATAAATGGCCGGGTCCGGCTTGCGGATGCCGACTTCCCCCGAAATCACAATCGCCTTGAAGTAACCGCGCAAGCCAAGCAGATCAATTTTGCCGTCCTGCAGATCCTTATAGCCGTTCGTTACCAGGCCCAGGATGTAGCCCTTCTCCCGGCTGTATTGCAGTATTTCCGCTGCATGCCGCATCGCTGCACCATAGCCGGCATAATTTTTATCATAATAAGCCCGGATCTCCGCTGCACTTAACGGGGTCTGCCAGGGCAGCACCTCACTCAGCTCGGCAAAAAAACCGTTTTTGTCACGGTACCCGTCCGCATCCCGTACAATGATGTCCTCGATTACCTGCTGCGCCTCTTCCTCACTGAGATGCCCGAGAGCATCCTTTACGAACTGTGTGCTGAAGCTGCGAAAGGTTTGGTCACGGTCCATCAGGGTATTGTCCAGATCAAACAGCAAAGCCTCTTTTATCCTCATTCCATAACTCTCCTTATCCGCTTGGATTCCAGAGATTTATTGTACTATGCATGTCCGGTCAAAGAAAAGACTGTCCCGCAGAATAGAGTCACAGACTCACGTCCTGCTGAACAGTCTCCCGTTCCAGATAAAGATGTTCTCAGATCATTCAAAATGTTCCGCCCGGTGGGTCAGCATCATCTCTTCTTCGGTAATATACAGCGGAAACGGCGGTGTCTCCTTCAGATAACGTTCCGTATGAAGCAGCCGGTAGTGAACCTCCGGCAGCCAGGCGTCCTCGATTAACGGCAGCTTGCCGGTATCGCTGATATACAGATCCACCGCAGATTGAACGAGATCGAGATAATACGGCACCAGCCTGTCAGCTTCCTCAAAAACTTCATAGGTTTCACGCGACATATAAAATTTCTGCTCGGGAATCCCGCCCAGGTAGCGTTTCAGCCGGGACACATCAATGCTTTTATCCTCCAGTATCAGTGCGGTACGGTTGATCGGGGCAGGCATATCCTCTTCGAATTGCCTTACAGCCTGCTTGATCTGCGGCAAGGTAACAGTGATCGGCTCAGAGATTGTATTTTTTTTAGCGCGTTTGAATATCATACTGAAAGTCTCCTTTCGAAGTATATGTCAGATAACGCTTACAATTCCAGTTTATTCACTTTTCTAATCCTTTAATCAGCAGAAGCATCAATTGTCACAGAATCTCCTCAAGTATAAGAGCATTAAGTGACAAGAACCGTCTATCTTACATTTTCCCAGCGCGTCCACATTTCTGTCGGGTTCAGCTCATATTTGTCATGCTCGCGGTACATAAACTGATGCATGATGAATTCGCGGCGGATCGTGGCGTAGTCCTCATGATACTGCTTAATGAACTCATTCAATTCCTTCTCGCTGTAGACAGTTCCCGGAGCAAGCTTCTCGGCCATAAATTGCAGCGCAATCAGCTTCTTCTTGTATTGGGCGGGAATCTGGCGCAGCCTTCCGTCTTTGGCAAAAAAGTTGCGGAGCACCGATTCCTTCAAGTTATCATCCGGTGATTCCTGCTCCATCTCCTGCGTTCCTTTGGAGAAAATAAAATTAAGCGAAGCCTCAGAGCCTGCCCGGATAAACTCTGGATTAATTCTGAAATAGACGGTGTTCTTATCCCGGCGCTCTGTAATCATCGCGGCTTCCCGCAGCTTGGCGGCATGATGGGTTACTGTAGGCTGCGACAGGTTCAGACGTTCCGCCAGCGCCTGGCCGTGAATTTCTTCCCCTTTGCACAAGAGCAGCAATATGCGCAGTCTGGTCGGATCGGATAATGCCTTATGGTAATTGACTATTTTATCAAGCTGCACTGAGGGTCACACTCCTGTAACAGTTATAAACCGGAATGAATAGGATTAATAGTTAGATATACATCTAATTATATCAAATTTTAGATGATCCGGCAACCTGAGCAGCAAACTTTCTGGACGGCTTTCGTTAATTTCAAAATTGAGGTACATTTAAAGACAGAACTTATTTACCGGGAGGAGCGCAAGTATCATGAAAGACGTTATTATTATCGGCGCCGGTCCCTGCGGGCTGTCTGCAGCGATTGAATGTCAGCGCCAGGGGCTGTCCACTTTAATTATTGAGAAAAATTTCATCGTACATTCCATCTATCTCTACCCGACCAGCATGCAGTTCTTCAGCACTACCGCGCTGCTCGAAATCGGAGAGGTTCCGTTCACCTCGCCTAATGACAAGCCGTTCCGCCACGAAGCACTTGTCTATTACCGCCGGGCTGCTGAACAGCACGGTCTTGCGATTGCCGCGTATGAAGAAGCGCTTAGTGTGGAAAATAACGAGGATGGCAGCTTTACAGTACATACTGTCAACAAGCGCGGAGAGCGGCATAGCCGTCAGGCTGCCCATGTGGTCATCTCGACCGGATATTTCGACCAGCCGAATATGATCGGCATTCCTGGGGAGGAGCTGCCGAAGGTTACGCATTATTTTGGCGAGGCCCATCCGTATACCGGAATGAAGGTGACTGTCATCGGGGGCAGCAATTCCGCAGTGGATGCGGCGCTGGAGCTGACCCGTGTCGGCGCTTCCGTAGATATGGTCTACCGGGGTGCGAGCATTTCAGACAACATCAAGCCTTGGGTACGGCCTATATTCGAAAGTATGGTGGCAAAAGATAAAATAACCCTGCACCTTGAATCCAGGGTCACCGAAATCACACCGTCCTCGGTCATTGTGACAAAACACAGCGGAGAAACCAGCGAGCTGGACAATGACTTTGTCCTGGCCATGACCGGGTTCCGTCCAAGCAGAGCCTTGCTGTCATCGGCAGGCGTGCTTATGGACGATGAACTGGACAAACCTTCGTTTGATCCATCCACCATGGAGAGTAACATCCCGGGGCTGTATGTTGCGGGAGTTATTGCCTCCGGCCGTAACGCCAATGAGGTGTTCATCGAGACCGGACGCGGGCACGGCAAGCTGATTGCAGATCACATCGTTTCATCCCGGCTACAATAAAACAAGGAGTGCCTCTGCCCATGGATATCACCTCCCTGCTGCTGCTCGGCCTGGCCGCGCTTGGCATTATCAGCAGCAACTCGCCGGTTACCATCGCTATGGTCGTATTACTGCTGCTGAGAGTACTCGGACTGCAGCAGACTTTTCCGTGGCTGGAAAAGCACGGCCTGACGGTCGGCATCATCATCCTGACAATCGGAGTCATGACCCCGCTGGCCAGCGGCAAAATCTCGCTGAATACGGTCTGGCAGTCCTTTTTCCACTGGAAATCGCTTACTGCCATCGGCATCGGCATGCTGGTCGCTTACCTCGGCGGCCGCGGCGCCGTGCTGATGGGCAGCCAGCCGACCGTTGTCGCCGGTCTCCTGATCGGCACCGTTCTGGGCGTAGCCCTGTTCAAGGGCGTGCCGGTCGGACCGCTGATCGCCGCCGGCCTGTTGTCGCTGATTATCGGGAGAGGATAATCTCTTTGCCGTACTCCGCCGCATGAATAGGCTGGCCTAATCCGCATGAATCAGGCGTTTAGGCCAGCCTTTATATTTTGCCGGATGCTGGCGCTAGGCCCGTTCACTCCTCATCCTTCTCCTTAAGTGTTAACACTTCCGTCTACACGATACTGCTTCTCCAGTTCGGAACGGTAATGCGGATCAAAGGCTGTCTGCTTACACGGCGGTGTACAATCAACAGATCCAGTGCCGCCTGAGTAATTACGGGCTGTTTTTCCCCTAAGCCCTGCGAGTGCTTTAACTTTATTAACCACTTCCTCGTCAAGCCCAGGCTCCTCCGCTTCCGCGCTTTCAGCTTCCGCTATTCTAAGCGGCAGAGCAAGCTGCTCAGTCTCCTCATTCCCATGCAGATCTGTATACAAGACAACTACACCTAAACTTACTTCACCGCAGAAAACAGCTTCCCCAGTATAAAGCTCCACCAGCAGCTCATTCATGCTGGCCAGAGTATACAGAAGCATATTGCCTGAGCCGTCTGTCTCAGACGCCCCGTATGCCTCCCCCATACTAATCCCCTCCGGCAGCAAAAACCGGACTACAGCATGCTCAGACCCTTCAGGCGGAATGATTTGAATAAGCACATGATTCAGCCCCTCCTCATGCTCTAGCACTGATTTGGCCAATCGCGCTGTTATCATCCTTATTGCCCCTCCTTCAGCATACGGGTAATCGTTTCTTGCAGCTCCAGCCTCAGCTCTGCTGAGATCCGCGGGCTGACCGTCAGCATAACATCCTCGCTGACTACAAGCGTATCACCGGACAGCAGCTGCTCCGGCTGCAGAAACTTCAGGCGTCCGCCTATTTTGGCTATCTCTTCATCCGGCATGTCCGCCAGCTTGGACTGGATATCCGCCAGACTCTCCCCGCTTCTGGACAAAGTCAGAATCGCCAGCAGCTGCCTGTAATGGCGGTCGGTGTAGACCCGTTTATTACCGTAGAGCGCAAGCGGCGGAAGCAAGCCAATCTGCGTGTAATACCGCACCGTCCGCAGATTCATATCAGGTGCTTCCTGCTGTACCAGCTCAGCCAGCTGTTTGCCGGTATAGGTGTTCATCATACTCAGCCTCCAGATCATATAAAGTTACAGTTATATGTTACAGTTACATGTTTCGGTTACAGTATACTGTAACCGAAAAGATAATGCAATTAAAAACGGCTTCCCTGTTAAAGTTAAGGAAGCCGTCTATAAGATTCACCTACCCGTCCAGCCGCTGCACATTGAACAGCCGGGCATAGCTGCCGTCCAGCAGCATCAGCTCGTCATGTGTCCCGCGCTCCGTAATCTCCCCATTTTCCAGAACTATAATCTGGTCTGCATGGGTAATGGTCGACAGCCGGTGGGCGACGATCAGCGTGGTGCGCTCGGAAGCCAGTGACTGCAGTGACTGCTGGATCAGATGCTCAGATTCCAGATCAAGCGCCGAAGTGGCCTCATCCAGTATCAGCACCTTGGGGTCCTTGAGGAAGACTCTCGCAATCGCTACACGCTGCTTCTGTCCGCCGGACAGCTTCACCCCGCGCTCACCGACCTCGGTATCATAGCCTTCTGGCAGCTGCATGATGAAATCATGGGCATTGGCAGCCTGCGCAGCGGCAATAACCTCTGCCTCACCTGCCTCCGGGTTGCCGAACAGAATATTGTCGCGTACCGAGCCGCTGAACAGGAAATTATCCTGCAGCACCATGCCCACCGTCCGCCGCAGGCTCTCCTGGGTCAGGTCCCGGATATCCTCACCGTCCATCAGCAGCCGGCCTTCACTGATGTCATAGAAACGCGGAATCAGGCTGATCAGGGAGGATTTCCCGCCCCCGCTCATCCCGACAAACGCAACCGTCTGGCCCGGGCTGATACTGAGGCTGATCTCCTTCAGTACCCACTCATTCTCTTCCCTGTATTTGAACCATACCCGGTCGAACTCAATTGCACCGGTTGCATTCTTGAGCGGCTTGGCCCCTGGCCGGTCTGCAATATCATAAGGCTCATCCAGCAGCTCCAGCACCCGCTCCAGCGAAGCTGAGGCCTGGGTCAGTACGGTGGAGGAGTTGATCAGCCGCCGCAGCGGCGCATACATCCGGTCCAGGTAGCCAAAAAAAGCGACAAAGGTACCAATCGTCAGATTGCCGCGGATCACCTCGTAGCCCCCGTACCCGATAACAAGCAGCGGGGCGAGATCCGTCAGCGTATTGATAATGGCGAAGGTGACCGCATTCCAGCGGGTCTGGGCCATCGCTTTTTCCAGGAACCTGCCGTTGATGCCTTCGAACTGCTTCTGATCAGCCTTCTCCATCGTAAAGCTGCGGATGATTGCTATGCCCTGAATGCGTTCATGCAGATAGCCCTGAATGACCGCCAGCGCCTGGGACCGGTCCTTGGTCAGCACCTTCAGGCGTTTGTACAAGGTGTTAACGGCAATGCCGTACAGCGGCAGAACTGCAATCGAGACGAGCGCCAGCACCGGATTGAGATAGAACATGAACCCCAGCGCGAAGACCAGCGTGAACATATCGAGCCAGACGTTCATCATGCCGACCTCGACCAGGTTCTTGGACTGCTCCACATCGTTAATGAACCTGGAGATCGCTTCGCCCACCTTCGTATTCTGGTAATACCTCAGGGACAGGCGCTGCAGATGGCTGTACAGCTTGTTGCGCATATCGAACAGCACTCTGCTTGTAATCAGCTGGGCAAAATACTGGCGGTAGTACTCCACCGGACCCCTGATCACAACAAACAGCACGAACGCGCCGCCAAGTACATAGAACAGCTTCGAGATCCGTTCCGCTGTAGTCAGACTTGATGGCGCCAGCAGATCATCGACCACATATTTCATAATCATCGGCAGGGTTAACGGAATGCTGAATTTGATCATGCCGATAATGAGCGTCAGCACAATCCATTTCATATACGGCCGGACAAAGGTGTAAAAAGCTTTCCATTGCTTCACAGAACGTTACGCCCTTTCTTTCTTCATGACCTGCTTGGGTAGTGTTGACATTTGCGGCCTACAGTGTTTTTATATTTTTAGGTCTATAAGTACGATTGCAGTACCGATCTTCAGGAGGATAAAGATGTCTAGACAATTTGTGACGGAAGCAGTCATGATCGCCATATACGGCCAGCTTCTCGTGCCGCAAAGCCCTGTGGAATATATTGTGCCCTACACAACGGTTATGGAGCTGTATGAGCTGCGGGACAGCGATGAGCCGCTGATGAACCGGGCCGACGATGATCTGCATGTCAAAAGCAAAATCCGTGAGCTGATCGCCTATTTCGAGGAGCCGCTTAATTCCAAGAAGATCAACCGCTGCCTGGCTGTTCCCTGGCAGAAGAGCTCCGGTATCCTGCTGGGTGAGCATGCACAGATTACGATCATCAACAGCGTGGATAACGCAGCCTATGGTGAGGCCTTCGACCCGATCGAGACCGAGCTGCTGCTGACTTCCGTGCGCGAGAAATTACCCGTGTTAACCGACCAGTTCGAGCTGATTCAGCGCATTATTGAGGGCGGTATTCCCGTCCAGGTGTATGATATTGACGATTTTGACTTTGCGATGGAGGAAGAAAGCTTCCGCAGCTCGCAGTGATGCTTCAATGTTGTATGCCCCGCTGCCCGCACAGCCGGCGTCCATTCTTAAGAATGGGCGCCCTTTTTTTATATCCGTTTATATGCCTAATGAATCAGCTTGCCGTTACGGTTAAGGATAGCGTCTTCCAGTTCTTTGTATGCGCCGGACTGGGGGTCAGCATTGCTGCTTGACAGCCTCAGCTTCTTCAACCGGGGAAGCTTAAGGAGCAGGCCCGGATCGGAAAAGGAGGTTTTACATAAATCCAGGACCTCCAGCCCCGTAAGTGTAGAGATGAAATCCCAGGATTCCGGCTTAAGCTTCGTCAGATCGAGGTTCTTTAAGCTGTGCATTCCGGTCAATGGTTCCAGATCCTTCATTGGGGTTTCCCATATCCAGAGTAACTCCAGCTGCGGAAACTGCTCCCGGATGCCATCGATTGATTTCAGTTTGCTTTTTTCCAGATACAGTGTCTTAAGATTAGGACATAACCCCATATCATGAACCTGTTCCACAGATGAGCCCCTAAGCCGTATTTCCTCAATGCGGTCATGCTGAAAAAAAGGGCTTAAATCCGCCGCGGCCGCAAAATTGGCGTCCAGGACCCTCAGCTTCCGGAGCTCGGCGGCATAGGAAAGATCCGCCAGCTTTTTGGGGGCGATCAGCCTGATCTCCTCTACCTCGGGGAAAACACGGAAGGAATCCAGATTCTCCAGCTGGCAGGTTTGTCCGCCCAGAGACACCTGCTTCACTCCCTTATGGGGCGCAAAGGCCGGCAGATTCACAATTTCATCAAAGCTCATGCTGACTGTCTCCAGGCTGTCCGGCAGAACCGTCTGGCTGTCATAGTTATACTTCGAAAAGCTGACCGACTTTAATGATTTGAGCGGAGCCAGCAGCTGATCAGGCAGTGTATGCCGGACATAAAAGAGCTGGAGCGATTGCAGCTTCTCAAGCTTGGAGAGGGCTTCGATATTGTTCTTAATCGTCGATTTGCTTATGAAGCTCAGATGCTCCAGGCTTGCAGCGGCCTCAAGACCGGCAAGATCAGGGATGGTCATGCTGGAGTCTGTGGTGCCGAATTCCAGCTTCTTGAGGCTGGTAAATTCTTTTAACGGCTCAAAGGTTGTGATCTTTTTGACTTGGAGAAGCTTCAGGGTATCCAGCTCATAAAGGGAAGCAGGTTCATGAAACCAGGCGTACTTTTTATATTTCTGGGTGTATAAGTCAGCTTGCTCTGCAATAGCAGCTTTCGATTTGGAGTAATCCATTTCACGGCCTCCTAAGAATTAATATAAGTGCTTCAGCTAATGACACCTTAGCATACAGCCACCTTCATAACAAATACCCGTTTAACAGCTGCTCACAGCAAAAAAATGGCGTCCATTCTGTTAACCTTGAATGGGCGCCACCTTGTTCTGATTATATTACGCGTCTGTCTATTCAGCCTGGCCGGCCACGCTGAGCGGCTGGTACACATACTCGATATCATCTTCCCCTGCTATATAAACAATAGACAGGCTGTAGCCCTCCATATACCAGAGATCCTGCTCCTCCATATAAAATACAAGTCCTCCCTGCACCGTCTCAACAGCAGGACGTGCGGGCGGCTCCGTAGCAATTCCCAGCGAAAAACCGGGATGCAGCCCTCCGCCTGAGCTGTACCGCGGAAATAAACGAATGTAATCCCCGGCCTGAAGATTAAGCTCCTTCTTGAACCAGCCGGCAGCCTCCGGACTAATGGTCATATCCATTTCTGTTTGCACCTCCGTTTTCTTTTATCATACTAAAAGCCGGCGATATTCCAAATCAGCCGTTCCTTCTCTATGATACTCCCTCTTCGCAATTTGTTCAAAATTCTATTTGACATGGCTCAGATACTGATGATAAACTCTGAACATACGAAGCGTCTTGAAGTAATTACCAAAAAATGAACGAAAGGGTGATCTCGGTGTTGACTATTGTACCAGTTGATTTTTATTTGTTTGTCGGCGGCTATACACAACCTCATACCGAAGCAGCCCGAATAGTGGAAACCTTCTGAAGCAAGTACATCCACCGTACTTGAGTTCACCAGGCAAGTCTCTTCCATGTCTTCTGTGCTGCACTAAAGCACCGTGGACATGATTATCACTGTATCTTACAGGCATATCATCCGGTTAACGGAGGGTATGCCTTTTTGTATGCCGTTAATGAGCTTCCGCTATTTCGAACATGCAGAGAGACATTCACCAATAAACCGACAATGACATTACATTCCAAACACGAAAGGAAGGGATTTCCCTTGTTCTCCGTACTCCGCGATCTCGGCTGGTTTTTCCGCCGGGAGAAAAGGCGCTATTCCATCGGCCTGATTTTGCTAATTGTAGTTGGTGTAATGGAGCTGCTGCCTCCGCGTCTGCTTGGCAATGCCATCGACGAAATTGTCCGCGGCTCCATCACCACCGGGTCACTGCTGAAGTACATCGGCGGTATCACCGGGATGATGCTCATTATTTACTGGATCACCTATGTCTGGATGCACAAGCTGTTCGGCGGCTCCAACCTGGTCGAGCGCCTGCTGCGTTCCCGGTTCATGAACCACCTGATGACGATGACCCCCTCTTTTTTTGAAAAAAACCGTACCGGCGACCTGATGGCCCGCGCCACCAATGACATCCGCGCCGTGGCGACCACCGTCGGCTTCGGGATGCTGACGCTGGTTGACTCCACTATCTATCTGAGTGTGGTTCTGCTGGCGATGGGCTTTCTGGTCAGCTGGAAGCTGACACTTGCCGCCGTGCTGCCGCTGCCGCTGATTGCGATCGCAATGATATTCTACGGCAAAGCAATCCACGACCGTTACAGCCTGGCCCAGGATGCCTTCGGGGATATGAATGACCAGGTGCTGGAGTCGGTATCCGGTGTGCGCGTTATCCGCGCTTATGTCCAGGAGCGGCTGGATGAGAAGCGTTTTGCAGATATTACTGAAGATGTGTACCGTAAAAATATGGCGGTTGCACGTGTAGATGCCTTTTTTGAGCCGACGATCCGCTTCTGTGTGGGTCTGAGCTATATCATCGCTCTTACATATGGCATCTATCTCGTATTCCGCAATCAGATCACACTGGGCGACCTAGTCTCGTTCAATATGTATCTGGGGATGATTGTCTGGCCAATGTTCGCGATCGGCGAGCTGATCAACATCATGCAGCGCGGCGGCGCTTCGCTTGAGCGGATCGACGAAACGACTAATACTCGCCCGGATGTGGCAGATGTGGCAAGTCCGGTAGCGGTTGCTCAGCCGACCCGGATCGATTTCGAGGATGTAACCTTCCGTTATCCTACCTCCACTGTTGATAATTTGAGCGGAGTGAGCTTCACCCTGTCCCAGGGCCAGACGCTTGGTGTGGTCGGACGCACAGGCAGCGGGAAATCCACCCTGCTGAAGCAGCTGCTCCATGAATATCCGGCCGGCAAGGGCGATATTAAGATTGCTAATGTTCCCATTGAAAAGATAGCGCTCGACCAGCTGCACGGCTGGATGGGCTATGTTCCGCAGGAGCAGATTCTGTTCTCCAAATCCGTCCGTGAGAATATCCAGTTCGGCTATGACCAGGCCAGTGACGAGCGGATCATGCAGGCCATTACGGCTGCAGCCTTCCAGAACGACCTGGGCACCTTATCCGACGGCCTCGATACGATGGTCGGCGAACGCGGCGTCTCCCTCTCCGGGGGCCAGAAGCAGCGCGTCTCGATCTCCAGGGCTTTTATCGCGAACCCTGACA